>Ga0208120_100004_pt1 | contig 109543 bp, 107 predicted proteins | sample LakWasMet52_LOW8_2_FD_183888 | JGI IMG/M metagenome (GOLD analysis project Ga0208120, IMG submission 183888) | Freshwater sediment methanotrophic microbial communities from Lake Washington under simulated oxygen tension - Sediment Metagenome... | ecosystem: Environmental > Aquatic > Freshwater...
CAGAAATCGAGGCCGCCCTAAAAAAATTAACAACCTACTTGGTTAGATTCTGCGATAAAACAGGAAAAACCCTAGCTATAGCTGCAAGAAATAATCCTAACATTAACAAGTCTGCCTTTTTGTATGAGCTTCAATGGTATAAAAAGCAGATGGGCGAGCAGATTAACTTCATACATAATGACCGTAAAAACTATTCAACATATAGTTTGATTGACTCGAGTCTTGTTTCAATTTCATTTTATTCAACAGCGCTACTAGAAGCTTTTGGACGAGGAAAACGGTCACTTTTTTGTAATTTTTCCAATAAAAATTTATATAGCTTTCCTAAAAAGGGCATATGGGCTATAGAAGATTGTAGTTATGAAGAATTTGAAGATAGATTAATAAATTTGTTAGCTATGAGTGATGAAGACTTTAAAATGCGGTCTACACAAGAGGTTAAATATTTTATTAATTACGATGAAACTGAGCCTACTCATGTATTTCTTCGGCATCTACTATCAAAGGCGGTTAATAAGTGACGCAGTTAGTCGTATTGGTTGATTATCCGATATCACCTGTTTGGCTAAAATATCTTGAGTTATCTCAGTTTGATCATAATTATCAAATAATTTTTGTAGAAATCAAGATTACAAAAAAACAGAAACAAGCTTTTTTAATAAGCTCTGGTTTGAATTTAGGTGACAATATTACAATACTAGAAGTGAGTGAAATATTCGGATTATTTAATTTGGTAAAGGTTGTTGACCGTGCAATTGTTATTGATTTGTTAGCATCTGGGATTGTTAGTTATGCTTTATTGAATGTTGCTTTTCGGATAAAAAAGTGCATTATAGTAAAGTTTTTAATTGGTATATTGCCCCAAATTAGCAAGAAATCTCTTTCTTCACATATGAGATCATTGTTAAGTTTATGTGAGATATTTAAGTTTATTAATCAGTTATCGACTGTACTTACTCAAAGAATCATTAAATATTTAATACGATATGATTATTCTGTTTTGGGGGGAGTTGCAGCTATAGAATTGTTACCAGTTCATGCTGGTAAATTGGTATATTCATGTAGCTTTGATTTTCAAGATTTTTGTAAGTCTAAAGAAGATATCCATGATGACTTTAAATATGGGGTTTTGATAGAAGAAAATTTTGTGGAAAGTTCTGATAGTGCTTTTACTGGATACTCGCATGTCACTGATCCGGTGGGTTATTATAAAAGCTTGTCAGAATACATGCTTAAATTGGAACAACTCACTGGTATTCCAATCAAGATTATCCCTCATCCAAAGTCTAATCGTAAAATATTGCAAAAGTATCTTAATCAATTTAGTTTTGTCAATGAGGCTTCAGTTGTAGCTGTCAGTAAATCGTGTTTTGTGTTGACACATATGTCTACTGCAATATCATTTGCGCTTTTGGCAAAGAAACCCATTTTATTTATAAAATGTGCAGGTTTAGGACAGCAGGCCTTAGATCGGATGAATGAGATGGCAAGCCTGTTAGGAATAGCAGTTTATGATGTTAACGAATTGTGCAAGTTAGTCGAATTGGGTATTGAAACTCTTATGCCATCAGAAAATCGACGACTTGCATATATTGAAAATTTTGTATGTCATCCTAATGCGCAATTATTATCCTTTAATGCTGTAGTAAGATATGTCCATAATGATGTGTGTTGTAGTGATAGACCATTCTAGTCTAGATAAAACTCATTTATAAATTTTGCGATTTTGTAAGACATAATCATATAAGGTGTTAGTGCTTTTTCCGTTGTAAGGAAGTTACAGATGAACAAGTTGTCTACAAATAACAAAAAAATTCTCGATCTTGGTTGTGGTAAGAAAAAACGACCAGGCGCAATTGGTGTTGATTTTTCTGACCGCCATGCGGCTGATGTTATTCATAATTTAAATGTTTTTCCTTATCCATTTAAAGATAATGAGTTCGATGAAATCTACATTGATAATGTGTTGGAGCATTTGGATAATCCAATGCAAGTAATGGAGGAGGTGTATAGAATAAGTAAGCCGGATGGGATTGTAAAAGTTATCGTTCCTTATTTCCGTTCTCTGTGGGCATTTATTGACCCTACACACAAACACTTTTTTACGGTTGACTCATTTGCATATTATGATCCACGGCATATCATTTGTCAGCGTTACGACTATACTCCTGCCAGATTTCTGGTAGAGAAAATTGTTTTTAATGAAACGATACCAAACCAATGGTTTAAAAAGTTGATGGTCAATGTAGCAAATAAATATCCAAATAGATATGAGCATTACCTTAGTCATTTGTATCCGCTTGATGACATTACTTATTATTTGAAAAAGGGTTGAATGTTTACTGTAATAAAAAAAATGTTTTTTATGATCTTTAATCCGGTATTTTTAACTCAAATCCGTTTAAAAGCAGCTTTGGAGTCAATGATTACTCCTTTAGCTGTTGGGGGTGTAAGCTGTTTGGATGTTGGTTGTGGTAACCGCCCTTATGAGTATTTGTTTGAGCAAGGTAGGTATGTAGGGGTTGATGTGGAAAGCTCCGGGCGACCATTAAATATGAAACAGCCAGATTATTTCTATGATGGGAGTACATTGCCGTTTCCAGACAATTTTTTCGATGTGGTGATGTCTACTCAAGTGCTTGAGCACGTACCAAACCCATCGGAAATTTTAAATGAGATGGCGCGTGTTTGCAAGCTTGGTGGTTCAGTGGTGATTTCAATACCTTTTGTTTATCCGGAGCATGAAGAGCCATTTGATTATTTTAGATTTACAAGATTTGGTATTGAAGAGTTATTAAATAAAGCAGGTTTGAAGATTGAAAGTATAAAAAGAGATTCAAGTGCACTTGAAACAATTTCTATACTGATTAATGTTTACATTATGCATAATCTTATGCCAAATTTTAGAGGAGTAGGGCGACTTTATGCCTTGTTTTTCTTTTTTCCTATACAGGTATTTGCGATGTTTTTATCGAGAATTCTCCCTGACAAAGGCCAGCTTTATTTAAATCTTGTAGTTTATGCTAAGAAAGAATAGCAAATGCCAATAAGCGGGCACATCTTAATTACAGGTGCTAATGGTTTTGTAGGGCAACATCTTAATAGGATGTTGCTAACTAAGGAGCTGAGAGTTTCGCAGGTTGTGCGTTCTGCATCAACCGATGGCCAAACAACAGCAACTCAGCATGTCCTCGATTTAACTGATCGGGGAAAAGTTGCAGAACTTGTTTCTATATTAAAACCTGATTACGTAATTCATTTGGCAGGGTTGAAAAGTAGAGAGCATGATGCAACGCAATTTCGAAATATTTATGATGCTAATTTATCAATGGCGCTAAATGTCATTGATGCTTGTCGAAGGCTTGAAGATTTTAAGAGATTAATTTTTCTAGGTTCATGTGATGAATATGGCCTTGCTTTAGCTCCTTATAATGAAAAACAAAGGGAGTTGCCTGTCAGTGCTTACGGTCTATCCAAATTAGCAATAACACAAATTCTTATAGGCCTTTTCCATAGCCATGGTTTCCCGTCAGTAGTATTAAGACCTTCAGTTATCTATGGCCCAGGACAGGGCGATGAGATGTTTATCTCAGCTTTGATTCAATCTTTGCTAGCAAACAGGGATTTTGCAATGACTAATGGAGAACAGTTGAGAGATTTTGTTTATATCAGTGATGTGTTAGATGCAATTATCAAGACGCTAGGAGCTGATGAGCGAATTCATGGTACTGTTTTAAATATAGGTGCAGGTGTTTCATCTCAACTTAAAGAAATTTCCAATATGATTGCTGATTTGATTGGGTCTGATATAGGCAGGCTCATTAAGTTTGGTGCTATTCAATATAGAAATAATGAAATGATGAATTATTCTGTAAACATTGCTTGTGCAGAAGAGTTTCTTGGATGGTCTCCAAGCACTGATATAAAGGTCGGCTTGCAAAATACCGTTAAGTACTTTAAAGAGTCTATAGTTGTCAGTCAAAATCAAGTACATGCTTAAAATTCATTACTATTCTGATTGCCCATTTTTTGGTGGTTGCGAGAATATGTTGGCGAACTTTTTCAATTCTGAAGCCTTTAGACAAACTCACAATATCAGCTTTAGTTATCGTCAGTCGGTTAAATATACTCAAGGCTTTAAACGTCGAGTCAACAGTGATTTACCAGTTTACCCAGTTACTTTCCCGGATTTATCCGATTTATCTATTCCGCTCAGCCGATTGAGATTACCTGAATTAGGTGAGAGATTGATTATGGCTATTCTGCGATTGCTATTAACCACCCCCTTGTTTTTTTACGAAATTATGGTGTTATTTCTACTATTTAAAAAACTTGGCCCTGATGTTCTGCACATTAATAACGGCGGTTATCCTGGAGCACTTTCTGCACGTGCCGCAGTCATTGCTGGTGTATTGGCTGGGGTTCCCAAAGTGCTTATGGTTGTAAATAACATGGCAGTTGACTATAAACGTTTATCAAGGTGGTCAGATTGCTTTATTGATTACCTAGTGGTGCGATCAGTTGATCTTTTTATTACAGGGTCGGAGGCTGCTGCTACACAATTGTCTTCTGTTTTGAATATCCCGAAACAGAAAGTTATGGCGATTCATAACGGCATTGCTATGAGGAGTGGGTTTGCTAGCATTAAAACTACGAGGGAAAGGCTTGGTCTTGAAAACTTTAATGGTGTAGTTTTTGGTGTAGTGGCTTTGTTGATAGCCAGAAAAGGTCATGAGGTTTTGCTGAAAACTATCCTGAAACTTGTGGAAGACGGAAAATTAAAAGATAACAGTTTAAAGATTTTGATTGAAGGTAATGGTGCTTTACGGCAGAATCTCGGTGATTTTGTAAATAATAATAATCTAACGCGCTGGGTAACATTTGTCGGTGATGAATCTAATATTACTGATTTTATGTCTGCATTGGATGCTTTAATATTACCTTCGGTGCAAGATGAGGATTTTCCTAATGTTATACTTGAAGCTATGGCGCTAGGGAAGCCGGTTATAGCAAGCCGCTTAGCTGGTATACCAGAACAGGTTGTGGATGGCGTTACAGGACTTTTAGTTGAGCCCCGTAATGTTGAACAATTGGGCGTGGCTATTTGCCATCTTGTAGATAACCCAATTACATTTCAAAAGATGAGTCATGCTGCTTTAAGCAGGTTCAGTAAACAATTTACTTACCAAACAGCTTTGGATAATTATTCAAAAATGTACATCAAGCTATTTGAGACACGGAAATGATTGATATGAAGAAAGTTTTTAGTATTTTTAAAGGTCGCCGCGTTTTTATCACTGGGCATACTGGATTTAAAGGTTCATGGCTTGCTTTCATGCTGCATGAAGCAGGTGCTGAAGTGATGGGGTTTGCTTTACCTCCTTCGACTTCTGTTAATCACTTTGATTTGCTTAAACTTGATCAAAAAATTAAACATGTTGTTGGCGATATTCGTGATGCTGTTCTCCTTAGCAATACCCTTAGTAAATTTCAACCCGAGTTTGTTTTTCATCTAGCAGCGCAGGCACTGGTCAGACCATCCTATGCTGATCCTGCTGCTACGTTCTCAACTAATGTGCAAGGCTCTGTAAATTTATTAGATGCCGTACGTCAGTGTGAATCGGTGCGTTCTTTGGTTTATATTACCTCTGACAAATGTTATGAAAATGTCGAATGGATTTGGGGTTATCGAGAAAATGATCAGTTGGGCGGTCGTGACCCTTATAGCGCATCGAAAGCAGCAGCTGAGATTGCATTCTCATCTTATGCGCGCTCGTTTTTTGAGCAGCGCCCCTTATTAGGTGCTGCAAGTGCAAGAGCGGGGAATGTGATTGGCGGTGGCGATTGGGCAGTTGATCGAATTATTCCTGATTGTATTCGAGCTATTGAGGCAGGTGATCCGGTAAAGTTACGTAGCCCAGGTGCAACGCGTCCATGGCAACACGTGTTAGAGCCTCTTGCCGGTTATTTATTATTGGCAGCCCGATTGTATGAGGAACCAAAACTATGGGGAGGTTCTTGGAATTTTGGCCCATCTACACATGAGATTCGCACGGTGAAAAATGTTGCAGAAATTATTGTTGGCCATATTGGTAGAGGACAAGTTGAGGTTGTTGAATCTCATACCCATGTTCATGAAGCACGATTGCTTCAGTTGAATTGTGATAAGGCACATCAGTTACTTGGCTGGTTCCCTCGCTGGCATGTTGACCAAACGCTTGAGGCTACTGCTCTTTGGTACAAAACTATTATGAATGGCGGCTGCGCAGAGATAATTACCAGAACACAAATTCATGAATTCTTTCCGGAGTTAGTATGATTGATGGAGTGATATTGACACCACTGCGTCAAATTTTTGATGAGCGTGGCAAGGTTATGCACATGTTGAGAGAAGATTCGCCAGTCTTTTCAAGATTTGGGGAAATCTATTTTTCATGTACCCATCCTGGTGTTGTAAAAGCTTGGCATTTGCATAAAGAGATGACATTAAATTATGCGGTTATTTATGGTGAAATCAAGTTCGTCTTATTTGATGACCGTGTTAATAGCCCTACGCGAGGTGAGGTTCAGGAGCTTTTTATTTCTCCTGAGAACTATATGTTGGTAACTGTGCCGCCTTTAATTTGGAATGGATTTAAATGTGTTGGTACTAGGACAGCGATCGTCGCTAATTGTGCGACTTTGCCGCATAGTGCAGATGAGATTGAAAGGCGTCCGGCGCTTGACACAAGCATACCTTATGACTGGGCGTTGGAACATCGCTGAGCAATTTCTTAATTAGCACTATGTGAAAAATTTATAATAAGAAAGCTTGATTTATGAAAGTTATCCTTTTGGCAGGTGGTTTTGGCACTCGCCTAGCAGAGTACACTGATGTTATTCCAAAACCTATGGTACCGATTGGAGGGAAACCCATACTTTGGCATATCATGCAGACTTATGCGCGTTATGGGCATAAAGATTTTTATGTTGCACTAGGATATAAGGCTGAGGTAATTAAAGAGTATTTTCTCAATTATCGCTCGCTAAATGCAGACTTTACCGTAGATCTTGCATCAGGTAATGTTTCACCGCATCAGTTAGATTCTGTAGATTGGAAAGTGACGTTGGTCAATACTGGTGACGCTTCCATGACTGGTGGCCGGGTTAAGCGCATGCAATCATTTATAGGTAATGAAACTTGCATGCTGACATATGGTGATGGTGTTGCCGATATTGATCTTGAAGCTTTGCTGGCATTCCATAGAAGCCATGGAAAAATGGTCACAGTCTCAGCCGTCCGTCCAGCCGCCAGATTTGGAGAGTTGGAACTTGATGGTGTGCGTGTCGACAGTTTTAAAGAAAAGCCTCAGTTACATGAGGGTTGGATTAATGGCGGTTATTTTGTGATTGAGCCAGAATTCTTTGATTTGATTGCTGGTGATGACACTTTATTGGAACGAGAGCCATTGGAACAAGCAACTAAGGCCGGTGAGTTAATGGCTTACCGACATGATGGCTTTTGGCATTGTATGGATACTAAGCGAGATCATGATTTGCTTGAATCGCTATGGGTTAAAGGTGCTCCGTGGGCAGTTTAGCTTAGTTTATGCGTATATTGATTACTGGTGGTTTGGGTTTTATAGGTGGAAGGTTAGGGCGATATTTGTACCAAGCTGGACATCAAGTCATACTTTGCTCTCGCAATGCAAGTATTCCTCCTACATGGCTACCTTATGTTGAGGTCGTGAAGATTGATTGGAGCGATGAACGCTCCTTGCAGAAAGTTTGCAGCAAGGTTGATGTGGTTATTCAAGCGGCTGGGGTTAATGCGCAGGATTGCACGATTGATCCAGTTGCTGCGTTAGAAATTAATGGTTTGGCGACTGCTCGTTTACTTGAAACAGCAATTCATGCAGGTGTTGGTCGGTTTATTTACTTGTCGACTGCTCATGTGTATGGCGCACCACTCGTTGGTACCATCTCAGAGGAGGTGTGTCCACGTAATCTGCATCCTTATGCCACATCACATTTTGCCGGTGAAAGTGTCGTCTTAAGCGCAGGTCAGCGCGGGGAAATTGAAGGTGTTGTACTGCGGATGTCTAATGCCTTCGGTGCGCCTACGCATAAAGATGCTAACTGCTGGATGTTGTTGGTAAATGACCTTTGTCGTCAAGCAATCACTAGTCAGAATCTTATTATGAAGTCTGCAGGTTTGCAAAGGCGCAACTTTGTTACGCTTCAAGATGTAGAGCGAGCATTTTCTCATATAATCAATTTAAGTAAAGAGCTGATTGGCAATGGGGTATTTAATATCGGGGGTGCATGCTCACCTCGCGTTATCGATATGGTTGAGTTAATACAAACAAGATGTTTAGAAGTGTTGGGATTTTCACCTAAAATTGTTCGACCTGAAGTCACTGTTGATGAAGTAGCTTTTGATTTGGATTTTCGAATTGATAAATTGCTTGCTTCCGGTTTTAAATTGTCAGGAAATGTGGATACCGAGATTGATGCGACCTTATTGTTTTGTCGTGAAGCTTTTGGTGGTAGTCAATGAGTAGTACACCTGTTGTATCTGTAATTATTCCCACATATAACCATGCAAATTTCCTTAGAGATGCTTTGCAGTCGTTATGTGCTCAGACCTATACCAATTGGGAAGCTATTGTTGTTAACAATTTCTCCGACGATGATACTGTGGAAGTCGTTGACTCATTTGCAGATTCACGAATATTGTTGGAAAATTTTAGCAATAATGGAATTATCGCCGCCGCCAGAAATAGAGGTATTATGCTGGCGCGTGGAAAATACTTAGCATTTCTGGACTCAGATGATACTTGGTATCCGGAAAAATTAGAGCGATGTATAGAATGTTTTGTTAATGGAGTTGGTCTTGTTTGTCATGGGCTTCATCGGTTTGGAGATGAGGAAGCTGATGTTTTTTGTGGCCCGGAACAAAGTGCAACTTTTGATGCTTTAATTTATGAGGGATGTAGCATCACAACTTCTGCTACAGTGGTACTTAAAGAACTTGTGGAATCGGTGGGGTGTTTCTCAGAGAATCCGACAATCGTGACTGCTGAGGACTATGATCTGTGGATTAAACTTGCGCAAGTAAATGTGAAAATGCATTTCATCATGCATATATTAGGCCGATATCGCGTTCATTCTGGCAATCAAAGTGGTTCAGTTTTACGCCATTTAAATGCAATTTTGTGTGTACTTGAAAACTTCTTCCCGGTCGACTCTTCACGTAGTTTTAAAATACGGATGCGCATTAGGAGGCGCTACAGTATTGCTTATTACGGTGCTGGGAGGATGATGCAACATAACGGTCAGTTAGCTCAATCTTGGCCATTATTGTTTTGTGCGATTACATATTCACCGTTTTACTTGAAAAGTTATATCGCGATCTTGCTTGGCCTGTTTGATGCTGTTAAAAAATGATGATGAGATGGACTTCAGATAAAGTTACGATGTGCAAAGTTGCCAATGGCTACATTCTGTTTGGTGGCAATATTGATCAATCAAAGTGGCTGTACTCATTAGGAATCATTGTGGCCGAAATAAATGAGTTGATGAATTAAAATGCAAACAGCGCTCATTACAGGGATAACGGGGCAGGATGGATCATATTTGGCAGAGATGTTGCTAGCCAAAGGTTACCGTATTGTTGGTGCAATCAGACACAGTCAGAATTCTAACGAGTCGCTCTATGCAGGATTGATAAATAGAGTTGAATTAGTTGAATGGGATATGTTGAATCAGTCTCGCATGTTGGAAGTGTTGAAAGAATATCGCCCTGAAGAAATATATAACTTTGCTGCGTATTCTTCTGGGACTGGTATGTATGATGATCCTGTTGGAATAGGTGAAGTAAACGGGTTGGCTGTGGCGCGTATTTTAGAGGCAATACGTGAGGTTGATGCCAATATACGATTTTGTCAGGCATCTAGCAGAGAGATTTTTGGTGAAGCCACCGAAAGCCCTCAGACAGAACGCACGCCAACAAATCCGCGCAGTCCGTATGGAGCTGCTAAAGTTTATGCCGATTCCATGATTCAGATATATCGACGACGCTACGGTCTTTTCGTGTGTTCTGCAATTTTGTTTAATCATGAGAGCCCACGCCGTGGCCTATGTTTTGTGACGAGAAAAATTACTCACATGGCTGCAAAGATCAAGCTAGGGCAAGCAACGGAACTGCACTTGGGCAATCTTGACGCGAAACGTGATTGGGGTTTTGCTGGAGATTATGTTCGGGCTATGTGGTTGATGCTGCAACAGCCGTACGCAGATGATTATGTCATTGCGACTGGGAAAATGCATTCAGTTCGCGAATTTTGTGAGTGTGTATTTGATTACCTAGAGTTAGATTATCGCGATTATGTGCGTGAAGATAATTCTGCCTTTAGGCCATTGGAACCTGTGGAACTGGTTGGATGTGCTGATAAAGCAAGAAATGAGTTAAGGTGGCAGCCAGGAGTACCATTCAGAGAAATGGTACGAATGATGGTGGATGCGGACCTACGTATATTAAAAGAAAAAAACTAGGGAAATGAGCGGGGAAAATGATTAAGTACAAAAAAGTTGAAAAATGTAGAATTTGTGGTAACCCACATTTGGAGTGTGTACTCGATTTGGGTGAGCAAATGCTGACTGGGGTGTTTCCAAAAAGAGTTGGTGATGATGTTACTTCGGGTCCATTAAGACTGGTTAAGTGCATGGGGGGGGATGATGTCTGCGGTTTGTTACAGATGGCGCACTCTTATGACTTGGGTGAAATGTATGGTGAAAACTACGGCTATCGCTCAGGCCTTAATGCAAGTATGGTGACCCACCTTCATGGCAAAGTGAAAAAAATCCTTACTCAAATTGATTTGCGTAAGGGTGATTTGGTGGTGGATATTGGCAGTAACGATAGTACGACTTTACAGGCTTATCCATCAGATGATTTGACACTGGTTGGTATAGACCCGACAGGTATCAAATTCCACAAATATTATCCATCTCACATTCAACTGATTCCTGATTTCTTTTCTTCAGCACTATTAAGGGCGCGCTTCCCGGATAAAAAAGCAAAAGTTGTAACTTCATTTTCCATGTTCTATGACCTGGAAGCACCAATGGCCTTTATGCAAGAGGTGCATGATGTGCTTGCTGATGACGGAGTTTGGGTTTTTGAGCAAAGTTATATGCCTACCATGCTGGAAACAAATTCGTATGATACGGTTTGTCATGAGCACCTGGAATTTTATGCATTGCGTCAGATTAAATGGATGGCGGATCGTGTAGGGTTTAAGATTCTTGATGTTGAATTTAATGACGTGAATGGCGGTAGCTTTTCGGTTACTGTTTCGAAATCATTGAAAAATAAGAGCGCAGTAACACCATCAGTGCAGGCTATTCTTCTTGATGAGCGTACAAAAGGACTTGATACCCTCACGCCATACTTAGCCTTTGCAGAGCGTGTTGCTCAATCGAAACGTGATTTACTGGAATTCATTAAAACGGTTCAAACTGCCGGTAAAACTGTTGCTGCACTGGGGGCATCTACAAAAGGTAACGTGTTGCTTCAGTATTGCGGGGTGACAGAAAATGAGATTTCTTTTGTTGGCGAGGTTAATCAGGAAAAATTCGGATGTTTTACACCAGGAACCTGGATTCCTATCATTCCAGAAACTGAGTTGTTAGCAAAAAAACCTGATTATCTGATTGTTTTGCCATGGCATTTTAGAAGATTTTTTGAAGCCAATAATAAACTGGCAGGTATGACTTTGGTTTTTCCGTTGCCAGTTATTGAGGCCGTGGTTGTTGAAGCTTAAAAAATAGGGGTGGACAAGTGTAGGTCATTGATAAGCAAATCGCATGACTAGGGTAAAGTACAATATTATCGCCAACTACCTTGGTCAGGTCTGGACCGGTTTTATGGCGCTGGCTTTCATTCCTATATACATTGAGTATCTTGGGATGGAAGCTTATGGCTTAATCGGTTTGTTTGCTGTAATACAGTCGTTACTTATGCTTCTGGATGCAGGCATGACGCCTACGCTGAATAGGGAGATGGCTCGATTTACTGCAGGTGAACATAGCACTCAATCCATTCGAGAGTTGTTACGCAGTCTTGAAGTAATCTGTTACGGCCTTGCACTAGTGATTGTGGTTTGTTTATGGGTTGCTTCCGCCCATCTAGCCACCGATTGGCTTAAAGCAGATCATCTTCCGACCGAAGTCGTAGCAAACGCCTTAGTGATTATGGCTTTTGTCATTGGTATGCGTTTATGCGAGGGCATCTACCGAGGTTCACTTTACGGACTAGAGCAACAAGTTTGGTATAACGCAATTTATTCCCTGTTGACGACATTGCGATATGGCGGAGCATTGGTGATTCTTAGGTGGGTATCTGCCAGTATCGAAGCTTTTTTTATCTGGCAGGCTGCAATTTCATTGCTGACTGTACTCGTGTTTTCTGTCCGGGTACATAGAACGCTGCCGAAGGCTTTTTCACGAGTGAAGTTTTCTTATTCGGCATTAGCCCGAGTTTGGAAATTTGCTAGCGGCATGATGAGTATTACTTTCCTGACAATGTTATTGCTGCAAATGGATAAAGTGCTGTTATCCAAATTGCTGTCGTTAGACGAATTTGGTTATTACGCGCTAGCAGCAACGGCAGCTAGTACCATTTATATGATTATTGTTCCAGTTACACAGGCGGTTTACCCTCGTATTGTAAATCTCGCATCGCGCGGTGATCAGGCTGAGTTGATTACCGTTTATCATCAAACTAGCCAATTGGTAATGGTTTTGATTGCCCCCGCAGCCATGCTGCTTTGTTTCTTTGCTGATGGCGTTGTTTTTATGTGGTCGGGGAATCCTAATCTTGTGCTAAACACAGCGCCACTACTCTCTATTTTGGTAGTGGGGTGTTTTCTTAATGGCTTGAGTTACCTGCCTTACCAGATTCAAATTGCACATGGATGGATCAGTCTGCTTATTAAGGCTAATGTGCTAATTGTGCTTGTGCTTATCCCTTTGATTTATTTAGTTGCTCCTAAATATGGTGCTGAGGGTGCTGCATGGATATGGCTGGGATTAAATGCTGGATATGTATTGATAACTACACATTTTATGCATCGTAGATTGCTTCAGAATGAGAAGTGGAGCTGGTACTTTGTGGACGTGGCTTTACCGACGATCGGATCGATTGTTGTTATGTTGTTAGCACAACAGCTTCAACCGCGAAATTATCAGAATAGGTTAAATTGGCTCCTGTTCCTTATCCTCACAGGCTTGGTTGCCATACTAGTGTCAGCAATGTTGGCTTCATCAGTTAGAGCAAGATTTAAATCATATATTTCGGAAAATTTTTTCCAAAAATCAGTATGAGGTTCTGAGTCAAAGTGAGTATCAAGGCCGTCCGTGGCTAGAGATGGGTAATCAATGATATAATTATTAGCTAGTATTAGAAAGTTTTAAAACGCCAGCGATGGAATTGTTACTAATGAGTATTTATGCAAAATAAAGCAGGATTCGATATTGCAAAGTTGCGCTGGGCGGTGCTTTTGTTATTTGTTATCGGGTATGCCTTAACGAAGACAAGATTTAGTTTTGTAGCTGGCGAGTACTTGATATATAACTTATTAGCGTTTGCAACAAGCGCTGCATTACTTACTCAGCTAAAAGGATTTAAGCAAAACTATGTGGGAGTTTGGCTAGCATTTATTGTAATTGCTACAGTCTACTTTTTTCGTTTTTATTGGATCAGTATTGATCCATCTCCTGTGCAAGTGATGCTGCCTTGGAATCCATATAAAAATATGGTGGGGAAATTAGATCTATTGTTTTTTGCATTTAAGTTATCAGTTGTAGCATTTGTATCATTTGGCTTTACTTGTGCAGCAATGCTGCATCTGATACAGAAAAAGAGCATTTCAGCATATCAGAATATATCTCAAAGAGACATATCTATCTACAAGTTTGTAGCCAAACTTTTGCTGATTGTACTGATACCTCTTATGTTGGTGTTATTTTATATTTCGTACAAATATAAGATCGGGGAAATGGGGGTGTCGTCCGGTGAAGCGTTTCCATTTCGATTAAAAGGCATTGTTTTCTACACTAGAATAGTATTCATCCCTCTTTTGATAATGATGTTGATATATTCAGCTGAGCGCAGCGGCCGTATTCTGATGTCGAGATTGGGTATTTTATTGTTGCTGTCTCATGGTGTGATTGACATGCTACTGCGTAGTAGTAGAAGTAGTTTGCTCTTGAGCGTACTTCTGCTCGTATTTTTGATAGTGGCTGGAGGGGTTCGGTTACGTCGTAACGAGAAAATATTAATTGGTATTGCTATTGTGTTTGCTTTCCTTATGGTTCCAGTTATTACAGCTTATCGTAATCAGCGCGTAGAGCATGGTTTATTATTAGGCGATGCACTGAACAACGCAATACTTGTTGTTGGTGACAATTGGTGGGGTACCTTAACGCAAGGAGTTAAGTTTGTGCTTTTTAGGATGCCTGGTGTGGAAAGCTTATGGTGTATGTTAGCTCAAGGAGCAAAGCCGCTTGGTATGCAAAGCCTTGAAGTTTTTCGATCAGTTAATGGTATGGCAGGATATCTTACTTATAATATATATCCTTTAAAATTTGAAGATAATACCTTGCTAGCTCCAAGCTATGTGGGCTGGTTTTACCTTGTGGCTGGGTTCCCAGCTGTGGTTTTTGGTGGAATGATTGCAGCAGTTCTATCAGTGTTCGGATGGAAGTTTTTAAGCCGAAAATATCTTGATTGTGGACCTGTTGCCCAAGTATTTTTACTATGGATGCTTTTTATTGCGTTGACGGAAGGAACGTTGGACACAATGGTTTATATGGTATTGGTGGGCATAGTATGCATTATAGGAATAGAACTCAGCTTGCGATTAATTAAAAACAGGTTTGGTTCTACAGGAATGGTATAAGGGTGGTATTTGATATGCAGATGAGAAGATGTTTTTTTGCTTTGATACTTCCAGATTTAATGGATGAGCATAATAAAATATAGCTCATATATCCAATTATTACTGGAGTTGAATTTATGGCCTCTGATCAAGAGCCTATGCGGATACTGTTTCTTTTGCCTGATTTTCCATATCCTCCCTCAACCGGAGGGAGATTAAAGGTTTTCAACGAGTTAGTGTATTTGTCAGAACGACATCAATGCGATATATTATGTTTCGGTACCCCGAATAATATGCAAAAGAGCGGTCTGGAAGCAGCATTACCAAAAGTTAATGTTGTGGGTTTGATTCCCTTACCTTCAGGCATTCCCAAGCTAGTTAGTATGGTATGGAATCTTATTTGCGGACTACCTCCTTCTCTGGCAGCGTTTTCTGGACAAAATTATGCATTGGCAGTTAAGGATTGTTTGTTAGCAGGCAATTATGATGTTGTTCATTATGATATCGTCAACATGGCGCAGTATCAACCGCTTGGTACTCACTTACCGTCAGTACATTCACCTAATGATGCTACTTCGTTAGTATATTTCCGTGTGGCTATGCATATGAGTTGGTCATATACAAAGTTACGCTTGTTGATTTCTGCGGTTCTTCTAAGGCGGTTTGAACGGCGGATATACCCGTTGTTTTCCAAAGTGCATGTTGTGTCAGCAGCAGATGCTACATATTTAAAGTGTCTTAATCCTATGATTGATGTTTCTGCGATTCCTATTACCATTGATGACGGCTTTTTAGTTAAGGTACACGCGGACGATCAAAAAAACGATGTTTCAGAATATACCCCTAAGATTATATGTACGGGTAATCTCGGAAATCCAGCAATTGCACAAGGTGTCGAAGACTTTTTGCAAAATGCGCTTCCATCCATAGTGCTAGAAATACCAACTGTTCAATTTGTGATTCTTGGGCAGAACGTCAGTCCAGCTCTTCAGAAAAAAATCGCAGAAAATTCTAATGTGAAGTTTTTTAGTTGGGTAGACGACTATAGACGTTTTATTGCAGGGGCGGATGTGGTGTTGGTTCCAGATTGTTTTGGCCCTCGCGGCGCTAAAACTAGAGCAGTACAGGCAATGGGGCTTGGTTTGCCGGTGGTGGGTACAGAAAGTGCCTTTGATGGCATACCATTGGTCGATGGTGAGCATGCTTTGATGTATAGGTCTATGTCTGAATGTGCAGAATTGATATTCAAATTATTAAATAATAGAAAAATGCGAGAGACGCTGGGAGAAAATGCTCACCGATTGGCTACAGAAATATTTGCACTGAATGTTGTTGGGTCTAAGTATGAAAGTTTATATATAGATGCAATCATCAAGCATAAGTCACTTCTGTATAATGCTGATAAAGCCTAGATGCTGGTCTTAGAACCATAGCCAAAATTTATATAGTGTTGAATGAAATGAAAAAAATAAGTGAATTTCCAGTTATTGTTGTAGTTGGTGCTAATGGGTTCGTAGGGAAGAGCCTTGTTAATGTACTTGCGGCACGCAATGATGTATTAATTCGTACATTAGAAAGAAACTCTCCTTCTGATAAACAGTATTCTAATGTTGCTGTAATTCAGGGGGATTTGACAAAGTTGGATACCCTTCAAAACCTTTTCGTCCCTGACTGTATAGTGGTTAATCTAGCTTATGGTTTCAATATGACCGTCGAGAAAAATCTACTAGCAGCAAGAAACCTGGCTGAGATGTGTAAGTCTGGGAAAATCAAGCGATTAATTCATTGCAGCACAGCTTCTGTATTTGGACGAAATCCGGACGACATTGTAAATGAGGAGAGTGCTTGCTATCCATATACTGAATATGGAATTACAAAGCTTTCAATTGAGCAGATACTATTTGAAGCCTCTCGCAGCAACTTTGAATTTGTAAACTTGCGTCCAACTTCTGTATTTGGACCCGGCGGCCCGGCGCTGGCTAAACTTATTGCCAATCTGACACGCGGAAGCATGATATTAAATTATCTGAGATCTTGTTTATTTAATAAGAGGAAATTGAATCTTGTTAGCGTTGAAACAGTAACTGCGGCAATCTTGTTTATGGCTAATACGCAATTGGAGGTAGATGGTGAGACTTTTATTGTCTCCGAAGATGCTGAGTCAATCAACAACTTCCAGTATGTGGAGCGATATTTATTTAAAAAATTAGTTGGAAAGTATTATTTACTGCCCCCACTGGATATTCCCTTGGGGGTTTTGTCTTTCATACTGAAAATCCGTGGTCGAGATGCTTACAATCCATCTAAAATTTACGATTCAAGCAAGATTCTTAAAATGGGGTTCCGCCCAGATAAAACGTTACAGCAAAGTTTGGATATGTTCGTTGAGTGGTATAAAACTCAAGCTACAGATAAGCAAAGTAGCCAAGCATGAAAATTCTGAATGTCAACTCTGTCCTCGACCCAGTTACCGGGGGCGGTACTGCTGAACGCACTTTGCAGATTAGCCGAGCACTTTTGGAAGCAGGTGCGAATTGCAGCATTATGACAACCGATGTTGGTTTTTCCTGTGAGAGTTTACCTAATCTTGATGGTGGCCATGTTATTGCCTACCCATGTTTGCTTAAGCGATTTTATGTTCCGCGAGCTTCATACGCGGAGATTAGAAAAGAAGTCGAGAGTGCCGACGTGGTTCACTTGATGGGGCATTGGTCAATGTTGAATGCCCTTGTGTATTTGGCTGCACGGGCGGTTAAGAAGCCCTATGTGGTATGCCCAGCGGGGGCGCTACCAATTTTTGGTAGATCCAAGGCGCTCAAGGCAGCCTACAACTGGATTATCGGTCGGCGGATTATTCGTAATGCAAATGCATGGATTGCAATTACTGATGACGAGCGTACTCAGTTTGAGGATTATGGTATTAGACGGGATACTGTAATTGTAATACCCAATGGAATTAATCCTGCAGATTTTTCTGTAAATGGTGAGGATGAGTTCAAATCAAAATATAAACTTGGTAATCAACCATTTATATTATTCCTTGGGCGACTTAATGTTATCAAGGGACCGGATATACTGCTTGAAGCCTTCTGCCGTGGTCAACATTTATGGCCGGCATGGCATCTGGTATTTGCCGGTCCAGATGGGGGTATGCTCAATCCTCTCAAGAAAATTGCAGCTGCGAGTGCAGTTCAAGAGCGTATACATTTCATTGGTTATGTAGGCGGTACAGATAAGTCTTCCGCATATCATGCGGCAAAACTGCTGGTTATTCCATCGCGTCAGGAGGCAATGTCAATTGTTGTGCTGGAGGCTGGCATATCAGGGACACCCGTATTACTCACGGATCAATGTGGATTTGATGAGGTGAGTGTGGTTGGGGGAGGTAAGGTAGTCCCGCCAACTGTGGAAGGAGTGTACGCAGGTTTGGTTGAGATGCTGGCAGACAATAAAGAGTTGGCCGAAAAAGGTTTAAAGCTTAAAAAATTTGTACAGCATAATTACACATGGAATGTTGCAATTAAAAAATATTTGGATCTATACGATAAGTTGTTGAACAAAGTTTAGAAACGAAAAATGAAAATACTTATTGTTACCCAATATTTTTGGCCAGAAAGCTTTCGTATTAATGACTTGGTGAGTTCCTTAGCTGAAAGGGGCGTTGATGTAGATGTGCTGACTGGTCAACCTAACTATCCTGAAGGTAAAACCTACTCTGGATACAAGGCATGGCATTGTCAAAAGCAAGAGTGGAATGGAGTAAGAATATTTAGATTGCCAATTATGCCTCGCGGTGAACAGAGCGCTTTGCGCCTGATTGCGAATTATTTGTCTTTTGTCATAAGCGGTGTGGCTCTTGCGCCGTGGTTGTTAAGAAAGCGTAGATATGATGCGGTCTTTGTTTATGGAACCTCACCAATTCTGCAGGCTATTCCTGCTATATTTATTGGATGGCTTAAAAAAAGTCCAGTTGTTTTATGGGTACAGGACTTGTGGCCGGAAAGTCTGGAGGCAACGGGGTATATTCGAAATAAATCAATCCTGAAAGTGGTCGAAAAAATTGTACGTTTTATCTACCAGCGTACAGACATCCTTCTTGTTCAATCCAGAGCTTTTGAAAAATTTGTTGGGGTGTTAGCGCCAGGTAAATTGATTCGATATTATCCTAACTCTGTTGAAGCTATGTTCTGTCAGCCTCCTGTAGTGAGCTTGCCTGAGGTGAAGGCTTTGGATTCCGGTTTTTCTATTGTATTTGCCGGCAACGTTGGCGCTGCTCAGGCGGTAGATGTGATTGTTGAAGCTGCAACCTTATTAAAGGATCACACAGATATTCGTTTTGTAGTGTTTGGTAATGGGAGTCGCTGGCAGTGGATGTGTGAGGAGTCAAAAGCCCGGGGTTTAAATAATATACATTTCCCAGGCCGATTCCCAATTGATACAATGCCAGGATTGATGGCAAAGGCATCGGCTTTGCTGGTTACTTTGACTGATAAGCCTATTTTTGCTGCCACTGTTCCAAATAAAGTACAAGCATACATGGCGGCCGGACGACCAATACTAGCTTGTTTAAATGGAGAGGGGGCCAGGCTTGTAGTTGAGGCAGGTGCAGGTATTGCTGTAGCAGCCGAAGATGCCAGAGCCTTGGCTGATGCTATTGTGAAGCTGTATGAAATGAAGCCGGAGGAGCGATCGCAGCTTGGTACAAATGGGCGAGAGTATTATAAAAATAATTTTGACCACGAACGGTTGGTTGATCAGTTGGTGGAGCAATTAAAGCAAGTTGCAAAATCTCGCGGGAGGAATCAATGAGGGTGTTAGTGATTGGTGCAAGTGGGATGATTGGAAGTACGATCATAAGGGTTTTGAGCGAGAATGTTGATTGGCAAGTATTTGGTACAATTCGTACCCTCGGTATAGAACATTTCTTTCCGGAGAGAATCTCTAAACAGCTGATTTCTAGCGTTGATATTAACCATGAATCTCATTTATTAAAGCTTTTTAATAGCATCAAGCCAGATGTTGTGATTAACTGTGCTGGGTTAACAAAGCATCTGCCGGGTTCGGATGATCCAAACATAGCTATACCGATTAATGCGCTAGCTCCGCATCGATTAGCAGCATATTGTGAAATGACTGGTGCGCGTTTAATACATATTAGTTCTGATTGTGTGTTTTCTGGAAGTAAAGGAAACTACCTTGAGTCCGATGTTACAGACGCTGTTGACCTATATGGCAGAACGAAGGCCATGGGGGAGGTTGACTACGCTCACGCAATTACGTTGCGCACTTCGACTATCGGACACGAATTAAACACTGCATACGGCCTGCTGGACTGGTTTTTGTCTCAGAAAGGCAGTTGTAAAGGCTTTACTAAAGCAATTTTCTCCGGTTTACCAACAATAGTTTTTGCCCAGATTATCCGCGATATTGTTATTCCACGCCCTGATATGCGTGGTCTGTATCACGTGTCTGGACAAGCAATAGCGAAATATGACTTGTTGAAATTAATTGCCAAGATTTACGGTAAGTCTATAGAGGTCATTGCTGATGATCAGTTTGCTATTGACCGATCATTGAACGCAGATCGATTCCATCTGGAGACAGGGTATATTGCACCAGACTGGCCTGAGATGATTAAACTAATGCACGCATACAAATAATCTGGATTCAATTATGTTCAAAGGTAAAGTATTGATGATTACAGGCGGTACAGGCTCTTTCGGGAATACTGTACTTAAGCGCTTTTTGTCAACTGAGGTACGGGAAATCCGCATCTTTAGTCGCGATGAAAAGAAGCAGGAAGAAATGCGCATTGCTCTCAATAACTCAAAGCTCAAATTCTATATTGGAGATGTTCGTGATTACGACAGCATCTATCAGGCGATGAAGGGGGTTGATTATGTGTTCCATGCAGCGGCGCTGAAGCAGGTCCCCTCGTGCGAGTTTTATCCTCTGGAAGCCGTACGTACGAATGTACTGGGTTCGGAAAACGTGATGAGTGCCGCTATTGCACGCGGCGTATCGCGTGTGGTGATGTTGAGTACAGATAAAGCTGTATATCCAATTAATGCAATGGGTATATCGAAAGCAATGATGGAGAAATTCATGGTGGCTAAGGCTCGCATGCAGAATCCTGGTGAAACTGTGTTATGTGCGACCCGTTATGGAAATGTGATGGCTTCCCGTGGTTCTGTTATTCCGTTGTTTGTTTCGCAGCTTAAAGAGAATAAGCCTCTCACGGTAACTGATCCAAATATGACGCGTTTTTTGATGTCGCTTGAAGATTCGGTAGACTTGGTCTTGTATGCTTTTGAACATGGCAAACAAGGTGATATTTTTGTGCAGAAGGCACCAGCTTCTACGGTTTCAGATCTGGCGCAGGCATTGAAAGAATTATTTAAAAAAGATAGTGCTATCTGTGTTATTGGTACGCGGCATGGTGAAAAGCTCTATGAGTCGCTGATTTCGCGTGAAGAAATGGCAAAGGCGCAGGATATGGGAGGGTACTATCGCATCCCGGCCGATAATCGCGATTTAAATTACGCTCAATTTTTTAGTGAAGGTGAAGAGAAAATTTCTCATCAGGAAGATTACACTTCTCACAACACAGAGCGTTTGGATGTTGATCAGGTTAAAACATTGTTATTGAAATTGGATTTTATCAAGGAAGAATTAAATGCTTAAAGTCATGACTATCGTAGGTACACGACCAGAGCTCATTAAAATGAGCCGAGTGATTGCTGAGTTTGACCAGCACACTAAACATATTTTGGTGCATACCGGTCAAAACTATGATTACGAGCTAAACCAACTGTTTTTTGAGGACTTGGGTATACGCAAACCTGACCATTTTCTTGAAGCAGTAGGAGAAAACGCTGCTCAGACTATTGCACGCGTGATTGAAAAGTCTGATGAAGTTATGGAAAAAGAAAAGCCTGATGCAGTCATGCTTTATGGAGATACTAATTCCTGTTTAGCTGTAATTGCTGCTAAAAGACGCAAGATACCTGTGTTCCACATGGAGGCTGGTAACCGCTGCTTTGATCAGCGGGTTCCGGAGGAACTGAACCGTAAAGTTCTGGATCATTTAAGCGATATTAATTTGGTACTTACAGAGCATGCTCGCAGATACTTGATTGCAGAGGGCGTTCGTCCAGAAACCATTATTAAAACCGGCTCACATATGCGTGAGGTGCTTGATTACTATATGCCGAAGATAGAAAAGTCAGATATCGTACAGAGGATGAATCTGACAGCTGGCAAATTTTTTATTGTAAGTGCACATAGAGAAGAAAACGTTGATACGCCACAAAACTTGTTGGATATGGTAGAAACACTCAATGCTTTGGGTGAGACTTACAACTGCCCAGTTATTGTTTCAACGCACCCACGTACAAAAAAACGCTTGGATGCTTTGGAGCTAGGTAAGCTTAATCCCAATGTTCAATTCTTAAAGCCGTTTGGATTCTGTGACTATATCAAATTGCAGATGGAGGCTTTGTGCGTCGTTTCAGATAGTGGCACCATTACAGAAGAAGGTTCGTTACTTAATCTGCCGGCAATTACTATCCGTAATGCACATGAACGTCCAGAAGGTATGGATGTTGGTACGCTAATTATGAGTGGACTTAAGAAGGAGCGAGTATTGGATGCTGTGAAAGTTATCATTGCTCAACATGATAAAACCAAGCGTGTAATGCAGCCAGTTCAGGATTACGAGGCAGGTGCAGTATCAAAACAATTGCTGCGTGTTGTAATGAGTTATGTTGACTATGTAAATCGCACTGTATGGTCCAAAACGATTTAACTTCATTCAATAAGGTTGAATGATGATAAAGCGTATATTCGACTTGAGTTTGGCGCTGCTTGCGACTCTGATTTTGCTATTGCCATTTTTGATTATTGCGTTATCAGTGCGTATTACGTCTGCCGGCCCAGCTTTATATTGGTCTGATCGCATTGGGCGTGGTAATCAAGTTTTTAAAATGCCTAAATTTCGTACTATGCAGGTAAACACACCGGCAGTTGCGACCCATTTATTGGTTAATCCCCAGCAGTTTCTGACGCCAATTGGGTCGTTTTTACGTAAATCCAGTTTGGATGAACTGCCACAGCTTTGGAGTATTATTAAAGGTGATATGAGTTTTGTTGGCCCTAGACCAGCTTTATTCAATCAGGATGATCTAATTACTCTGCGCATGCAATATGGGATTGATAAACTTGCACCTGGCCTAACAGGATGGGCGCAAATTAATGGTAGGGACGAGTTGCCGATTCCTGAAAAAGTTAAGCTTGATTTGGATTACATGCATCAACAATCTTTTTGGTTTGATGTAAAAGTAATATTTTTAACTTTTTTAAAAGTACTGTTAAAAGATGGAATTCATCATTAAGATGATTATCAATCAATAATAATATTAAAGTTCAAAAGTTCACATGAAGAAAAAATTAATAAACACCCGCACATTTTTTGCCTTAATGCACGATATTATCGTTGCTGCAATTGCCTGGGCTGGCGCTTATTTATTGCGTTTCAACTTCTCGATTCCAGCTGATCATTTCCTGCAAATGACACAATCCCTGCCTTTTGTGATTGTGTTGCAGGCCACAGTATTCATTTTATTTGGTTTGTATCGCGGAGTGTGGCGCTTTGCGAGTGTATTGGATCTTAAACGGATTTTATTTTCGGTCTGTTCCGCTGCAGTGTTAGTAGCTGCAGTGTTGTTTATGTTCCGTACTGAGGTGGTTATTCCACGATCTGTGCTTATATTAGACCCTTTGCTACTTATTCTAATGATGGGTGGCAGTCGCTTTACTTATCGTGCGTGGAGAGAGCATCAGCTTTATGGCATGGCGCTGAAGCAAGGTAACCCGGTGATTGTGTTGGGTGCCGGTGAAGCAGCTGTTGCTTTGGTCAAGGATTTGGGTCGCAGTACACAATGGCGCGTAATTGGCTTGTTAGATGATGATAGCAATATTATTGGACGAGAAATTTTTGGTGCAAAAGTCAAAGGTAGAATAAAGGATTTAGCTAGTATTGCTAAACGCTTTAATGTTAACCATGTGATAATTGCAATGCCTTCCGCGCATCACCAAAAACGCCGCCAGGCTATTGAGCTTGCAGATCAGCTTGGTTTGGAAGTATTAACCGTGCCAGCAATTGATGATTTAATGAGCGGGAAAGTCAGTGTTTCACAAATTCGCAAAGTCGATGTTGAAGACTTGCTAGGTCGCGATCCGGTTAGGCTGGATAACTCAGGATTACGGAAACTGATTGATGGCCATGCCGTACTCGTAAGTGGGGCTGGCGGATCTATTGGCTCTGAGCTATGTCGTCAAATCGTAAAATTCAACCCTAGCGTTTTAATTTGTTTGGACATTTCCGAGTATTCACTATATCAATTGGAGCAGGAACTAAGTTCATTGCAATTATCTGCCAAACTTATTTACAAGACTTGCGATGTTAAAAATAAGATAAGAGTTGATGACTTGCTTGCACAATATAATCCTTCAGTTGTTTTTCATGCCGCAGCTTATAAGCATGTACCCATGATGGAAAATGAGAATGTGTGGGAGGCTTTGTCCAATAATGTAATTGGGACACACACGCTGGCTCAGGCATCTAAAGAGGCAGGTGTTGAGAAATTTGTCTTAATTTCAACAGATAAAGCCGTTAACCCCACTAATGTGATGGGCGCGAGTAAACGTCTGGCCGAAATGGTTTGCCAAGGTCTGCAAGAAAATATTTCAGCCAGCGATACTGGCACCCGTTTTGTGATGGTTCGTTTTGGTAACGTCTTAGGCAGTAGTGGTAGTGTGATTCCAAAATTCCGTGAGCAAATTGCCAAAGGCGGCCCAATCACTATTACCCATCCTGAAATTACACGTTATTTTATGTCGATTCCTGAAGCGGCACAGTTGGTGATGCAGGCAGGATTAATGGGTAAGGGTGGTGAGATATTTGTACTTGATATGGGGGAGCCGGTAAAGATTGCATCTTTAGCAGCAGATATGATTCGTTTATCAGGTTTGCAGCCAGAAGAAATCAAAATTGAATATGTCGGATTGCGCCCTGGTGAGAAACTCTACGAGGAACTGCTTGCAGATGATGAGCATACTATTCCAACGCCGCATGAAAAGCTCCGTATAGCGCAAGCAAGAAAGTCTGACGCTGTATGGGTCAGAAATCTTTTGCAATGGATTGAGCGCTCTCATTGTGCAAATGAGAATCTCTTGAAGACGGAATTGGCAGTATGGGTTGAAGAGTACAGCCCACAAATTTCATCAGCCACCGACATAGGTAAATCTTTACTGTCTGAACAGGCTACCCTGCACTGATAAGTACGGCGGTTTTTAATAATAATTCTGTAGCAGGCGAGAAATTGAACAGATCACAACCATTACAGCTGCTTGAGCAAGCAGAGCTTATTCATTCATCGGAAGTGATTCAGGCGGCAATCGCCAGATTAAGTGATGAGATTTCACAAACGCTTAAAGATACCAATCCTATAGTTATTTGTATTGTTAGTGGCGGCATTGTATTTGCCGGTCAGTTATTAACACAGCTTAATTTTCCATTGGAATTAGATTATGTTCACGCCAGTCGTTATCAAAATGCGACTGTAGGTAAGGAACTGAATTGGCTGGCTTTACCAGCATTGGATTTGACCAATCGTACCGTATTACTAGTAGATGATATTCTGGACGAGGGCATTACCATGAAAGCAATTCAGGAGAAATGCTCTGAACTAGGTGCGGCGCAGGTATTTTGCGCTGTGTTAGTTGAAAAAATGCTTAATCACGCAAAACCTATCAGGGTAGATTTTGTAGGACTTCAGGTGCCAGACCGTTATGTTTTTGGATATGGTATGGATGCTTATGGCTGGTGGCGTAATTTGCCTGCAATTTACGCTTTAAAAGCATCATAACCCCCCCCTATACTTTTTGCTGTCATAAAATTGACATTGTGGTTGAGTTGATAACGCTCTAATTAAATAGTTGCAGTGGTTAACGTTTATAACCTACTGTAAATATTGACTTTTCTCTTTGGCATTTATTTTGCATTGGTTTCAGCATATGGGTAACATTGCCCGGAAACTGGTGCATAGTAAATATGGACATAGAAGTTAAAAGTTACTATTTTGAAAGAGTGATTTCAGTTATTCAGCGCTCTTATAAAATAAGAAAACATATTGATTTTTTTAATTGGTTACAAAATTCAGTCTCGGAATTTATTTCTCATGATGCGTTATTGGCTGTGTGGGGAGATTTTAATGATGTAACTGACGCCAAGTTGCAATATGATGTAGCCTCTAACGTAGCTGGCTTCAACACTCGTACTATGATGGGCGCCTCTAAAGAGGTTAATCAGTGTATGGTTTATTTACATAAACTGTGGCTGGATAATAAGCATGACTGGTTTGTAATCAATAATTTTGCAACTAGCGAATTTGGTTGTAAATTTCGCATGATATTTCCTGATTTGCCTCACGAACTTAATTCTTTGCTGGTGTATGGGGTAAGTGACCTGCGCGGTGGCAATGATTGCTTGTATGTGTTTTTTAGCAAAAATAATAAATTCCAGATCAAAAATTCGGCATTGAATCTTCTGATGCCACACATTGACCATGTGATAAGAAAAATTCAGCATTTAGGTAACGCTACACCTTTGGTTAAAACTAGTGCCACGCTCAACTTGTTATCTTTAACGCTCCGAGAACTAGAGGTGATTGAGTGGATTAAGGTCGGTAAAACCAATCAGGAGATAGGTGTGATATTAAACATCACCCAAAATACCGTCAAAAGCCATCTTAAAAGAGTCTATCAAAAGTTGAATGTAGGTAAGCGTGCGCAGGCTATCGCGTTACTTGTAAATCACTAGGTTATTCAATAGTTTGATATCAAAAACCTGCCTGAAAAATACAAATCCAACGATTATCAAACTAACTTGTAGCCCTTAGGTTTAACAACCTATAATGGCTTCAACACAGTTAGCTATAACCTTTCCAGATGCTTTTTCGTAGTACAATGGGTCTGGCTTTCAGGAATGCCAGCCAAATAGAATAGCAATTATTTTAAACGGGATTTTTAACTGTTTGAATTACTTGATGAAACTCAATTTGATGGTGCCCAAAAGATAATGCGAGTATAGCATGCACATAAAGCGCATTTAATACACCTATATACATCAACCACTTATCAAATTACCAAATTAAAATAACACACAAATACACCTTTATACTTATAATTGCCAAAACATTCACGGGAAGATTCACGGGAAAATGGCAAGCTTTCGCAAGGTGTGCAATAGCTGGGAAGCTCAAGTTTACATCAGTGTAAACGGTGTTAAGAAGCGCAAATATAAAACATTCAAACTCAAGGCTAGGGCGGTTGAATGGGCTTATGCTATGGAGGCTGGAAAGTTTGAGCCAGAAAAACATCTATTTAGCGAAGCATTAGAAGAATATATTAAATCTTGCAATAATCGGTGGGAAGAAATACGCCTAAAGAAGTTCAAGCGCGACATGGAAATAGCCAATAAGCCTATCGCTTCTATTACACCAAATGACATAGCTAAGTGGCGTGATAGCTCAAAGTTGCAAGGCTCTACGATCAGGCGAGAAATGGTATTGCTCAACGCAGTATTTGAGATTGCTCGTAAAGAATGGCAGTGGATTGATAAAAACCCATTAAGCGATGTTAAGAGGCCACCGGATAACCCTCATAGAAAGCGACTGATAACGCAAGAAGAGTTTAATATCATGGCTGATACGTTAGGCTATGAAAGTTCAATTAAATGCGTCACAGATGACCAGCAAGTAGCGTTATGTATGTTTATTGCTGAGCAGACAGGTATGCGCTCAGGTGAGATTGTTTCACTTGAATGGTCACAAGTAGATTTTGTAGGGCGTAAGGTTCACCTGACTAAAACAAAAAACGGTGACGAGCGCGATGTGCCATTAACGCTTAAAGCTGTAGAACTATTCAAGCAGCTTGAGACTAAAGGTAAGTGTTTCACCATTACCGATTCACAGCGTGACTTTTTATTTAGATCAGCTAGAAAATCTGCAAAGTTATCCGGCTTTGTATTTCATGATACTAGGCATAATGCCTGCACATGGATGGCTAAGAAAGTTGATAACATTACGCTTGCTAAAATAATGGGGCATCGCAACCATAAGTCGCTCATGATTTATTACAACCCAAATGCAAGCGATATTGCGCCTATGCTGGATTAAAGACAACTACTGCACTAGGAAATGGTGCGCTATTTTTAGCATCGCCAAATTTTAGACGGCCTTTGATAAACTCAATTTCACCTTTCATCGCGTATTCATGCCACCATCTTGTATCTGTTCTCGCAGGAACTAAACACACTACTTTTGCGCCTAGTAAGCTACTTTCATATGCTTTCTTCATCCATATACCAATTTCACGCCCATATGGTGGGTTCATCCAACAAGCCCCCCCAAGACTGTTTTAATCCATCTTGCTCTGGTGTAAAAAATTTTTCACATTTTCTATTTTCATTTGTGGCGCAAACATCTAATTCAAATTTATGAATTGCATGATACTTATCGAATGTTGCTTGTGGAGTGCTCCATAAATCAGTATTGCTTGTAAAATGAACCTCCATATTACTCATGCCGCCTCCTTCTGAGTTTCAAGCCACTCTAATATCTCTGCTTTATTCCATTTTCTACTACCGCCTAGTATTCTGTATGCAGTAGGAAAATTGGCCTTATGCACAAGCTTTTCAGCTACATATCTAGGTTTTAATCCTAGTATTTTTGACACTTCTTTTGCTGGTATCAGTTCCATTACGCTGCAACATTTCTCTCTTGTTCTTCGAATATCTTAGCTCTTGTTGCATTAAATACATGCGATGGAACGCTCATAAATAAATAACGCTGCGGCTTTAAAATCAACTCAGCTTCATTAACTAAATCCATCGTTACGGGCTGGTCTAATCTAAGCTTACTGATTAGCTTTCTAATCGGCTTATCGTTGTATAAACAAAGCTCTTTAGGCATATACATATCAGCTAATGCTTTGAAGAAGTTGCACCAATCTTCGATTGAACTTAAAGCATCGTATGTTGTGCCTTCAAGGTTATTTTGAGTAATGAGCCACTTTCCATCATCATTCTTTGTTTCAGTTAAATCATCGCGCTTTAATGACCTAAAGAACTTCTCAATCTCTTCAAAGTCGCGTTGCATGGCAATCATTCGTGAAAACTTTGGCTTTAATTGAGTTGATTTCATACTGCCTTCCTATATGTTTTAGATAAAGCTTTGTTGATGGTATGCCCACGCCAGCGCAATACATTAGCAAGTTTGGCGCGTGATTTCTGACTTTTAGACGCCTGACCAAGTAAGCCAAAATAGCTGTTGGCGACTTCAAGCAATTCACTATCTGGCGTAATGTTGATGCGACGAATAGCTTCATTAACCGCACGCTTACGAGCAACACGATGCCAAGGCATAATCACTTGGCCTACAAAATCAACGCCGCGATCAATCGGCTGCAATATTGTTTTAGTAGGATTAAGATTTGCATTTAATTTAGCTGGCAAGAATGCATTTATATTTTCTAAAGCAGCGTTTAGCCACTGTGGGCTTTCATGCAATAACAAGAAGTCATCTACGTAGCGTATATAGTGCTTTGCGCCTATTTGATGCTTAACGTACTGGTCTAGCTCATTCAAATAGATGTTTGCAAAGAACTGTGATGACAGGTTGCCAATCGGCAAACCTAAATTGCTAGGCTGATTCGTTAAACGTTTATGAGGCGGCACCAATTCAATTGATTGTGACTTTCCTCTAAACTCATAATTGGCACGCGGATCGTGATACAAGATTGTTTTAGCCAGTTCAAGCCAGAATGGTTCACTGACTTTTTTCATGATCTGCTGAAACAACACATCTTTATCAATACTAACAAAGAAGTTTGCCAAGTCGCACTTCAAATAAAACGCTGGCATACTCCAATTTTGCGTAATGCTGCGCACTTTAGATTCAAGTCGTTTAGCTGCGTAAAGTGTTCCGCGCCCGGGTATGCATGCACAACTATCGACAATGAATGATGCATAAAAGCGTGGTGAAATCTTGTTGTAAAACAGGTGATGAATAATGCGATCACGAAAATCAGCCGCCCATACTTCACGCGCTTTTGGTCTAGTAATGACAAAGCAAATTGAAGTGCCTGGCTGATATATTCCGCTTAATAATTCATCATAGAGCACGTTTAAGTTTCGCTCCAAGTCTTGTTCAAACGCTAATGCGCTTTTAGTGTTCCGCTTATTTTTTCTGCAATCAAAGTATGCTTGCACCAACTCTGTAAAAGAGAAATCGACATTGTTGTGATTGTTTTCGTCTGCGGACAGCTCGCGCCCGATTGTTGTTGTTCTTGTTCCAGTTGTTCTGATTGCCATTGTTGAAGTTCTGATTCCATGCATAATCAGCGTTGGACGCGTGCTGTTAGTTGTCTTGCTATCTACGTCACCAAAGCGAAGGTTTGCACCGATCATTTCAGAAACTGCGCTAGACCGAACCTGACTACTATCAGTGGTATCTATTGTGCGCATAGCGGTAGCCTTTTGAGCTAGCGGCAAAACCAGATTAAAATTACGCTCAGTCATAGTGGCCTTAACCATCATGAAACAGGCGACAAAGTTGCTTTGCGCCATCCATTAGCTTGTTTACCGATATTTCCTGTCAATAAAATTGCCTCTGCATACTGTTTTATTGAAATCAGGCGTTTATCTCTTGATAGGCGCAACATCAATTCTGCGACTTGTAGGCGTTCTATCAATGACACAAGGTGTTTCGATTTATCTTGAGCAACATTCGCACGAAAAACCAGCACCGTAATTGCTATACATTCGTCACGGATTACCCCGCCAATTGACACCTTAAAATCTCTAGGCATATTTTTGGCGAGGTCTGTGCTTTTGTCTAACAACTCGTAAGCTGCCTTGTAAATCGGTAAGTCTGTATGGATAGCCATGTCGATTTCTTAAAAGATTAAAAAACTAAATTATTCAATTACTAATCTGCGGACAGCTCGCGCCCGACGGTAGTAGTACTCGTTCCAGTAGTACTGATAGCCATTGTCGAAGGTCTGACCCCATGCAGAATCAGCGTCGGACGCGTGCTGCACACCAGACCAATACCAAGCCTCTTGAAGCTGTTCTTTCAGGTTTGCAAACAATAATGATTGCTCACGGCGTGTAGGTAACTCGCCACCGATTGATTTAGCCCAATCCATAGCCTCTTTCCATTTACCCGGCTCTTTATCTTCTGGTAATAAAATCAGGTGGTAACTTGATTCACCTTCTTTGCCAAGAATCACACCTGCGTAATGCTCACCATGAGATAACTCAATGTGCGATTCTGGCAAAAAGAATGCCGTTTTAATTTCTGCTTTGAACTTGGCAATCATTTCGCCAAATTCCTTATGCTTGGTTTCAAGCACTTCTAATGTGATTTGCTTCATGTCTTACTCCCGTTGTTAAAAACAAATTGATAAATGACTAAATGGGCAATCTGCGGACAGCTCGCGCCCGAATGTCGTCGTACTTGTCCCAGTAGCTCTGATTGCCATTGAGGAAGTCCTGAGTCCATGCATAACCAGCGACGGACGCGTGCTGTGTGGATGACCAGTAATATTCAGTTTCAAATGCTTCTGAGCCACCTTCTTTGAATAGTTCAGCTTGTGTTTGCACTGGAAATTCAGGCGTATATGGCCTGGTTGGTTCAATGGCTGATAAATTTATGCCTGAACGTGCATAGCATGAGTTCTGACGCGTTGTTGGCTTAAGGTTGCGATAGATTATTTCTAATTCATCTTGGCTTGGCAGATACCAGTCATCATTTCCACCGATAGTTAAAGCTCGTGCCCATTGCGCAAGTTCACTACCGGCTTCTGCCATTGCGTTAGTGTTAGCCAAGCCATCAAAGTATGATTTGGAGTTAGGTACATCTTTGTAGTCTGCAATCCATTCGGTATCTTCGTGCTCACCTTCATCTTTAGGCGCAACTACAATTGCGTAGGCCTGCTCACCGACCATAATGCGTCCAGCGTAAAATCCACTACCCATTGCGGTTCCGATGATTGTTTCAATTTCCTTTACTGATGATTTCATGATTGTTTCCCTAGTTAAAAAAGTGCTTTTTGCTTGGTTAAATATAGAACTCTTGTATTGTCTTTAATGCGTTCAATTACCCCCCCCCCCCCGAGACAGTTCACGTAAACTTGCCGATACTGCCGAAGGGTTGATTTTCATCTGATCCGCAATGTCACGCGCCCTATAATAAGTATTGGGTGTTAGGTTTATTAAAACTGCATCGGATAGGGTTTTCATGATTAGGCTGCCTGCTGATATTTAGTGAAATCTGCTTCAAGAAGCCACTTATGCGCAAGCATTTCATCAGCACCAAAAGACTTTGCTACAGCCTTAACCAAATCATAAACGCCAGGCTCTACGCCTTGAAAGTGCTGGATATTTACTGAGGTTTGGCTTCCTATAACAAAAGAATCAATGTGACCAACTCCTGCACAAAGTCTGCCGACCCCACTAGACATATCTAATGCGCCTAATGTCTCTTGTTTTGCATCTGTCTGCTCTTTCGCTAAGTCAGCTAACCGTACTTTCTCAAGTACAGCAGCATTAGCTTCTGCAATGATCTTAGCTTCACGCCCTGCTTCAAGTTTTTTATGGTTATCAATTCTTGATTGAACAAGCAGCTTGAAATCATCAATTGGCTTGAATATGATTATTTGCAGATCAATAAATAAGAACTCATATCCTTCTGCATTTGATTTCATCCATACTTGTTTGGAGCGAATTTCCATGTCTATTGCGCTTGCTTCCTGCTTTGACTTAGCAAGAAGATCATTAACAGCACTTTGCATGCTGGTAAGCGTTTTCTTACTTTTGATTGCACCTGAAAAATCAGGGCTTGTATTTGGTATAAATAGTGGATGAGTACCTTCGCGCAAATCTTCCAAGTGCTTTTGATATGCATCTTTAGCTTTATTGATAATTTCTAGCTTGCGATTCTCTTTCTCTGATTTAACTAACTTCTCGATCAGCAAGCGCTTGTCTCTCAACTGCTCTTTTAAGTAGTCCATTGTGCGCATGAGCTCATCAATGCTGGCTGTCTGTGCAATGGCTGATTTTTTAGTAAGCTCGATGTTTTCTTCTGCATCTTTACAAAATTTAGCCGTAGCTTCTGCATTAGCAAAGTCATCATCGGTGACTAATTCAGTATTGATGCTTTCAATAAATGCTGTAGCAGCCGTTTTAAATTCAGCCAGGTTAGATAGCGTCACCTCGCCTTTAATCTGAATTGCTAGGCTAGGTAGCGCCATGATCGCCTGTGCTTTTGGAGCTTCTTTTACTTCTGTTACAACATGGTTAGCTAGATCAACTTCAAATTGCGCCCATGCTGCAATAATTTCTTTTTGCTGCAATTCATTTGGATAAACCCAAACGCCAGCAGTACGCTCTTCTGTACCATCTGATATAGTGAAAAACAGCTTCTCAGCGCCAGTGCAATATAAAACCTGTTGACATTGCGCCCAGTGAATTTCTGGCAATTCGCCATTTTTAACTTGCTCATAATGTGTTGCATTAAATTGTTTGTTTTCCCAAGCAATATCTCCCATATAACTAAGTCCGTCACATGATGCAGATAGCTTTCCAAAAGCATAGGTAACGGCAGATAGCTCTTCGCCAATCATCTTTTCAACAATCGGTCTTGCTAACGCCTCTACTGCATGACCTTTATCGAAAATCTTTTGTGTGAAAGTATCGACCTCTGGCACTAATCCAGTTTTCTTTTCATTCAAAAGTTGTGTTCGTGTTTTGTATGGTGACGTTCCAAGCATGGCACTTGCTTCACTTGCGCCAAAATGAGTAGCTCTAAATGAATGCCAAGCTTCAGATCCTTGTTGCAAATTCATTAATGTACGTTCCATTATTTACTCTCGCTTTCCGCTTGTTCGTAAGCGCTTGCAAAGTCATCAACTGTTACCGCTTCGCCTTCAATAATTACCGGCACTGCCCATGAAGCAACCTCTGATTTTTGTGCACCTGTCATCAAAGCTCCTTTGCCTTCTACCCATGAGATAAAGCCTTCAATCGTTTTCTTACCCTGTGCTACTGATTCACGGTATTTATCAGCGATTGTTTTAAATGTCGCGTCATCAAGAACATTCGGTGGTGGTTCTGTTTTAGTAGTGCTATCAGGCTGCGGTGTAATGTCTTTCTCTGTAATTCTTCCAGCCTCATCTTCATCATAAATACCAGTGTAACCAAAGGCTAAACGTGCGCACTGGATTAGCGCCTTATGCCTCAACATACGCTTTGGGTGAGATTGCCATGGGCTTTTAACTTCATAGCCTGATTTGCTTGTGAAAGCAGGGCGCAAACACTCACTTAGGTATTCCGTTGTCTTAATAGGGTGGTTTCTATCTTTGCGATAAATTATGCAAGTGCATGATTCTTCATCTTGTGTAAATTCAAGGCCATCAAATTGTGGATGATCGTTAATAATCCTTGACCATCCATCAACACCAACAACTGGAACAATTCCATTCTGTTTATCTGGGAATGCATATATCTCTCTAGTCCAAGGATTTAACCCATATTGATTTGCAACAATCATAAGCGCTGTAAACTGCGCATCAGTTGCATCGCCCTTAAATGCAGTTGCTTTTAATGTGCTTATTAGTTCTTGGCCTACTTCACCCATCCCTAACTTTGCAGCCAAATTATTTGCTAATGTCATAACTGCTGTACTCATTTCATTCTCCTAAATTAAGTTTTAATGCCAACTTGACGCTTCTATAAATTGAATATTTCATTCGTCTTAACCATAAATAATCGTTAGTAATGTTTTTTATCTTTTTCAAAATATCACCCTTGAAATGTCATCAAGAATTGCTCCAATAACTACACTGATAATTAAAAACAATGTAGGCCATACGTCACTTAGCTTCATTGCATCAATGCCTTAATCTGTTTTTTTAATTTGAGTGATTTGCAAGTGTGTTGAATTGCATGATTAAGATAAAAATCAATCTTTGTTGTTCTAAAATTAAACATTGACACTTGTGCGTTACGCTTAGAAAGCTCAAGGTTATGATGCAGGTGCCATTCATACGATCCAAATAACATGATTAGGCTGCTTCTGGGCTTGAGCACATTTGCATACGGCGCATTTCTTGCTCAGCTCTAAGAGAAATTAAATTACTTGGCTTATGAACTAATCTAAGGCCACGTGATTGAATATCAGCAACAGTTTTATCTGTTGGCAATGCTGCAATCTTGTTTGAATTTACGATTAATTGCTGACTAGCTAAACCAAATTGCATGATGTTCATGATTTTCTCCATCCGTTTGTTGATGTGATAATCTTAAACACTATGTTTAATTAAGTCAAACAGTTTGTTTAATAAAATGTGTAAAATTGTTTAATTATTTTTTTGATATGAATTTTTAGGCGAAAAAAAACCACCCGAAGGTGGTTGGTATTGATTGTTATTTTTAATTGCAGGTATAAGCATTGCCGTGGACTGACGTACCGCCATATTGTGTTTTTATTGGATCCCAAACAATAGTATTTGCGCCAAGTTCTTTTGCTTGTTCAAATGCTTGTTTTTTGGCATTTGCAATCGCTTCATTTGCCAATACTCCATATAGCATCGATACGCCGTTAATGTCGCCTTTAAGCTCGCAGTTTTCCACTTGCCTTGCGCTGGCAATCTTCAGCCCATCTGGAACCTTAACCACTCCTTGCGATGCGCAGCTGGATAGAATAAGTGATAAAACCAATATATTTATTATTTTAATCTGCATATGATCCTTGCCTATCCCAATCTTGTTCTGGTTCATAATTTTCTATATTTACTACGTCATTATTTGGAGATCTCTTCCATGTGGGTTCAACATCACTTTTTTTCGTAATTATTGTTCCACAACTAACAAGTAGAAAAATAAGGGAGAATATTCCAATAGCTGCACTTAAAAATTCTTTTATCCAGCTTTTAATTGGTAATAGTAAAATTTTTGTTTGAATGTAAGAGCATATAATAAATATAAAAATTGAAAATATTAAAAAATATAATATATCCATTACTTACTCATCTTCCCATTTTCCAATAATCTTACCTAAAACTTTAAATTCATCCGTGATAATTGGATGTTGCGGATTTAGTGGCTTAAGCCATTTTTTTTCACCCTCTTGCATGAAAACTTTAAAAGTAACCTCTGCATCACCATTTATCTTTGCGATTATTCTATCGCCACTTGTTGGATTTCTCAGCTCTGGATCGACAAATATAATGCAATTTTCAGGGTAGCTCTTGCCATAAGAGGCCGTCATACTATCCCCACGCACCCTCAGCGCATAAGTAAGATCGCTATGTGACTTTGGGCATGGTAAGTATTTAATATCGTCAAGGGATTCAAAATCCATGGCCTCATGCCATTGCCCTGCCTGAACCCAAGAAATTATAGGTACATTTCCTCTTATATGTGGCCCCAACTCCGTGTTGCTAGGATTGTTGTTTTTATATCCAATAACCAGTGATTCAGCAAAGCTTAATTCCATGCTTCCACTTCCGGTTTGAACCCATTGCGCATTGCATCCAACTAATTCCTGAACTTTTAATAGTCCATTCTTAGATATGCCTCTAGATTCCCAATTATTGATAGTTTGTGGAGATTCATTCAATAGAGTTGCTAAGTTTGTTTGGCCTTCAACGCCTTTTAGCTTTGAGGCTGCTTCATAAACTCTTCGCATTGATATATGTATTTTATTCATGTTTAAAGATTATCAACATTAAATAATTTTTGTTAAACGTAGTGTTTGCATTTTTATTAAACATGGTGTTTAATGTTGTTCTATGAACGACAGAAAAATCATAGAAAATCTAGGCGGTGCGACAAAAGTTGCCAAGTTATTGAATTATGACTTGGGAAAAGGTGGCGCACAGAAAGTACATAACTGGATAACTCGAGGAATTCCACCAAAGGTAAAACTTGAGCATCCAAATCTATTTCTTCGACAAGATTTATTTGAAGAACAAAAACGTCAGGAGATCGAATCATGAATGAGAAAATTTCATTCTCTCGAACCAATAGATTAGGTGATGAAGTTGCAGAGCTTAGAGTTAATTCACCAAAGTATGTATTGGCTGTTGTTGATTCAGTTGCAATTTCTGAAACTAAATCATCTGGAAAGATGGTATCGCGTACTGACATAGTTAATCGCATCCTTTCAAGTTTTGTTGATCACAAGATTGATGAAGCTACTTTAATTAACCGTGCCATTAATGACCATCCTACAGTGCTGGACGAGGGTAAATCATGAGAACAGAAGTAAGGCAAAGCAGTATTGATGTTTACCACTCTCTGCAAAGTAAGTTTGGTGCGCAAACGTGCAAGATTATGGCGTTTATGAATGAAAATCCACAGCACGGATTTACTAGGCGCGAGATTGCAAAATATCTTTCGATTGAAACTTCTAGTGTGGCTGGGCGTGTTAATGAGTTAGTAAAAAATGGCGAGTTGGTTGAATTGCCAATTAAGCGCAAATGCTCTATTACCGGAATAACGGCAATCGTTTTACAGCTACCACTCTCTCAGAGTGATTTGTTTTCAACAAATTAATAATGCGAGTTTTAGTTGCCTGCGAATACTCTGGTGTTGTACGCGATGCTTTCACTAGGGGGGGGCATGACGCGATGAGTTGCGATTTACTTCCTACAGATTCACCAGGACAGCATTATCAAGGCGACATTCGAGATGTAATTAATGGTTGCTGGGATTTAATGATTGCTCATCCACCATGCACGCACCTAAGTGTATCTGGTGCAGCACACTTCAAACAAAAGCGTATAGATGGGCGTCAGCAATCGGCAATCAGTTTTTTCATGATGTTAGCTAAGTCAGATATTCCAATGATCGCTATAGAAAATCCTGTTTGCATTATGAGCAGCTTATACCGTAAGCCAGATCAAATTATTCAGCCATATATGTTTGGACATAAAGAAACAAAAGCAACTTGCTTATGGCTTAAGGGATTGCCGTTACTGGCTGCAACTAATGATGTTAAATCAGAAACAATGGCATTGCCAGAAAGTGAAAGAATGAGATTGCATTATTTGCCACCAAGCATTAACAGATGGAAAGAGCGTAGCAAAACATTCCAAGGCGTAGCTGATGCAATGGCTAGTCAGTGGGGTTTAGTATGAATTTCTATAAGCGCTATGTAGGAGATATACAGCGCGATACAGGCCACTTATCTCTTGCTGAATTTGGTGCATATGACAGATTGTTAGATCACTATTACGCAACAGAATCAGCACTACCAGTAGATATTGATGCATGTTGCCGCATATCTAGGGCAATGAGCAAAGATGAGCGAAAGGCTGTTATCAGCATACTAAATCAATACTTCAAGCTAACTGATAGAGGTTATGAGCAGAAAAGGGCTGAGAAAGAAATAACCGAAGCTCAACCTGCAATGGTATCTGCTAGGTTAAATGGAAGTAAAGGCGGTAGGCCTAAAAAGACAGAAAACAAAACCCAAGAAAAACCCAGTGGGTTTTCAAATAATAACCAAAGTGAAACCCAACTCGAAAGCTCACCAGAGCCAGAGCCATATAAACCCAATGAACTAACACACAGTATAGAAACATTAACCAGTGTAGAGCCAACTCTTGCCGCCAGTGTGTGTATGGAACTTAAAAATCTTAACTACCTGGACATAAACCCAAGCCACCCCAAGCTTCAGGCAATGCTTACTGCTGGAGCTACGCTTGAGGAGTTTGTCCACGCAGCTCAAACCGCAAAAATCAAGAAGTTTTCCTATGTGCTTGGAATGGTTGAGGGTATGCGAAAGCAAGCAGCCGCCGATAACGTCACTCAAGGAAATTTCAAAGAAGCTGCAACTGCTAACGCATGGAGAAAGACGGATGCAGGGATTATGGCAAAGGCGAAAGAGTTGAAGATCGGAACGCAGGGGATGGATAAGTTTGCACTGATTGCAAAGATTGACGCGAAGCTAGACCAGAAAAAGGCTGCTTAGTGGCTTGGGTTGAAGTAGATCAATACCATGCAAAAAACGGCAACTGGACAATGACTAAAAATGGAAAAAAAGAACTTGGAAATTTGAAGTTTGGTTTATTTGAAGGCGGTAAATTTAAAGCAGTCTGCAACACGCAAAAAGAAGCAGTAATGAAACATAAACAATTAACTGAGGAATTGAAAAATGAATGAAAAACAACTCGAAAAAGAAATTAAAGAAAAAGGTTTAAATGCACCGCGCCTAACACCTAGCCATATTGATTCAGTGATTTATGGCGCGAAGTTCTGGCAGCCAGAAGGAACAACTCTAACCGTATGTGCCATGCAGTTAACAAACGGAACTATGGTTGTAGGTGAAAGCGCCTGCGTAAGTGCTGAAAACTTTGATGCTGAAATTGGTAAGAACATCGCTTATGACAATGCGCGTCAGAAAATTTGGGCGCTTGAGGGGTATCTGCTAAAACAGAATTTAAACGGAGCATCAGCTAATAAAGGTGATATGCCTGATATTGAAGCCACCAAAACATTTAGCGATGCAGAAGCCTTAGAACAATTAAATAGCTAAAAATGTCTGATTTCACTATCACCAAGCGCGTTGACGTAGAACTTACAGAAACTCATAAAGAGGCTCTTTATCAGTACCTATTCAGCGTGCTTGGTGGTGTATCTGAAACTGATAACAAAGCATGGCGCAAGTTTTGGAAGCGCATTAATAATCTTGAAGTCGGTGAGATAGTCGATTTTGAGGCAATCTTCCCACGTAACGGCAAGTTTCACCGCAAGTTCTTTGCATTGCTTAACTTTGCATTCGATGCATGGGAGCCTGATCGCATCAATAAATCATACAAAGGCCAGCCAGTAGCCAAGAACTTCACGCGCTTTCGCAAAGATGTTTTAGTTCAGGCCGGTTATTACGATCAAACCTTTGACCTTGATGGAAACATGAAGCTTGAAGCCAAATCAATCAGATTTGCAAGTATGGATGATGAAGAATTTGAACGTGTGTATAGCGCGGTAGCTGATGTGATTTTGCAGAAGGTTTTAATTACTTACGCAGGGCGTGATGAGTTGGATGAGGTAATGAGCAAGGTGATTGGATTTCTATGAGTGCTATTACCAAATCGGCACGTGGAGAAGCATGCGCAGTTCGCATACCTGGTGTATGCAATGGAAATACAGAAACAACCATTTTTGCGCATATCAGCGGAGTTCGCTTCGGTCATGGGGTAGGAAAGAAAGTGAGTGATATTCACGGCGCTTACTGCTGCTCATCTTGTCACGATGCATTAGATGGCAGAGTTAAAACACCATACAGACGCGAAGGATTAAAGCTTATGCACTACGAAGGTGTTATTGAAACGCAGTTAAAACTAATGAACAAAGGGCTGCTGAAATGATTATAGAGTTACCTTACCCAGATATGGCGTTAATGCCTAACCGAAAAAATGGTAAGCATTGGACTTCGACAAAAGTAAGAAAACAAACCGCTATTAATTCAAGTTTTGTATTAACCAGGCAAGCATCAGTCGGTAAGAAGTTTTTACCAAAGCCAATCGCCATGATGGTGACTTTTATTCAAAACGATAAGCGCCATCGTGACCTTGATAACCTACTTGCTGCAATAAAACCAAACATTGATGGCGTTGCGCGCGCATTGGGCGTTGATGATAAGTTATTTGAGCCAATCACTATTAAGCGCGGTTACAACAAATCACAGAGTGCAACTATCTTGGAGCTTACGCAATGAGTTTGACCAATTACGAGAAGGTTGAAACAGAACTTTTACACACTTGGCAGCCATTAGCCGCTATTGCTTACCGAGCAGATTTACCTATCAGGACATGCGAGGCCATATTGGTTGACATGTACAACAAAGGGTTAGTTAAGTGCTCAAGGGTTAGGATTGATGGGCACAACAAGGTGCATCTGTTTAAGAAGGTGCAGATTATGAAGGTGATGGGTATTCATATGGTTGTTGATACATCGAATCAGGAGCATGCAGATGCTTAAAGGTAAGCAGCAAAGATTTGTTGACGAGTATTTAATAGACTTGAATGCAACTCAGGCCGCGATTCGTGCTGGTTATAGTGAAAAGACAGCAAAATCAATTGGTCAAGAAAACCTGACAAAACCTGACATAGCTCAAGCCATAAAAGACTATCAATTAAAAGCACAAAAACGCGCTGAAACTACACTTGACGACATACTTAATGAGCTTGATGAAAACAGACAGGCTGCGTTAACCGCTGAAACAGTTCAATCAAGCGCTGCAACCGCTGCAACAATGGCAAAAGCAAAGTTACTGGGATTTGTAGTTGAAAAGCAGAGCGTTAAACATGAAGGACTAATAGAGGTTGACATAGCCCCTAAATTATCAAAAGAAGATTGGATGAAAGCACATGGCTTGGTCGCCACAGCCGGGCACACAAAGTAGCGCGATTACTGCAACATTTGTTGATGAGCTATTCTTTGGTGGTGCTCGAGGTGGTGGTAAATCAGACTTTCTACTTGGTGACTATCTTCAGGATGTAAGCATAGGTGCAAACTGGCGAGGCATTATCTTTCGTAAGACATATCCAGAGCTTGAAGAACTACAAATGCGCGCTATGGAAATATACCCAAGCTATGGTGCAGTTTATAAATCTACGAAGAGCGGAGATTATCCTTTTGCAAATTGCTGGTACTTTCCATCTGGTGCAACGCTTAAGATGCGCTATATCGAAAATAATAAAGATGCAGATAACTATCAAGGCCATCAATACACATGGATCGGGTTCGATGAGCTAACAAATCATGCTACCGATTACGGTTACAACAAACTAAAAGCCTGTTTGCGTAACTCTGTTGGTATTCACGGGAGAATTAGAGCTTCTGGCAATCCGGGCGGTAAAGGTCATATTTGGGTTAAGGCTAGATTCATTGATGCAATGCCACCTTATCACCCATTGGAAGATGAGAATGGCCTTACTCGCATGTTCATTCCTTCTAAGATTTCAGATAATAAATACCTAAAAGACAATAAGCAGTATGTTTCACTGCTTAAATCATCCGGTTCAGCAGAGTTAGTTAGAGCTTGGCTTGATGGTGATTGGAATGTGGTTGCAGGCGCATTCTTTGATTGTTGGAATAAGAACCACGTGATTAAGCCATTTGCAATACCTAAAGATTGGACGCGCTTTAGGTCATTCGACTGGGGTTCAGCTAAGCCATTTAGTGTTGGATGGTGGGCGGTTAGCGATGGAGGATTGCATATCCCTAAGAATGCAATTGTGCGCTACCGTGAATGGTATGGTGCAAAGTCTGCCAATATTGGATTAAAACTCACGGCTGAAGAAGTAGCTGAAGGTATATCTAAGCGTGAGAAAGGTGATGATATTGCTTATGGTGTTGCTGACCCTGCGTGCTGGAAAGTTGATGGCGGCGCAAGCATTGCTGAGAGATTGATTAAAAAGGGTGTTAGATTCAGAGCTGCGGACAATTCACGCATCAATGGATGGGATCAGATGAGGCAGCGGTTTGTTGGTGAGGATGATGAGCCAATGATCTATGTGTTTGATACTTGCTTAGATTCAATCCGTACAATTCCACTATTGCAGCATGATGAGAACAAGCCAGAGGATTTAGATAGTGAAATGGAAGATCATGCTGCGGATGACTGGCGTTATGCTTGTATGAGTAGGCCATATCAGCGCATAGGCAAGAAGCGAGCTAAACCAGTTCAAGCTGGAACTATTGAGTGGGTATATAAAAACTCTACTGAGAAAAAAGAAAAGTCTAAATATCGCAGTTAACTATCAATCGCATGGATAAATTATTCATAAGCTAATCTCTTATCACTCGTTATTAAAACGTATTTTAGGAGATTATGAAATGAAAATTAAACAAACAGCGGTTCTTGCATCAGTAGTTGCAGGCGCAACAATTAGCACCACAGAAGCAGGCTTTCTACCTGGCATGATTGTGCCAGTTCAATATGCTTCACCAGCAGGCTCATTCGTTGGTTCAGCAGTTATTCAAACATCAGAAGATGGTACGACTTGGGCTACAGCTACAGGCGCATCAGCTATTACAGCAGTTGGTGGCGGCGTGATTCATATGGTTACGCTTAAACAGTTTATCCGCTTGAATATGACTGCATTTACATCAGGTAACTTGCAAGCTTCTATCTTATCTGACATCAACTAAATGTTAGATAGTTTTGATGACGAGAAACAGGGCGCAAGCCCTGTTGATGAGCGTGAGCAGAAGCATTGCAAGCGATTGCTTGATCGCATTAAATCATTTGATAGCGCATTAAAGACACGTGCTGAAGGCTGGAAAAAAGCACGCAATTATGCTGATGGTGATGTGAATGATGATGGTGACGATGGCTTAGTTCGCGTAAACCTTGTTGGTTCGATGCTTGAAACCATCCAGCCTGCTATTTATGCCAAAGCGCCAGAGATTACCGTTGAGATTGATGATCGTATCAATACTGAGCAATATCCTCTGCTCAATAAGTTTTCTAAGACATTGGAAAACTCACTCAATGTATTTCTCGTTAAAGATGCAAAGCTAAAGAAACGTGGCAAGACTGCGGTTCGTAGTGCTCTTACATCAACAATTGGCTACCTGAAAGTAGTTTATCAGCGTGAGAAGAAAGATGATCCTATCATCCGTAATCGCATCAATGATACTCAGGACAATGTAGAACGCATCAAGCTTCTGATTGAAGAAACCAAGCAAGAGGGTGGAGAGTGTGATTTATATGAAGCTAAGATGTTTGAGCTTCAGCAGCAGCTAACAGCATTAGAATCACAGATTGAAATTGTAGTATCTGAGGGATTGGTCGCAGACTTCTTGCAACCAGAAGATGTGATTGTCATGGATGCATCATGCCGTGATATTGATGAGTTCATTCAATCTACAGAGATTGCACACCGCATTAAGATGACAGTAGGCGCATTCAAGGCTCAGTTTGGTAAATCACCGCCAAAAGGTTCAAAGTCTTATGTGCAGACTGATGAAACCAATGTTGACGAATCCTACGATAAAAAAGACGTTGATGAAGATGACAAGATTATTGTTGTTTTCGAGGTGTGGAGCTTAAAAGACCTAACCGTTTACACGCTATGCGAAGGTGCAAAGCAGTACATTAGACCGCCTTATCAACCAGAATCACTAGGTGAGCAGTGGTATCCATTCTTTGGCCTACAGTTACGCCGTGTTGATGGTAAGAAATACCCACGATCAATGGTTGAGCAGTTAATTGAACTGCAAGACGAATACAATACACGCAGAACCAATGCGAAAGAACATCGCCGTAAAAACATCCCAGTAAGGCTAGTGAATAAGTCAGCCGGAATTACGGATGATGAAATTACTAAAATCAATGGTCGCAATATCAATACAGATGTGATTGGTGTTTCTGCTGATGATCCAGCTTCATTCCAAAACCAACTTGTAGGGTTGCCTGAGATTCCATACAACCCACAGATGTATGACACATCTGATGTGCTGTTTGATATGGAAAAGGTAGGTAATACGCAAGATGCTGCTAGTGGCGCTATTCGTGTGGCTAAAACTGCGACTGAGGCTGAGATTTCAGCAGCAGGTCAACAAGGCCGCACAGGTGAGGCGCTAGATGTAATTGAAGATTGGCTGACTGATATTGCTATTTATTCGGCGCAATTACTATTGCAGAACGTACAGCCTGAAGTTATCAAGCAACGCTTTGGTGAAGATGCTATATGGCCTGAGCTAGATAAGAAAACATTGTTTTCAATGGTCAACATTGGCATACGGGCTGGATCAACATCTAAACCTAACAAGATGCGTGAGCGTGACCAGTGGATTCAAATCATGCCTGAGATTCAGAAGGCGATTGAAACATTAACGCTTGCCAAGCAACAAGGCAATTCTGAGTTGTCAGAAGTCACAATCAACTTGCTAGATGAAACGCTAAAACGCTTTGATGAGAAGCTTGATGCTAAATCATTGCTAGGTTTGCGCGATGAAGAAGGCAACGATGTTGATGACCAACAGCAACAACAACCACAAATACCGCCAGAAGTTGAGCAGGCTATGCAGGAAATGCAAGCGCAGTTGCAACAACTTAAACAAGAGAACGAAGCATTAGTGCAAGAGAATCAATCTGCCAAGCAAGATAAAGATGTTAAGTTGCGCGAGTTGGATGTTAAACATCGTGAAATTGACTTAAAAGAGCGCGACGTTGCAAGCAAAGAGCAGGTGTCAAATGCAGAGGCGCAAGAAATTCAAGTGAACACGGATGCAATTAGCCAGGTTGTTCAAAGCAATGCTCAGATTGCAATGCGGGTAGCGCAATTAGTTGAAGTGGTTACAAACAAACCAGAAGAAGTTAAACAGCCTGAAACCAAAAGAAAGACCGCCAAAGCCGTTAAACAGGCTGATGGAACTTGGATTATGGAAAGTATAGAGGTAGAAGAATAATGTCAGCATCAGGCACCGGCTTTGGCAATGTTGAAGTCTTATTTAAAATGGATGAAATCACTGGCGAGAAGGTTCCAGTGTTTAAGTTCATGCTTGGTGGCCTTGGTGCGGATGGTGGATATGTATCAAGCGCGAATCCAATGCCTATTGCAGCCCCAGCAACTGGATTGCCTCTGTCAGTCGGTGCTGGTGTAGTAGATGAATTAAACCCATTACCTGTTTATATTGGCTCAGCAATTGAGACCACATCATCCTACCTAGAAGATTCACCACACACATCAGGTGACATGGGTATATTTATGCTTGGACTACGTTCGGACAGCGATGTACCAACTGCGAACGATGGCGACTATACCGCATTAAAATTGGATGAAGCAGGGCGTTTAAAAGTTTCAACGCAACCAGCCTCATATACTGACGCACAGGGCAACATTACTGCCAACGCTCAAACAGTATTTTTAAATGTTGACCGTTCAAGTAACGTCACTATTTCAATGGTGGCAACTTCATTGGTTGGTCATAACGCCACGTTTGAATATAGCAATAACTCAACCAACGGCATAGACGGTAACTGGTACGGTGTGCAAGTCGTGAGAACCAATGCCAATACGGTTGAAACCGCTACAGGTGTATTGGCAGCCACGCCAATTTATGGGTGGGAAGTATCAGTCAACGCCTATAAATGGTTTAGAGTTCGTGCAACAGCACACACTTCTGGCACAGCAGCATATAGCATCAAACAAGGCACGTATGCAACAGAGCCAGTGCCAGCGATTCAGGTCACAGGCACACAGCCAGTATCAGGTACGGTGACCGCAACAGTAGGCGCAGCAACATTGGCATTACCTACAACAGTTGCAGACGTAGCCAGTGCGGAATTGACAACAACCACAACAACGGCAGCACTTACACCAACTGCTGGTTTATCTTATAGCGTAGTCATTCCAGTAACGGTAGTTTCAGGCACAACACCAACGCTTGATGTCATGGTGCAGGAGTCAGACGATTCAGGCACTAATTGGTTTGATGTGTTTCAGTTCCCACGTATTACCGCAACTGGTATTTATCGCTCACCACCATTGAGACTGCGTGGCAATAGAGTTCGTTATGTGCAGACAGTAGCAGGGACAACACCATCGTTTACTCGCGCCATCAACCGTTTGCAACGTCAATGTACAACAGACCAGTATTGCCAGTTATTTGATAGAGCCGTATCACTCACAACGCTTAATGCAACCACTACAGCCTTAAACATACAAGGCACGAACAATGCCGATTTGGTGATTAACTTAGGCACAGCATCAACGCCACCAGCATTACAGCTTGAAGGTTCAGACGATAATATCAACTGGTATGCATTAGGCGCACCATTGACAGGTGTTGCAAGCTCAACCGTGAAGTTATCTGTGAACAATATCCGCTGTGGCTTCTTACGTGCGCGAGTTTCAACCGTAGGCGTGACCGTTGTTTCTGGCTATGTTTTGATTAAGGGGTATTAAGATGCAGATTAAAAGATTAGCGACAAATGAAGTTTTTGAGATTGATGGTTCTGTCAATAAGATTGTGCATTGCCATAGCTTTGTGAATAGTGAAGGTGTGACTATCACGGTTGACTTTGAAGAGAACACAACTGCCAATGCGGATTATGAAATAGTCGCCGAGCAATGATTCCGTTTTTCTTTTTTGGGTTCTTTGACAGCAGTGCGGAAGCACCGCCTGAAGATATAAAAACAAGCGCAAAAGTATCTCACTCTTTTGTAAAAAAAAGTTTTAACCTAATTAAAAGAAGCATTGAATCAACGCAGTATGTAGATGATTCATTAGCAGAGTTACCAAAATCAAAGAAAAAGAAATCTGTAAAAACAGCTAATGGCATTACATATAAACATACGCCATATTCAAATGAGTTTGTTAGTGCAATTGAGAATGCTCACCTAAGAACAAGCAAGCTACTCACAGATATTTCAGAAAAGAGCAAGGCTGATAGCGATAATAAAAAACTCAAAGAAAAACAAGAGCAAGAACGCAAGGAAAAAGAAGCGGCAGAGTTAGAGGCTAAGCGCTTACAGGATGAAGAAGATGAATCAATTCTTATGCTCATGTTTCAAATGATGTAGTTCGCGTATCGCATGGATTTTTATTCAGCATAGTAGATTGTCAGCACGTGATAACTAAGGTGCCGACCAAATGAAATTTAGCTGGATATTTGCTTTAATCAATTTTCTTACTCTGTTTGCTGTTGATGATGGAGGAGGCGCAGTTGATGAAACTGCAACAGATCAATCTACTACTGACACATCCGACATAGAAGAGCCGCCATCGTTAGGTGATGAGGTATGGGATGAGATAAGTTCAGATAATGGAGCGTCTGAAGAATATGCAACTGATGACAGTGCCAATGAAGAAGGCAATGACTCATCAAAAGAAGAGCCTGTAAAGAAAGAAGAGGCTGCGCCGGAGGCTAAAGATGAAAAGCAACCAGGCATTACTGATGACGACCTAAAGCCATTAGAGAGTAAAAATCCTGCAACTAATGAGCGATTCCAAAAGATTACCGAAGGTTATAAGGCTGAAAAAACTAGGGCTGATGCATTGGCTCAAGAGAATGAGCGTTTTAAAGGCTCATTTGAATCACTGAAACAGCTTGGCTTTAATGATGAAAATGCAGCAAACGATCTGGTTGAGTTCGCTGCATACCGTAATTTACTTTATTCAGGTAACGCTGAACAGTTCAAGGGCGTATTAGAAGCTCAAATAAAACAGTTTGAGTTAATGCATGGAAAACGCATTCAAGTAAGCGCTAGTGCATTGGATGCTTACCCAGAACTAAAGCAAAAAGTAAGTGATTTAGAGTTAGATGAAGATACTGCCATTGAGGTAGCAAGAGCGCGATCTGTTCAAGAAAGAGCCGGACGTGATGCTCAAGCGCGTAATCAGGCAGTACAAACAGAAGCGCAAAGACAGCAATCAATAGATTCTGCTGTGAGTGAAGTCACCAGTTTGCAAAGTAATTGGCAAAGCACTGATCCTGATTATCAGGCGGTATTGCCACATTTACAACCGCTTATGACTGAGATAGGAAGAACATATCCACCTCATTTATGGGCATCAACGATTGATATTCAATATAAGGCACTGAAAAAAGCCTTAGCTACAAATGTAAGACAGGCATCAACCACGCAGCCTTTAAGAGGTAATGGTCATATGTCTGGCAAGCCAGCTCCTACAAATACGCAGGAAGCTGTATTGCAGGCGATGGGGTTTGATGATTAACCCTGTTGCAAATGATTGTAAGCAGATTCATCAACTGCATTCAGGCTGTAATGGGATTCGCCTAACCGTTGAAATAGAAATTTTATTAAACACTTAGGAGAATTATTATGGCTTTAAATGCTACCGAGATTGCCAAGATTGGCAAGGTCGCCATTACCCATTATGGCAAAAACAAACCTATTGACCAGATTAACGTTGAACGTCCATTGCTTGATGCTTTGTTACCAAAGGCTAAAGATTTAATTGGTGGCGTTGATGGTTTTACATTGAACGTTTACAAAGGCAACGATGCTAACGGTCAATATTGGTCAGGCAACAGCAAGGTTACTTATAACTCACGCTCACCTAATGAACAGGCTAAGTTTAACTGGTCTAATTTCCATGATGGTTTTGTGCTGAATGAGGATGAGTTATTCCGCGCTGGTATTGCAATCAATGATGATGTTGGTCGCTCAACTGCAACCAAAGGTGAAGTTGTTCAATTAACTAACATGCTTGAATCAAACTTCATGGCATTGGAAGAAGGCGCTAAAGATTTCCATCATTCAGCATTATGGTTAGATGGCACTCAAGCAACTGATGCGCGTCCGGGTATTGATGCTTTGGTATCAACTACACCAACAGTAGGCACGATTGGTGGCATTGATGTTTCTGTTGCTGCCAATGCTTACTGGCGCAACCATGCATCAACTGGTTTGGGCACTACGCAAGCTGTATTGTTGGGAGCTTTAGAAACTGCAAAACGCAATATTCAACGTGTTAAAGGTCGCTTCACACATATCTTTGTGGGTGCTGATTTCTACGATGCTTTGCGTAATGCGATTTTGGCTTCTAACCAAACTCAAATCACATACGGCTCAGGCTCTAAGTTAAATATTGATATGGCAACGGACACAATCAAGTTCGATGGCATTCCATTAACTTACATTCCTGATTTCGATACTAACTTCGGTTTGTCTGCGCCAACAATCCCATGGGCTAAACGTTGCTACATGTTAAACCTTGGTGCTGGTGGTGTTGAATTACGCCGTGCTAAAGATGACTTCATGAAAATGCGTTACCCAGGTCGTCCTATTGACCAATATACGTATCACTTTGCTATGACCTCTAAATTTGGTCTTGGCATTGGCAAGCGCAATAGTAACGCTGTTCTATCTATTGCTTAGTAGTTAGATAGGTGAGGGGGAAACCTCTCACCATTTTTTGGAGTAAAAATAATGAAAGTTACAATTCCTTATCAAGTTGTTCTTGTTTGCCGCTCAGAGAATGAGAAAACACCTGTCACCGTATTGCCTCATGAAATTGAGATTCTCAAGGTTTTGCATGGTGATGATATTCGTGAAACTGATGCAGAGCCACCTTTAAAAGAAGCAACCTTTGAAACAGAAGATGAGTATGCTCGTTTGCAGCAATATTACAAAGGTAATCAAGAAGTATCTGATCCAGTGCGTCAAGCGCTTGGTACATTAAAAGATTTTGAAGAATCATTTGAAGCCGTTGGCAGCTCAGATGAAAAAGCCGCTTTACTTGAAGAAGCTTTAAGCCTTGGTATCGAGGCCAAGAAAACTTGGGGTATTGCAAAGCTACAAGCTGCAATTGCAGAAGCTAAAGGCTAGTATGTCTTTACCGCTTAAAAAGACGTTAGGCGAGATTCGCTCAGACATTCAAATCCGGCTAGGCTTCGGCATGGCTGGACAGTCTGGCATCGTGAATTCATCATTGATTGATTCTATGATTCGCTCAGCGCAAGACCAGTTATATGAGCAATTTGATTGGGCTGAACTTAAGTCAGTATATGAAAGAACTACTGGCGCAGATCAGCAGTATTATGATTACCCTACTGATTGCAATATAGAGAGAATTACTGGCATATTTGTTGTATGGGGAGGCCAGTATATTCCTTTAAAAGAGGGTATTGATGCAACCGTCAGAGGCGGCTCAGCTGGTGGAGTTCCTGCATTTTATGAACGCAGAGACCAGATAGAATTATTTCCGGTTCCAACAAGCAATGAGTACACGCTGCGCTTTGAGTACATAAAAACACTCAGCCCACTAAGTGTGAATAGTGATAGAACTAGCCTGCCAAGTCAGATTATCTATCTACATGCGCTTTCAAATGCTAAGGCTCATTATAGGCAGCCTGACGCTCAAACTTATGCAAGCCAATTAGATGCGCTGCTTAACAAGCTTAAATCAAAACACAGATCACGCTCTGTATGGGGCAAGGGTAGAGTTAGAAGTCCGTATGATTCTGTAACATCGGATCAGGACGTGTAGCATGGCAAAGACCATATCGTTTGATAGGTTTGATTTTGGTCTTGACCTAAGAAAGGGTGCAAGTACATCAGACGCTAACCGATTAAGGGTATTAAAGAACGCCTATACTACAGAAGGCCGCACTATTAGAAAGCGTCCCGGATTAACAAAAATAGCAACGCTTGAGGCAGGAACAACAGGCCTATTTGCAGGTAATGGAAAACTAAATACATTCTATGGTGGCACTGGAACTATTACTCATGCAAACGCATTATTTCAGTCACACAATACACGAAGCCCAACAACTCCAGCATTAGCAATATCAAAGGTACATTACGGAGATGTGTTTAACGGGTTCATGTATTCAGCGATTGAATATACAACAGGTGAGATTAAGCACCATTATCTTGATGGCGCTGCACCTGGTGCAACACATATTACAGATGCAAACTGCCCACATACTAAACAGGTTATAAAAATATCAAGCAAAATATGGGCTATTGGAACTAATGGCGACACCGTTAGATTCTGCAAGACCAATGCGCCTAGAGATTGGACAACTGCAAATGATGCTGGATTCTTGCCAGTTGGATTGCAGCAGTCAGGGGCTAATCAGGCCACCGCTTTAGGATTTTATACAAACCGCCTAGTCGTGTTTTTTGCAGATAGCTCTCAAGTCTGGCAGGTTGATGTTGACCCAGCAAAGCATTCATTCTTGCAAGCGGTTGATGTTGGCTCAATTTTGCCTTACTCACATTCAAATATGAGTGGCGATGTATTCTTCTTAAGTCCTGCTGGTGTAAGAACTATCACAAGGCAAGATGTAACAACTAATCTTATTGATGCAGATGTTGGCTCGCCAATAGATAGAGATTTGTTATATGGTGATTTTATTGTATTAGCCAATGCCAAATCTCAATATTACAGAGGTGGCGGTCAATACTGGCTTTATTCAGGCAATAAGGCAATGGTTTATACATTCAGCCGAACATCAGGCGTATCTGCATGGAGCTTGTACGAATTCCCATACAGCATTGATTATATGGATGAGCTCAATGCTGAGTTATATATGCGATCAGGTGACAATGTTTATAAGTTAGACAGATCCGTTAAAACAGATGACGGTACAAATTATTCAGTCGATATTGAGCTTGCTTACCTAGACTTTAAAGCACCTGGTGTACTTAAGCATATTTATGCGATGGATTCAGTAGTAACAGGATCATGCGAAATTTCTCATAGATTTGACCCAAGAGATACAGCGCTTGTGACTAATCCTGCGGTAACAATTACAGGTGACACTCGCCCGGGTTATTTATATCCAGTTGAATTGTTAGTTACAAGCTTAGCGCCAGTATTGCGCAATTATGACGATCAGGATTTTGAGCTACATCAGCTTACGTATTATTTCGATAATTTGGGAAATCTATAATGATTCGCAATGCAGTTGAAGAGGATATTCCAAAGTTAGTTGAAATGGGTAAGAGACTGCATGATGAAAGCACTTATAAGCATGTGACCTATTCACCAGAGCGCGTAGCTGCGACTTGTAGGCTAATGATGAGCAATGGATTTCTTGTTGTTGCAGAGAAAAATGATGAAGTTATAGGTGTGATGATGGGCGATGTTTATGTGCCTTGGTACACAACAGATAGCATGGGAATTGACCATACGTTGTATGTTTACCCTGAGCACAGAAATGGAATGATTGCTGTAAGAATGATTAAGCGGTTTGAGGAATGGTGCATTGGAATGGGTGCAACACAAATTAGACCGGGAATAGGAACGGGGGATTTAAAAGTAGTAAAGCTTTATGAATCTCTTGGATATAAAAGCGTAGGAAAATGGTTTTTAAAGGATGTAAACCATGAAAAATAATCAACACGAACCCATATTTTTTACACCGCCTAGCGGAGATACAAAGCGCCCAAGAACTTTACATAAAGGTGGTGGAGGTGGCGGTGATGGTGGTGCAGCTGCGCGTAAAGCGGCTGAAGATTCACGCATTGCGGCTGCAATCAATAAGCTTAATCAAGTTTTTGGAATGGCAGAAGCCACGCCTGATCCTGTAGATAGAAATGCGTTTGTTACTAAAGTGCCTATTCAAAATAATAACAATGGTTATTATGGAATGGGTGGGTTTAACGCATTTGGCGGTATGGGTATGGGCTCTATGAATCAGCAGCCACAAACCAAATCAGTATTTAATGATTCAGCATATAACGCAGCCGTAGCAGCAGCTCAAGCAAAAGCGGATAAGCTAAAAGGTGCAGCTCAAGCAAGAGAAAGCCTTTATTCAAAAATAGGTACAGATGCTACCAATACAGCATTAACTGACTTAGATAAAGAACGTGCAATTACTGAACGTGAACTTAATTTCATGTTGGCACGCTCAGGCCTAAGTGGAGGAAGTCGTGATATTGATGCTAATAAAGATGTGCTAGATACGCATCAACAAGGCATATTAAAAGCATCAAATCTAGGATTGGAAAAATCAAATAATGCGCGTAGTAATGATGAGAAAACACGTGTTAATTTGATTAATAGCATTCATGCAGGGTTAAGTGATGGCGATGCAATGGCGCAAGCCTATCAAGGCATGGCAAACAACTCAAGACAAGCTCAAGATGAGGCCAATAACGCAACCCTATCAGGGTTCTTTGATGTGCTAAGAAGCAATCAAGAGAAGGCGCAATATAACCAAGGCTTGAATACTCCGATCAGCACCGATACTAATCTACAAGTAAAAAAATATGGTAGCCCTGCTGTAAGTAATTATGGCGGGAAAATAGGAACGGCATAGGGGAAAATTATGTGTACAGGGGTGGAAATTGCAGGGCTTGCAATGGCGGCTGGAGGTCAATTAATGCAGATGAACGCAGCTGATAATGCAGCAGAAAAGCAACAAAGCATTATCAATCAGGCAGCAGAGGAAACTTCACGCTTAAACACAAAAAAAGCTGACACGATCAATAAGTTTGCAGCAGATACTTTCGACCCTGCAACGCGCGATCAGCGCTATGAGCAAGCTGCGATTAAGAATGAATCAAGTCTTTCTGATGCTCTTCTTAGTGCAAATGGCGGTAAAGAGGGTGAAGTTAATCAAGGCGCAGAAGGCAATCTTTCCAATGATTACGTTAGAAGTAAAGCGTCTGCTACAGCTAGTGCAACAGATGATATTTTAAAACGTGCAAGGCTTATGGCGAGAAATAATGCCACTGGTCTTATGTATGGCGATGAATCTCTTAAAGGTGGTCAGCTTGCTAGTGATGTTGGTTTGATTAATGGAAGCATGCAGCGCACTAATAATGCAGCTAGAACCGACTTGAGCGGCGTTAGGAATAATGGATCATTGGCAGGTGGGTTGCTTACTGGTTTGTCAGGCTCCGTTGGAAATATATTAAATAAACCAGTAATACTAAATGCGGCTGGTAAATAATATGCAAAACAACACTAATCTTGGAATGTCATTAGGCAAGATGCTTGCTGGCGCATTTGATGGGTCTGCTAAACAAAAAGGCATGGAAGAAGGTTATCGCATTAATTCTTACAAAGCCTCTGCCGATAAAAGCATGGCTGAAGCAGAGCAAACTCGACAAGAAACTGAGGCTCGCAGCGATGGTGGCCTTGCTAAAAGTTTAGTTGCTGGCATGCAGAACGGTATTAATGGCGATAATGTAGCTAATGATTTTAATGCATACCTAAAAGGTGAATACAAACCAAGAGAGCAACAAGGGCCAGCTATGGCACCCGGCTCATATATGCCTGCACCTGAATATGTGAGTAAGTTTCCTGAGTTGCAACAGAAGTTTTCTGGATTAAAACAAATGCTAGCTTTAGGGGATAAGAATCTATCTAATCTGCCAAAAGCATTGCAAGGTGAGCAGCGCAATAACATCACCAAAGATTTAGTTAATGCAACACCAGAGCAGGCCGCAGTCATTGGACAGCGCACAGCTGCAATGGAGGGCAACGTTAATCCGCTTGAAATGATGAAGGCCGCTTTAGTTCATGGCCTAACTAATGGTAAAAATTCCCCTGATGCACAAAATGCTCTATTACTTTCACAGGGTAAAACTCGCTTTGATAACATGGGTGGCACAGGAACTTTTGACTTGCTAACAGGAGACCAATCGCTTAATGAACTTGGCTTAAGTGGTGTTCAGGAGAATAAAGCGCAAGCAAACCAAGCAAATGCTGGAGCCAATGAAAATAATGCTCAGGCTAATCTTGCTGGCGTGCGGAGTAAGAATATTAAAGAAGGTAAGGGCGATGGATCCAATGCTCAATTAAAAGACTTTGCGCAATTACGCGATGATATGCGCGCAGATTTTAATGCCCAATATCCAATCAATAGCATGACAGGAACACGCAAAGGCGCACCTGCATTTGCTGATTTTCAAAAGTCATGGCTGAAGCAATACAACATTAATGAAAATGATTTCTTTCGCGCTGGAAATGTTAATCAAGAGCCAACTGCACCAACGAAGGCTAAATCAAACCCTGCATATCAAGAGTATTTAGATGCTTATAAAAAGTATGCCAATGATCCGGTTAAACAAAAGGCATTAACTGAGTATGCTCGTAAGAAAGGCATTGTTAAATAATGGCGCTATTAGATGATTTTGAGGCAGAGTATTCTAAACCTAAAAACAATTCACTTATCAATGACTTTGAATCAAGCTACAAGCCGCCTAAATCATTTAAAGACAAAGTTTATGATGTAGCAAATAGTTTATTTAGCAATGATGTTTCAGTCGTTAAAGGAATGGATGGTACTCAACAAACTGCTAATACAGGGTTTAACGACATTCCATTATCTAAAGTGCTACAGGAAAATGCGCAGCCTAATAACCTTCAAGCAGGGTCAAAGATTGTAGATGGTCTGAGTGGGATTGCAGAAGTTGGTGCTAGAAAAGGCTATGCAGGTATTGGCAGAATCGAGGCTGGCGCATTAAAAATTCTGGCTGATGTGCTTAACTCAGATTCTTTATCAAACACTGCAAAATCACAGCAAGACTACGCACGAAGCATTGAAAATGGGGCGGTATTACGCGGTAAGCCAATTGAAGGTTTTGCGAGAGAATCCATTGTTCAAGATTTACCGCAAGCTGCATCAAACGCCATTGGCTCATTTATTACAACTGCTCCATCATTAGTCGCTGGTGCAATTGCACCAGGATTAACTTTCCCTGCAATGTTTGCTACTTCTGGCGCGCAGGAATATGGACAAGGTAGAGAATCTGGTTTAAATCCTGCTGGCGCAGCATTACGCGCAATTCCGCAAGCAGCACTTGAAGTCGTCGGTGAGAAAGTTGGTGGAACTGGTCAATTAGCAGATGCATTACATGCCGCAGTTAAAGGTAATGGCGTAGCTGGTTTAGGTTCTGCCATGATCGGAAGTGCATTAAAAGAATTACCCGGTGAAGAATTAACAACAACAGGCCAGTTCTTAGTGGATAAAGCGCCTGGCATTGGTACTAATCAAGAGGCTGGATTAAATGAATATGGTCAGCAAGTAAAAGATACTGCGCTTGCTACATTATTGCAGTCAGGCGCAATGGCGGCAGGAGGAAAAGCATTAAGTTCAATACAGCCAACACCGCAAACAGCACCGTTGCCGCAATCAGTACCAGAAGCTTCACCAGCGCCACAGGTTGATACCACTAGCGTACTAGATGCAATCAATAAAGCCAATGAGCTTACTAAGCAACGTTTAACCATTAGTAATGGCACGGAAGATACATCGTCATCAGATGACGCTTTAGCTGCACAAAAACAAGCTGAATATGACGCGCAGCAAACTACTCCAACTAATAACTTACTTGCAGAGTTTGAAAATGAACAATCCAGAAATCCTGCCGCATTGGTTGCAGACAGCTTGCCACTTGAATCTAATAACGGAAGCGGAAGCGTGGCAGATTTACCTGCTGAGCCTGCATCAAGTGGAATCAATGCCGATTCATCTTCACCAAGCGACACGAACAGTTTACCTACTGACATTGCCAGTACACGGAGTAATGCAGTAAGTACAATTAAACCAAAGAAGAAATCAGGCACTTTACTTGCAACATTGAAGGGCATAGGCGGTGTTAAGTTATCTGAAAAGCTTGATGTAACAGGTCAGGATAAAAGCTTTGCACCTGGTGGCTACAACCAAGTATTCACTAATAAATCTAAAGCTTCACTTAAGGGATTGATTGAAGGTGGTGAGCTTGACGCATTTCTACCACCTGAAATGCGCTTAGAAACAAACGGAATGAATGATGAAGCTTTTGATTCTACAGAAGCGTATGATTATCTTGCTGACAAAATCCGCAACGGTGAGCGTGTTTTACATTACGATGTTGAACAAGAAATTAAACAGAATAAATTTTATCAAGATGCTGGCGCTGATGCTCAGTCAGATATTCAAGCAATTGACGAGCTATTTAATGAGGATGAAATCAATGAGCAACTCCAAATCGCAGGGAGCTACGAAAGAAACTCTATTACAGAGGCTATACAGTTTATCGCCAAAAGCGAGACAAGCGATGCTAGAGGCGGCACTAGAAATGAAACAGGATCGCAAAGCGGAGGAATCAGCCAAGCGCAGACCGATGAAGTCGCTCGGTCAGAAGTAAACGGTGCGCGTGATGTTATCACGCAGATAGTTAAAAGACGTGCCGCAGCCAACCAAATAGGTAAGTCAAAGCCATTTGATACCGCATTGCAACTCGCTAAAGATTTCATGAATGGCGAGAGCGTTAATCCAAATAAATTCAAAAATGCAGCGATATTGTTTAAAAATGATCCGCTACTATCAGAGCAATTTAGCAAATTACATGAACTAGCAAAACCACAAGCTAAGGTTGTGCGCACTGAGAAGGCTAATGCGCTTGATGGATATAAGCGAATCATAGCTAACGCCACTAGCGCAAAAGAGTTACAAGTCATTGCACGCGATATTCAGGATGATGAAAGCTTAACCGATGCGCAAGCCCAGGCCTTAGATGATATTGTTTTTGAGGCTCAAGATAAATTAAGTGAAGGTGACAATGTTAGCAACACTGAAGTTACTAAAAGAATTGAACAGCCTAAGAATAACCCCGATTTGCTTGGAGACAATACAGCAGCGAAGCAAGCTATTGCAGATGCAGAGCGTGCCAAAGATGCTAAAAGAAACTCAGGAAATGACAATCAAGACACGTTCAATTTAACTGGTTCTAATAGCGAAGCAGACCAAGCGGCAGCAGCAGGAGCTCAGGATTTATTCTCACAGCCAAAAAAGGTAGAAAGCAATATACAAGACTTGGGAGAGAAAATAGGGGGCGCTCGTAAAGATACCGCAGGATCAGCAGTATCAACTGGTAAAAAACGTACTGACAGTAATCCAGATGCACCTACATGGGCGAAGCGTTATAAGATTAACGAGATTGTAGCCTCTATGAATGAGGATGAAAAAGGCACTTGGGTAATCACTGATTCACGCGATAAAAATAGATTAGGTATGCCAAGACAAGTTGGCAAAGACTTTGCAACAAAAGAAGATGCGGAAGCGGCTTTACCTGCATTAGTTGTAGGATTGAAACATAGAGCTTATGCAACAGCAGAGCTTGAAGATGGAACTAATGGCTATGAAATATGGCGCAGTGTAACAGAGCGCAAGCGTGTTAAAGTTGTAGATAAGGTATTTGCTAACCGTATTGAAGCCTTAACTTACATGACTGACAATGCGAAATCAATTCTTGAAACAAATACAACGTTTGGCGAGGCTGATTTACCTACACCAGACGATGTGAACCGTATTGGTGCAGCGCGTAGAGAAGGTGACGTTAAAAGCACAGACTTTGAAACAGTCTTTGGCTTTAGAGGCGTTGAATTTGGAAAATGGAATAACCAGATAGAGCGTCAACAAGTAATGAATGCTGCCTATGATGGGCTTCTTGATTTGGCAGAAATATTAAATTTACCTCCTAAAGCATTGGCATTAAATGGTGATTTAGCACTTGCTTTTGGCGCTAGAGGTCAAGGTCTATCTTCAGCTAAAGCTCACTATGAACGTGATAAATCCGTAATCAATCTCACTAAAATGAATGGTGCTGGCTCATTAGCTCATGAGTGGTTTCACGCATTAGATCATTACTTTGGTCGTCAAGATGGCAAGGCTTCAATGGAATGGGTAATTGATAAGGATGGAACGCGATCATTAAAGGCTCATTCAGTTGCAGGAAATGATATGGTAAGCAGTGGTTTTAGTTGGAAGTCTAAAGTAAGACCTGAATTAAAAGCAGCCTATGACGCATTAATGAATACCATGATTCGCAAAGCCACCACCTATGTTGAGGACAGTAAACAAGCAGATAATTTTGTAGGTCGAGCAAAAGAGGATTTGGCAAAAGAGCTTGATAGATTTCGTGAGGAGCTATCACAACAAAAAGACCCTAAATGGTACAAGCGTAAAAACGCTCCAGCATCAGCCGAGCAATTGATTGAGTTTGATACGATTGCCAAGCAGTTACTTGATGGGCAAAACTTAGAAACAGCTTTTCGAGTGACTAATCCAGACGCTCCTGTTAAACGCTTTGGAATGGTAAAAGGTAGGGCAACCAATGATTCATTAGAAAAACTCAGCGCCATTTATAAAGATGTGCGCGGTAGGGCTGGATTTGATGCAACTAATAACAATGGATGGCTAGACCAAATTAGAAAGTCAATGTCACGCTATAGCGGTAGATTGCAATTATTAGCACAGGCACAGCAAGGCGATGAAAAGGTTAAACAAGTCCCGACTGACTTTGTATTAAACGCTAAAGAACTCGATCAAGGGCGAGGCACTGACTACTGGACAACTCCGCACGAATTAGCAGCACGCGCCTTTCAAGGTTATGTAGAAGATAAGATTAAAGATGCGGGTGGGAAAAGTCCATTTATGAACTATGGCAGAGAGAACTCTGCTATTGAAACTCCATGGGGATTCAAGTTCCCATTCCCTAGAGGTGATGAACGCAAGGCTATCAATGCAGAATTTGATAAGTTTTTAGGAGAAATAAAGACTAAAGAAACAGATACAGGCATTGCGCTATTTAGCAATTCTAAAAAAACTAGCGGACTAACTGTAGATTCTATAAAAAAAGCCATTGCTAACGACATTTACAATCAAGAGGTAGATGTTTATCAATCAATGGCTGATGCACCTATTTACATTCAGGTTCAAGCTAAGAGTGAAGGCGCAAATGGTATAGAAGGTTTCTTTGATGGAAAGACTAACCGAGTAGCTTTAATTGCCAATAATATCCCTACTGAAAAGCGTGCAATTGAGATTGCAAGGCATGAGTTAATTGGTCATTACGGTATGGAAAACATGCTCGGTAAAGACTTAATCGGCAGGCTTGCTAATCGCGTGCTGAAGGCTGAAAAAGACGGTAATAAAACTATCTTAGATGTAGCTAAACATGTCGATGAAACGCAACCTAATATCGGCGATTTCAGACGCGCTAAAGAAATGATCGCGGTGATGGCTGAACGTAACATGCAAAACGATATTGTTAAGCGTGTGATGGATGCTATCCGTAAATTCTTAAAAGAAATTGGCTTCACTAAAGAAGATATTACTGATGTAAAAATATCTATCTTATTGCGCGAGGCTCAAGAGTTTCTGAAAGAAAGCGGAAGAAGTATTACCGAACCCAGTGAGGGATTGGCGTTTAGCAATTCAAAAATAATTAATTCAGAAGATAATGCTAAATCAAAAGATAACTGGCTATTCCGTCGAGATGAACTAGGCCGCATTCAATTAACTGCCACTGGTAAAGCTTATGACGTTATCAGCCAAGTTACACAGAACATTGCTGACAAGGCTAGTTTTGGTATGGCAACTCCTGAACTACGCAAGCTAATCAGACACTTTAAGGCAGATATGGCTAAAGCTATGGAAGCTGCGCATGATGTTGCTAAAGTAATGTCACCGATGAGCGGAGCTGATAGAGCATTAGTATCTGATGTTGTAGAGAGCATGGTTAAATCTGGCGTTACGCCACCAGACCAAATATTACGGATTGCATCTGGCATGCAGCAGACAATGGACACGCAAACAGATGAGCTTGTTAAGCTCGGAATGTTAAGCAAAGATTCAGCCGAGCGCTGGCGTGGAAAGTATTTACCTAGATTTTATAACCGTGAACAAGACCCTGCATTAGATACATTAGCCAAGAAACTATTACGCACTGCGTTGCCTGTTCGTGGCATGGGTGGAGGTTCATTAAAAGGCCGTGGCCTATATGAAGAAATCAATGTAAATGAATTGGCGCAATGGGAATCATTGGGATGGGAAGTGCGCGATAATCTTTGGAAGAAAAACCGCCAAGGAAAACTTGAATTAATTGATACCAATAAAATACGCGATACTGAAAAGGTAATGGTATGGCGCGACTTCACCCCAGCAGAACGTGAGAGCATGGGTGAGAATCGTGATGCATTGTTTCGCTTTGTGATGGGCTATACCGCCATGCAAAACGATATTGCTTTAGGCCGTATGTTTGATGGGATTGCTAAAAACCAAGAGTGGACACGCTCAAGACCAAGCGAAGGCTATTCTAAAATACCTGATACCGAGATAGCTGAAACTGGCGGCGTAAAGAAATACGGAAACCTTGCAGGCCTATATGTGCGAGATGATATTTTGCAGCATATTACACAGTTTGAAGAATCGGGTGAGCTACTTAAGTTCTACCGTAAAGCATTGAGCTTTTGGAAGATGGGCAAGACCGTGTTAAACCCAGTATCACATATGAATAACGTGGTATCAAACTTAACAATGGCGCACTTTGCAGGAGTGAGTTATTGGGATAGTCATAAATATGTAGGTGCATTGCGAGACTTTGTTAAAGGATCTGCGCTACTAGATGAGGCTAAAGATGTTGGCTTAATGACTGGTGATATAACTCGCGCTGAGTTGATTGCAGATATGCCAGATGATATTAAAGCATTGATGAACAGCCAAGATTCTAAAATTAACAAGTCTGCAAAGATGACTTACAACATATTAACCTTTGGGTTAACAAAACCAATGAGCAGCGCCTACAGATTTGAAGATGATTTTTTCAAATACTTAATTTATAAGGATGCTCGTAGCAATGGCTTAAGTCCAGATGATGCAGTTGATTATGCAACTAAGTATATATTTAACTATGATGACTTGCCAAAAGGTGCTCGTGCTTTGCGTGATGCTGCAATCCCATTCTTTGCTTATACCTACAAAGCTATTCCAGCTTTAGCGCATACTGCATTTAACTACCCTTGGCGGTTTGCTGCACCAGCTTTGACTGTTGCAGGATTGAACGCGTTGGCCTATGGGTTAGTTGCTGGTGATGACGATGATGATCTGCAAGATAAACTTGCTAAAGGCAAAGAGCTGGAAGCAGAAGAGCGTAAGAATCTACCGCCGTGGATGCAAGGTAAATCTGCATTAGGTACTGAAAAATCTATCCGGTTAGGTACTGATGAAAAAACTGGCTTGCCTATCTATATGGATATTTCACGCATGATACCTGGTGGAGACGTGTTTGATTTAACCAATCAATCTGATGGCGTTACATTACCTGCACCAATTATGCCTAGCAATCCAGTACTAACAACTATTGCAGCAATGCTTTGGAATAAAGACACCTTCACTGGTAAAGAAGTGACAGACATTAATGATACTGGAACTGAGAAAGCTAAAAAACGTACTGAGTGGCTATTAAAACAACTTAGTCCAGCAATTGCACCAACTGGCTACCATGTGGACAGGTTAGCAGAAGCGAGCGCACAAATGGCAGATACTACTATTGAAACGCCATTTAAGGACTATACCGGATATGGTAAAGATGGCCTGCCAGTGCAGCCTAAATATGCGTCACTAAATACTATTGGAATTAAGGCAAGGCCGATTGATTTAGAGTTATCTGCTGATATTGCGCAAGGTAAGGATGGAAAGGAATTATCAAGTCTAAAAGCTGAAGCAAGACAGCTCGCTAGAATGCTCGATAAAAAAGCAGTTAGCCAACGAGAGTATGATCGCAAGCTGCAAGAGATACTGGATAAAGCCGAGGTTATTCAAAGCAAATATTAATCGCATGGGTTTTTAGCTCATCTACTAGCATACGGTAAACAACAGGAGTTACCGTATGTCACAAGCACCTAATTACACACCAGCAGTAAGTTTTGCAACAGAAGAGACTAATTCAGTAGCAGGGCGGTCAACAGTTAGAACTGTGGCAATAGACACAGAGTTAGCTAACGCATCATCTTCAATCAATGCAATTAATACTAATCTTAAGTTATTGCAGAGAGATGATGGAAAGCCAAAAGACTTCATTATTGAGCCTTATGCGCTATCAGAACAGACGAGAGCCTTAATTTCTGCTGGTGGAAATCCTAGAGGAATATGGAATGCAGCTACATCCTATTCAGTCGGAGACTGCGTAACAAATACAGGGTTTGCCTATTTATGTGTTTCAGCACATACCTCATCAAGCGTTTTTGATTCAAATCTATGGATGTCAATTTCAGGGGATGGATCAGCAGCAGCATATGCAATTGATTCAGCTGCTAGTGCCGCCGCCGCACTTACATCAGAAAACAATGCAGAAACGGCAGCGTCAACAGCAACTACAAAGGCAAGTGAGGCTAATGCATCAGCAATAGCTGCATCTGGAAGTGCAACAAACTCTGCTAACTCTGCTATTGCGGCACTAGCAAACAAAGTATTAACTGATTCAAATGTTACTGCATCAAATGACAGTGCAGCGGCGGCCTTAGCCAGCGCAAATGCAGCAGATGTTTCAGAGGCTAACGCAGCGCAAAGTGCTATTGATGCTCAAGCTTCTGTTGGTGCCGTAAAAGTATCCGCAACCGACACCGTAGCTACGCCTCTTGAAACTGCACTTCAGGCTGGTTACGGGGCTACTTTCACAAAACAGAACCCTAGCGCAAATGAAGTATTACGGATTGATATTGATCCTTTAAGCGCATTCAAAAAAGCCGACATTAAAACAGTCGCATTCATTAAAACTGGTGCTGGCACTATCTCGATTAAAGCAGGTGCAAAAATTGAGGTGGCTGATACCTTACAGGTTTTTGCAGCGCAAACAGCCATTGTTATGCCAACCTTAACCGCTGGTACTGACTATGCAATCTATGTATGTACGGATGGCACAGTGAGAGCGGATGCAAGCTTCACTGCGCCTAGTGGTTACACCATTAGCAATAGCCGTCAGATAGGTGGCTTTCACTATGCGCCCGGTGGCAATGCTGCGGCACAAGCAGGGGGCAATACTACCCCTGCCATTAACGAATACTCAATTTGGGATTTAAAGTTTAGACCTGCCTGCTCAGACCCACGCGGTATGGCTTTAATTGCTGATAGCTTTTGGGCTGATATTTACTTACTTGGTGTGGATTATTTAACCAACGGCTCAAGCAAATACAACGTATCTATTGCAGATGGTTCAGCGCCGCCTAAACGTTCAACGCTATACGGTGGCAATGGCACATTAACTTATGCCGATGGTAACTGGTGGAATCTCAACGAGGCATTGAAGCATGTAGGTAAACGCAGCCCGACTTATTCAGAGTTTTCAGCACTGGCTTATGGTACGACTGAAGCCACTTCTAGCGGCGGTACTGACGTGCCAACTACTGGCGTATCAGGCACAGGTGCAACGAGTGCATGGAATCTATTTACCAGTAAGTTTGGTGTTATTCAAGCCACTGGTTGTATGTGGATTTGGGGTGATGAGTTTGGGGGTGGCGCGGCGGCTGCGTCTTATGTTGCTAACACGCAAGGGCGTGGTAGCACTTACCAAATGGAGAACGCCGTGCTTCTCGGGGGCTACTGGGGTGGGGCTGCGGACTCCGGTTCTCGCGCTTCGTACTGGGGCAACTCGCCGGCGCTCTCGTACGTGACCGTCGGTGCGCGCGGCGTCTGTGACCACCTGACCCTTGTATAGGAGGGGCGAAAGCCCCGACATTAATCTAATAGAAAGTGAGATATGGACTTAGTTGTTGACCAAGAAGTGAGCTACGAACAAATGGCTATCGTGCAAAAGTACGAGACTGTCATTAACTATTGCTACCCTATCGCGCAGAATATGGCGCGTAAACACGGTGTTGCGCGTGATATGTTCATTCGCGCATTACTAGGGCAGGTAGAGCTTTTTGACCAAGCAGGTAAGTCTAATCAAATCTCAAAAGTTTATGCCGCAGATGCAGGGTTAGCTAATCTGCGGTTTTGGTTTCGCTTTATCTCAGGAAACAAACTCCGGGGCATGACCATTCACCAGTACCAAGTAGCTTTAACTTTGCTTGCGGAGGTGGGTGCCATGGTAGGTGGTTGGATTAAACGAGTGAAGCGGAAAGGGCAACATGGGCAATAACGCCGTGCTTCTCGGGGGCAACTGGAATGAGGCTGCGAACTCCGGTTCTCGCGCTTCGAACTGGAACAACTCGCCGACGAACTCGAACGTGAACATCGGTGCGCGCGGCGTCTGTGACGATGTAATAAAAGAGGTTAGTAATACGCTTTGCCACATCTACGGGGTGGCAAGCAGGCCTAGTAAAATAATGTGGTCAGCCATGTTGTCCTGCTTCGGCGAATACACTAAGAGGTTCAGCACACCGCCGAGTATCCCTATTGGGAGAAAGGCGCGGCTGGCATATCATGGGTAAACGCTATAACAACTTAATCGAGCGCATCGCCAGTATAGAAAACCTGCGCGAAGCGTACCGAAAAACCGCCTTAAATAAAACAAAGTCATTCGGCTACTTGGATTTTAGAGAGTATGACGAAGTGAACTTGCTACGCATTCGTGAGGCTATTCTCGCAGGTGCATGGCAGCAAGGCGAGTATCGTCAATTTATTGTATATGAGCCTAAGGCTAGGCTTATCTCAGCCTTAGATTTTAAAGACCGCTTAGTGCAGCATGCGCTAGTGAATGTGGTAGGTGACATATTTGATAATGCACTGATGCCTAATACCTTTGCTTGCCGTACTGGACTAGGTACGCATGCAGGCGTGTGCTTTGTACAAAGCCAACTACGCAAGACAGAGGCTACTCACTTTTTAAAAACAGATTATGCCAAGTTCTTTCCGTCTATCGACCTAAGCGTACTGCACGCCATGATTGAAAATAAAATCGTGTGCGATAGAACAATGAATCTTATCCGCTCAATGGTGCCTGCTACTGGCTTTGGCTTGCCTATTGGCAGCTTAACCAGTCAGATATTTGCAAACCTATACGGTAACGCTGCGGATAGGTTCTTGCACTTTAACTTAGGCCACCGTGCATGGGCTAGATACATGGATGATATTGTCGTGGTTTCTAAAGACGCTGGCCTGCTGAAAGAAACAAAGACCGCACTTACTGAGTTTAGCGCAAGCGTACTGAAACTCACGATCAGCAAGTGGCAAGTATCGCCAGTAAACAAAGGCATTAACTTTTTAGGCTATCGCATATGGCCTACACACAAACTACTCAGAAAATCATCCGTCACTCGCGCTAAACGCAAGATTGCAAATTACTCCGCTCACAACGAGCAAGACCGATTAACCCGATTTATCGCTTCATGGAAAGGCCACGCAAGTTGGGCTGATTCACATAATTTACTTAACCATTTGGAGAGCCACTATGCGCTTAATTAACACGCGATCAGACTTAGACGCCATTGCTGGAACGCCTGAGCATGATGCTTTTATCAATGTGCTAAAAGGCTCTATCTATCGCCTTGAGAAAAACGATACTGCACAGCAATGGGTATTAATAACAGATACCACAACTATTGAGAAGTACGGCTTCACCGTGGCTGATTTTGCAGACCTAACGCCGCCTAAGGTTCCGGTATATGTGGCTGATCCGGTAGCAGTTCCGCAATCAGTCTCTATGCGATCAGCTCGCTTGGCCTTGCTTCAGGCTGGCGTGTTATCAACAATCAATACAACAATTGCCAGTATGCCGGGTGTAGAAGGTGACGCTGCGCGCATTGAATGGGAATACGCACAAGAAGTACGCCGTGATAGTGCGCTTGTGCTATCACTTATCCCATTGCTAAACATGACAGACAGTGAGATTGACGGGTTATTCATTCTGGCAGGGTCGTTATGAAATACCTCTACTGGTTAGCGCTTTTACCGTTCTCTTTTGTGGTGGGTGTGCTCGGGCGTATCTTATCGCCTGTCGTTTGTTTATTCATCAAGCGAGATCCTGTGCTAGATACCGTTAAACGTTTAGGAAAGCAGCGCGCAAAACTTGATCGTGACCGCTTAGTTTGGTGGCTGACTTGGTTTGATACCGATGATAACTGCACAGATGAATATTGGTATGGATGGTATGACGAAACCAGTACAAAGACGCAGCAATACTATGACACGCACATAGTTTACCGCTGGTATTGTCGGATTATGTGGATTAACCGTAACTCGATGTACACGTTTAATCGCAAATTCTTTGGGCTGCCTAAAGATAGTAAATTAGCATGGCAATACAAAGCTGATATTCCGCTATGGTTTGGCTATTACAACTCAGTGAATATCGGGTTTAAGTCTCACAAAGGCATTGATAGATTGATGCTTGCAGGTAGGTTATTAGGTTTAAGAAAACAAAAATAAAAGGGGGTATTACGTGGAAGCGCAAACAATCATTAACGTGGCAATAGGCTTAGCTGGTGGCCTAGGGGGGTGGATTTTGAATAATCTTAAATCATCTATTGATGAACTTCGTAAGGCTGATTCAATGCTTGCCGATAAGGTTCAGCATATCGAGGTATTGGTGGCTGGTACATATGTGAAGCGTGATGACATGGACAAGCTAGGATCTGCGCTATTCGCAAAGCTAGACAAAATAGAATCGAAGCTAGACGGTAAGGCTGATCGCTAAATGATTGAAGCCACACTTATCACTCGCGTAGATAGCAACGAGCAAGGCACGCTCGGCAATCTATCCATGCTTGGTAAATCGTGGTTTACGCTTGAATTGCCATGGTTTGATAACGCGCAAGGTAAGAGTTGCATACCTGAGGGTGTATATACAGTGCGCTGGACAAAATCACCACGCCTTAAAAAATATACCTATGAGATTGTAGGCGTGCCAGATCGTGCAGGCATTCGCATTCACGGTGGGAACTTGGCAGGAACAACACCGAAGTACATTACCCATAGCTTAGGGTGCCCATTGCTTGGGTATAAGGTTGGAACAATCAGAGGTCAGCGCGCGGTATTAGATAGCCGTAGGGCGGTGGCAGATTTTGAAAGACTAGGCAATAAGCAAACAATAAAATTGGAGGTTAAAAATGTTTGATTTACTTTTAGGTGGTTCAACTGGTGGCGTACTTGGTGTGGTAGGCGCACTTTTTAAGCATGGATTAGAAGCTTACCAGGAGCGCAAAAAAGCAGAGGCCAGTCTGTTATTGTTGCAAGAATCTAACAAGCATGAGCTTGCAATGGCAGATAAGCAAGCTGCACTGATAGAGCTAGAGGCCAAGAACGCTGTCACACTCGCAGAGCTTAATGCTTCGCGTGATATTGATGTTGCAAGCTACAATGCACTGGCTAGTTCTTACGATGCAGACAAAGCAACTTATTCAGATGCCAAAACGTCAGGCTGGATGATCGCAGTAGATGCTGCGAGAGGTTTTATTAGACCGTTCCTTACCTTGATATTCAGCCTATCAATTATGGTCATGACGGCATGGCTATGGATTAAAGTTCCTGATACTATGACGGGTAATCCTGATTTTTTAAAATCTACATTTTACAGGTTGCTTGATGCTCAGATATTCTTAGCAACTAGCGCGGTTGGTTGGTGGTTTGCTGCAAGGCAAATTAGCAAATAGTGGGAAAATAACGGGAAATGCTCTTAAATCCGCATGGTTACTTGTTTATTGGTGCCCAAAAGAGGACTCGAACCTCCACATCTTTCGATACTAGTACCTGAAACTAGCGCGTCTACCAATTCCGCCATCTGGGCATTTTGTTTGCGTATAATTCATACTGCAGCAAAGGCGTTGAATTTTATATTAAAGGCAGACTTTGTCAATGACAAAACACAAAAATAAAAGCAAAAGAATTAATGATCCACATGCGGCGCGTGAAGCAAGCCGCTACGAAACGCCTCTTCCAAGTCGTGAATTGATATTAACCACCATGGCAGAGCAAGGTGTTCCCCTGAGTGTAGAGCAGCTTTACCTACTGCTGGATATCAGCGACCAGGAGCGCGAAGTTTTTAATCGGCGCCTTAATGCGATGGAGCGTGAAGGTCAGATTATGCAGAACAGAAAAGGTGCTCTGTGTATCACTGACAAGCTGGATTTGATTGCCGGTGTAGTGCAAGGGCATCCTGATGGTTTTGGTTTCCTTATCCCTGATGATAAAACCAAAGCCAATGGCGAAGATTTGTTTCTGAGTCCCAAGGAAATGTCGCAGGTAATGCACGGTGATCGCGCTATGGTGCGGATGAGCGGCCTGGATAGAAGAGGGCGTCCCGAAGGTAAGATCGTCGAGGTGCTGGAGCGACGTACTCAGAAGCTGGTAGGGCGTGTGATCCAATCCAGTGGCGTGACTATCGTTGCCGCAGAAGACAAGCGGGTTAATAAGGACATTCTGATTCCATATCACCTGGATATGGGTGCTAAATCCGGCCAGGTAGTGATGGTGGAGTTAACTGAACAGCCATCGTCGCATGCGCAGCCTATGGGCAAGATTACCGAGATTTTAGGTAATTATGCTGATAGCGGCATGGAAATTGAAATCGCCTTGCGCAAACATAACCTTCCACACGAATTCAGTGCTGAGGCGGTAAGAATTGCCGAGTCATATCCTAAATTAGTGCAAGAGGCTGATTTCAAAGGGCGTATTGATTGCCGTGAAATGCCCCTGATTACGATTGATGGCGAAACCGCACGTGATTTTGATGATGCTGTATTTGCAGAACCGCAGGGCAAGGGCTGGCGCTTGGTGGTGGCAATCGCCGACGTGAGTTTTTACGTGAAACCAAACGACGCGCTGGATAAGGGTGCATACGACCGCGGTAATTCGGTATATTTCCCACGTCGGGTTATACCGATGTTACCAGAGGCTTTATCTAATGGCCTGTGTTCGCTGAACCCTGACGTTGAACGCCTGTGCATGATTTGCGATATGCAGGTTGACGGTGCCGGTATTGTTAAGCAGTACAAGTTTTACCCATCAGTCATGCGCTCCAAGGCGCGTATGACTTACACCCAGGTTTATGACATTCTGCAAAACCCGCAGGGTGAACTGGCGCACGAATATGCGTGGCTCAATCCACATTTGCAGAACTTGTACAGTGTTTATCAGTTACTGCTAAAACAGCGTGAAAAACGTGGCGCGATTGAGTTCGAGTCATCAGAAACAATCATGATATTCAATGAGAACGGTAAGATTGAGCGCATTGAACCAAGCTTGCGTAATGAAGCACATCGGCTGATTGAAGAATGCATGCTGGCCGCTAACGTTTGTGCATCCGAATTTCTGAAAAAACACGAGCATCCGGCTTTATATCGTATTCATGAAGGCCCAACGCCAGAGAAACTGGAGCTTTTGCGCACGTTCATGGCTGAATTCGGTTTTGGCGTGGGTGGCGGTGATTCGCCACAGGCCAAAGATTACTGCAAACTGCTGGACCGTATCAAAGATCGCCCGGATGCGCAGCTGCTACAGACAGTGTTGCTACGTTCCATGCAACAGGCTGTTTACAGCCCGGATAACGTAGGCCACTTTGGCCTTGCATATGAGGCGTACGCGCATTTTACGTCACCTATACGCCGTTATCCTGACTTGTTGATACATCGGGCTATCAAAGCGGTATTAAATGGCGACAAATACAAAGCTGGAGATTGGAACGAATTAGGTGAGCATTGCTCAATGACGGAGCGCCGTGCCGATGACGCCACGCGTGATGTAACGAACTGGCTCAAATGTTTCTATATGCAGGATAGAATCGGCGAGGAATTTGAAGGTACGGTGGCCGGCGTTACCAGCTTCGGCTTATTTGTAGCTCTGGATGGCGTGTACGTTGAAGGTTTGTTGCATGTAACAGAGCTGGGTAATGATTATTTCCACTACGATAAGGCACGCCATGAAATGGCTGGTGAACGTACTGGTGTACGCTATCGCTTGGGTGACAGACTAAGCGTTAAGTTGGTACGCGTTGATCTGGAGACCACAAAAATAGATTTTACTTTGGTAAATAAAAACAATGAATTAGAGTCTAAATCTAAAGTTGAATCTGGTATAAATTCAGCACCAGTTAAAACGAGCGTTAAAAACCAAACTGCGGTAAAATCCACGCCTAAATTTGAAAGCAGTAAATCTGGTACCGCGTTTGGAAGAAAACCAGCGGGCAGATCAGCAAAAGGTCCTGCGACTGCTGTTTCAACAAAGCCAATCAAATCAGGTTCTGCAAATAGAACTGAATTTGACAGTAAACCAGTTAAATCTAAAAAAGTGGCCAAGAAAACCACTAAACGTAAGGTAAAAAAATGAGTGATGCACGTATCCTGTTTGGCTTTCATGCTGTATTGAGCCGTTTACGCCAACATAGCGCGAGTGTACAGGAGATTTTAATTGACCGTGATCGTGTAGATGCACGGATGAAAGACCTGCTTAATATGGCTGAATCAGCCGGTGTACGTACCATGCAGGTTGAGCGTTCGCGACTGGATGGTATGGCTGGCATGAATGGCCGCCATCAGGGGGTTATCGCACGCGTGGTGGACACACCTATCCCTTATAAGGATATTCATGACATTCTGGAATCAGACCTTACCGAACCGCCGTTTTTTCTGATTCTGGATGGTGTTGAAGACCCGCATAATCTGGGCGCATGCTTGCGCGTAGCTGATGCGATGGGCGTGCATGCGGTGATAGCACCCAAAGATCGTGCTGTAGGGCTGAATGCTACTGTACGTAAAGTAGCCTGTGGCGCAGCTGAGACAGTGCCCTTTATTGCCGTGACCAATCTGGCAAGAACCATACGTGAATTAAAAGAAGCGGGGGTTTTTGTGGTGGGTACAACCATGGATGCACCAAGCACATTGCACAACACCAAGCTGGATGGACCGATTGCCATTGTATTAGGTGCTGAAGGCGATGGCATACGTCGTTTAACGGCAGAAACTTGCGATGCGCTGATTACGATTCCTATGTATGGCTCAGTTGAGAGTTTGAACGTCAGTGTCGCCAGTGGTATTTGTTTATATGAAGTGCGCCGTCAGCGTGCGCTGTTGTAAAATCGGTAATAAAATGCAGGTGATAAAAAAACAGCCGACTTATAATTAGTCGGCTGTTTTTTTAGTTACTCGCTACTTGCTGAGGTTCAGCGTCTTTAATGTGCGCTCGCGCACTTGTTTCAGCAAGTGTGCATCGTCAATTAAAGATTTTCCATAACTAGGTACCAGCGTTTTTAATTTCTGCTGCCAGGAGTCATTTGCCAGTTGCGTTTTAAAACAACGTTCAATGACATTAATCATTGCCTGCACTGAGACAGACGCCCCCGGTGACGCTCCAAGCAGAGCGGCAATGCTACCATCAGTGGCACTGACGATCTCTGTGCCAAACTCCAGCTTACCACCTTTGGTGTCGCATTTTTTAATAATCTGCACACGCTTACCAGCGTCTTGCAGGTGCCAGTCGCTATCAATGGCTGGCGGATAGAATTTGCGCAGGCTGTCCATGCGCGATGCGTGTGATTGCAATGCCTCAGCAATCAGGTAACGTGTCAGGTCAAAATTGTGTATCGCTACACCAAGCAATGGTTTGAGATTGTCAGTCTGAATAGATTTGAATAAATCCAGATGCGAACCTTGTTTCAGGAATTTGGTAGTAAAGCCTGCATAGGGGCCAAACAGCAGTGCCGGCTTGCCATTGATGATGCGAGTATCCAGATGCGGTACAGACATAGGCGGCGCGCCCAGTTCGGCCTTACCATAAACCTTGCTATGGTGTTGCTGGATAATCTCAGGATTGTCACATACCAGCCACTGTCCACTAACAGGAAAGCCGGCGTAGCCTTTGCTCTCGGGAATGGCTGATTTTTGCAGCAGTTTTAGAGCGCCGCCGCCAGCGCCTAGAAATACAAAGTTAGCATTAATTGTTGATATGGTATTGCTTTTATTGTTCTTTAAGCCAGCCTGCCAGTGTCCATCATGTGAACGTTTCAGCGTTATCACTTCGGTATCAAGATGCAAACTGAAGTTATTTTTTGCTTGAAGGGAAGCAATCATGCTACGTGTAAGCGTACCGAAGTTAATATCGCTGCCATAACCTACACGGGTAGCTGCAACTTTCTGCGTAGTGTCGCGCTGCTGCATAATCAGTGGCATCCACTGTTTCAGGGTCGCGATATCCTCGCTATATTCCATGTCCTGGAATAAATGATGCGCTTTCAGCAAGCTATGGCGTTTGCGCAGGAATTCCACATCGGCATCACCCCAGACAAAACTTAAATGCGGAACGGCGTTAATAAAATTTTGCGGTGCAGGTAATGTTTGTTTTTCTACCAAGTGTGACCAGAATTGCAGTGACACTTCAAATGAAGCATTGATTGCCAATGCACGGTTAATATCAACCTTGCCAGCTGCGTCTATTGGGGTGTAATTCAATTCGCAGTAGCCGGCGTGGCCTGTGCCTGCATTATTCCAGGCATCTGTGCTTTCTGCCGCAGCATTGGGTAGGCGCTCGACCATCATAATGTTAAATGCTGGATTCAATTCCGATAATAAGGTAGCCAGCGTGGCGCTCATCACGCCACTACCGACTAATAGTACATCTACTTTTTTTTCACTCATGGTGGGTATGACTTGGTTATTGGTTTGATTCTTTGGGCATTGCTAACAGGACATCAACATCGTTGTCATCGAGCTTGGCACTTGGGTTCATTACATCAGCATCATGTGCATGGTGGAAATTGTGGCAAGACATGCAATTGCTTGCAATGCGTTTATGCTTGGTTTTGTTGCCGGAATGGCATTGCAAGCAGGACTTGCGATCCGGGATAGCCACATCTGCGCTGGATTCTGATTCCTCTACCTTATGGCAGCTTGCACACTGTTGGGTGCGATGCGCACCATGATTAAATTGTGCTTTGCTGAACCAATCCTTGTTTATTTGTAGTGGGGTTACTCGCCATGGTATTGCATCACCTTGTTTGCTTTCTTTAATTTCATGACAATATGCGCAGCCGTTATTTTTCAAGTTATCTGAATAACTTGAAAACTGTTTAGGGGCATACAGTTTCAGCATATTGAAAACGTTTTGTTCATTACCATGCGGTACGATTAATCTTGACTCTTTAGGGCCAAGTTCAAGCTCCTTGGCATGGCAGCTGACACAGTTGTTTTTGAAAGAAAGCGGATTAAAACGCATCTCTTTGCCTTCAGGCACGTGACAGCTGGTACAGGCAAGCTCGCGCACATCCCATATGCCGCTTGGTCCTTGCACCTTGCCCGTGTGTTGGTAATGCGGGAATTTAAGTCCTGATTTCTCAACCAGGCGCGCTTTATCCGACTGTGGAATACGTTGTATATCATATGAATTCGGGCCAGTTTTAAACGTTAGCTTGAATTCGGGGTGATCGCTGTCAAAGTCATGCACGTTGGAAAGCGTGGTTTTTGAGTTAATGGCTTTAATATTGCCATGGCACCTAACGCACATGCCGTTATCCTGCTTTGCTAAAGCATGTGGTGCTTTATGTTCTTCATGGCACTCGGCACAGCGTGTGGTGCCAACAGAGCGGTGTGCTGCATTAAATGCACTCTTTTGAAGTTTTGGGTTAGTTATATGCGGCCCAGTATCACGGTGACAGCTCATGCAGGCTTTATCAGAAACTTTTTGTAATGGTTGTTTATGACAATTAAAACATTGCGAGCCAAAGTGCATATGTGAAGTTGATATGCGTCCCGGACTCCATACTCGGTCAAAGCCGAATGGTAAATCCGCCATTGCGCCATGTATCTGCGGCACAATGTTCTGTAGCAAAGGTAACACCAGGAAAATCAAGGCAATTGCTGCGGCTAAAAACATGGATAGACGGCGTTTGAATTTCGATGCCCCTGCCAGTGGCTGGTGTGTGCGGGATTTTAAATCCTGAAAATCATCCGGTAGGCGGTGTGCCAGTACTAATGATATGGCCAGGTTCACGTCCGGTGGTGCAGGTTCCACTTTTAATTCGTATGGCCCAACCATGATTCTTGTGCCGTAGCTTAGGATAGCCCCCGGCACCAATGCGCCATCCAGTTCCAACTCGCCGTTTAATGCCTGCACTACCGGCAGGCCATCTTCATTTAGCTTGATAACAGCATGATGCATTGACAGGCGTGGGTCAGGCAGGTGTACATTGCACTCTGCACCTCGGCCAAGCATTAGCTCGTGGGCGGTGATGGTGCGGTAACTCCTTACCGGCAAGCCGCGGGAGTTATAAGTTATTTTGATTAAAAGGCAGTTAAACATGCGTATTTTTTACCAGTAAACAAACACGGCAATAATATGGGCCGTCATCGCAACTAATAGTGCGATTGTGAAAGGAACGTGTAAATACAGCCAAATGCCAAGTCTGGCGCGGTACATAAGATCTTGGCGTGCACGTTTAACCAGCGATAGGCGGCGCACCATGATTGTATAAAGTTCTCGGTATAGTTTACGTTGATCTGGCGACAACTCATTGCCCAATTCTGTCAGGTCTTCAACCGCCTGTGCAGAAGGGCAGTTAGGTTGATAACCTCTGAGCTGATCAATCAAGCCCAAGCCTATAGATGTTTCACGGCAAGCGCGTGAGACCGTGTTGTTGATGGCATCAGGCATTACCAATGCGATTTGGCGAGCTAGCTTATCTGCTTCAGCAATGCGTAGCAGCAGACTGTCCAGACTATCTTCACCCATATTCTCGCTCATCTGGCGTGGATAAATCATGTAAGTATAGTTGCCAAAGAAGCCGCTGATCACAACAATCAGCAATAGGCCATAGGCAAGCGTATGGATATTTATGCCATAGTGAAAGCCGCTATGCAGGGTAACCAGCGCTGTCATGGCGGTACCCAGGTAGATGTGTGCAGAAAGCCAACCTTGGGTCGAGCCGCCGCTGCGGTAGCGTCTTTTACGTACGCCGTACCAAGCCATCCATAGCACCATCAGTGTAGAAACAGTGCCAAGGCCATAGCCCAGAAAACTGCCACCGTAATGACCTACGGCAGGCTCAAATATCAGATAAGCAGCAAACGCCACTAGAATCACAACTACCGCGATTTTGAAATAGAGATAGTTTTTGTAATCGAAAATATTACTGCGCTGCATCAGTTGTACTTTCCAGGCATGATTGAGTCCATTTCCATTTAACTAACTCTCATCTGCGCCAAGTAAATTAATTTCACCGGAGGTTCCGCTTGCATATCCCAGCAGCCCTTCAGGGTTTACACGCAGGGCGGCACCAACCGGGCAGGCACGAACACACACCGGACCTTCTTTAATGTCTTTACACATATCGCATTTTACAGCGACTTTAGTGCCTTCTTTTTCATCAGGAATCGTTGGGTTAATACCAAGTAGCATTTGCCACAGACTACGCTCCGGCTGTTCATGGATGACGGCCATCTGAATCACATCATACGGACAGTTTTGCTGGCAGTTGCCACAGCCGATACAACTATCGTCGATGTATACCTCGCCGTGTGCGGCGCGATGGATTGCATCTGGCGGGCAGTCTTTCATGCAATGGGGATGTTCGCAATGGCGGCATGAGGTTGGCACGCGAATGTTGGCAAAGATCGGTCCGGTATCACGATCCAGGCGCGATGCACCACCATGAGTGTTGGCACAGGCATCTTCACAAAGGTTGCAACGCACACAGAGTGATTCATCAATCAGCAATACATCGGTTGCTTCACCAACACCTTGTTGAATCAGGAAAGAGATCAAGTTGGATTGCGTGGATTGGCTGGTTAAAGAGCCGCCACCACTCGGTGCATTTTCTAACTGCTCGCGTTTTTCCTGATCCTGTAAGTGCTGCATATAGCGTGCATCAAGTGAACTGCGAATCTCCGGGTTGCGAGCGATGATCTCGCGCATACGGTCAGCCTTGATCATGACCGCATCTGTAGCGACTGCTGCACGCACTGTGGCGTAGCGCGGCTCACCAGAAACCAGCGACATCTCACCGATATAATTACCGGCCGCAACGTAGAACAGTACGACCTCTCGGCCGGCAATCATGCGTGAAACAGTGACTGACCCGCTTTGGATCAAATAAAGCCCGTCAGCCTCGTCTCCCTCATGGAAAAGTTCTTCACCGGCTTCAAAGCTTTTCAGTATCGCGTGGCTGGCAACATCATCAAGCTCATCTTCATCCAATGAAAGGCCGATACATATTTGTACAACGCTCTTAATTGCAACCTCATTCAAAATGCGGCGCATGGATTGCACTGAATTAATGAGTTTCTGCATCAGGCGGCGCGGTGTTTCAATCAGCACGCATTTGGTGCGGGCGCGCACAGTGCCTGGCCTGCGGCGGCCGGATACCAGTGCCATTTCACCAAAAAATTCTCCGGTTTTAAGTTCTGCATCAGGATGCTCGTCATCATCAATCAATACATCCAGCTCACCTTCAATGATAAAAAAGAAAGTGGTGCTGTAATCATTACGTTTAAAGATGAAGTCACCAGGCTCCGGCAGCAATATATTGCTTTCCAGTACAAGCTCACGTAACTGCAGCGTGCTGAGCATGGCCAGTAACGGTACGTTTTTCTGAATCTTGACTAGCACATCATCAACGCCACGGTCATTACAGAAGCTTGAGAATTTTTCACGTAACAGCTCGTTATCAGCCGACTCAACCGGGTTGCCAAGTATGTGTTCAATGACCTCGTAACCTTGGTTGATACCTTGTTTAATAAGCGGGTAACCGGCAAGCGCGCCGATAATATACAGCCCCGGCACGTTTGATTCGTAGCTTGCTGAAAGTAGGGGTAAGGCACCTGCATCTGAAGTGGGAAAAGCGACACCGAAGTTTTCCAGTACGGGACGTGACGGCAGTGCGCCAAGGCGCGCAATTACTCGATGGCAGGGAATACGCTCAATGCCATTGGGTGTGCTGGCAAATAAAGTGATTGGAAAATCGCCGCTGCTATTTAATTCGATAGATTGCGGTTTTGTTTGTAATAACCACTCTACAGCACCTTTCTGCCTGGCTTCAGTTAACAGGTTAAGGTTGCTGTCTTTAAGGTTGCTGAAGTCCTCAGCGCGGTTAAGAATGATGACCTGGTTACGACCAGTAAGCGCCAGCGCATTTTCAACACCGGTATCGCCACCGCCTACAACAACGATGGTTTCGTTTTGGTACGCATCAGGGTCATCCAGTTGATATTGCACTTGTGGTACATCACCACCCGGTATTTCCAGTTTACGTAAATTGCCTTGAATACCAATCGCCAGAATTACATGATTCGCTGTGAATTTTTCGCCATCTTCAAGCTCAACTTTAAGATATTTGGCTGTGCGGGAAATGCCTGAAACTTTAGCCTCATAACGTATGTTGATTTTATGGTCTATTATGATTTTTTCCCAATTTTCCAGCACCGTCTCGCGTAGCGAAGCGCTGAAGGGGAGGGGGCTACGCAGCGGTAGACCACGGGGTTCTGCCATTACCAGTTTACGACGCTGGTAATGGCGTATCGTATTTGCGGCAGCGGCAGATGCCTCCAGCAGTAAATAATCCACACCCTGCTCGGCAGCGCGCGTAGCAGCTGACAAGCCGCTGGGACCCGCGCCGATAATGATGATATTGTAGTGTTTGCTCATTATTAGTTTGATTATACTTTTTTACTGAGATTAAGTGGTGCCATATAGTCAGTTAAAGGTGCAAAATAAGCACTATGAATTCTAAATAATTCTGATATATCAGTAGTTGGTTTTGTAATTGTTTTCTTTGAGGCTATGAAAAATATGGATAAATTCATGCAGGCGGCAATTGAAGAAGCGCAAGTCGGCTTAACTGAAGGCGGCATTCCTATTGGATCAGTGATTGTACATCAAGGGAAAATCATTGGACGTGGGCATAATCAGCGCATACAGCGCGGCAGCGCTATTCTGCATGGTGAAATGGCGGCATTTGAGAATGCTGGCCGCCAGCCAGCAAGGGTCTATCAGGAGTCTGTGCTTTACACCACTTTGTCGCCGTGCGCGATGTGTAGTGGCGCAATTCTGCTTTACGGTATTTCCAAAGTTGTGATTGGAGAAAACCGGACATTCATGGGTGAGGAACTTCTTTTGAAATCCAGAGGAGTAGAGGTCGTTGTTGTTCAGGATGAAAGCTGTATAGCATTAATGCGCAATTTTATTGCCAGCAAACCACAGCTTTGGAATGAGGATATTGGTGTTGCTGATGCGGAATGCGGTAATATTTGAATTGGCTTTCAATAAATAACTAAAATCATCAGAAATGGAAAAATCATAAATTTAAGTCTCCTTAAGTTACGGTCAATTAAAAGCCGGGTGACTTTTTTCACCTTGCTTAGTTTTGTTGTTTGCATTGTAGCGCTGACCATCTTTGGCACCAGAGAGCTACGTGAAGATATGCAGGCTCAACTAGAGGAGCAGCAGCTCGCCACAACTGCATTTCTGGCGACACACGTCAATGAAAACTTACAGGAACGGCTAATTGCTCTTGAAAAAGTTGCTAAAAGAATTTCCTACCTTACTTTAGAAAATCCGGCCCAGATTCAAGAGTTCCTTGATAAGTTGATTATTATTAATACTTATTTCAATGCTGGAGCCTTTGTCACCGGGCTAGATGGAGTTGCTATAGCATCTACACCTTTATCAGTTAATAGAATAGGCGTTAATTATGCAGATAGAGACAGCATTGGCGGTGTGCTTAAGAGTGGCAAGCCCAGGATAGGTAAGCCGGTAACTGGCAAGGTTTTAGGTTCTCCACTCATTACAATAGCGGTTCCTATCCGCGATGCACAAAGCAGGTTAATTGGTGTTTTATCTGGAGTAATTGATTTAGGCAAACCCAGTTTTCTGGATAAATTTACCCAAAGCAGCTATGGAAAAACTGGATACTTTCTACTGGAAGATCCAAAAAATAAAATAATTATTACGGCTACTGATAAGAGTCGAATTATGCAAGCTATTAAAGACCCGGTTGCTGATTCATTAATGTACCGTCATTTGCATGGCTACGAGGGCGCAGGCATTACCACCAACCCACTTGGCGTAGAGGTGCTGGCTTCTGCCAGAAAAATTCCGATAGCCAATTGGATTCTGATTGCTGCACTGCCTACGGCGGAAGCATTTGCCCCTATTCGAGCTACGGTTAAAAAAACCGCTGCATGGTCATTTATTCTCATCTTACTGACGGGCTGTGTTATCTGGTGGTTACTAAGGTACGAACTTTCACCGATGTTTGCGACCTTAAAAAAACTATCTACATTATCAACGTCTGGGGCGCTAATAGAACCGCTACCTATTGAAAGTGATAATGAAATTGGAGAGCTTATCAAGGGCTTTAATCATTTGCTTGAAACAATGGCCCAGCAACGCAGTGCTCTGGAGGCAAGCGAGTATCGCTGGAAATTTGCAATTGAGGGATCCGGTGACGGGATATGGGATTGGAACATAAAAACAGGCCAGGTGTATTTTTCAAAGGCATGGAAAGAAATCCTTGGTTTTTCTGAACATGAATTGGCGAATGAAATTGAAGAATGGCAAAAGCGCGTACACCCGGATGACAAGGCGCATGCAATAGGTTTAATGCAAGAACATCTGGATGGCAAGACGCCGGATTACCAAAGCGAATACCGTCTTCGTTGCAAAGATGGCAGTTATAAATGGATTTTTGATCGAGGGTTAGTTGTAAATCGTAGCGACGATAATAAGCCATTACGCGTAATAGGTATGTTTTCTGACATTACAGCACGCAAGCGTGCCGAAGAAAAAGTGCTGTTACTCTCAGCTGCAATTGAGCAGGGGCCGACTTCGGTTGCAATTACCAATCTTAAAGCCGAAATTGAATATGTAAATGAGCCTTTTACAAAAATTGCTGGCTACGATGTTGATGATGTTCTCGGGAAGAATCCTCGTGTGCTTCAATCAGGACTCACCGATAAATCAGTTTATGCTGAAATGTGGGGCACACTTACCAAAGGCCAGCCTTGGGTCGGAGAGTTTATTAATAAACGTAAAAACGGTGAAATTTATTACGAACAAGCCTATCTTTCACCGGTGAAAGATAACAATGGCGTGGTGACCCACTACGTAGCGGTTAAGTTAGATATTACCGATCGTAAACGGCTGGAAGAGGAAATTCGTCAGCTGGCGTTCCATGATGCACTCACCAAATTACCCAATCGTCGGCTACTTGTTGACCATCTGAATCAGGCAATAGTATCCAGCAGGCGCAATGGTTGTTTTGGCGCTTTGATGTTTCTGGATCTGGATAACTTCAAGCCTCTTAATGACTTGCATGGACATGCGGCCGGTGATTTACTGCTGATTGAAGTTGCCAACCGACTCAAACACAGTGTGCGAGAGATGGACACCGTAGCACGTATTGGCGGCGATGAATTTGTAGTCATGTTGTCACAATTGGTTAAAGATGAGGCTGTATCTAAACTGCAGGCCGGGAAAGTGGCGGAAAAAATTCTAGCAAGTTTATCTGCGCCATATTTAATAAAAGTTACCAATGAACAGTCTTTAGAGCAAACGGTAGAGCATCATTGCTCGGCCAGTATCGGCGTAACCTTGTTTATTGGTAATAAAGTCAGTGAAGATGAGCTTATGAGGCGGGCAGATGACGCCATGTATCAAGCGAAAGAAGCTGGCCGGAATCAGTTTAAATTTTACACAGAGGGATAGTGGCGGTAATTTTTTAAATTTATCCTTAACATTCGTTAAATCACAAGTATCCGTTAAAAACCACTCTAAATAAATGGGTATTGACGTGTAATTTTTAAAAGCTGATAATCAGCTGAAAATAGCCAATTAGATTAATCTTATGGCATTGAATAATAAAAAAAATAAATCTTCGAGTAGCCCATCATCTGAGCCGCAGTCAGAGGCTTTTATCTTGCCCGAACTTATTTCGTTAAGAGACAGGCTTCGCAATATGCAAGCCGTTCTTGACCAAGTAGGTTCCTATATTTACATGAAGGATGTAGCAGGTCGGTACACCTATGTAAATCAGGGGGTTCAAGATATCTTTGGTACATCATATAAAAACATTGTTGGTCGTGATAGCAGTGCTTTTTTTGAGTCAGCTATAGTAGGTGAATTGCAGCGTGATGACGAGCGAGTAATTGCCTTTGGAGAGACGATAGAAAAAGAAAATCAGGTTTCTATCAAAGGCAAAAATGAAAAACTCTTTTTCTGGACTGTTAAAAAACCTTTGTATAACGACCAAGGGCAGATTATAGGCTTGTCTGGAATTTCTACTGATATTACCGCACTTAAGCAAATGGAAAATGCGCTAAGAGAAAGCGAAGCACATTTACGATTAAGCCAGATAAATGGTGGCATAGGCACTTGGGAAGCCGACTTGGTTAACAACAAGCAGAAATGGCTGGAAAGTTGTATAGAGTTGTTAGGGTTTCCTTACATTAGTGATCCGACATGGGAGGATTTTCTTGCATTGGTGTACCCGGAAGACCGGCAACGAGTCATTGATGCAACAAACAATCATATTGAGCATGGTGAAAAATACGATGTTGAATACCGCGCAATATTAGCTAATGGTGCTATTCGTTGGATGCGCTCTGCCGGACAAGTTGAGCGTGATGCAGATGGAAAGCCCATCATTATGCGTGGAATCGCGCAGGATGTTACTGAGCGCCATGAGAATCAGCAACGAATTGAAACCTTACTTGATGAACAAAGGGCCATATTGGAAAACCGATTGGTCGGAATTATAACGGTACGAGATCGGAAGATCGTTTGGGCTAATTCCGCTTATGAAACCATGCTCGGTTATGAAAAAGGTGAGGTCATCGGCTTGCCTTCACGGCAACTGTATTTGAATGAGGAAGACTACCAATCGGTAGGTGCAGCCTACGCCAACATTGAGAACGAGGCGATTTTTAGAACGCAGCATGAGTTTGTGCGGAAAGATGGCAAACATATCTGGCTAAGTATGAGTGGCGCATCACTGCATAAAGATACAGGAGAGTCGCTCTGGGTCTTTGTGGATGTTACTGAACGTAAGTTAGCTGAAGATAACCTGCGTATAGCTGCTACGGCCTTTGAGTCACATGAAGGTATCATGGTGACTGATGCCAATAACTCCATACTGCAGGTTAATCACGCATTCACTGAGATTACAGGATATACCGCAGAAGAAGTCATAGGCAAGAACCCGAATATTCTCCATTCAGGTCGCCAGGATGAAGCTTTCTATAATCAAATGTGGAAGGTTATCAATGCCACCGGCAGGTGGGAGGGGGAGATTTGGAATCGACGCAAGAATAGCGAGGTGTACCCCGAACAACTTACTATTACTGTAGTAAAAGACAAAGACGGCACGGTTATAAATTACGTTGCTTCACTTAGTGACATTACCAACAATAAAGCGGCGGCTGATGAAATTCAGCATCTGGCTTACTATGACTTTCTCACAGGGTTGCCAAATCGACGTTTGTTAACAGACCGGCTCAAACAAGCGTTTGCTTCCAGCCTGCGGAGCGGTAGGGATGGGGCATTATTGTTTGTTGATATTGACAACTTTAAGATGCTAAATGATACGCTCGGCCACTCCGTTGGAGATTTATTGTTACGATTAGTTGCCGAACGTCTTTATGAATTTGTGCGCAGTGCCGATACGGTTGCCCGTTTAAGTGGTGACGAGTTCATTGTGATGCTGGAAGATTTGAGCGAAAAGGATCTGGAAGCCGCATCTCAGGCCGAAACTGTAGCCAATAAAATTCTGGGAATTCTCAGCCAGCCATACCTGCTTGATTCACACATCTATCACTGCACTTGCAGCATTGGCATTACCCTGTTTAATGATCATCATTCAGGGGTAGAGGAACTTCTAAAACAAGCTGATATTGCTATGTATCAGGCTAAAAAAGAAGGGCGTAACACACTACGCTTTTTTGACAGGCAAATGCAGGATGCGATTAATTCCCGCGCATCTATGGAAAATGATTTACGCGATGCGCTTGACCGCAATGAGTTCCAGCTGTATTACCAAATTCAGGTAGATGAATCAAACCATCCATTAGGTGCGGAAGCACTGATTCGTTGGTTGCATCCTGAGCGTGGATTAGTACTACCTTCTGATTTTATCTCGCTGGCTGAAGAGAATGGAATGATCCTGCCTATTGGACAGTGGGTATTGAATACGGCCTGCGGTCAGCTCAAGGCATGGCAGCAAGATGCATATACACGTGACCTTACGCTTTCGGTAAATGTTAGCGCAAAGCAATTCCGCCAACCTGACTTTATCGAGCAGGTGCAATTGGCCATTAAGAACCATAGCATTAATCCGATGTCACTTGAATTAGAGCTAACTGAAAGTATTTTGCTGGAAAACATAGAAGATACAGTGGCTACCATGAACGCTTTGAAGGAAATAGGTATCCGTTTTTCATTGGATGACTTTGGCACGGGCTACTCGTCATTACAATACCTTAAACGCCTACCGTTGTACCAGTTGAAAATCGATCAGTCATTCGTGCGGGATATTGCCAGTAACAATGGAGATCAGGCCATCGTGCAAACCATTGTTGCAATGGCAAACAGTCTGGAATTGAATGTTATTGCTGAAGGTGTTGAAACTGAAGCGCAAAAACAGTTACTTTTAAGCAAAGGCTGCCGGACGTATCAGGGATACCTGTTTGGCAAACCTGTACCTATAGAGAAGTTCAATACAGAACTTCGCCATACAATAAGCAAACCTGGAACCTGAAATAGGCTGCATGTGACAGAAGTTTAACCTTAATAATTGCCACAAAACAGCAAAAGAAAATATGAGTGAAAGTACTGTAAAACTAGGATTAATGCCGCCACTAACTGGGGTGGTAGCTATGTATGGTGCGGAAATCACTCGTGCTGGAAAAATCGCCTGTGATGAAATTAATGAAAATGGTGGAGTTCTGGGCAAGCCGCTGGAACTGGTGATTGAAGATGATGGCAGCCTTCCGGAGAGCGCTGTGCTGGCTGCAAGAAAGCTGGTGGAGCATCATCATTGTTCCGCTATTATTGGCAACTTGCTATCTAATTCGCGCATTGCCGTTGCCTACCAGATAGCCGCGCCGCGCCGGACCCCCTATCTTAATTTCTCTTTTTATGAGGGAAGCATTCTCGACCATTATTTTTTCCATTTTGCAGCTTTACCCAACCAGCAAATTGAGAAGATGATTCCGTATATGCGTAATCAGTTTGGTCCGCAGATGTTTTTTGCCGGCAATAATTATGAATGGCCGCGCGGCTCTATTGATGCGGCAAAACGTTCTCTTGAGAGGGTTGGCGGGCAGGTTGCCGGTGAGGAATATTATCCTATAGGCGTGAGTGATGACGATATCGAACACTTGCTGAATCAGGTGGAAAAGTCGGGAGCTAACGTGTTTGTTCCCTATTTTGCAGGTGATGATCAGATACATTTGCTCAAACGCTTTTCTGAAAGAGGCCTAAAAAAGCAGATGGCAGTAGTAATGGGGCATTATGATGAAGCCATGGCCAGCAGGCTGCAGCCTGAGGTGCGCGAAGGATTTTATTCCAGCAATACCTATTTTATGACGCTGGATACGCCTGAAAACAAACAATATCTGAAGCGACTTTCCAAACTCCCCGGGGTAAAAGGAATTTGGCCACAGGGCGATGGCATTCTGACCAATTTTGGTGAAGGTGTCTATCTGTGTGTAAAAGCCTTCGCCAAGGCAGCTAATCAAGCTGGAAGCCTTGATCCTGAATTGTTAATTCAGGCCCTGGAAACTATTAAGGTGACTGGCCCCCAAGGCGCTGTTCAGATGGAACCCATGACGCATCATGCTCAGGTAAACACTTATCTTTCTCGCTGTCAGGCAGACGGTACATTTACCATTGTTGAGCAGTTTGGGGCTATTGCTCCGGAGATTCCTGAACGTTACCGGCATTTGCGAATAAGCAAACAATCTGTTCGAGAGGATATTTACCTTCAGTCCAGAATGATGGAGCAGATGACAGAAGCCGTTCTGCTTATTTGCTCGACTGACGGCATTATTGTTTATACCAACCCCGGTGCTGAGCGCATGTTCGGTTATGCCGATGGAGAGTTAAACGGTAAGCATTTTTCGATATTGTTTGCTCCTTCAGCTCAAACAGCTGAAGAAATTACTGCATCTGTTAGTGAAACGTTGTTTAAGAAAGGGGTGTGGCAGGGAGAGTTGGAAAATATCACTAAAGATGGAAAGCATTTATGGTGCGCTGCTTCAGCTTCTGTATTTACCCACCCCAAGTATGGTGAAGTCTGGATGGTGTTGGGTAAGGATATTTCCGAACGTAAGCAGAAAGAGGAAGAGCTTCGCGGTATAACTGCCTCCGCTCAAGATGCTATTCTCATGATGGATAGTGACGGAAAAATTTCCTACTGGAATCAGGCTGCTGAAAAGATATTTGGCTACTCGGAGCAAGAGGCTATTGGGCAAACATTACATAATCTATTGGCTCCCCAACGATTCCACGATGCGCATCATAAAGGTTTCAGTCATTTCAAGGAGAGCGGAGAGGGGCCAGCGATTGGCAAGACACTGGAGTTAGCCGCAATGAGAAAAGATGGGACGGAGTTTCCTATTGAGCTGTCACTCTCGGCGATTAAAAGAAATGGGCTGTGGAATGCTATTGGCATTATTCGTGACATCACCCAGCGCAAGCGGGATGAAGAGTCGTTGAATCGTGTCAATCGCTCTCTCAAAACGTTGTCAGCTGGCAATCTTGCGCTGGTGCGTGCAGAAAATGAAGATGACTTACTACGAATGGTTACCAGCGTTATTGTTGAGCAAGGCGGTTATGCCTTGGCGGTCGTAGATTATGCTGATGATAATCCGGAAAAAAGCATCACGCCTATGGCATGGGAAAAAAATAGCACAGCCAACCCCTGGTCAGGGGCAGAGGAAAGTGAATACTGGGCTCAGCATCTTAGCTGGGCCGATACGGAACGCGGTCAATCACCTATTGGTAAAGCCATTCGCAGTGGAATAACACAGATTTGTCATGACATCAGCACTGATCCAGGATTTGAACCTTGGCGTGATACTCCATTGGTACATGGTTATGTTTCAAATATTGCGCTGCCTTTGACTGGCGGCGACAGAACTTTTGGCGGTTTAAGCATTTATTCATCGGACCCTAAAGCATTTGACGATGCGGAAGTTCGGTTACTGGAAGAGCTGACTAATGATCTAGCCTATGGAATCACTACCTTACGCGCTCGTGTAGAACAGGAAAAGCATGCGACAATACTGCGAGAGAGTCTTGAGCAATCTATTCAGGTCATTGCCGATACGGTGGAAGCTCGCGACCCCTATACAGCAGGTCACCAAAGGCAGGTTGCTAATTTAGCACAAGCCATTGCGCGCGAGTTGGGGTTGCCTGATGAGCAAATTACAGGCATTCACCTTGCTGCTACCATTCATGATTTAGGAAAGATTCATATTCCAGCAGAGATACTCTCTAAACCAGGCAAGCTCAGTGCACTTGAATACAAGTTCATGCAGACGCACCCACAGGCCGGATATGATATTCTTAAGGACGTAAAATTCCCTTGGCCCATTGCAGAAATGGTCTTACAGCATCACGAAAGTCTGGATGGCTCAGGTTATCCACGTGGCCTTAAAGGGGATCAAATATTACTTGAAGCAAAAATTATCGCAGTTGCTGATGTTGTTGAAGCAATAACATCACACCGACCTTATCGTCCTGGTCTGGGAATTGACGTGGCACTGGATGAAATCAAGCGCTATCGAGGAGTGCGTTTTGATGAAAAAGTTGTTGATGCTTGTGTCAAACTGTTTACTGTGCAGGGTTACAAATTCCCTGTTTAATATCAAATAAAAAGTGCCGCTAGTAAGCAAGTGTTGTTTCTATAAAATTAAGTCTACAGACAATTGCTTAAAGCCTAAACTAACCCTTGGTAAATCAGGCCAAGCCCAGTTCAAGAGAATTTTCAACAGAATCCAGCCTATATTGATCCAGCAACGTTTATTCATAAATCCGTTCGCATTGAGCTTATCTAAATGTGAGCAGATTCTTGTGCTTCGACAGGCTCAGCACGAACGGTTGTCATGTTTAATTTATGCCGGAACAATAAATAGTTTTTAAAAATGGTATCAGGTAAATTAAACTTGGAATATAAATTCCAAAGGGTAGATTAATGGCAGAAAAAGAATATGGCGCTGACTCGGTAAAGGTCCTGCGTGGATTGGAACCTGTTCGAGCCAGACCGGGCATGTACACGCGCACTGATTCACCCACGCATATTGTTCAGGAAGTGATTGATAATGCAGCAGACGAGGCGCTGGGCGGGCATGCCACCAGTATTAACGTTACTATTTTTAAAGATGGTGCGGTCGAAGTGTCTGATAACGGGCGTGGCATTCCAGTACAAATACCCACTGGAGAAACGCAGCCAGCGGTTGAATTGGTGTTTGTTCAGCTTCATGCCGGCGGTAAATTCGATAAAGAGGATGAAAGCAGTTCATACCGTTTTTCTGGTGGCTTGCATGGTGTAGGTGTTTCTGTCACCAATGCACTATCTACTCGACTGGAAGTAAAAGTAAAACGCGATGGAAAAATCCATAGTCTTTCTTTTGAAAATGGTGACTGCGTTGCGCCATTATCAGAAATCGGAAAGTGCCTGAAAAAGGATACCGGTACTACAGTAAAGTGCTGGCCAGATCCCAAATACTTCGATTCACCAAAAGTTTCAATCCCGCAGCTGGAGCATCTAATCAAATCCAAAGCTGTGCTGTTACGCGGTGTTACGGTGACACTATCGGTAGAAGGCAATGAAGGCTTTGAAGAACGTACCTGGACGTATGAAAATGGATTGCCGCAATATCTTGATGAATTCATAGGTGAGCGTGTAATCGAAGATGATGAAGTACCTATCCCGATTATCTCAGGCGAGTTTTATCACAATGAGAATAGCGATAGCATATCCAAGGGTGAGGGCGCTATATGGGCATTATCTTTCGGCGCTGGCGGCGGGCGTGGCGAGTCCTATGTGAACCTTATCCCAACGCTCTCTGGCGGCACACATGAAGCTGGCATGCGTAATGGGGTGTTTGAAGCGGTTAAAACCTTCATGGAGCATCACGGTATGATGCAGCGTGGTCTCAAGGTTTCATCGGAAGATGTCTGGAATAATGTCTGCCATGTGCTGGCAGCCAAAGTGCTGGATCCGCAATTTCAGGGGCAGACCAAAGAAAAGCTGACCAATCGCGACGCGATGAAGATGGTGGCTTCTGCAATAAAGCCTTATATGGAAACATGGCTGAGTCAGAATGTAGATCACGCCAAACGTATTTCCGATCTGGTTAACCGTACCGCAGCTGCGCGCAATAAATCCACACAGAAAATAGAAAAACGTAAATCCTCCGGCATCAATATTATGCCAAGCAAGTTAACGGATTGCGAAGCTGCCGGCACAATGGAAGCCGAGCTGTTTCTGGTTGAAGGCGACTCCGCGGGTGGCAGTGCCAAAATGGGCCGCAACAATGAATTTCAATCCTTGTTGCCGTTACGCGGCAAGGTGTTGAATACATGGGAAGTCGATGCCGGTCGCATTTTTGCAAATTCTGAAGTGCATGATATTTTTGTGGCATTGGGCATTGAGCCTCACACATTAAAAGACGAGCCTGACTTTTCGGGTTTGCGTTACGGTAAATTGTGTATATTGTCCGATGCGGACGTAGATGGATCACATATTCAGGTGCTGCTTCTCACCATGCTGTTAAGACACGCACCAAAACTTATTGAACGCGGCCATGTGTATATCTCACAGCCGCCGCTGTACCGCATAGATGTGCCGGCGCAAGGCAAGAGCAAGCCATTACGTAAACTCTATGTGTCAGATGATGCTGAAAAAATCTCCATGATTGAAAAACTAAAACGCGAAGGTATCGCTGAAGACAAGCTGTCTATTCAGCGTTTCAAAGGTCTGGGGGAAATGAATCCAGACCAGCTATGGGAGACCACCTTGTGTCCAGATACCAGGCGCTTGATACAGGTGAAATTACCGGAAGGCGACGTAGAGCAAGCTATCAGGATGTTTGATATGTTAATGGCCAAGAACGAATCAGCAGCACGCAAAGAATGGATGGAACGTCGTGGTAATGATGTGGAGGCAGATGTTTAATGGACGGTTACGTGAATAATAATGAAGAGGGTGCAGTACCAATTGGCGAATATGCAGAAAATGCCTACCTGTCCTATGCCGTATCAGTTGTAAAAGGTCGTGCTTTACCGTCTGTAGAAGACGGGCAGAAACCTGTGCAGCGTCGCATTCTGTATGCCATGAAGGAAATGGGCCTCGTTGCTGGCGTCAAGCCGGTAAAGTCAGCCCGTGTGGTTGGTAACGTATTGGGTATGTATCATCCGCATGGCGATAGTTCCGCCTATGAAGCTGCCGTGCGCCTGTCGCAGGATTTTACGCTACGCTATCCATTAATTGACGGTCAGGGCAACTTTGGCTCGCGTGATGGAGATGGCGCAGCTGCGATGCGTTATACCGAAATGCGTCTATCGCCGATTGCTGATCTGTTGCTGTCTGAAATTGACCGCGGCACCGTAGACTTCCAAAGCAACTATGACGGCGCGTTTCAGGAGCCGGTGTTGCTGCCAGCTCGATTGCCGATGATGTTGCTCAATGGGGCTTCAGGCATTGCTGTTGGTATGGCAACTGAAATGGTGCCGCATAACATGCGCGAGATCGCCAATGCGGTGCTGTATGTTATGGACAAACCTAACTGCACCACTGAAGACGTAATGCAGCATGTGCCTGGCCCTGACTTTCCTTGTGGCGCACAGCTTATCTCACAAACAACTGATATTTACTCAATCTATGAAACCGGGCGTGGTTCGCTCAGGCTACGCGCCCGATGGTTGGTGGAACCAATGGCACGTGGCCAGTGGCGGATTATTATCAATGAATTACCGCAGGGTGTTTCTGTGGAAACGATACAGGATGAAATTCTGGCGATATCGAATCCAAAGCCGAAAAAAGACAAAAAAACCATAGACCAGGAGCAATTGCTGATAAAACAGTCTGCCTTGAGCATGATTGATAGTGTTAAGAGCGAAGGAAAAAAAGATGTTCGACTCATCATCGAGCCGAAAACCAGCAAGATTTCCAGTGATGAACTGATGGCATTCCTGCTGCTGCATACCAGTATGGAAGTCTCATGTCCGGTAAACATGGTGATGATAGGTACGGATGGGCGTCCTGCACAAAAAGGGCTGATTGCCATCATCAGGGAATGGATAGATTTTCGCCTTAATGTGGTACGCAGACGCTGCCAGTTTGATCTGGATAAGATCAATAAGCGTATCCATATTCTTGAAGGCCGCATGATCGCTTTCCTGCATATCGATGAAGTGATTAAAGTCATTCGCAACTCTGATGAACCAAAAACAGATTTGATTAACGCATTTAATTTGAGCGAGATTCAGGCTGAGGATATTCTGGAAATCAGGTTGCGCCAATTGGCCAGGCTTGAAGGTTTCAAGATTGAAAAAGAACTTAAAGACCTGCGTGAAGAAGCTGATGGCTTGCAAACCATATTGGGCAGCGATACAAAATTACGCAGACTTACAGCAAAAGAAATCAAGCAGGATGCCGATAAATACGGAGATGAGCGTCGCACATTGATAGAGCCTGTAGAACGTGTGCAGGGTGGCCAGAAGGCATTTGTGGTAGATGAGCCTGTTACGATACTGTTATCTAAAAATGGCTGGATCAGGGCTAGACAAGGCCACGGTATTGAGCGCGACAGCATCACCTGGAAAGCTGGTGATGGTGAATTTGCTGTGATTGAAACGCGCACAGTCTTGCCGATTGTGCTGATGGACACGAATGGACGCTGCTATTCGTTTGATGCTTCAACCGTACCCGGAGGTAAAGGGGATGGCATACCTATCAGCTCGATAATCGAGGTGCAGAACGGCGCCAAATTGGCCCATGCACTTTCCGGTAAAGATGAAGATAAATACCTGTTCATTACCTCGAACAGTTATGGCTTTGTGGCGCCGCTGAAAGGACTGGTGGCTAGACCTAAAGCCGGTAAGGCTTTCATGAAGCCTGAAGATAAAACTACCATTCTGCAGCCAATCAAACTGGATGATAAAACCCACATTGCTGTCACCTCATCAGAAAACAAGCTGCTGGTGTTTCCTGTGACTGAAGTTAATGAGTATCCTAATGGCGGTAAAGGCGTGCGGATCATGGACATTCCAGACAACGCGTCATTATCCCGAGTGGAACTTTGTGATGGACTCTCAGCCAATAGTGTAGTTAAAGGAAAAATCAAAATAATTGAAGGTGATAACTTAAGCAAATACTTGTTAAAACGCGCCAGAAAGGGCTATTCGGTACAAGATAGCAAACCTGCAACAAGGAAACAGCCAAGCTTGTTTTAATATTTGGGAACTGAAATAGTTTGTTATGTTTGCTAGCGCACAGATTCGATTGGATATTATTCTTATTCTGGACAGTAGTTCATTTTTACATCACCAATAGGAAGTTATCATGAAAAACAACACCCATTTTAAATTTACCATGTTTGCAATTGCGTTGACTGCAGGCACAGCTAGTTCACAGGTTTTTGCGATAGACAATCTGAATGAGGTTAATCAAAGTGCATATGCCACATCATTCAAAGCCTTGGATGTTGATAGCAGCAACAGCCTTACTCAATCAGAAGTGAAAAATGAAAAACTTTTTTCTAAACATTTTTCAGCTGCTGATAAAAATAAAGATGGCAGCCTTGACCAAGAGGAATATACAAATTACAAATCACAAGCAGAACAAAAGAATGTTAAACGCGTTGTAAAAGATAGTGTTATCACCTCAAAAATTAAAGGTAATTTACTAAAAGATGAGGGTTTAAAAAGCCTGAAGGTAAGTGTTGAAACTCATAAAGGGGTTGTACAGTTAAGCGGATTTGTTGAAACAGAAAGTCAAATTCAACAGGCTGAAAAAATTGCAGCTGAAACTGAAGGTGTGAAATCGGTCAAAAACAGCTTATTGTTGAAAAAAGACTAAGCACCCAGCTGGTTGTATTTACATGGTTGATGCTGGATGCACGCTGTAGTAACGCACTGAATTATCAATCTTGTAATTGGAGTCAACAATGCAGTTGAAATCGCACGCGGCGTTAAGGGTGTTGCTTCTGTTAAAAACGAATGACTTGCAACTTAAAGTTAAGTGGTCTGTGATCATCATATAAGGAGTATAAGAAATGCTTGAAACCATTGCAGTTATATTGATTATTCTTTGGGTGCTTGGCCTAGTTTCAGCCTACACTATGGGTGGATTAATCCATATTCTTTTGGTAGTAGCAATCGTTGTTATATTACTACGCGTGATCCAAGGCAGGCGATTATAAAGAGTTTGTTGTATAAGTGACTCGGCAAACTTGTTTGCTTATTCAAGGATTCAAACCCTAGGCTGTCTCACTGCCAAAGTGAGTATGTTTATACAGAAAGAGACAAAATGAATGCAATCAAAATGTTGGCAATCGTGTTGATTGTGGCCGGGGCCCTAGGGCTGGCATATGGCAGTTTCACATACACCAAAGAGACGCATCAGGCCAAAATTGGTCCGATAGAACTGTCTGTCAAGGATAAAGAAACAGTCAACATCCCGGTTTGGGCCGGTGTGGCGGCAATGGTGGCAGGAGCTATCCTCCTGGTCGCACGTAAGTAGCATCAGTTTTTTTTAAGAGATTAACTACAAGGAAAGATGTTTAGAGCAATTTGATTTGAATGAAAAGTGGAGAGAAGCATGGAAAAATTATCTGATCAATTCAATAAAGACCAATTAACCAATGAGTTCAAAGAGGCTGTAGCAGATGCAGAAGCATTACTGAAAGCGACCGCCAGTACAGGCGGGGAGAAGTTTGCGGAAGTTCGCGCCAAAGCGGGGCATTCGCTAGGTATTGCAAAAGCCAGAATGGCAGATGCTCAGTCTAATGCACTCGCCAGAACTAAAGTGGCAGCTAAGGCTAGCGATGTTTATGTACACGATAATCCATGGTGGTTTATTGGAATCGCTGCTGGCGTTGGAGTTATCGTTGGTTTACTTACCGGTCGGCGCTAGTGTAATTATTTATTATCAAAAACACGGGTGTATGTTTCGATCTTTATGGTAACAACTGCAAGAAGCAGCTTCTAAACCAGTGTTGTCATGAGTCTTGAAATCGCCCTCGTATGTGAGTGTATAGAGAGAAATTCTATTAACTATTAAAGTTGTCAGGCTATAGAAAACTTTCTTGTCGTCTGTTCGCTATCACACATAAACTCTTTACTCAGACGAAGTGTCAAATTGCGAGATTTCATATTTCTAAGTCAAATATTTCGAGGTCTAATATTCAAAGTGTCGTTGTATCGGGCTGATGTGCCGAGAGGTAATTAATGTTAAAGAGTTATGCTGTGCAAAGCCGGCAACAGGCGGTCAAACTCAGTTTTTACTACCTGGTAGCACTCACAGCTTTTGGCTTCCAGACCTTTCCTGTCCAGTACCTTGATATGACCGCGACTATAATGAATTAATCCCAAATGCTGCAACGCCCCCGCAGCCTCAGTAACGCCCTCGCGCCGTACGCCAAGCATATTGGCAATTAATTCTTGGGTCATATTCAATTCATTGCCTGATAAGCGGTCAATACTCAATAATAGCCAGCGACATAACTGCTGCTCCACTGAATGGTGCCGGTTGCACACAGCGGTTTGCGCCATCTGTGTAATTAACGCTTGGGTATAGCGCAGTAAAAGGATCTGTAATTGCCCTGCCAGATTGAACTCGTTTTTTAGTAATTGTGCTTTCATTCGGTAGCCGTAACCTGCGCTCTGCACCACGGCTCTGCTTGGCGTGCTATCGCCACCCAATAAAATTGGAACGCCAAGTATTCCCTCATTACCGACCACAGCAATCTCTGCAGAAGCACCATTTTCCATGACATAAAGTAAAGACACGATGGAAGTAGTAGGGAAGTACACATGCTTTAATTTGTCACCAGATTCACATAAAACCTGACCTAGTGACATTTCTATCAACTCCAGATTAGGGAAAAGACGGTCATAATCTGCTTTAAGCAGCGCATCAAGCAGATGATTCAAGTGAGGGTTTTGTGTAATTTCCATGGGAATTTATTCAATCTACATGTGTTTTTTTTAAGGCTCATCAATAAAGCTTAATCGGCCACAATAATACACATCATTTTAATTTGGGTGCCACTTAATAAATTCTACGCTATGCACGCTAGCGCACAGACTTTGTGATTGTAATAAATGCACAATCTGCTTGCAGTTCAGAATAACTGTCTATTATAGATAGAGTTTTTACTGCATTAAACAAAGAGGCATTATTATGAAAACAAAATATAGTTTTAATCTAATAGCAATAGTAACTCTATTATTAATTAGCTTGAATGGCTGTAGCGGGATGTCTACTCGTGATAAAAATACCGCAATTGGTGCTGGTGTAGGAGCTGCTGCTGGTGCCGTACTGACTGGTGGTAGTGGAGTTGGAACCGTAGGCGGTGCAGCGGTAGGTGGTATTATCGGCAACCAGATAGGTAAGGATAAGAAATAAGTATAGCGTTTGAAAGCCGGCCATAAAAAGACTTGTGGCCATATTGGCGTCCCCACGGGGATTCGAACCCCGGTCGCCTCCGTGAAAGGGAGGTGTCCTAGGCCTCTAGACGATGGGGACCTAAGAAATTGTTACCACCTAAAAAAATAGGGCGTCACTTTGATGTGGCACCCTGATTTTTAAGCCTAGCTGGTAAATTGTTATAAAACAGTTTACGCGAATTTTGGCGTCCCCACGGGGATTCGAACCCCGGTCGCCTCCGTGAAAGGGAGGTGTCCTAGGCCTCTAGACGATGGGGACCTAAGAATTTTTACTGCCTAACTACAAGTGCGATATTCTACTACATTTTGCTAACAAACCGAAGCGGTTTTTAACATCATTGGTGGAGGTAAGCGGGATCGAACCGCTGACCTCTTGCATGCCATGCAAGCGCTCTCCCAGCTGAGCTATACCCCCAAACCTACATATTTCGCTTTCAAACTATTGCGGTGTCAGCGAGGCGCCATATTAAAGATGGGCGCGGGGCTTGTCAATCACTTTCCTTTTAATTTGCTTAAATTCTCAAAAATTAATGTATATGCCGAATTATCCCGGTATCACTTAATTTACAAACTTAACCGCGAATGTTGGATTGACTTTCGAACTGCGTTAATTCAATGCGTGGCTGCGGTTGCCATCCAGCTTTACGATGTTCAGCAATCACGTTGGTAAAAACACCGCCTCGTACATAGAACTTAGCCGTGACGCGCATGAATTTTGGTTGTGTAGCTGCGACCAAATCGTCCAGAATTTGATTGGTAACTGCCTCGTGGAAGCAGCCTTCGTCACGAAATGACCACATATACAGCTTCAGGCTTTTAAGTTCAACACAGGCTTGATCTGGAATGTAATCCAGATAGATCACTGCAAAATCGGGTTGTCCGGTTTTAGGACATAAGCAGGTGAACTCAGGAATTTCCATATGAATATGAAAATCACGTGTTTTGTTTGGATTCTCGAAAGTTTCCAGGGTTTTGCTGGGTAGTGAGGTAGGTTTTGCGCCTAGAGATTGATTGCTCATGATAGATATACTGCTTTTTGTTTAAAAAACGTTATTATAACGCTTAACAATTCAAACAATAATTTGTAACCGTATTTATACTTGACTTTGCGTTTAACCCACCTAAAACTAGCCGGATTCAAATCGTTTGTTGACCCAACAACGTTGCATATTCATGGGCAGCGCGTAGGTGTTGTTGGGCCCAATGGATGCGGCAAATCCAATGTAATGGAATCCGTGCGCTGGGTGCTGGGAGAGTCATCAGCCAAAGAGATGCGTGCGGACGCCATGGATGCCGTTATTTTCAATGGCTCTGGCAATCGCAAGCCCATTTCGCGCGCCAGTGTTGAGTTGGTGTTTGACAACAGCCTTGGCGGTGCTTCAGGCGAATGGTCACAATACGCAGAGATTTCGGTTAAACGCGTCATTGAGCGTGACAAGGGGTCTACTTACTACATTAATAATACTGTTGTGCGTCGTCGCGATGTGGCTGATTTATTTCTGGGAACGGGGCTTGGGGGCCGAGCCTATGCCATTATCGGACAGAATACTATCAGCCGGATTGTTGAGGCTAAGCCGGAAGAGATGCGTGTGTTTCTGGAAGAAGCAGCCGGCATTACCAAATACAAGGAGCGCCGGCGAGAAACCGAATTGCGCTTGCGCGATACGCGTGAAAACCTGACGCGGGTAGAAGACATATTGCGTGAGTTGGATAAGCAGATCCTGCGCTTACAATCTCAAGCTATGGTGGCTGAACAGTATCATCGGCTACATGAAGCTTTAAACCTTACCAGAGGCCAAATCTGGCTTCTGAAAAAACAGGAGGCAAGTGCCATCTGGGAGAAGGCAGGGCGCACAGTAGAAAAGTTAGCCAACGAGCTGGAAGCGCAAATGGCAAACTTGCGTAATAGTGAAAGTGTGTTGGAAACCATCCGGCAGGAACACGCGTCAGCAACAGAGGCTGTGAATGCCGCACAGGCGGGCTACTATGAAGCCAATGCTACGGTATCCAATCTTGAAAATCAGGTGAAAAACACGGCTGAAGCGCGTGAACGCTTGCAACTACAGTTACAGCAACTGGTTGTGCAATTAGAAAAGAATGCGACGCAACAGGCGAATGTTGAAAATGGATTGCTGCTAGCAAAAAACGATTTACTGGCCGCAAACTCTGATTTTGCAACCGCAGAGACGCAGGCTCAGGTTGCAGGCGAATCGCTTACCACCAACACGCAGCAGCATCAGGCCGCATTGGCCGCATTCAACTCCAGCCAAACCTCTTGGCTAAATGCAGAACAAAGAATGCGTCTGGAGCAGGCGAATGTAGGGCATATTTCGCGCACGATAACTGATACTGGCGAGCAATTAAAACGCTTGCAACAGAATTTAGTTACGTTACAGGTTCCATCTGATATTGAGTTAACTGATAAACAAACACAATTTCAGGCACTGCAAGCTGAAATCAACTTAACTGAAGAGAGTGTCGCGAATGTTGTAGAAAAAGAAGCCGCGATTCACAGTGCCATCAAGATAGCGCGTGAACGTGTGCATGAGTGTCAGCGCGCGCAGCACCTACTGGAAGCTGAAATCAGTTCTTTATCAAAAATTCAGCAATCCATGCGCGATGCAAACAATGAGGCAAGTTTAGCCTCATGGCTAAAGCATTCAGGGCTGGATAATAACAAGCGACTCTGGCAGGTGATTAGCATTAAAGCCGGCTGGGAAACGGCTCTTGAAGCGGTATTGGGTGCCAGGCTGAATGCAGTGATACACGACAAGGCCTTATCTGAAATCAGGCCGCCTGCCGCGCTTGGCATTGCATTCAGTAAGCCACAAGAAAAAAACACAGCGATAAAATCATCACCACATGTTCCCATACTTTCACTACTTGCGCATATTGCACCGGATTATCAGTCAGTACTGCATGACTGGTTAGCAGGGGTGTATCTGCTGAGTGATGGTGTTGACGTAGCCCATGCATGCCAAAGCCTTAGTCCAGGTGAATGTCTAGTTAATCAGCAGGGTGATATTTATACACAAAACAGTGTGATGTATTTTGGCGCACAATCCCTGCTGCATGGCGTTCTGGAACGTCAGGCAAGGCTGGATGCATTGGAAACCCAGTTACCTGATATGCAGCAGCAGTCGGCTACAGCAAACGTACAACTCGGGCAGCTTGAGGCTGAACTGCAAGAGTTACGCTCCAACCAGCATGCGCAGCAGCAGCATTTAAAAAACATCACACAGCAGGCGCACCAGCTTAACTTGAGCCTGCAGCAACTAAAACAACAATTAACGAGTGTATTGCAACGAAAGTCAATGCTGGAGGCTGATTGCGATCTGGCACAGCAAAAACTGGAAAAACTCCAAAGTGAAAAGCTTGCTAAAGAAACTTTAGTTACTGAGATTGCTACAGCATTAATGCAAATGCAGGCTGAAAAATCCACCAATGAAGCAAAAAAACAGCATGCGGAAAATTTACTCAATGAAGCGCGCAATCACCTGCAGAGCATGGAGCGTAGCTATCAGGAAAAAGTATTCAATATAAAGTTAATTGAAAACAATATCAAAGAGTTAAATTCTAAACTTGAATTCTTACATGAAGAAAAAACCAGTTTAAAAGTCCGTAGTAATGATGTGGAAACCACCCTTAACGCTACCAAGATGGAAACTTTAAAAGCCCATCTGGAAGCTGCATTGAATGTAAAACAAGAGCGTGAAGCTGCGCTTTCCACAGCGCGTAATGTAATGAGCGAATGTCAGGAAAGTTTAATGCAACAGGAGCGTACGCGCTTGCAAAATGAGCAATTGCTGCATCCGCTGCGTGACAAGCTTGAGGCTAGCCGCTTAAGCGAGCAGGAAGCGCGCTTGCATTTTGAACAATGCCAATCAGAGCTTGCATCTTTCAATCTGGAAGAGGCAGTATTGGCAAGCAGTTTGAGTCAGTTGCAAGGCGCTGGTTTGAAAATAAGCCAACTGGAAAATAAAAAAACCAACCTGGAATCTGACATTGAAGCCTTGGGTGCAGTAAATTTGGCGGCTATTGAAGAACTGGCGACTGAACAAACCCGTAAGCAGTATCTGGATAGCCAGTGCCTTGACCTTATAGATGCGAGCCAAACTCTCGAAGATGCTATTCGTAAAATAGACCGCGAAACCAGAAGCCGTTTACAAGCTACTTTTGATGAGGCAAACCGACACTTTAACGAGCTGTTTACTACATTGTTTGGCGGCGGGCAGGCAAGGTTGGTGTTGCTTGGAGATGAGATACTAGACACCGGTATGCAGGTGTTTGCACAGCCACCCGGCAAGAAAAATAGCACAATTCATCTTTTATCAGGCGGGGAAAAAGCTTTAACTGCGCTGGCTTTGGTCTTTGCTCTGTTCCGGCTTAATCCCGCACCATTCTGCCTGATGGATGAGGTGGATGCGCCGCTGGACGACAGCAATACAGAGCGTTTTTGTACAATGGTTAAAAAAATGTCTGAAAGAACGCAATTTTTATACGTAAGTCATAATAAAATCACGATGGAAATGGCGCAGCAATTGATAGGTGTTACTATGCAGGAATCTGGGGTTTCGCGCATAGTAGACGTAGATATGGAAGCAGCTGTGAGAATGGCCGAGGTATAGCCAATCTTGATGCTGGATTATTGATGAAAGTTTAATGTAAATGAACGATTTGCAAATGGTATTAATTGTCATCGGTGGCGTGATTATTGCCGCCGTTTTGGTATTTAACTGGTGGCAAGAAAGACGATTTCATAAACAGGTAGAATCCAGCTTTTCCAATGTGAACAGTGATGCCTTACTGGAACAAGTGTCACCAGAAGAATCGTTATCTATTGAACCTGTAGTATTTGCTGAGGCTATCGTAGAAGAGCTATCTTCAGACGCCGATAGCCCACGCTATGCAAAAGCCGATTTTGATCAGGATGACTTTTCTATAGACCATGATTCTTTTAAAGAAACTTCAGGCACTAAACAAGAACCGCATATCGAAATTACTGGAAACTTAACAGATAGCTTGGCTAATGCTAGTGATAGCGCTTATGCCGAACCTGAAATTGATTCGATTCCTGCTGATGACATTGCCGCAGTTGTGCCTACAGCTTTTGTAAGCGCTCCACCAGCTTTCGATGATCCGCTTGTAAATAGCAAGCCGGCAAACCATGACGGGATTAAAGCTATTTTTGAAGGTGTATTTAATAAGCTGGAAAGCCTTGATGACTCACAGAACAATGGTGACGATATGCCTGTGGGTAATGTAAGTGCAGAAGCAGTTGCTCCTAGCCTGCCGGCAGCATTGCATGCACAAGTAGATTTAATAGCGAAGTTGCATTTGAATGCCGAGCTGACCATAGACGCAGTGACTGCCGCCTTGAAAAATGTTTTTGATGACTTCGATAAGCCAGTTTTTGTATATGTGCTGACATCAGGCAACCACTGGCAGTTGTTAAGCGAGGTTTCATCCCAGCCCGGATTTAAAAATCAGCAGATATCAATCATTACATGCAGCCTGCAGCTAGCTGACCGTGCCGGCCCAGTTTCACGCGGTGTTGTAAACCGTTACCAGTTGGCAGTTGAAACCTTGGGTATGGATATTGATGCGCATGTAGAGTGGCAACGTACCAGCGACCCGGTTGCTGACGCTACGGCGTTGGATACATTCTGCATTGATGTTGATAAAACCATGGGCTTTCATCTGGTACATGGTGAAAACGGTGCATTTACCGGCACTAAACTCAGGGGGCTGGCTGAGGCACAGGGACTTGAGCTGGCCGCTGATGGGACGTTTAAATACTTTGCTGAAACTGTGAAAAATCAAGACTCTTCAGTTGCGAATCCACAGATGCCATCATTTGTAATGTTTAATCGCGATCATCATCCTTTCAGCCCTGACATGCTCAGATCTTCGGTTGTAAAAGCAATCACATTCCAGCTTGACATCCCGCACGTAAAAAACTGCACTGAGGCCTTTAACCATATGGTACAAGTGGCAAAACAAATGGAAACCGGCTTGAACGCGCAACTCGTGGATGATAACAATAGACCGCTGGGTGATGTTCAGATTGAAAAAATACGCCATCAACTCAAGATAATCCAGGCCACCATGCTGACGCGAGGCATTGCCCCAGGCTCAGATTGCGCGCACAGACTGTTTTCTTAACTCGGGTATCAAGAAATGTTCAGCACTAGCGCGGATCAGCGCGACCCACAATTACGCATTCTGGAGCTACGGAACTTAATAGCTCGTTATGACTACGAATACTATGTGCTTGATATGCCATCTGTACCAGACAGTGAGTACGATAAAATCTATCGTGAACTGCAAACATTAGAACAGTTGCATCCATCCCTAATTACAGCAGATTCACCTACGCAACGCATTGGCGGATCTGCCATCAATGCCTTCAATAGCATCACCCACCGCCAGGCGATGTTATCGCTTAACAATGCTTTTGAAGACAGTGAGTTAGCCGCGTTTGATAAACGGATATGTGAGGCGCTGGGCATCGCCCAGATCAAATATGCAGTGGAACCCAAATTTGATGGCTTGGCTATTACGCTGACTTATGAAAACGGTATTTTTACGCAAGGTGCTACGCGTGGGGATGGCTACACTGGTGAAGATGTAAGTCATAATCTACGTACCTTGCGTGCAATTCCCATGCGTTTGCATTGTGCGGAACCGCCACGATTATTGGAGGTACGGGGTGAAGTGCTGATGTTGAAACGTGATTTTGAAAGGTTAAATCAAGCGCAGCTAAGCCGAGGCGATAAGTTATTTGCCAATCCGCGTAATGCGGCAGCTGGCAGTCTGCGGCAATTGGATGCCAAGGTAACAGCACAACGCCCACTGACTTTTTTTGCATATGGTTTAGGTGCGGCAGAAGGTATTCCAGCTTTGAACAATCACAGTTCAGCTATGGACTATCTGGCAAGCTTGCATTTTCCGGTAAGCCATGAGCGCGATGTGGTAACCGGTGCCGATGGACTCAGGTCTTATTACCAGAAAATCGGTGAAAAACGTGACCAGTTGCCATACGATATTGATGGGGTGGTGTATAAGGTCAACGAATTCACTCAGCAGAATGAATTGGGATTTGTATCAAGAGCTCCACGTTGGGCAATAGCGCATAAATTCCCGGCACAAGAGGCGCTCACTATTGTTGAGGATATTACCGTGCAGGTAGGGCGCACTGGCGCGATTACGCCAGTTGCCAGATTAAAACCGGTATTTGTTGGTGGCGTAACTGTAACCAATGCCACCTTGCATAATGAAGATGAAGTTCGCCGCAAGGATATTCATATCGGCGATACGGTCAGCGTACGCAGGGCAGGGGATGTGATTCCTGAGGTGGTGTTTGCTGTAACTGAACGTCGCCCGGCTAATGCGCGCCGCTTTGAGATGCCAACAGCCTGCCCGGAATGCGGCTCGCATATTTTAAAGCAGGCAGATGAAGCCGTGGCGCGCTGCACCGGCGGTTTATTTTGCCCGGCGCAGCGCAAACAGGCAATCACACATTTCGCATCACGCCGCGCCATGGATATTGAAGGCCTGGGTGACAAATTAGTAGACCAGTTGGTTGAAGCTAATCTGGTACATACACTGGCTGATATTTATAAACTGGATTTGGATACGCTCAGCAATCTTGATCGTATGGCTAACAAATCGGCGCAGAATATTCTCAATGCGCTTGAAACCAGTAAAAATACAACGCTGGCACGTTTTATCTACGCGCTTGGCATGCGTAATGTAGGTGAAGCAACAGCTAAGGACTTGGCCAAGCACTTTGGGAAATTGCCGTCATTGATGAATGCAGGCACACAAGAATTACTCGAAGTCAACGATGTGGGGCCCGTGGTTGCGGAATCGATTACCAGCTTTTTCTCCGAAGCCCATAACCAAAGCGTTATTACTGAATTGCTCGCAGCTGGGATCAATTGGCCTGAAACCGAAGGCAAGCAGCCTGCAACCGGCAATCTGCTGGGTAAAACATTCGTACTTACCGGTACATTGCCCACTATGTCTCGTGATAGCGCAAAAGAACTGATAGAAACGGCTGGTGGTAAAGTGAGCGGCAGCGTCTCTAAAAAGACAGATTATGTAGTGGCTGGTGCCGAAGCCGGCAGTAAACTGGATAAAGCACAGGAGCTTGGTGTGGCAATTCTGGATGAAGCTGGATTACTGGCACTGCTGAGCTAAAATATGAAAACACACAGTTACCATCAATATTTAGATGCCGTGATTGCGATTGCAAAGAACGCAGGCGTGGCTATCATGGATGTGTATGAAACAGATTTTGATGTAAAACAAAAGCCTGATAACTCCCCATTGACGCAGGCAGACTTGGCTGCACACAACCTGATTATTTACGAGTTAAAACAACTGACACCTGAAATTCCGGTTCTGTCTGAAGAGTCTGAGGCAATAGATGCAAAGGTACGCAACTCATGGCAGTTATACTGGCTAATTGACCCGCTTGATGGCACGCGCGAGTTCGTTAAGCGTAATGGTGAGTTTACAGTCAATATTGCTTTAATTTACAACAACACTCCGGTACTGGGAGTGGTCTATGCACCAGTGACTGAGCTGCTGTATTTTGCATCTGTGGGGCATGGTGCGTTTAAACAAATTAAAAATCAGGCTGCATTTCAAATCCACACCAGGTCTTTTAACCTTGAGAAGCTCACCGTAGCTGGCAGCCGATCTCATATTGATCATAATTTCCAGCATTTTTTACACAATATCCACGTTGCCACCGGCGCAGTCCCTGAACTTATCCACATGGGCAGCTCTCTAAAAATTTGTTTAGTGGCGCAAGGCACGGCAGATGTTTATCCAAGACTGGGGCCTACTTCAGAATGGGATACCGCAGCAGCGCATTGCGTGCTGAAAGAAGCAGGCGGGGATATCGTTGATGAAGCAGGGCATACATTACGTTACAACACCAAACAATCTCTTTTGAACCCCAGTTTTTTTGCTACCGTGCAAAAAGAATTTAACTGGTCTGATTTTTTATAAAACATCCCCCATTATAATCAAAGAGTCCGTGTAAATATGAAGCTACAATTAACTTTAACTACATTATTCATTTCATTGTATTTTAATAATGTTTATGCTGTTTCAGATGACGCTTATGCCTGCAATAAAGCCTACGAGCAGGGCGATTTGGCTGCAGCCTCCAAGCTGGCAATCAAGGCATTAAATATCAATAAAAATGACCGCGATGCCCTGATGTGTCAGGGGCGTATCTATAGCGCACAAGACGATTTAACATCTGCATTAACAGCATTTAAATCGGCAGATAAACTATCTAATGATGCCTTTGATAAAACCATTGTTGCACTGGTAACCGGTCACGCTTATAAAAATGCCAATCAATATGAACAAGCACTTTCAAGTTATCAACTAAGCTTAAAACAAGCCAGCCTCGCAAAAAGCAAGGCATTTGAACGTGTATCTCATATTGGCATCGGCAATGTCCACTCTGAGACTAAACAATATCCTTCTGCATTGGAATCTTATTTAACCGCTAGCAAACTAGATGCAAACGATAATGAACGCGGTGAAAGCTTTGAAAAAATCGCACTTACCTATCACCTTATGGATCAGCATGAAAAGGCTGTTGAATATCAGCTAAAAGCTTATTTTATGCATCAAAAATCAGGGACGCCAGACCAGTTCGCAAATGCCAGCATTACGTTAGGACGTTATTACTTGGCGGCAAAGAACTATAACAGCGCAGAAAACACACTGAACAAGATCATTAAATTCGCTAATGAGCAGGGTGGGCCTTATTATGAAGCGCAAGGTTATTATGTATTAGCACAAATCAAGGCTGCCACCGGAGACACGCTGTCAGCAAAGACTTTCATAGAAAAAGCCATGGCAATTGCCAAAAGCACCAATGATCAGGCATTGGATGATGAAATCACCAAAGAAACCAAAAATTTAATTACGGAATCTAATTAAATAATAGCTAACCTTGTAAGGAACCCGCTACAAGTTTGACTAACTAACATTATCAATAATGTTGATGGAACTCTATAAATGAGTACCCATATCTAAGGTCGAACCATGATTATTCAAACAAAGTCTGACATTGTTCCATCGGAAATCACCCCTAAAGAAGTATTTGATGACCGGCGTAAGTTTTTACAGCAAGCAGGCTTAGTAGGCCTACTGGCCGGCAGTGCCGGCCTGCTTGGCAACTCAGCACACGCAGCCATTCCCGGCAACTTATCACCTCAATCAAAAACAAATAAATCATCACTCAGACTCCCTGGCTTTAGCAAAACCCAATATGGTGCCGGCGAGAAATTAACAGCCTACGACGATGTCACCAGTTACAATAATTATTACGAGTTTGGTACCGGCAAAGATGAGCCAGCGATACATTCCAGATTATTCAAACCTCAACCGTGGACTGTCAGCATTGAAGGCCAGGTTAAGAAAAATAAAGTCATTAGTATTGAGGATATTTACAAACTAGCTCCTTTAGAAGAGCGCATTTATCGTATGCGCTGCGTAGAGGGGTGGTCTATGGTCATTCCGTGGGTGGGATTTCCACTTTCACAACTGATTAAATGGGCAGAGCCAAATGCCAATGCCAAGTATGTGGAATTTATCTCTTTGGCAGATTCGCAGCAGATGCCCGGCGTTAATCTACCAATACTTGATTGGCCATATGTCGAGGGCTTGCGCATGGATGAAGCAATGAATCCGCTGACTATTATGGCGGTTGGTTTGTATGGCGAGGCATTGCCCAACCAAAACGGCGCCCCCATGCGCTTGGTGGTTCCATGGAAATATGGCTTTAAGGGTGCAAAAGCCATTGTGAAAATTCGTTTCACAGATAAAATGCCAATTACTACGTGGATGAAAGCTGGTCCTGCAGAATACGGTTTTTATGCCAATGTAAATCCTCAGGTTGAGCATCCGCGCTGGACACAGTCTTCTGAAAAAAGGATCGGAGCAGGGCTCTTTGCCGGAAGAATCAAAACTCAGATGTTCAATGGTTACACCGAACAAGTAGGGCAGATGTATGCTGGCATGGACTTGCGAAAAAACTTTTAAGGCAACATCAATGTTACGCTTCATCGGCAAGATTCCCAGCAAAAAACAAATAGCTGGCATTAAACGCATGGTGTTTCTATTGTGTCTGGTACCGTTATTTCGGCTGATTTACTTGGCCATTGCTGATGATTTATCGGCAAATCCAATCGAGTTTATTGAGCGATCAACTGGCTTCTGGACTTTATTTATTTTGTTAACCACGCTAAGTCTCAGCCCCATAAGGCTACTGACAGGGCGCGCATGGCAACTACAATTCAGACGAATGTTAGGCCTGTTTATGTTCTTTTATGCCTGCCTGCATATCACTACTTATATTTGGCTGGATTACAGCTTTGATTGGCCTGATATTGTCAAAGACATAGCCAAGCATCCATACGTGCTTGTTGGCGCCTTGGCTTTTGTGTTGACGCTGCCGCTCGCTTTAACCTCTAATAACTTTATGATCAGGCTACTGCGAGAACGATGGAAGCTATTGCATCAAACAGTCTACTTTATTGCTATTTTAGGTGTAGTGCATTTTCTGTGGTTGGTTAAAAAAGATCTAAGAGAGCCACTTTTTTATATGTTTATCTTAGCCTTACTTTTAGGTATCAGGCTTTACTATAAAATTTCAAGCGCACAATCCAGAAAATAGAAAATTATCGTTTTGGCTTGTAAGTTATAGCACCACAATTCGACTAAGTAGCATCATTAATGAATCAAGGGGAAATTATGATGCACGAATGTTCTATCTTAAATAAGGGCTTGAAGGTCTATCATCAAACTACCGATCAATTGAACTCTTTGGGGGAGATATTTCCGCCACTGTTTCTAAGGCTTGTACTTGCTGTTGAGTTTGGTGCGTCAGGATTTGAAAAACTTCACGGCACCAACTGGTTCCAGGAAATATCTTTCCCGTTCCCATTCAATCTGTTACCGGCAGATATTAGCTGGAATATAGCCACGTATTTTGAAATCTTTGGTGCTGTGGCTTTAGTGTTAGGCATTGCAACACGCTTTTTTTCAATATCACTTGTTGTATTAACGGTGGTTGCAATTGCTTCAGTTCACTGGCCAAGCCAACTAAACAGTATCAGTGATCTTATAACTGGTTACCGCATTATTGATGAAGACGGCGATGGATTGGGTAACTACAAGCTACCTTTGCTTTATATTGTAATGTTCTTGCCTTTAATATTTAAAGGGGCAGGTAAGTTGAGTATTGATAATCTGATTCAACATAAAACTTCCGTTTGTACCAGATAGACAAGTGAATGCTTTATTAATTTTGTAATTCTGTTGGGTGGTTTATCTGAAACAAAAGTCACTAAAACCACCCCTGGCTTGCTTTTTCCCTAAGTTTTCTGCGTTCTAATGCTGATGAAAACTCTAAAAGCGATATTTCGCTGTTGCTTCATGTGAATAAAATTTGATATGGTTTAATAAAATAATAACCACAATCATTTTATGTCAATTTCTATATTGGACTATTCTTGTTTTTGCCTCGCTCAGTCAATTAATTATATTGGTTGTGGTTTTTTCTGGGGTTACCTTCATTTCTTTGCTGCTTTCATTGTTTTCATATTCTGGTGCTTTTTATTACGTAAATATTTACAAGACCGCCGCGAATGGGCTGCTTTTTTAAAGCGTCTTGCTGATCGTGAGAAAGTTGCTGAGCCAGAAGTTATGAATAAACATATCTGGCACGGTGAGTAGGGATTACTAAGGGCATTAGGTTAAGCGTAGATGGTATTGACATGTATGTTGCGAAAAGTAATTAAGACTTGCTTAAATTGGCGTAGATCAGACTTTCGATTTCCGGGGTGATTTTTATTATTAATCTATTTTACATAATATACATTATACGAAGTAATCAATGGTAGTTAGTTGGTGTGTGACCTTAGGAGTCAAGTATGTCACACACAACCGCAACAACGCCCTCACAGGCTTTATACAGCTTTTCGCTCACCCATGAGCAAGCATTAAACATCGCAACATCACTCGCGTCAGATATCGGCTGCGCCGAAGAGATCATGCCGCCGCGCGTTAAAGATAAACTCTTTACAAATATATAGATAAACCCTTTCATTGAATAAGATAAACTCTTTCACATTCGATTTTTTATAGGGATAAACTCTTTCATTCGCACAAATAACTAATAATCACTTGTATTAATTTAGTTCTAAATCGCGTTTAATATCACTTGTTTTTTTAGATTAATTTTCTTTTCTGCTTGGGCTAATTTTCTTGAGGTTTTGGATAGCTGCTTTGAAATTTCAATTAACTTCCCATTTAGCGTTCCTACTCTCTCATTAAGTGCCGCAATAATATTCTGATTTTTAATTTGATCTTTGGTGTGCGATGATTGATCATCTTTAGTTATTTTTCTTAATGAGATGATTTCTTTTTCTAAGCGTTTAATTAGTTGTCTTGCCTGGTCAACCTCTAGTAATGACTTATTCTCTAAACTTCTAAATCTATCTTCGGCTTTTTGCAAAGAAGCATTTATTAAATTTAAATCTCTACTAAATGTGGCTTTTTCATCACTTAATGCCGTTGATAAGTTATCGCATTCAATTCTAAGTGATTTAAGAGCTTTTTCTTGCATGGCTAATGTGTTGGTATTAACAAGCA
>Ga0208120_100005_pt1 | contig 99414 bp, 91 predicted proteins | sample LakWasMet52_LOW8_2_FD_183888 | JGI IMG/M metagenome (GOLD analysis project Ga0208120, IMG submission 183888) | Freshwater sediment methanotrophic microbial communities from Lake Washington under simulated oxygen tension - Sediment Metagenome... | ecosystem: Environmental > Aquatic > Freshwater >...
GTATTTGTTCAGCATTTAGCTGCGGCTCGGCGGCCTCAGGTATCGCCATCACCCGCTGCAACGCCAGCACCTGTTCACTGGTTACATAACCTGAATCTACCAGTGATTTAGCCGCCTTGCGCGCACTACCTGAAATGTCATCGAGTTGAGCTTCTGTTAATTGGCTTGCAGCTTGCAGCGCAGACAATACACCGCGCAACACTTTTTGCTTTTTTGGAATCTGCTCAACATCTGCCGCGCGACCTGCATCTGTGAGCTGGTAAAGATACTGCTTACGCGAAACTGCCGGTGCAATCTGGCGCAGGCGTGCCGGCAAGGCACTGAGCAGAGCCTGCCCGAACGGATATTGGTAATAATCCGCACTGAACTTAATTAAGCTTAACATCTCACTATCCAGTGGCGTTTCTTCCACAAACGCCTGCGATACAGGTTTCAGCTTTTCAAGCGCCACATCACTGCTATCAGCCACCGCCATCACTATGCCAATCTGGTTGCGTCGGCCAAACGGCACCAGAACACGCTGCCCAATCTGCACGTGCTGGTTTTCACTTAACTGGTTATCGCTTAAATAGTCAAATAAGCGGTCTAGTGGTACATCAAGTGCGATTTTTAGGATGGATGGCGGCAAAATTATGTGAAAAGTGTATGTTTAAAGAAAAAATGACGTCAGTAGGTTAAAATAGCGCTTTTAGAATTTTATGCAATTATTGTGAAAACACATCTTACCCAATTATTAGCAACCGCCGCAAAAACTATCGCGCCTGATGTAGCTAATTTGAATATCATACTGGAACGCCCAAAGTCAGCAGAGCATGGCGATTTTGCCACAAATCTGGCGCTGATTCTGGCCAAGCCGCTCAAACAGAATCCGCGTGTGATTGCCACGCAAATCATCGATGCGCTGCCAGCGAGCGAATACATCGCTAAAACCGAAATCGCCGGCGCAGGCTTTATTAATTTCTTTTTAAACCCGCAATCCAAACAGGTTGTGATTAAAGAGGTACTTAAAGCTGGTGACCAATTTGGCCGCAACAATAATGGCGACAGGCAAAAAGTGCAGGTCGAGTTCGTTTCTGCCAACCCGACCGGCCCATTGCATGTGGGCCATGGCCGCGGTGCGGCAGTGGGCGATTGTCTGGCGCGTCTGCTGGATGCAAACGGCTGGGATGTGACACGCGAGTTTTATTACAACGATGCCGGTGCGCAGATTGATAACCTGACCATTTCTGTGCTGGCACGCTGCAAGGGCATTTCAACCGAACATGAAAGCTTTCCTGAAAATGGCTACCGTGGTGAATACATCAATGATATTGCCGCAGCCTTTTTAACCAAACACACCGTAATTGCCGATGACATTGAAGTCACCGCCAGCGGCGACATCAATGATCTGGAATCAATCCGTGCCTTCAGTGTCGCCTATCTGCGCCATGAACAGGATCTGGACTTGAAAGCATTCCAGATCGAATTTGATGTGTTTTCACTGGAAAGCGCACTGTACAAAAACGGCAGGGTAGAACAAACCGTGCAGGCATTGATCGACAGCGGCCATACCTACGAAGAAAACGATGCGCTGTGGCTCAAAACCACAGACTTTGGTGACGACAAAGACCGCGTGATGCGTAAAACAGATGGCGGCTACACCTACTTTGTGCCGGACGTTGCCTACCACGCAGAAAAATGGCAGCGCGGTTTTGTACGTGTGATTAACGAGCAGGGTGCCGACCACCACAGTACCATCACACGCGTACGTGCCGGTTTACAGGCATTGGATGTTGGCATTCCGCAAGGCTGGCCTGATTACGTACTGCACCAGATGGTGACCGTGATGCGCGGCGGCGAAGAGGTCAAACTCTCGAAACGTGCCGGCAGCTATGTCACCCTGCGCGATCTGATTGAAGAAGTTGGCTGCGACGCCACCCGTTATTTCCTGGCAGCGCGCCGTGCGGATTCACAACTGGTGTTTGATATTGACCTGGCACGGAGCCAGAGCAATGACAACCCGGTGTATTACATTCAATATGCTCACGCCCGCATTTGCAGTGTGTTAAGTCAGTGGGATGGCGAAGTTGCCAATCTTGTTTACGCAGACCTGACACCGCTCGATAACGCACATGAAACCGCATTAATGCAACGCCTGAGCGAGTACCCTGAAGTAGTTGCCAATGCCGCCACTGAGCTGGCACCGCATGTAATCGCCAACTACTTAAAAGAATTAGCAAGCGACCTGCACAGCTACTACAATGAATATAAATTCCTGATTGATGATGAGCCGGTTAAATTAGCTCGTTTGAGTTTGATTCGTGCCACACAGCAAGTGCTTAAAAACGGCCTTGATTTACTAGGCGTTGAAGCCAGACAAAAAATGTAATTTCAATATCTCCAGTTAAATAGAGTTGAGTAAAAGATAAGGATTAATGATGAGCAGAGATTACAAACCAAGCCCAGAGCGCTCTAAAAAAACAAGTAATGGTAGCCCGTTCTTTTCCGGTTTATTGGTTGGAGTTTTTCTGGGCGTAGCCGCATCGTTGGCAGTGGTAATGTACATCAAAGGCGGCGAAAGCCCCTTTGCAACACCCGCAGATACTAAAAAACCGATTGCAGAGAAAATCGCAGAAGACGCTAAAAAATCAGCCGAGGCTGAAAACAAAAAACTGGCAGACGCAGCAGCTGATGGTAGCGATAAAACACGTTTTGATTTTTATACCATTTTGCCTGGCAGCGAGAGCAAAGTCACAGCTGAAGAACTTAATATTAAAGATCATCAACCACAACCTGTAGTGCAATACACTTATTACCTGCAAGTGGGCGCCTTCCAGACCGGGGAAGAAGCCGACAATATGAAAGCCAAGCTGGCATTGCAGGGGTTTGAAGCTTTGGTGCAAACAGCTACTATTCCTGATAAAGGTATATGGCATCGTGTGCGTGTTGGCCCATTAAGTAGTCTGGATGAAATTAATAAAGCCAAGAATGATTTAGCAGCTAACGGCTTCAAGTCTGACTTAATTAAAGTGAATAATGAAAACCAATAAGCCAGAATGCAGTCCATGTTTTGGTAAGGTTAATTAATTGTTTAAGTATGTTCAGATAATTTGTCAGCCAAATACAAAAAACATACGTTGTATTAGTTAGCATATTTTAGATACATCCATATAACCAAAGAGTTTAAAGACAGTTCAAAAGGAAAATATTAATGAAAAAACTATTCACCGCTTTAATGCTGCTTGCCTCATTCAATGTATTGGCAGCTGACCCGCAAATGGGTAAAGACTTTGATAGAACTGCGCAGGCAACTAGCAATGACAATCCAAATAAAATCGAGGTCGTTGAATTATTCTGGTATGGCTGTGGTCATTGCCATCACATGGAAACACCTTTGAATGCGTGGGTTAAAAAACTACCTGCCGACGTTACCTTTAAACGCGTTCCAGGCTTACCAAACGCATCATGGGCACCAATGGCAAAAACCTATTACGCCATGGAAACATTAGGTGTTCTGGAAAAACTGCACACCCCTTTATTTGATGCGATCCACAAACAAAAAGCACTGAATCCTACCGATGAAAAAGCAGCCATCGAATGGGTGACCAAACAAAGCGGTTTAGATAAGATTAAAGTAGAAGAAGCGTTTAATTCATTCTCTACCAACGCTAATCTGAAACGCGCGGCCAACGTATTCCGTGCTTCTGGTGCGACTGGGGTGCCAAGTTTGGTAATTAACGGCCAATTCATCACCTCAAGCACTATGGCTGGTAATAATGATGCCGCTTTAAAAACTGCCGATTACATTATTGCCAACATCCGTGCTGACAAAGCCAAGGCTGCGAAAAAATAAAATGTATTAAAAAATCAGCGAGTTTTATATGAGCTGATATTATCCGCCAAACATTAACCCGTTTTTACAGCACAGTAAAAACGGGTTTTTTACATCCGTTTCAAAGTCAGGATATTTTGTATGAAAGTATTTATTACCGGCGCATCCAGTGGCATAGGTCAAGCACTGGCACATGAATATGCAAAAAGACATCAAAACAATCATGCCATAATAGGGCTGGCAGCCAGACGCAGTGAGCACTTACAAAGTCTACAAAAAATGCTGCAAGATACCTATCAGGTTAAATGTGCAATTTACCCATTGGATGTGCGTGACCAAATGGCGATTAGTGATGCGGCCGCAGACTTTATACAACAACATGGCACACCGGATGTGGTCATTGCCAATGCCGGAGTGAGTAGCGGCACACTGACCGAACAACAACAAGACATTGCAGCTTTCCAAGCCGTAATGGATACTAACGTGCTTGGTTTAGTGCATACCTTTCAGCCGTTTATTAATGCGATGCGTGCTGCCGGCAAAGGCCAGCTGGTAGGCATCGCCAGCGTTGCCGGCATCCGCGGCTTGCCGGGAGCTGGCGCTTACAGTGCATCTAAAGCCGCAGCCATTGCCTATCTGGAAAGCCTGCGTGTGGAAATGCTGCATCACAACATCATCGTCACCACGATTGCACCCGGTTACATCCGCACGCCGATGACCGACATCAATAGTTACAGCATGCCGTTTTTAATGGATGCAGATGTTGCGGCACGCAAGTTTGTAAACGCGATTGAACATAAACGGCGTTTCGTGGTGATTCCATGGCAAATGGGCTGGGTAGCGCGGTTGATGCGTTTTATTCCGCCGGTGTTATGGGATTTTCTGGCGAAAAATGCGCCGCATAAATCGCGAATTAACGTGGAATAAAAGTAATGTTAACTTCCTAAGTAGATTAATGAAAAAGGGTACGAAATAAGATTCTAAGTGGATGCCAAAACAAAACGATAAACAAAGGCGAAATGGCAGCAATCATCGCAAGAAGCTTAGAGTGATACCAAAGACGTGTAACCACAAAACCAACGTAATATAAAAAAAATAAGGTCATAGGAACTATTACTGCATACCCAATTAACCAGCTCCAATTTCTAATCCATAAGTCTAGGCCTAGTAAATCTAGTAAACTTAGTTGTAAGGCGATTGGCAATTGAAGCATTACAAACCGCCCCTTAAAGTCACCATCCGCTAAATACGCACCCAATAAACTAAGGCATATAATTAGCACATAAATTATGCACAATATAAGCCCCAATAGATTGATACGTTTCATTTTTTAACGGGTAATCGGTTTATAACGAATGCGCTTAGGCTTCGCGCCTTCCTCACCCAGACGTTTACGTTTATCGGCCTCATATTCCTGATAATTGCCGTTAAAGAACGTCCATTGTGATTCACCTTCAGCTGCCAGAATATGCGTGGCAATTCGGTCCAAGAACCAGCGATCATGCGAGATCACCAGTACGCAGCCTGCAAACTCCAGCAGTGCGTCTTCTAATGCACGTAGCGTTTCCACATCAAGATCATTTGACGGCTCATCCAGCAGCAGCACATTGCCGCCAGAAATCAACGTTTTAGCCAAGTGCAGACGACCACGCTCACCGCCGGATAACTGACCCACAATTTTCTGCTGGTCGCCGCCTTTGAAGTTAAAGCGTCCGATATAAGCACGGGACGGTGTTTCATAACGGCCAACGGTCAGAATATCCGAGCCGCCGGAAATCTCGTCAAACACGGTTTTATCATTGCTCAGGTCATCACGGCTTTGGTCCACATAAGCCATATTTACTGTCTGGCCGATTTTCACTTCACCGCTATCCGGCTGCTCTTTACCTGTAATCATTTTAAACAAGGTAGATTTACCGGCACCGTTCGGGCCGATAATACCGACAATGGCACCTGCTGGAATGCTGAAACTCAGGTTATCAATCAACAAACGATCTTTGAATGCTTTGCTGACACCGTCAAACTCAATGACCTGGTCACCCAGGCGCTCACCGGCAGGAATGAAAATCTCCTGCGTTTCGTTACGTTTCTGGTATTCGGCACTTGCCAATTCTTCATAGCGGGCAATACGCGCCTTGCTTTTTGCTTGGCGTGCTTTCGGGTTCTGGCGCACCCAGTCCAGCTCTGTATGCAAGGCCTTGCGGCGTGCAGACTCCTGAGATTCTTCCTGCGCCAGACGCGCTTCTTTCTGCTCCAGCCAGCTTGAGTAATTGCCTTTCCATGGAATGCCATGGCCGCGATCCAGCTCCAAAATCCATTCCGCTGCATTGTCCAGAAAGTATCTATCATGCGTTACCGCCACCACAGTACCCGGGAAGCGTACTAAAAATTGCTCCAGCCATTCCACTGACTCAGCATCCAGATGGTTGGTAGGCTCGTCCAGCAACAGCATGTCAGGCTTGGAAAGCAGTAACTTACACAATGCCACGCGGCGCTTTTCACCACCAGATAACGGGCCGATCTTGGCATCCCATGCCGGCAAACGCAGCGCATCGGCAGCAACTTCCAGCTGGTGCTCAACATCGGAACCACTGGCAGCGATAATATTTTCGTACTTGGCCTGTTCTTCAGCCAGTTTGTCAAAATCCGCATCCGGGTCAGCATAAGCTGCATACACTTCTTCCAGCTTCTGCTTGGCCTGCATCACCTCGCCCATGCCACTTTCCACTTCCTCGCGCACGGTTTTTTCCGGGTCCAACTGTGGCTCTTGCGGCAAATAACCGATAGAGATGCCCGGCTGCCATTGCACTTCACCTTCAAACTCTTTATCTACACCGGCCATGATGCGCAGCACGGTAGATTTACCGGAGCCATTCAAGCCGAGCAAGCCGATTTTTGCACCCGGGAAGAACGACAGGGAAATATCCTTGATGATCTGTTTTTTAGGTGGGACGATTTTGCTCACGCGGAGCATAGACATTACATATTGAGCCATGATGAAACTTTGCTGATTTTAAAAATGAAAGCTTAACAGAAAGCAAGCCGGATAAGGTAGAGCGCACAGACCTAAGCCATGCTTATGCGTATAATGTATCAACTAAATATAACCATTCCAATAAAAACCATGGCAATCAAATCAACCATATATAAAATAGACCTGCAAATCGCAGACATGGATCGCCATTACTACGCCAATCACAGTTTGACTCTGGCCAGACACCCGTCTGAAACCGATGAGCGCCTGATGGTGCGCCTGATTGCCTTTATGCTCTACGCCAATGAGGCTCTTAGTTTTGGCAAAGGTTTAAGCGATGATGAAGAACCGGACTTATGGCAAAAAGACCTCACTGGTGCGATTGAACTATGGATAGACGTAGGCCTGCCGGATGAGCGTGAAGTGCGTAAAGCCTGCGGCCGTGCCGCTCAGGTCGTAGTGGTACTGTACGGCGGGCGTATTGCAGATATGTGGTGGGACAACAACAGCAAGGCGCTGTTAAAGCTGAATAATCTGACGGTAATTAACCTGCCGGACACACAGCAGATTACAGATATTGCCTCGCGTGGCATGACGATCAGCGGCACGATTCAGGATCAGCAAATATTGCTGGGGCATGCCACCGGCAGCGTAGAAATTAGCCCGGTGATACTGAAACAGCCCACTAAATATAGTTAGGCTTATTTATGGCGCTTCATGAAGCAGTGTTTCAAGTAATAGCAGATTTAACACATGGTGCAATAAATGAAGTAGCCAAGAAATTTGGTAAATCTGAGGTACACGTTAAGCAAATTGAGAGCTATTTATTTTGGTTTATTTTTTTGTCTTTTATCTCGTTCATTTGTTACATAACATTCAAGTATAGTTAAGGTCTTATGGTTAGTTTTATGCAAATTTACCGTCAGTGTTCTAACACCCAGCCTAACCCATCATTCAAGCGGGACGCCTAACGGTGCCCCTTAACTCATACGTTAGCGAATAACAGTTATGTAACATAGGCGTGGTTATGTCATCACGGAATACCGTGAGAAAAGGCAATCTGGAGATAGTCATGACAAATGCAGCAGCAAGCAAACTAACCCGGCAGGAACTCGAAAATATCAATGCCTATTGGCGTGCCTGCTGCTATCTTGCGGCGGGGATGATATATCTGCGTGACAACCCACTTTTAAAACAACCATTACGTCAGGAACACATCAAAAGCCGCCTGCTAGGTCACTGGGGCGCGAGTCCCGGCCTTGCATTTACTTATGTTCACCTGAATCGCCTCATCAACAAATATGATCTTGATGCCATCTTTCTAGCCGGCCCCGGCCATGGTGCGCCCGGCATGCTGGCGCCTATCTATCTGGAAGGCACTTACAGCGAAGTCTACCCAAACAAAGGCGAAGACGAAGCCGGCATGCGCAATTTCTTCAAGGAGTTCTCGTTCCCGGGCGGCATCGGCAGCCACTGCACACCGGAAATGCCGGGTTCTATCCATGAAGGTGGCGAGCTGGGCTACAGCGTATCGCATGCATTTGGCGCAGCCTACGACAACCCGGATTTGCTGGTAACAGTGATGGTGGGCGACGGTGAATCCGAAACCGGGCCTTTGGCCACCTCATGGCATTCCAACAAGTTTTTAAATCCGATACGCGATGGTGCCGTATTGCCGGTGCTGCATCTTAACGGCTACAAAATCAACAACCCAACATTCCTGTCACGCATCTCGCACGAAGAACTGGAAAACCTGTTCAAAGGCTATGGCTGGACGCCGCACTTTGTAGAAGGCAGCGACCCGATGCAGATGCATGCCAAAATGGCAGAAACCATGGAGCAGTGCGTAACAGAAATCCGGCGCTTGCAGCAGGAGGCGCGCAGCTGTGGCAAAGCAACACGTCCACGCTGGCCAATGATCATATTGCGTTCACCCAAGGGCTGGACCGGGCCGAAAGAAGTAGATGGCCACAAAGTGGAAGGTTTCTGGCGCGCGCATCAAGTCCCTCTCGGCAATATATGCGGTAATCCACAGCATCTGGAACAGTTGGAACAATGGCTGCGCAGCTACAAACCAGATGAACTGTTCGATGCTAACGGCAAGCTCCGGGCTGATCTGAAAGCGCTGTCGCCCAAAGGCACGCGCCGTATGAGTGCCAACCCCAAAGCCAATGGCGGGCTAGTGCGCAAAGAGCTACGCATGCCGGACTACCGCAACTATGCTGCCAAATTGCCAGCACCGGGCAAAATCAGCGCGGGCAATACCCATGCGCTAGGCGAGTTTCTGCGCGACATCATGAAAGACAACATGGATAACTTCCGTGTATTTAGCCCGGATGAAAACACCTCCAACAAGCTAAGTAGCGTATACGAAGTGAGCAAAAAAACCTGGCTCGCCGATTACCTGCCCGAAGACGCCGATGGCGGCGAACTTGCACCCGATGGCCGCGTCATGGAAATGCTGTCGGAACACACGCTGGAAGGCTGGCTGGAAGGTTACCTGCTGACTGGTCGCCATGGCTTTTTCTCAACCTATGAGGCTTTTGTGCATGTGATTGACTCCATGTTCAACCAGCATGCCAAATGGCTGGCGATGAGCAAGGCTGTGCCATGGCGTGCGCCGGTTTCATCCCTCAACCTGCTCATCACCTCAACGGTATGGCGTCAGGATCACAATGGTTTCACCCATCAGGATCCGGGGTTTTTAGATGTTGTGGTCAACAAGAGCCCGGATGTCACCCGTATTTATCTACCGCCAGACGTAAACTGCCTGCTGTCAGTTGCCAGCCATTGTTTAAAAAGCACCGATTACATCAATGTAATTGTGGCTGACAAGCAAAAACATCTGCAATATCTGGATATGGATGCAGCAACCACCCATTGCACTAAGGGCCTGGGCATTTGGGAGTGGGCAAGCAATGACGGCGATGCCGAACCGGATGTAGTGATGGCATGCGCCGGTGACATACCGACCAAAGAAGCACTAGCAGCGGTGGTATTGCTACGCGAGCATTTCCCGCAGCTTAAAGTACGCTTTATCAACGTGGTCGATCTATACAAGCTGACACCGTCCTGTGTGCATCCGCACGGCTTGTCTGACGATAATTTTGACAGTCTGTTTACCATCGATAAGCCGATTATCTTTAATTTCCACGGCTACCCCTGGCTGATTCACCGCATGACTTATCGCCGTAAAAACCACTGCAACCTGCATGTGCGCGGCTATAAGGAAAAAGGCAGCATCAATACGCCGCTGGAACTGGCGATCCAGAACGAAATTGACCGCTACAGCCTGGTAATGAGCGTGATAGACCACATACCCTCCCTGCATGTGGCAGGGGCGCATGTAAAAGAGCAGATGCGCAACAAGCAGATTGAGTGCTGCCAGTATGCCTACGAATATGGCGTTGACCTGCCGGAAGCCGGTGACTGGACGTGGCCATATTGAGCATACTCACCATCAACTGCGGTTCCTCCAGCCTGAAAGCGAGCCTGTTTCTTGCCGATGGCAGCAGGCGTGATTTCCACTATGGGCATATCAGTGACGATAAAACACATAGCTTGCAAGAGGCCTTCAAGCATCTGCTCAATGATTTAGGTCCAGACAAGCCAACCGTGGTTGGCCACCGCTTTGTGCATGGCGGCGATATTACAGCGGCTGCCAGAATTATCAATGATACCGAACGCGAACGCTTAAACAGCTTGATTCATCTGGCACCATTGCACCTGCCCAGCAATTTACTCGGCCTGGATTTATGCAGGCAGTTGTTTAACGTGCCGCAGATCGCCTGTTTTGATACCGCTTTTCATAGCAGCATGCCGGAGCTATCAAAACGCCTGCCGATACCTGATGAACTGAGTCTGCATCGCTTTGGCTTTCATGGCCTTAATTACGCCTATATCGCCAAATCGCTACCCGGCATTATCGGTGTAACTGCCAATAAAAAAGTGATTGTTGCGCACCTGGGCAGCGGCGCCAGTTTATGCCTGATGCAAAACCTGAAATCGGTTGATACCACCATGGGCTACACCCCGGCTGGCGGCATTACTATGGGTACGCGCAGCGGTGACCTGGATCCCGGCGTGATGCTGGAACTGGCAAAACGCTACAGCCCAGCACAGCTTAGCGATATGGTATTTCACAAAATGGGCTTGTTGGCACTATCCAACGGTGAAAGTGCAGAAATGCAGGATTTACTTGCTAGCCACACGGATAACGCCAGATTTGCCGTAGAGTATTTCTGCCAGCAGGTACGCGGTGCCATCGGGTCATTAGCCAGCAAGGCAGGCGGGGTCGATGCGCTGGTTTTCACCGCTGGCATCGGCGAGCACTCAGCCAAGATTCGCGAAAAAATCTGTACGCCATTGGCCTTTATGGGGTTTGCTATGGATGCTGACTTGAATCAAAGCCATGCAACATCAATAGAACAGGCTGGCAGCAAACCGATATTAATCATTGCCGCAGATGAAGAACTGATGATTCGCAAGCTGTGTCTTGATATCACCGCCAAGGTGCATGCAGGCTAGCCTTAATGCCGCAACCGAGTACACGCGTTAAACAAAAGACATTGGCAAACAATGCTGATGCCGCGCGCGTGTTTTTTGCACTGTGGCCAAGCCCGGCTATTCAGCAGCAATTACACGCGATTGCAAAACAATTCCAGCCAGAATACAAGGCAAGAGTTATGCGCGCTGAAACCCTGCATCTGACTTTGCAATTTATCGGCAATATCAAACGCGCTGACCTGCCTAAATTAATTGCAGCTGCCGATAAGGTTGCAACTCCACCGTTCACACTAAAACTTGAAAAAATCGCGTTCTGGAAACATAACCGCATTGCCTACGCCACATTGAAAAACAACGCGCCTATACTGGATGCGCTAGTTTCGGCATTGAAAGCACAACTGGTTGCAGAAGGCGTTGTATATGCAGACACCAAATTCAGCCCGCACGTCACCCTGATGCGCAATGTAGATCATGCGCTGCGAACACAAGACTTCCCAGCGATTGAATGGCAGGTAGATGCTTTTGTACTGGTGGAGTCAGAAATAACAGACAAAGGTGCGCATTACGAAATACTGTGTTAGAAGATAATAAAGTTGGAACTTGATTTCATTTTAAGTTGTTGATTTACTTATCCTTGAAATTTACCAACATCAATTAATGTTGGAACGTGCAGTTCTTTATTTTTAAATATTATTATATTTAAACAAAAAATAATGTTGTAACGTAATAATGATTGCTAAAAATAAGTGACCGCGCGTTGATTTATTATCTGTTTATGCCTTTTTAAATTGTGCTCTAAAGTTTCTTCTAAAGTCATAGGTATGATATTCATAGGTATCACGACTTCACAATCAATTGGATCACATCCATCTATTCTTATTTCTGCAATTCTATTACATAGTATTTGATTGAAATATGTGCTGTACGTAATTACATCATTTTCAGTCACATCATTACCTAGATATCTGAGGCCACTATTTTCGAGTAATGTATGTGCTTTTCCATTTGGAAAATCTAGTACAAATTCTAAATAGATAGATTTACTTTTATTTGTTAAATTAAACCTGACTATCCCATCAGATAAACCAATTAATTGAAATTGCATATCTTTTAGTTCTGCCACTGGTTCTTCAGGCCATATACAGATGGATACATGTACTTCATTAAATGCATCGAATTGATCTGGTGTTGTACCAGCATTCAGTTCGACCAATACTTCTGGTTTGATTAAGATTACCAAAGGCTCTAATCGATTTCTGCTTTTATAAAGGCTAGATTCATTAGGTACCTTTAGTTCATGAGAAATATATCTCATGGCTAAACCTTGCATTAAATCTAAATCAGCACTTATTCTACGTCTGTCTTCAGGAATATCAGGGTCAATGATTTCTCCATTCAAAGAGGCGTGTGCTACTGCGCAACGCCCACTTTCATAGATATGCGAACTTACATCAACTCCATCTGCCCGTAATACTTCTACTCGATTTGCTGCCCATTGAGGTAAATGATCAATATTAGCCTCAATCCAAATTTGTCTCTGACGGCCATTATTAAACTGTGATTCTATGACCTTAAAAAAACTTAAGAATGCATAGCTGTCATGTACCCTAATTAACCGGCAACCCTCTCTCCAAAAAGCCAGTGCCTTTCTAGCATTATCATCATCAATCACAGGCAAATGGTTACAGTTAAAATGAATATCGGTAGCCAATCCTAAATTCGAGAAAACGTTACGCGCATCACCATATAGTATTGGATGACTAGAAGTAACGTATCCAGATACATCCACGTACCCACCTTTGAACCAACTTAAGACAGAGGTTAATCTATATATTTTGCTTAAAGATTCATTAACTGCATTGTTTTGACAAGGAACCGTAATACATGGTGGGGATGGTTCACCATTTTTTTCAGTACCCCTAATGATGAAATCATCACCATTATAGATAATCCAAATATCAGATTTTGGCCAAGGTATGGAAGATGCAACGCCTGCAGTCAGCCAGCCCAACTGTCCTGCAAGCTTCTGTTCAACCTTATCCCCGAAGTAATGAGGTATATAAGGAGTTCTCATTTAATCTTTCACACGGAGTATGTCTCATTTTAATTATGATTAGATATTACCCACTAAAATATCGAGAACAATTTTATATTTTGATAAGGATATAACCCTTATCTCATCTGTGTTCTCATCTCCACCACAAACTAGGCCCACTATTGTAGTGCCATCCTCCGCAATTACCGGAGAGCCACTACATCCCTCAAAGTACATATGTCCTGGATGTTTAGCTGGAAGTTTAAAACAATGATAATCATCACAAGACCTAACATATTCCAAATCTGTGCATATTTGTAGTTCGGTGTTAGAAAAAGTTACACCAGGATGTTTTTCGATATTTGGCATTACACTACCAGAAAATCCATACGTAATTCCTTTTTTTGGCATTACATCAAATGGTAATTGATGAATGATTATTTGCTCTTCCGTGAGAATTTCTTGGTATATGTTGATTTCTTGTCGCAACGGAATAATTGAATCAGGAATTTCAACATAAGAGAAATCAATGTTTTTAAGTTTAGTTTCTCCTAAGGTAGTTCTTGCAAGAAAATTCATTTGCCCTAATCCATATAAATGGGTACCTTTTCCTTGCTCGTATCCTATTTCCATGGCCCAATTACCAGGCTTTTTTGTTGCATGGGAAACTGTAAGTACAATATGTTTCCCACCATAATTGACAATACATCCGCTAGCGATTGCATTAGGTAAATGATCAGTCTCGATCCTCTTGAGGGAAACAAAAGACAAATACAATAATTTTTGATATTGAGTCCTGTAGTCAATTGAAGAGCTAGGTACCATTGCGACTCAATTTCTCTAACTGCTCTGCAGCAGCATATTCTCTTTGTAACATCTCAAATGCCTTAATATCCGATTCATGATGTCTTTGAAGTTCGCTGTCCAGCCATTCACTGAATGCAAGGACTTTCTCTCCATATGCAGTACTAAGTGTTGAGATTTTAATTTCACTATCTGCTGCAGTGATGAAAGATAAACTTGGTTTTGTCCAATTTTCCCATAACAAAAGTTTTTTCTTATCAATACTCACGGTTGATACCATATCATGAGAACCGGTCTCAGTATTTCGTTTAATCGTCAAAGACATCGATCCTTGTGGTAGTGCACGATGTAGCATGTAATTTCGAAGATCTTGTACGAACTTCATTAATGGATCTTTTGCAAAATCAGTATTGATCTTTTGTTGGTATGTTTGTTTCAGAGCACTATTTATATAGTACTCTTCTACAAATACCCTTGTATGGTCAATTAAGCTTTTAGCAGAAGCAAGAAAATTATGGAACAATCGCATTACTTCCATATGAGCCTGTAACCCCGATGTACCCCGATGCTCTTCGGACATAAGTTGAAGTCCTATTTGTGGATTTTCAATCATGTCACAAGCATTAATCAGTTCTGTAAAGTTACTTTGGAAAATGTTTACGCTGAATGCTCTTAACTTTCGTCGGTTAAAGTAAATCATGCCCGGCGAAGCATGTAGTTCCTTGAAAAGTACGTAGGATCGAGGTGGAGAATTCACTATAGTATCTTGACTTAAAAATGGGAACACTTATTGAATATTAGCCTATGTAGGAAACATCGTAAGATTAATTTTATTCAAAAGCTTGATTGCCCATTTATCTATCTGCTCCACACTATTTATTTCGTTTCTGGGAGTGAACATTTTAGGAAGCCGTTCAAATGTGCAGCATTCATCGAAACTAACTTCTATGCTTGTATCCCAATGGCCTGATGAATCAACCAAGCCATCCAACATGTTCTTTATATACGATTCCATACTCTCAAAAGTCACATATTGCTTGAAGCGTAGCATTTGAACAGACAATGCCGGAACTCCGGTACGCTCTATATCGATTAAAACAATTGGAGGGTTGGTATCAGTTTCTACCACTATAACTAAAGCTACCCTAGGTGATCTATTTGACATCGAAAATGCGCGACCAGACTTAAGATGGCAAAGGGACATAGCAATATTCGCGCTAGGACAATAAGTAGATAATCGTTCAATTGTTTTGACTGTTCCCTCTAAATCCCCTACATAATCCCAGGAAGCAGGCGTCAACACTTTGAATTCAATTGGGGATACTTCAGCATTAATACCTTGCTCCGCTGCACTAACCCAAACTGTTTTCTGTTCTTTTTCGCTAGGGGATTTCTCTGAAGATGTAGATTTTGCCCCGTTAGACTCGACATCAACATATTTCTTTTCAACGACGATTGCTTTATCAAAGCCAGTAAGTTTTGTTAGTTCCTCCAAGGCATGTTGTTTAGCGAGTGACTGCGCTCCGTTAGAACCACTTTCTAACTTATATTCATATTCATATTTTTTCGCTTGTTCTTTAGAATCGTCTTTTGCTTTAGTCCCAGGCTCACCGGTAGGTTCTTCTCGTTTGATAATGCGATGTTTCTGAAGTTGAGGATGGCTATAAATCAATTTCTCGCATGGCTGATGCCTGCCCGTCATCGTAAGTATCTCTAGCACCAACCATCTGTTGCCAGCTTTTAATCCTCTAAATCTTAATTGACTATTCTGTAAGGGCGGTGGCGATAACGTGAGGTATTCCTTACCCTTACTTTTTAAGTAAACACTGTCCCAGGACTTTCGGGCTTCTATATCAAACGCCAGCCATGCAAATTCCTGTGCGAACTTGTTGGATAGCGATCTAATCGGCATTTCTTTAGTGAATTCCAAATGCAGTTCTTTTCTTAATCCAGGCAGTTCGGGCCGATGGAGCAACGACAATGCAGATGGACGCATCAATGCATTGGCCAATGTACGATTATGCAAAAATAGATATCGAATCAGCTCAATCGTAGGAATGTAAATCTCAGCATCTTGAGTTATATAACGTAATAAACGTTGTGTACCCGCTTGTCGACCATGAAATGAATATAAATCCTGTGGGATATCAGACGATGTGATTTCTTCATATTTTGATAGGTCAGCAATAACCTCTGTTGCAATCAAACCTTTTGAAGAGAGTGCCATTAATTTGCCTGCTGAATATACCTGCCCATGAGTGAGGATAGGAAGCAATCCTATTGGCAATATAGACAAATGGAACTGATGATCATCGACATTTTTTAATGCAGCGCGTACAGAATACGCACCATCATTATGCTGATGAAGCCCCACCAGCCAATGCGTTTCAATAGGTTTTACTCCGACATTAAATTGAGAAATATATAGATGACTCATTGAGAATTACTCCACGATATCAAGCTGATGAAGGTATTGAGTTATCAGCTCATAGGACTTAGGTTTTAGCCCGGCAATCCTGGCGATTCTCCATCCATCAACAGACAGGCCTGACTGTTCCAGTTGATTTTTGGCCCAAACGATTCTTCGCATCTGGAAATTCTCAGTAGTTTCAACTACTCGCTTCAACATACGTTTTGATTTTGGCAATTTTCGTAATCGCTTACCCAGCCAGCCCCTTTGACAAGCCCATCGTTCGATTTCAGCAAGCGTGACGCGCATAGGTGGCATTATTTGTTTGATCAAAGCCGCTGATTCGGAGATTTTAGATTTGTATTCAGAATCGATAGCAGCCCAATCGGTCCTAGCAGCCCTGACAGGCTTTGTTTGATCAACTAAAGGTTTAGTAACTTCCTTAGTTTTGTTTGTGATGGGTTTAATACTTAGGGCTAATACTTTAGAGTGCCAGGGTGACTCAATTCCAAGCTCGAGGCAAAGTTTTACTACAGTCTTGGGGTCTAGTTTAAGTAATCGGCCAATCTCTCTTAATGATTTTTTCAGTCCCACCATCGAGAGCAGTACGGGTAATACGCTAGGACCATATTTCAGGAATCTAATCGGACCGTACTTGTTGGTCGCCTGGTCATACCATCGGGTGTAGATATAGCCACAATAACAATTAAAGCGTGCAACTGTCCTGCCACGATTGCCGTGGAAATTGATATCGGTCACCGGATATTTTTCAGGATGTTCGATTAATGGATTTGGACACGGCCAAGGGCCAACTCCAAATATTGGCTCAACTGTTTTTCTTTGATTGAGGAAATTTTGTAACAACAAATGATAGAGAGGATGACTTGCATTTCGATGTCTACGCACTAAGCTTTGGAGCCATTGATTAGGGTAGCTTTCACCATCAATCACATGTGGGAAATAAGATAATGTCTCTGCGTAGTATTGTCTAAACTCTTCACAAAGTGACTTTTGATTCATCGTGCATACTGATTTAGCCAGACCGGCAGATAACATCCTAGCGCGATAATAAATGGTCCATTCGTCAAAGGATTTGGGCGTTGTTCCCCTTAGCAGGTCTATACTTAAATGCGCGATTTGCATCAAGTGATTCAATACAAACTCTGATTTAGAATTAAATAACTTAGCACTTGTTTGCGCGGGACAGTTGTTTAGATTTGCCGCAATAAACGCATGGCGACTTTCCTTATCCAGGTAGACTGAACTTTGTTGCAACGGAATTCCATGATCAGCGCATAACAAAACACTGGGCAGTTGATGCGAACGGCGCCAATATAATTCCCCATATCGGACTAACATTTCTTCGTTACACTCTGCACAAAAGCGTAAATGAGAGAGCCTACCTATACGAAATGCAGCAAGACCCAGCCTTAAGTGATTGCCTAAAACCTTACCTTCTCGTAAATCCTGCTCAACCCTCGCTTGAACCTTACCTGGTTCAAAGGCTACGCAATAAGGATATAAAGTCATATTTAATAAAACTTCTGCACTCAAATACCTATCCGCAGGAATACGTTCAGCCAGGACATCTAAACTTCCAATCAAATCATATGAAGCAATGACGCTACGCTTACCAAACAACATTTCATGAGAATTTGCTACGGGTGGTAAACCAACATGTAAATAATATCTAGCCAAAACACTGTATAACAACTCATCAGGATATATAGCTGGGAAATAAGCGAGCATGTTAAGCAGCAATATCCAACATTGGTCGTTTAATGATTTCTGCCCCAAGTAAAGCATCGTATGCACTCATACCTTCTTTCTTTGCTAACGCCAGAATCTTGCGCAAATCTTTGTCAGGCAATTGAAGTACATTGTCTCCGGTAACTTTGGGGCGGGGTGATTTTGCTGGCTTAGACTTTGGTACTGATGTGAGCTTTTCGGAAATAAACGACATCATCAATAAAGGATCGGCGGAAGGGATTTTGATCAATGCTTCCTTTATCAATACCTCGGCGATATCATTGGATATATTAAATGTAGATAAAGCGGTTCTTAATGTAGATAATGGATCAACAGACTCTACATCATCATTTTTAGTTGTAAGCGAAGTCGCAGATTCAATTACTTGAATTGGTACAGTAGGTTGATATAAAGCTGAATTGAATACCTCATCGACATAACTCTGGAGTGGTTTCAAATCGTCATATTTTTCTAAAGCCTTTTTATCGCCTGCTCGTAATGCATTGAGCATAGGCTGTACGATCCGTAAATCTTCCCTAGCAACCCTGTGAATCAGTGCAGGGGTAATTTCCTCGGACCCTGACTTCACTTCACGAATTGAAATAATACGTAACTGTGTCAGCATGAATAGCTTCACAGCAATATCAATGATGCCTTGGCTTTCCTCATATAGTATTTCTTCTATTTCGGGAGTCATGGGTGTGAAATCCTGAGTCCACTGATAAGTCCACATCTTATTAACAAAGTAGCTCCAGGCCTTATTCTTGGGCATTGCATCCCATGTGAGTGAGCCAAGACCGCTTGCACGTCTAGCCTGCCTAAAGTTAGTTTGAAGTATTGGTATTGCACTTAGAGTGCCAATTAAAATAACTGGGATTCCAATCGTATTAACTAATGTCACCAAGAAATTCAGGATACTTTCCGAGCCAATTTTGCTGGTTCTTAAATGCTGAATCTCATCAATAACCAAGACACCGATGGCATGCAGGTTTGCTACGTGTGCCATATGAGCCATCATGACGTCTACACCGTTTTTTGCTTTGCCATATTGCGCTAAATAGTTAGTCCCGATCAAACGGTCGACCGTTGAAAAGAAATTTATACAAAGTTGCCTTGTAGAACCTTGTGAGGGACATTCCAATTTTAGCCATACGATTTGTATCAGGCTGACTGGTTCAGTATGTTGGATACATTGCGGGTATTGCATCAGCACGCGTTCAGTGCCGGTAGATTTACCATTTCCTGAACAGCCAATTAAAGCAAAACTATTTGCGGTGTTTTCGATTGGCTGTCGTGCTTCTATATATACAGATTTAGCATTGATAGTATCAATGCCATTTTGTAAACGACGGATATAACTAGGCGTTTCTGGATTTCGCCCTATATAGCCTTGTCTGAGTAATATTCCAAACCGCTCAGCCAATTGCAGTTGCCTTTCCAAGGGCTCAAAGTAACGACCCAAACGTAACAGGCAGTGCTTGCGTAAGTGTGCCGGGTACAAACTTTCTTTAGTATCGTAAATTGGCTTTACAGCTAAAGCTTCCAGCTGCTCAAGTTTTGTAATTAATGGCGGCAAGGCTTCAATAAAAGGATTATTGGCGTATTCCGGGAGTGTAATAGATATTGAATCAGGATTTTTCATCGTCTTTTCCCTTGCGATTATCTGCAATAATGTCAGTAATATCCGGTTCAGCGTAGTCATCCACCGGTAGCGTTGGGAAATTGATAACCGTCGCTTTAGATTCAGGCTTGCTCTCTGGCTCAGTAGATGTCTTGCCTAGATTGAAAGCTTCCGACTTACGGTTCTCGGCTTTTTCCAAAGCACGATTTTCCCTAATATTTTTAGTTTGGCTCGCGTTGCTGAGGTGGCTTGTATCTGGTTTTTGCTGTGCAGCAGAATCTACAATTTGTTCAATCCTGCCAGCGAGGTTTGCCCGGGCTAATTGTTGTGACGGGGCATGATTAGCTGAGGTTTTCTGTTGTTTATATACTTGCTGATCAATTTCCCAAGCAGACACATTTTGAAAAGCTCGACTACGTTCAGTCATGTGACAGACTTTAAATTGGCGAGGTGATGATTCATCGTGCAGATAAATTTCATCAGCATTGCGAGGATCGTATGAAACCTTGACCTTCCAGGTTTTATTTTGCCTGGCGCGATCAAACCAGAGCTCCTCCATTGCACGCTGGCAGGTATAGTAAACACCACCGAACTTGATGCCGTACATGGTGACAGTGGCCAATTGAGTCGGTAGTAAACTAAACTTCACTAATTCTTCTGGGTAAACGCGCAACTTACCGCTGCGGTTATCAATACCCCATTCCCACAATTCCACAGGTACAGCAGGTATATTATCAGACGCTAAATCACTGTCGCGGTCATAATTTTTGAATTCATGATCGTTGTTGTAATAGAGCGCACACTCGATAATAATTTGGGTAATTTGATCAAGATCTAATACAGCATCTAAGCGATAATCTTTACCGCCACGCTCTCTAAAATCGGTTTCGATGTAACCTGGAACATAAGGTTTGAAAATCGCAGGTAGCAGCTTAAATCGCTGCTCGACTATCCCCTTCCAATCAGCTCGATACGCAGACGCATTTTCAACAATCACATTGAAGTTATTCATCAAGGTATTAATGATGTTGGCTTCAATTTCCCCTTTATCGCCAAGGATTGTTGAAGGTAAGTGGTGACATGGCCACTCGTGCGGTTCAATGACAATATTGAATTTTTTACAAAACGCCTGTTTGTCAGTGACGGTATTGGCAATCGCCATCATAGCGCCAACCCACGATGGCCCCTCAAGTCCAACATACAGCCCTACTATCATTCGACTGAATACATCAATTACGATGTAAATCACTGGCCGTCCAATAATTTTGGTTCGATCAATTCGTGAAACTATATAAACATCAGCAATCGTGGCATCAATTTGATAACGTGAACCTGGACCCCAAACCTCAGCATTCGAAGTACCCAACAAGCCTCTTAAGTCTTTGTCATAAGCCTTATTGCCGACTCGCTTACGTTTAATATCTGGACGGTTATGATCCTGACCGAGCCAGTAACTAAACTGTCCGTATGTGGGGAAACCTGAAGTTGCAACTTCAGGTTTTGGTAAATGAATGACCCGACCTGATTCATAATCAATCTCGCGATTACAAAAAAACTTTCGAATCATTTCATCATAAGCACCTTGTAGAGTAAATTTGGAGTTTGATACATAAAATCTTGATACCGCTACACTGAATACTTTTCTCATGTCTGCAGAAACATTAAGCCCAACTTCATCGCTGTATTTACGTGGTCTACCGCGCTTCACGTCTGGGTCGGATTGTCGAGTCTCTCCTTTAGCGCCGCAATTAACATAATTAGGCAGCAATGCATTCTTGGTCTGGCCACGCTGCCAATATCGTCTTAGGTAAAGGTATATTGTTTTATGAGTTGTTTTATTCTTTTCTTTATTTTTCTCAATGCAAGCAACAATAAGATCCCAACGCTTATCTTCAAAGTAAATGGCCGGTTGATTGGCTACAAGATCTTCAATGAATTGAAAGGCTTTGTCCCTGATTCCCTTATGTTTAAGAGGCAAAGTTTCCTCATTAATGATACGAAAAAAAGGATCCGACTTTAATAGCTTAGCCTTACCATCTAATAAATCAGATTCAAGACTTTTAATATTGAGGCTTTCCGGAAGAGCATGTACATCACCGATTTCAATCGTGAATGTATAGGGCTGTTCAGGATGAATCCATAATATACGGATCGTTTTACCACCTTCATACTGAATCAAGTCATTTTTAAGAAACATCATGCTAAGTTCCTTATAGGCGTAACGCTTGAGACTTGCTTCATGCTAGTTATAATGGTGTTGGTACTGAACGGGGTATCAAGGTCAAAAGCAATTACTTTATTAGCGCCTAAGTGACGAATCGCCGCAATGATATCTTCAGCTTTTAAGCCCTGAGTAAACTCTAACTCTTTAATCAATTTTTTAACTTGTACATTATGTACTTTGCCCAATGCAGCCATTAGTCGATTACATACGTCCTGCCAGTAGCCTAGATAGGGTGTGACTAAGCCCTCTAATGATTTCATCTCATACAACCAACGCAGGTTTTCAACCCGCTTTTTCGGTATATCGGTATCAATGAACATTCGCCAATCAATATTCTTGAGCTCCCAATAACGACGCTCTATTTCTTGTTTTTCTATCGTGCGAGGGTTATCAAGGTCCGTTTTGGATTTGACTGATCGAGCAATTTCGATAGTCTTGTTACCAACGCACGTGTCTATCAAAAAATCTGTCGTCATTACTATGTCAGTGCGTGTTTTAGGATCCATAGGATGGACTACGCCCATTTCATTTGCGATTTTGCGTGTAATGTCACGATCTAAAGGAAATTGCTCACGTACATCCATCACATCATCTGACCAGTCCAACAGTAGAAAAATACCTCTTTCATTATCGGAGAGCAGATGATGTTCGCGCGGTATCTTAGTGCTAGGAATACGGCTTGAGCGTCCCTTAGAAGGCACATCTTGTATTGTTAGCCAAGGCTTATAATCAATACCATGACCTTCACCACGGCCTTCTTTTTTGAATTGAGCTAATTTTTGCTCGTCAAATTCGTATTTGCGCTTCGCCAAAAGTCGTCTTTAACTTATTTAGTATTGTAAAAAACGCTTACGGTCTTTTAAGTAAACCCTGATGGCCACCCCGAAAAATGTGTACAAGGCTCCCCATGCAGCATATTCATAACGCATTTCTATATATGGCCTGATTGCATCAGCCAACGGTGCGAGATAGCCTCCAAAATGCAGTGTTTCTGCAAAGTGATGACCCAACAACAATATGCCTACAAAAAACACCACCCCAAAAATGATGGCTAATTGTGTCCTTACGGAATAGGCTAAAACTAAGAAAAATTCTTCGACAAATGACATTCAATTTCCTTTATTCAAATTGATTAAAATTTAGCTTTCTACAGCCTACTTAAGCCTTCAAGATATACCTGTTGAGGTTAGCTGCTAATCCGGCATTGCGTACTTGATTGCAAACGTAACAATCATCCATAAACAAGGAATGCTGCACTGTCACAATCCCAGTAATACCTCTGTATTCAAGCTTAGGTTTAGCCGGGCGAATGCCTGTGATATGAACCATGAACTCAGTCACTGCCAGCGAAGCGATAATGCCATTGAGTGAAACTACTGATGGTCCTGCTTCAGCTAAGTCAGCAGTTTCTACACCATATATTTTTGCTTTATCTTCACGTGTATTTTTGTTTGCTAAGTCGTCGTTCGCTGCTTTTAAATCAAGTACGTCCATACAAACCAAGCAACCAGGATTAGAGCCAACAAAACTTACTCGACCACCAAAACGCAACTGCCCATCGTTTTCAGTATCTGAGGCTAAATCGAAAAGTGCTTTTCCATAAGCCAACGCGAACTCATTTAAAACAATTCGTGTGCCATCGTTATCGAGACAACCGAAAATCGTTTCCGCCAATAACAAGGCATCAAATGCCTCTTTGCTTCTGAGTTCAGCTTTAATAGTTACAATTCGAATCTCTTGATCAATCAATGAAATGGCACGTTTAGCGATATCTACTTTAGCTGAACCAGGTATTGGATCGTTTTCATGTGCTAATACATAGCGATTTAAGTTAGTTCCACTCAAATCTTCATCATCTATCAGGATGAGCTTACCCACCCCCAAACATGCGAGTTGCTGAATGACATGTTGGCCAAGTCCACCACAACCCACTATGGCAACGGTAGTTTTTCTGATAATTTCCTGGCCTGCAGCACCAAAAAATCTAATGTTTCTGTCAAAATTTTTCATACATTCCTCGATTCAATGCATTTATGGACAACCCCGTAGTAGGGTACTGAGTTAACTCAGTTTTAATACTGCTTATGGTTACTGGCTTTGCATTCCTATTTAACCAGGCAAAGCCATCTACACTTTCATAAGCAAACACCAACGCTGCATAAGGTCTGTCTTTCAGGCGCCATAATATGTGTGGAACGAATTCATTGAACCCTACCCAGTCAGCAATTGAAAAAGCGGCTTTAGAAGGCCCTGGATGACAATGCAACTCTACGAGTGATGCATCCATGTCATGGGCTTTTTTAATGATCTTTGCACGTGTTTCATCAGCAAGCTCAAGATAGTCACTGGCTTGTTCTGCATAGTCAGAACCTTTTAAGGGCAACCACTCTAAACTTTCAAACACCTGTGAGGTTTCATCAAACTTACAGAACAAAAACCCACCTTGTTCACGCTTATCATTTTTAGGAAAAAGGTGGGCTAAAATGCTGACGTACATGTCCGCAGTCATGCAGATTGAGATTGCCATGTTAAACACCTTCTTTAAAGCGATTGGCAAAACCTAAAGCATAGTTAAGCAAGTTGAATCCAGCGCTCAAATTGTCGCTAGGACGCCATTCTTCTGGTGCCCAAGAAAACATACCCCAAGTACCTGCAAAAGGTGGTGGGTCTGAAATAGCTTCCTGATAATTGTTTGGTAACGCTTCTTTGAAACGAATGCCTGCCGGCACATAAAAACCATAAGGTGGCGTACTGGGGTAACCAGGCTGTATCCTAAAAGCTACGTCTACAAATTTCTGACTCCATCCTTCAGGCAATGGGTATCGGGGGATTAGATACCACATTCCTTCTTGTTTTGCCTCTTTAAAATGGCCTTGCAAATGAGTCAGCTCGCTTACAAGGCGGTTTTCAAATAAGTTATCACCACGTTTCCAACGCACCTTTTTAGAAAATCCATGCCCTGGCTTAAGTTCAACCACCTCGCCAACTGTTAGGGTGCGTTCAACATTGTCTTTATCAATCTCAATCACACCTTCAGCGGCCCATCCACCTAATGCAGCTATTTGCTCCGTCGTGATACTTGATTGATTCCAAGGATGCTCCACGCCTTCGACCGTAACAAAGTATTTAGGGCTTTTATCTTCTGTTTTATTTACATCTTTATCTTTAGCGATTACAGTTTCCATTCTTAATTCCTTCCTAATGTAAGTTTGATTTACCCTCACCAAGTAATGCGCAGATGACTGGAGTTTTTGACGAAAATATTACAAATTATTTTTTATAAAAATTGTGTCAAAAATTGCTAAATATGAGCATTACAGTACAAGGAGGATTATTAAATTGAATAAACCTAGATTAAATGAACAAATGCATGATCAATTTGCAACTGATACAGAGGTTAGGGATGCAATAGAAAATGAAGCGAGAAATCCATCACCTCGCATCACAGCTGGCGCTAAGTGGATTCTGAATAGACACGCTGGGTTGAGAGTGCAAACTACAGAGTTTGATCTTATTTATTCAGCTTATGAAGCTATTCTCTCAAGCCGCAATTGGAACAAATCTAAAGTCGACTTTCCTACATACGTTGTAGGTGTCATGCGAAGTATCGCTTCCAATCAAACAAGAATGCTAGCCAGAACAAAACCTAGTGTAATTTACGGTCAAGAAGAACGCGACGATGACGATTCACCAAGCATCACAGCTTTAGATGAAGTGTTGACACCTGAAGAAATCATAATTCAATTTGAAAATCATGCTGAAACCATCGAAAAAATAGAAGCTTTACGATTGGCACTAAGTGATGATTCAACGGCAGTTAATATTTTAAATATGTTACTTGAGCATGGGCTGTCGAAGGCAGAAATACGGATTGAACTTAATTTAAACGATAAGCAGTTTTGGGCTGCAGATCGCAAGATACAGAGAGCAATTGAAAAATTAGGAGGTAAACAATAATGGCAACGAATACTAAATCGACGCTTGATGAGATTTTGCTTGAACAAGGCTTAGACCACATCTTGAATAGTCCTGATGAAGAGTTCGTTAAGTTCGCACAAGAACAACATTTGGATATAACAGAGCTTAAAACACTCAATAAGTCCGCTGCTCTTTCTATATTGAAAGTTCATGAGAATACTCAATCCAATAACGCCGTGCTTCATCGCCCGAGCAAAATACTTAACAACCGAGAGCAAAGTCTTTCTTATCTAGAAAGATTGATTAAAAGTGCAAAGAGCTTAGGGTTTTCTATTGATAGTAAAGACTTAGAAAGCCTCAATGAAGAATCTCTGCAATTACAAATCGCTCATTTCCAGTCTTTACTGGATCGTCATGGCAGACGTAATAAGCGTAGAAAGCTATGACGTAATCATCTGGCTTACAGTATTAACTTGCTGTAAGCCACTCGTATCTTATTTGCTCAAAATCATATGTCATTTAATAACGCTTAGTAATGAAAAGATAAAAAATGCATTTTAATTGTAATTTATCCAATAAAATCAGTTGACTAGATTATGTGTCTAGAGCTAGACTCATAACTATGAAGTCAAAAAAGAATACGTCAGTCAGAGATTGGTTCGATGCCAAGGCGGCAGCACGATTATCAGAACTAACGCTTGATATGATTAATTATCTTTGCCGCCATGAACTCGTTATACCATCTAATGGTAATAAACGCGGTCGCGGCACTAGCCGTCGCTATTCATTTGCCGATATACTTCTGTTACGTGTTATCGCAAAATTACTGGTAAATGGAATATCACCTTTACGCTTAAAAAATTGCTTACTTTCATTACATGGTCGAGCGGTCGAGGCTAAAGGGATACTAACTACTAAATATGTAGTTACGGATGGGTACAATATTTACTTTCAAGATGATGGTGTTGTAGAGTTGTTAGCGACTGGCCAAATGACATTTGCATTTGTTTTGGAATTATCAAAACTTCGTGAAGAAGTTACTGCCAATATAGTAAATGGATTAAAAGTTGCTTAGGCTTAACTAAGATTGAGTCAATAAACAGCATTCAAATTGTTTTGAATTATAATATAAGGAGATCGCTATGAGCATAATGTCAGCCTTTCGCCAAGACGACAGCAGCGCAATGTATAAGCGCTTCGCTTACCTTGTTTCCACATATGTAGATCAACCAGAAGTGGCAGCAACACCTGCTGCACAAATTCCACTAGAAAATATTTTTCGTCTACTAGAAATGTATCGCTACGATGCATTTAAAGATGAAAATCGAAGTGGAGTATTGGCTTCTCGATCATTTTCAGGCAGAAACATGCCTAGACAATCAAAAGCTTGGCATGTCGACATACAACAAGCCTTATCTCAGTCATTAAATAACGTTTTTGGAAACGTTCCATCTAATCAGGCTATTGATGAACTTGAAGATGTGTTGAGAGGGCTTGCTAATGATCAACCAGTAAGTAAACAACAACAAACCCATGCCAAAGATTTTTTTAATAATTTTCATCAAGTATTAGTTTAAAATCGCAAGTCATGAAATCTAAGGACTTTTTACTATGTGAATGTAAAAATCTTGGATTAGTTTTAGAAGAAACTCTTCGGTATGAATATGGCTTAGATGGTAGCCGCGAGTTTTATGAAGAATGTGATGCTCGTCTTCAGCTAATTAAAGGTGAGCTTAACAATACTGATGAAGCGGACTCAGAGGCTCTTTCACTTTCATTCTATGCACTTGAATCACTATCTGCTCTAATCTGCAGAATAGAACGCTCATCACTTGGGGAGTATTCTTGGCCATTTGTTGAAGAATTTAAAGAGATTAGCGAAGCTGTATGTACAGAACCCACAAGTTTAAAACCAAGTCTGCCACCTAAAGTACATGTTTTATCTGAGGGTGGATTAAGCTCTTATCAAATCGATGTTGAGGCAAATAGGTCTTTTGCTAAAAAACGAATATTAACAATATTCTTTCCAAGAACACTTAAACACTTTGTACTTCTTCATACTATTCTAGGCCATGAAATTGGTCATGCAATATTTAGCTTTCCAAAATTCCAGGGAGATCTTACAAAAATACTACGTACTAATCTCATTGACCCAAATGACAAGTTTTGCAATCATAACGCTGTAGTTGATTGGCTATATAGTAGTAAAGCACCAAACTCGGCACAAGTATACTTATCACTTTTAAAAGCAGAGTATGAAATAGACCCTCAGAATTTTTTCCTAAGTTTCGCTGAATATGATGCGTGGGTGGAAGAGTTTCTTTGCGATTTTATTGGATTACTTATGTTTGGGCCAAGCTTTTTAGCTGCATTATGTGACTTGTTGTATAGCACGGAACCTTCTGGTGCAAAAGTTGGGCAAGAACATCCTCCGACCGGTTGCCGGGTAAACATGCTAATTGTTGCAGCCCAACACATTGGCTATGATCAAATAGCATTTGATGCTGAAACTAAGCCTCATGTCGAAGCATTCTGGGCAAGTATTTATGAAAAGCGTCAGAAAGATGTTTGGTTTGATGTTTTTACCGAGGAACAGATTAAAAACACCACTAATGCGATTATGGGCTTTCTAAGCAATCATGCAAAAGCTCTATATCCAATGCCATCTGCTCAAGAAATTAAGCCATTAGTAAATCAGATAATTAACCAAATACCTCCTGTAGGGTATCGCTTTACTACTGAGAAAGGTCCAGAACATTTCGAGATAGATTTTAGACATACTCTTTATGCAGGATGGATTGCTGCAAGCAACACCCAATTCCCTATACCGTTTGATACTGTCAACAGACTTTGTGAGCATGGCATCATGCAACAACGAGCTATCAAAGAGAAAATTGCATATAAAAAAGCCAAAGAGGCGAAAAATACTAAGCTAGAGGCAAAAGTATAATGTCTGCATTATCAAGAAAAACAATTGCTGAAAGACTTGCGGACGGTAGTTTAGTAATTTCACCAATCCTTGATTCAGAACAATTAGGGGAGTCTTCAATAGACTTGCGTATGGGCACGGTAGTAATGTTGGCAAGGGCTGGAGCGCAATCCCATGTTGAACCGGCTGCTTACAAAGAACAAGATGATCACGACTCTATACGTGGAAAACAGCAAAAACATGAAAGGTTTGATATACCTTTCAAACGCCCATTTTTGCTACATCCTGGTACTCTAGCACTTGTTCCGACTATGGAGTGGGTGAAAATACCCAACAATCTACAAGGTATTGTAACAGCTCGTTCCTCTTGGGCTAGAGAAGGACTTAATATTGCTACAGCTACAATTGTTAATCCAGGTTATCGTGGGATCATTACCCTTGAACTAGCCAATTTTGGTGAAATACCAATCACTCTTTATCCAGGGCTAAGACTTGCACAAATAGCACTTTATGAATTAACTACTCCAATAGAAGATGACCAAAAACGCAGTCAATTTGATATGAAATTTGAACCATCTGCAGGAAATATTGCTAAAGATGACTATTGTTTTATTCCAACCATAAAGGCTTAAGAAAATAACAATCAGTGAATTTATTGTATAACTTTGCTCAGGTCACAAGCTTTTCGTCCCGCAACCGGTAAGTAGAGTCGGAAAATGCCATGGGAAGTTAGTGACCTTTGTTAATTTAATTAACACACTTTCCTTTGCCTACTGGAATCAAAGATACCTTACGCATCCACTCAAGTCCCTTAAAAAACTTCTCTCGTTCAATTTCAATTTTTGATGAATGCCAATTCTCGCGGGCCTCATAAACAATATCTTCATCAGTCGGACTCTTACCAAGTAATAACAGGTTATTCTCAAGAAGAAGAATTACTATTTAAGGATCGTACGTTTCACCCCGATTGTTAGTGTTAAGACAGAATTAAAATTACGACGATTTGAAAAAAAATTGTTTAATCTCATCCGCGTTAAGCGCAGCCAGCTGATAGTCAGGAGGAACTTCGATCTCTAAATTAACAGCCACCCTTATATCCTGAATCACATATTGCATAAGACAACTTCTTACCATCAATCTTCTTGAAACTGCGCCATTAAAAAATTCATTCCGAATTACATTAATTTGATCATTATTAAGTTTTGGGTGAGCACCTAGGATCAAGGGTACTTTTTTATTCCATTCTTCATCTTGCCCAACACAGTGTAAAGCTGCCTTCTCATAAATCTTTGCTTTTTGGATTCGACCAATCACAAAATCACGGAATGCCAATTTATCCGTGCACCAGGCGCGGATGTGCCATCTACGTCCAGCACGTACAATGGAATGGGGATATATTAGCCTTTGTGACCCAGCAGGGTTAGTCATGGACAGATAATGGATAGTCAATCCGACACGATTGCGTATTGCCAGAGACACCTTTGAAAGAATATCCGGGGTCGGTGTCGTAAGATCGTATCGCACATCAACAATCAGCGCTTCAGCGCCATCAAAAAGACGAGACAATGCAATGTATTCATCTACGGTTCCTAATGAGTACTTAGGCCTGATACTCGGCGCTGATTTGTATGGAGATCTAGTTGCATCTCTAGATACTTGCTCTGGATTATGGCTAATGTATTCCGACAGAACCCTACTTGCCTGGACTACTTGAATCCCAAGTATTTCACGAACGCGTTCATTAGATATTTCGCCTTCCCACAATAAAATGGTCTCTATCACCCGAAATCGTGCTTCTCTAGACTTGTCAGTGTTTGCCATGGTTTGACTTTGTTATCAACTATGATAAATTATCATACATGATAATTTATCAGCACAAAAGCTCAAATCTATTCGATCGTGTTCCAGCGGACATTTTCAGGCCGCTCGTTGGCCAGAATCAGCGTCGTATGTGGGAGCTTCTAGAGCGTTTGTATAATGTGCTCTTCGGGCCCGATGCAATTCCGCCACAAGAGGATGGATTTCTGCAGCGTGATCTAACCATTGAAATTGAACGGTACCTGCAAAACAGCCAGCCTTGGCAAGATGATAGCGAAGAATTGGAAGAAGGTGCGCCACTCAATATACAGGCCAATTTGATACTTAATAGGCTTATTGATACAGGTTGGATGAAATCTGAACGAGTTGGTGTACGTACTTTTATCAATATGCACCCGATTGTGCTCAGGTTATTCGAAACACTAAACCAATTTGTGCATGAAGGTCCGCAACTGATAGGCGGAAAAGTGCAAATGATATATAACCAGCTCTGCCATGTTATGGAAAATCCTACTGCGCAAGCGCAGGGCTTTCAAAGTGCAGCTCAGGAATCCATAAGGCTTATAAACACTCTGAATGCAACAGCAGTACGCGTGAAAGATATTCTTGCCAATCTAGGACAAAAAGATGAAACACAGGTTTTTGTTCAGCGCTTCTTTGGAGAATATGTATCCACCTTATATGTCCGAGATTACCAACAATTGAGAACTGAGAACCACCCGCTCAAGCACCGCTGGGAGATCGTGACAATGGTGGAATCTCTTCGAGACGACCCTGTGAAACGCCGTAGCCTAATACAAGGTTATGCTGACATTTCCCGCCCTGGAAATGAAGACCCTGAGTCCATGTTTGAATCTGATGTTCAACGCTTCCTACGATTTGTGGATATTGAGCGCTATCTAGATCGCCTTGATCACAGTGTTAACGAAGCGACTAGACGATCCGTTGCATTTCTGACATACAGACTCAAAACATCTGACCGCCTAGAACTCTCGATTGATCAGGCAATCATGGCGGTGCTTAATTCCGATAAAAATGGTTTCTCAATCGAAGGCAGGTTGATTCCACCTGGTCAGTGTTTATCCGAAGAAAGATTGCGGCAGCCAATAATCAAAGCCAAGGCTCAACCAAAAGTATTTATTCGCAAGCGTGAGATGACCCCACGCGAGAAGGCGCTTGTTACATTGCGTATGGCAATGATTAAAAGTCGCATCGTTTCTGATAAAGTTTTGCTTACTTACCTTGATAAAAATATGGGTAGCCAATTGGAAATTGATTCAGACCACTTTGAAATTAAAACGGTCGAAGATGCCTGCGCATTCTTGACGCTATCCAAACTTGCTCTTTATCACCTAGTCTCCAAAAGTAGCAAACTCCCTATGCACAGCTTGCTTAAAGGTGTTCCAATAGAGATTGAGTCTCAGCTCGGTGAAAGAACCATCAGCCCATTAATTGACGGACCAATGTTTAAGGTCAGGAAAAGAGTTTAATCATGCCAAAAAATTGGTCTACCGTAGCCGAACAATCTAACGGTCTTTATGAAGAATCCGACTTCAAGCAAGCTCTTTACCAGCTTATTTGCTCTCAAGTCCTATATGCAAAAGATATGTCACAAAGCGTGTCATACGCAATCATCCATTCGCATAAAAATGAGTTCAGAGAAGCCGCTGATCTTTCTGGCCAGCGTTTGGATTTCAATGATACATATCGATACTGTTATGTCATACCTTACGTAGGAAAGCAGCAAGTCATGGATCTGACAGAAACCCTGCTGCTACTTGTACTGCGAAAGCTTTATCATGACAAGGCGTCCACAGGAGATCTTGAAGTAGGAGAAGCAACCATTTCCATTCCAGATCTGATGTCTGCTTTCACTGCCGCTACAAATCGTGATCTGCCCACAAACACTGGGCAGCTACGCGACCTTATTCAACAGATGCGGCGCTATGGTATCGCCAAAATAGGTTCTCAGGTGGAGTCTGACCCACAACCATTCACTATCATTATTCTCCCCGCTATTGTTGAGGTAATCAGCGAGTCCGCCATTTCAAGGCTCGGGGCCTATCAGAATGCTATCGTAGATACTGCTGAATTAGAGGACGATCAGGAAGAACAAACACAAGGTGATATCCATGAAAAAGCTTGAAAGCCTACATCTGATTCAGTTCTCCTTCTTTGAGGCTGAAACCTTCAAGATGCGAGGCAATATGGCCATTCTTGGCCCTAATGGCGTCGGCAAGACTAGTGTATTGGACGCTTTTCAGATTGCCATGCTTGGTGCTCATGGCAATTTTCTGGCTTTTAATTCGCAATCTGTTTCTTCTCAGCAGAAGCGAAATATAAAAGAATATTGTCTGGGATCAATGCAGTCATCTGACGAGTTCAGCAACAGCATGCCGAGAAAGCGCGACCATGCACAAAGTTTTATCACCTTGGTGTTCCGTGACCAGAAAACTGGTGTGCCAATCAGCGTAGGCGTCTGCGTGCACGCGTCAATCGATGAGCCTGCCCATAAGGTGCGCGGCTTGTATATTGTAAGTGGTGTCGAGCTTGAACTGGAGGCACACCTTCAACAAACAGAAGGCGGTCAGGTTCCGCTGGACTGGAAAGTATTTGAAGTTGAACTCTATCGTCGCGCCAAGGCGGCTGGTCGCACGCCATTCATCACAACTCATCCAGAGTCATATGTTGACCAGCTAATTCATGAACTGCAACCTAATGCCAGACACATAGACCGTCATTCATTTGTCAGAGCCTTCAAGAAGAGCATGGAACTCAAGGACATCGAGAATGTAAATGATTTTGTTCGTGATTACCTAGTCGATGCCCAAAGTATCAATAAACAAAATGCACTCGCACAAATAAATCGGTTTCGACAGCTCAAGAATTTGATTGCGGACACGGAAGAGCAAATTAATAGGCTAAATGTCATTGATAAGGACATGAATCAATTACATGACGCTTATAAGCGCCGCGATACTATTATTGCAGTGCGGGCTATCCTAGAGCGTGAGGCCACAGAAAATAATCTGCAATCTCTGTCAGATAGTCAAGATCAGGCAAGAAATCGGCTACTAGTTATTGCACCAGCCATAACAAAAGTATCAGAAACACTGGTGAAACTTAGCGTTGATCGAGATGCCTTGGTTGCCAAAATATCGGCCGACCCTACCTCATCTAATTACGATCAAGCTAAACAGGTACTTAAACTTCTCAACGAAAAACTTCAGCGAGCAGAAAAGGATATTGCTAGCTTCCATCTCAGCTTACGTAGCACCTTACAGCAACTTGAGGTATGCCTGAGCGGCGAGGACCCACAGGTGATCAAAGCACTTGAAGCCTGTTATAGCAAATGGGAAGCACACTCAAGAAACAATGAAACGGTTAGTGAGGAGCTCCTGCAATCTTCTTTAAAGCAGATTCGTTCACTGAAGCCAAAGTTTGAAGAACTGATGGAAAAAGCTGTTGAATCTGAGAAAGTTGCGAAAGAACATTTTCAAGCAAAATCTGGTCTGTTGGCGGCACAGCAAAGAGGTGCAGGACTACTCAGTGATGCTGTTGGCTCAGCCATTCTAGAGTTTGAACATCATGGCATTATAGCAACTCCTGTGTGCTCATTGCTTGAAGTGACCGATCGAGAATGGCAAGGCGCGATAGAAGCATTCCTTGGGTCAAACCGTGAGGCTTTGGTCGTAGAACCTGGTCGTGAACGTGAGGCTGTCCAAATTATAAGAAAACATGGTGGTCAATGGGCCTATCACGTCAATATCGTGCAACCAAATCATTTGCGTGAGCAGCCTGAAAAGCCAGCATTAGATACAGTTGCGGCGCTTTTAATTGGTGATAATAAAACTGCGCTGGCTTTCATTCGGCAAATTTTGGGTTCTATGAAGTGTGTAGACACTGAAGAAGAGCTAGAACGCCATGGCCGATCAATGACAAAAGATGGAATGCTTAGCGCCAATGGTAGCACTAAACGTCTGCGGACTATACCAATTGAACATTGGCAGATAGGCTCTAAGGCAAGTGAACAAAGTTTGCAGCAATTAAAATCTGACATTACTCAATGTTACACGGTGTGGCAGGACGCATTAAGCCATTTGAAAAAATTTAACCATGCCAAAAATTTTGTGGGGGCAGCTATTGAAGCTTCGGCTTATCATGATTTACTGGATAGCTTGAATGGGTGCAGGATCGAAGTTCAAAACGCACCTGATCCAGACGCAATAAGAGAACCTGATTACCTTGTAAAGTTGCGTCTAAGAAAGGTAGAGCTTGAGGCTAAGCAGGTCGAAATGAACGATAAATATGAAGACTATTTAAGCAAGCAGTCTGTCGATATAGCAGCTGTTCAGTCGCTTCAAGAAGATATTACGAATCTGAATATTAAGTTAAATAATATCAAAGAAGATTGCGATTCAGCCTTAGCTGCTGAGCACTATGATCAGGATATTTTTTCCGCGCTGTATGAGAATGTGACCAAGCACGAAGACAAAGAACCCACACGCGAATGTGAAATACAGCGCACTCGCTATGACAAGCGCATTAGTGATGTCCAGCCAAATGCGGTTTCTGCCTTCCGCGAATATATCGACAAGTACGGCGTCTCCTTGATAGAAGAGCGTGGGGATTGGCGCAAAGCCCACATTTGGGCAAAAGCTCAAGCTGATAAGTTACAAAACTCTAAGCTTGTAGAATACAAAGATGATGCTGATGAAGCGCTGCGTGCAGCAGAAACCTCATTCCGCACTGATATTGCCTACCGCCTTCGCGAAGCAATTCAGAAACTGGAAAAAGGTATACGCAATCTCAACACGATGCTGGATCGCTGCCCAGTGTTCTCCAGTAATGAACGTTACCGGTTTGAAGCTAAGCCCGCAGAGGCATACAAGAAAATCTACAACTTCATTAGACACATTGATGAAATGGACGGTAGTTCGTTGTTCACGCAGGAGGACGACGCCAGAGATGAGATACTGCAACTGCTCGAAGCAAGCGCATCATCCGAAGGCAAGAAATCCCAAAATCCTCTTGAAGACTATCGGTTATTTTACAATTTTGACTTACAGATACTGCAGGACAATAAAGTAACCAATACTTTAAGTAAGCGTATCGGCGTTGCTTCGAATGGCGAGCACCGCGTGCCGTTTTACGTGATTGCGGGCGCCGCCTTGGCGGCAGCCTATCGGATTGATAGTGAAAAACCCAATGATGGCGCAGCACTCATGCTGCTGGATGAAGCTTTCTATGGAATGGACAGCCAAAACTCCTATGCTGCAGCGCAATTTCTACAGAGTATAGGTCTTCAGCTCATTATGGCTGGCCCAGAGTCAGACCAAGGGAAGCTCATGCCTATGACCGACACCATGTTTACCATGGCCAGATTCGGAGGCGATGTGTTCAAGACGGACGAACATTTCACTGAGGCTTTGCAAAAAATAATGACGTCCGACATGCCAATGCTACATCCTGATCTTATAGACAGCTTGGAAGCTGAAATTATTGCGGGAACTCAATGAATCTGGGAGAAAAATTCTTGCAACGACTCATGGAGCGCGCAGAGAACACATGGGCCAGATCAGATGTGGCTACGGCAAGCATATTGTTCAGTGAAAAAGGAAATCCTGAATATTTCAACATAAGAAAAGCTACTGATAAGCAGGATTATCATGGTGTCTTGCTACATGCCAAATCGCAAGGCGCTATTCTAATTGAATGGGACATTACTGCTGGTTACCAAAATCAGGTTAAGAGGGTAGTTTTAGCTGATGGAGTAAAGCTTGCGTCATTGCTGAACCTGACACCAAGATGGGAAGCTCTATCCATGATTAGGCAATCATTCTCCCCATATATTACCCAATTTCCAATACTTGAAATGATTCTTGATGCTTGGAAAAGTGGGCGTAAACCGCGAAGCTTGGGGATAAGCGATGAAAGCAAAATTCTTGATGCCATTAAAACTATCAATCAATGCCAACAACTTGATCAGCAAGACATACCAATCCGTCGAATGAGCGCAAGACTTGGATTTGATACTAAGCACTTGGAAGCCATTATCCCAGCACTGGACTTACTAACTTCGACAGATATCAACGCTCTGCCTAGAGAAAAGGATGAGATATTTGCAGAACTAGGATTGGTAAAACATCCATCACCCGTGATGATTACAGGATGCCTGTCCGTCCAATTGAATAATGCCGATGATATAACCATTCCATTTCCATATCTGGGGTTACCACCTTCATCGGTCACTGGCATTAAGGTTGATAGTGATTGTAAGATGATTCTCTCAATCGAGAATCTGACAACATTTCATGAGCTCACTCAACTAAACCATCTAGGCGTAATTTTAATCTACTCCAATGGCATGCCCTCTCCTTCATGGAGAAAATTCTACGAGCTACTCATCCGTAACTCTCCACCTCAATCTGAACTTTACCACTGGGGAGACGTAGACGCAGGAGGTTATCGTATTGCTAGAAATATCTTTGAGGTTGCAAAATCTTTAGATCGCAAAATTAAGCTACATTGTATGAACCCTAACAAATTGCCTCTAAATTACCGCCTCAGAGAACTTGACTCCAAAGAAATCACCGAAATGCAAAAAATTGCAGTGAGTTGTGAGTGGTACGAAGAGCAATCTGGGATTAGTAAAAGTCCTTATGCATTTGAACAGGAAATATTGGATTTAAGTATTCCACTACAGAATTATTGATTTAATCCGGAGAGTAAATGAAACTAATACCCAATAGCCATGAAAAATCCATTCAAACTGGCCGCCGCTACTTAGAATTAAAAGCCCACTTTGATAGTTTTTTCAATGGAGCACAATACTTGCTCGATCCATCTTCGAGAATTGTTAATTTGTCCTTTGATGCTTCTCTCGACAATAACTATTTCAACGTATTATTTGCAGGGATGCAACTTAGGTTCCAGTTCGTTCCAAGTTTACTTGAAGATAGCTCGCTGCATGGAGTCGTATATTGCCTGAGGGAAAGCCCGAAATTCATTGAGTCAAAAGACATCATTGGCACATTCATATTCAATGGACGAGGAATCACCGATTTTGAAGTGGATGACGGAAATGATTGCTTGGAGATTGAATATAATGCTGGCGATATCATTATGCATTTTGTCAATCAAGCTCTGGCAAAACCCTTAGTTTGATTTTGTATTTTTAGTTAAGGATAGACTTTGGCAAACCTCGTATTTTCTTATTCTCACGTAGACGAAGAACTTCGTAATAAACTTGAAGTTCACCTTGCTGGGCTTAAACGTTTAGGACTAATTGATACTTGGCATGACCGAAGAATTTCAGCAGGTCAAAAATTTGCCCATGAGATTGACCACCACTTTGAACGTGCTGATATTGTGCTTTTGCTCGTTAGTCCAGATTTCATTGCTTCCGATTATTGTTATAACTTAGAAATGAAACGAGCCCTAGAGCGACATGGAAATGGCGAAGCTATAGTAATTCCTGTAATTCTGAGACCGTGTGATTGGCATGATCTTCCATTCGGAAAACTGCAAGCAGCAACGCTTGATGGCAAACCTATAGTGCATTTTCCAACGCAGGATGATGGCTTTCTTCAGGTAGTGCAAGCTATAAAGAAGTCTATCAAACAGTTGACGCCTATAGATTCAAAACAACATTCTTCTCAGCAATCAATTGTGCCGCAATCCCCTGTAACTAAACCTATATCAACTCAGACAGACCGCTCTAGTAACCTAAGAATCAAAAAAGCATTTACTGATAGAGAGCGAGATCAAGCAAGAGTTGATGTATTTGAGTACGTATCAGGATATTTTGAAAACTCGCTCCAGGAACTCACAAACCGTAATGAAGGAATAGATAAAGAATTCAGAAGAGTTGATGCAAACAGTTTTGAAGCTTCAATTTATGTTTACGGTAAACGTAAATGCAAATGCGGCATCTGGATTGGTAACAGTGCAATGGGTGGTGATATTTTTTTCAGCCATAGTGGAATAACTCGAAACAGTTATAACGAAAGTATGAGTTTATCTGACGATGGCTACTCAATGGGATTCAAGGCATTGGGGATGACTTCCCGAGGGGGGCGCGAAAATCTACTCCTGAGTAATGAAGGCGTAGCAGAGTATTTCTGGGAGTTGCTAATTTCGCCTTTGCAGAATTAGGGGTTGAAATACACTTCAATAGCGCACGGAACGGAGTATTCCCAGAATACTCCGTGCAAACCTATTTTTCCGATTGTTGTGATCTGAACTTGGCTAGTAGTGACTGATACTCACCGCAACGAGCATCCATCGCCTCCCAGGCCGCCATTAAATTGTTACGATGTGTATTCGATAACCGATTAAATTCGACTTGAGCTTGTGACCATGTATGTCCATGAGATCGCAACGAGGCAATAAGCTCATCATGACTTCGTATTACACTGTTCCATGCGGCTTACTCATGAAGTGCTGTTTCTTTTGTAACAGCCCATGCTGAGTATTCCAGTGAAATGAGCCACCTAGAATTATTTCAAAGAAGCCACTTATAATTATCTGAACCATGCCAATTAAGGTGATCTGAAAAATATTGCTAATGTCGCCTTAGGGGGACAAAGCTGCCGTTCAGTTTAGTTTTTCTGATTTCAGCAATCGGCCCAAAGCGGACACTTGAGTGCAATATGATACTTTACTGCACCCAACCCAATTAAGTTTATTCGCTTAGTCCGCTGTTGGGATTTTATATCTGGATAACCAATGAGCATATGGTGGCGGAAGAATCCAAGCCGGACTTTCCTTGCCTAATTCTTTTGCTGCTTGATATGACCAATTAGGGTTCTCCAAGTGAGCCCGTCCTATCATCACCAAATCTAACTGTTCTTTACGCACAGCTTGATCGGCAAGCTTAGGTGTACCAAAGCCCCATGCAGATGAAACAGGTATCTTAGCTTCATTGCGGACACGTTCGGCAATAGGGGCCATGAATGCTGGTCCCCATGGAATATTGGTTTCTGGAATAGTGAATCCAACGCTTACACTTAGCATATCCAGCCCAAGTTGCTGCCAGTCATTAACCAATTGAATCGACTCGCTCAATGTCTCTTCATCTTTGCCATCAAACTCCAGAACACCAAATCGAGCGGTTAACGGCAAATTATCTGGCCAAACTTTCCTCACAGCCGAAAGCGTTTCTCGACTGAATCTAGCTCTGTTTTCATAGTTTCCACCATATTCATCCGTTCTATGATTTGAATGAGGTGAGAAAAAACTCTGACCCAGATATCCATGTGCAAGATGGAGTTCAAGCCATTCAAATCCTGCGTCAAGCGCACGCTGAGCTGCTACAACAAAATCATTTTGTACCCGTTTGATATCAGCAATTGTCATCTCAGTAGGCACACGTGGCAGATCACCACCAAACGCTATTGCAGACGGCGCGATAGTTTGCCATGCACGTGCATCTGTTGCCGGTATATGGTCATCGCCTTCCCATGGAATATTGGCACTAGCCTTACGACCGGCATGTGCAATCTGAATCCCTGGAATGGCACCTGCGGCTTTGATTGCTGATGCAATTTCGCGCAGCTGATCCGCTTGATCATCATTCCAAATTCCTAAACAGTTTGGTGTGATACGTCCTTCTGGCGCCACCGCAGTTGCTTCCACAATGACCAGTCCACTACCGCCACGCGCTAGGCTCGTATAATGTACTTTATGCCAGTCATTCACTAAGCCATCTTCTGCCATGTATTGGCACATGGGTGGGATAGCGATTCTATTTTTTAATGTGACATCCTTCAATTGATAGGATGAAAATAAATCTGTCATGGTGATCCTTTATTGATATTCAGAGATGATTAAGTGGAAACTATAAATGCCATTGTATCATTGTTCGAATATAATAGAACTATAGAATATTATCAAGAGATGTGGTAAATTGATCATATGAGGCAAATCAAACATCCCACCATAGACCAAGTCGAATTGACGGACATCATGTATGCGCTGGCAGATCCGACTCGCCTAGAGATTGTTACTTTACTTGCGAAAGCGGGTAGAAAGATGACTTGCGGGGAAATTGACCTGAATCGTCCAAAATCTAGTATGTCGCATCATTTCAAAATCCTTCGAAGCGCAGGGCTTGTTGAAACGTTGATAGAAGGGACAGAACACATGAACTCTTTGAGACTTGAGGAAATTGAGCAGAAGTATCCAGGGGTTTTAAACGCGGTGTTAAAAGCTACCGCAAAAAGTTAAGTGATTACTCAGACGCCATTATCAATTGCATTATTTTAGTTGGCAACAATTCAACGAATTATTCCTAATTTATAAAAAGACACTAAGCGGATTAAGCAGAATACGGGACAAAGCTCCTCTTTACGGCTGAACGGTTACATATTTAGAAGCTGGGTCGAAGGGTAATGTGATGAGTGATTCTCGCATAGCGGCCATATCTTCCATTGGGGTTTTACCAAACAGTCGTTTAAATTCACGGCTAAATTGTGAAGGACTCTCATAGCCAACTTTAGCGGAAGCATGCGCTGCTGAAGTACCGTCTTGAAACATGAGTAATCTGGCTTTGTGTAACCGCGTTGTTTTCAGATATTGTATTGGGGATGTTGCAGTCACGGCTTTAAAACTGGCGTGAAAGGCAGCCAAACTCATCCCGGTTTCATCAGCCAGTTTCGCGACGTTAAGATCATCTGCAAAATCGGAATGTATCCTTCGCAAGGCCTTACTGATTTTACCCAGGTGATTTTGCTGGCTTAGTAATGCGCGAATAGCTTCACCTTGATTGCTGATTAAAACCCGATAATGAATTTCCCGCAAGATTGAATGCCCAAGAATATCCGTATCGTTAGCCGAAGTTAATGCTTGCAACAGTCTTAGAACTGTATTGGAAAGCTTGGCATCCAATGGGGTGGATACCATCCCATGGGTTCCAAGCTCAGAATGGGAAGACCCTTGGTCAAGCATCAAGATCAGTTCGGAGAGAATGGGTATATTAATGCGAATCGAAATACCCATTAAAGGTTCCTCTTCACTGGCGATGGTTTCGCTTTCAAATGGCAGTGGAACTGACAGCACCAAAAAATGCTGCGGGTTGTAATGAAAAACTTCTTGACCTAAATAACCAATTTTACGACCTGAGCAAATCACCACGATGCTTGGTTCATATAAAACCGGACTGCGCGGCAAAGAGCGGTTCCAGCGCATGAGCTTCACACCTTCTAAAGGGGTGAGAGTAAAGCCTTCAGTCGGCGCCAAACGCTTAAGGAGGTCGCATATGTCGCTTTGATCGGACTCCTGCCAGCAGTTCATCTTAGTCATAAAAATTATATATTTAGGTTACAAAACTATATTATATCAACTATAAATTCATATTTATAAATAGTTTTAGGCAATAAATAAGGAGTTTTATGTATTCAAAAAATCTCATTGCCTCAGTAAACTAGCCTTGGTCTCGTTTCGATAACAAGGAGTAAATATGAAAGTGCAATTAAACCTACTTGCATTCATGCTGGGAACAGCATTTAGTGCGGTATCGCTAAATACTTATGCTGAAGCAGCAGATGCCCAGGCGAATTTAAGTAAATTAAACGTCCCTGCAGGTTTTAAAATCGAAGTTTATGCGGATGTACCAGATGCACGCCAAATGGCATTAGGCACCAATGGAAACATATATGTCGGCACGCGTGGCAATAAGGTCTATGCAGTCGTTGATAAGAACAAAGATCACAAAGCAGATCAAGTAATTACCATATTAGACGATTTGAACATTGGTAATGGTGTGGCGATGTACAAGGGTAACCTGTACGTGGCAGAACAGAACCGTATTACACGTTATGCTGCGCCAGATTTTGATTTGACACTGCCATTCAAGCAAATGCGCGAAGTCATCTATGACAAGCTGCCGAATAAGGCTCACCATGGCTGGCGATATATCGCTTTCGGTCCGGATAACAAGCTATATGTAACAGTGGGTGCGCCTTGCAATATTTGTGAAACAAAAGGGATTGAAGGTTCTATCATCAGAATGGATCCGGATGGCAGTAACGTAGAAACCTTTGCAAAAGGTGTTCGCAACTCGGTAGGTGTCGACTTTCAGCCAGACACCAATGTGGTCTATTTCACCGATAACGGCGGCGACATGATGGGCGACGATATCCCGCATGACGAATTAAACGCAGCGGTCAAAGCAGGCCAGCACTTCGGCTTCCCTTATTATGCGGGTGGTGACGCTCGTTCCCCGCAGTTGAAAGATAAAACACCACCAAAGAATGTCGTTTTTCCGGCAGCTGAGTTTCAGGCGCATAGCGCCAACCTGGGTTTCAAATTCTACAGCGGTACGCAGTTTCCTGCTGAATACCAAGGTAGCGCAATTGTCGCCCAACATGGGTCATGGAATCGCAGCAAGCCTGTTGGTTATCAACTGATGAAGTTGAAATTCGACGCCCAGCATCGCGTGACTGGAACTGAGGTGTTCATTGATGGCTGGTTGAATAATGGCGAAATCTGGGGACGCCCAACGGATGTGCTGCAATTGCCGGATGGCTCATTGCTGGTATCTGATGACTACAACGGCGTGATTTACCGCGTTAGTTATGGCGAAGACGCTAAAGCACCAGCTACTGCTACAGCATTCGGCACTGTAACGGGTTTGAAAATGCCTGAATCTTCGATTGCCCATCCGGATGGCCGTATATTTGTTACGGAAATCGGTGAGTTTGGCAAGAGCGGTGACGGTAAGGTGACTGTGATTAATGCTGACGGTTCAAAATCTACATTAGCTGATGGTTTGAATGATCCAAAAGGAATCGATATGTTCAATAATCAGCTGTATGTTGCAGATATGGATCAGGTAGTACGTATTGATCTGCAAGGTAATAAAACGGTAATTGCAAAACCATCAGATTTCCAGAGCAAACCAGTTTTTCTGAATGACATTGAAATCGATGGCTTAGGTAACGTGTATGTATCCGATAGCGGGGAGGATAATGGTAAACATGCTGCCATTTACAAAATTACGTCTCAAGGGCAAGTGGTGCAAATCATCAGCGATAAATCCGGCATAAAACGCCCAAATGGTTTATTAATGGATGGCCCCAATGCATTGTTGGTCGCAGACTTTGGTACAGGCAAACTGTTCCGCATAGACTATTCTGAACAAGACGGCAAAGTTAAGTCTAATTTGACGCTGCTGAATCAAGGCTTTGGTGCTGCTGATGGTTTGATCCGTGATCCTAGCGGTGTACTCTACATCAGCGATTGGGCTGGCGGCAAAGTTTGGCAATTAAGCGAACCCAAGGCGACTCCGCAATTGATTAGCGAAGGTCATCGGTCGTCAGCGGACATTAACTTATCAGCCGATGGTAAAACGATACTGATGCCCGATATGAAGGCCGGGACATTGGTTCCAATATCAATTCGTTAATCTGTAAACCAATATAAAAGGCCGGAATTTCGGCCTTTTATATTCTGAGATATTACGTGAGCGATGCATGCGACTTGTGTAAGTAACAGAATTTTTCTTGGGCTTCCGCTATGCGGATTCAGCGGAAATTCGGGACAAAGCGGACAATCCCGATTAGCTAGGCCAGCTACAAGAAATAAGTGAAAGTGCGACTTGCGCTGCAATTTGCTCACAAGCTAAATCTTTTGTCTAGATTGTGCAGCATACAATAATAAAGTCATGATCTGACGTCTTGAGATGAATTTCATATGGAGAATTAGATGAACAAATGGTTAATTTTAGGTGCAGCAATTGTTGCAGAAACCATTGCTACTGCGGCATTGAAGTCAAGTGAAGGCTTTACGAAACTAATACCTTCTGTAGTTGTGATAATAGGATATGGAATAGCATTTTACTTTCTTTCAATAACCTTACGCTCGATTCCAGTCGGTATTGCTTATGCAATTTGGTCAGGCGTAGGAATTGTTCTGATTACTATTATTGGCTGGGGATTTTTTGGTCAAAAACTAGATATTCCTGCGCTTGTTGGCATTAGTCTAATTATCGCTGGGGTCGTAACGATGAACGTTTTTTCCAATTCCGGACACTGAAACCGGATAAATCAAGGTTAACTGCAGTGTCCGCTTGGAGCCGTGGTAGTGTATTGTAAATTTAGACTGGCCGTCAGCTTTGGGGATTAAGCGGCCGAATGGGAATTGAATTTAGATAGCGTATGTAATTGGTTGATGTGGCTACTTTGCTACAATGACTGGCATAGCTATGTTGATAACTAGTGGCTCCTTTAGGTAAGAATACTCACCATGCATCCAAAGCGCGATCTAATTGTTCACGGGTTACGGGCAGGACATTTTTCATTTCAAACTGCTTGCTTAGATCGTCCATATTTTCTTTTGTGATGTCATATTGATTGCAGCCATTTCTGCCTTGAAGCATTCTGTTACCAGCATCCATGATTATATTTTCCCTTCCCACTATGTCGCTAGCAATTATTTTGGTAATTCAGCTTAAATGATTATTATAGAAAATTATCTGCAATATTAGCTATTCAAAGCCAAAAATTACGATACAACTTTATTATTCACGTTCCAACTTTATTATGTAGGGTACAACTTTATTATTAGCAAACATACTGCACCAATGGCCACTACTTCTTACTCAACAGTAACCGACTTCGCCAGATTCCTCGGCTTATCCACATCTGTCCCCTTCAACAGCGCCGCATGATACGCCAATATCTGCACCGGTATCGTATGCAGAATAGGGGAGAGCACCCCCACATGACGTGGGGTGCGAATTACATGCACGCCTTCTGACGCGGTAAAGTGGCTGTCGGCATCAGCAAACACAAATAGTTCGCCGCCACGGGCTTTCACTTCCTGCATATTGGATTTTACTTTTTCCAGCAGGGCATCATTCGGCGCAATCACCACCACCGGCATGTCGCTATCTACAAGCGCCAGGGGGCCGTGTTTAAGCTCGCCGGCAGGGTAGGCCTCAGCGTGGATATAAGAAATCTCTTTAAGCTTCAGCGCGCCTTCCAGTGCGATAGGGTAATGAATGCCGCGCCCCAAGAACAGCGCATGCTGTTTATTGGCAAATGACTTTGCCCATTCACGGATCTGCGGCTCCAAATTCAAGGCATGCTGTACGCTGCCGGCCAATTGGCGCAAGGCAGTTAAATGTTCCTGCTCGGCTTCAGCGTTTAGCAAACCGCGTTGTTTAGCCAAAGTTGCTGCAAGGGTAAATAAAGCGACTAATTGGGTAGTGAATGCTTTGGTTGAGGCAACGCCGATTTCAGCCCCGGCACGGGTGTAAAACACCAACTGTGAGGCGCGCGGAATTGCGCTTTCCTGCACGTTACAGATCGCCAAAGTCAGATTTTGGCCTAGAGACTTCGCATGTTTCAGCGCCTCCATCGTATCCAGCGTTTCGCCGGACTGTGAAATCGTCACAATCAACTGTTTTGCGTTTGGCACAGATTCACGATAGCGGTATTCGCTGGCGATCTCCACATTGGTAGGCAATTTTGCAATGCTTTCCAGCCAGTACTTAGCAGTTAGTGCGGCGTAATAGCTGGTGCCGGCGGCCAAGATTAAAATACTGTCTACCTGCTTGAATATCTCGCTGGCGGCATCTCCAAATAATGCAGGTGAGAAGCTGTTATCGTCAATCAACGCTTCAATGGTGTCGGTTAACGCACGCGGCTGCTCATGAATCTCTTTTTGCATAAAGTGGGCGTAAGGCCCTAGCTCCATGCTGGCTAGCGACACATCGCTCATATGGATTTTACGAGCGACTTCTTTGCCATCACGGCCAAAGATCGTCACACCATCGCGGCGGATATCAGCCACATCGCCATCTTCCAGATAAATCACTTTACGTGTCACTGACAGCACAGCTGATACATCAGATGCGATAAAGTTTTCACCTTCACCCAAACCGAGCAACAACGGGCAACCCAGACGCGCTGTCACCATATGCTCAGGCTCTTTAACGGAAATCACACTGATAGCAAAGGCGCCAGTCAGCTCACTCACGGCTTTTTGTGTAGCAGCCAATAGCGTTAAATCTTTGTGATAGTAATGAATCAGGTGCGCGATGACTTCAGTATCGGTTTGTGAGGCGAACTCATAGCCCAGTGCTTTCAAACGTGTGCGCTGTTCATCATGATTTTCAATGATGCCGTTATGCACTACAGCCAGCTCATTTTTTGATACATGCGGATGTGCGTTGCTTTCAGTTACGCCGCCATGTGTTGCCCAGCGCGTATGGCCGATACCGACTAGGCCGCTTAACTTAACTTCATTGGCTTTATCGGTCATATTAGACACACGCCCCACGGCGCGCACACGCTCAATGCCAGAGCCATTTAGTACAGCGACACCGGCTGAGTCATAGCCGCGATATTCTAGACGGCTTAAGCCTTCAATCAGCGTTGAAACCACGTTTCTATTTGCTACTGCACCTACAATGCCACACATATTGTTTAGTCTTTCTTATAGCGTTACTTTTTAATTTTTTGTGGTCGTTTCCAACCGGCAACTGATTTCTGCTCTTTGGCACGGCACAAAGTCAGCTGATCCGCAGGAGCGTCTTTAGTAATGGTTGAGCCAGCGGCAATCGTTGCGCCACGGCCTATCGTCACCGGTGCGATTAACTGTGAATCTGAACCGATGAATGCATCATCCTCAATCACGGTTCTGAATTTATTGGCGCCATCATAGTTGCAGGTAATGGTTCCGGCGCCGATATTGACGTTTTTACCTACAGTACTATCACCCACATAACTCAGGTGGTTAATCTTGCTGCCCGCATCCACCTGCGCATTTTTGAGTTCCACAAAATTGCCGATATGCGTATCCGCTGCCAAGGTTGTACCTGGGCGCAGGCGAGCAAACGGACCGATACGTGCATTCTCACCGATCTGTGTATCATCGATATGTGTGAAAGGTGCAATCTGTGTACCGGCTGCAATTACCGCATTTTTAATCACGCAATTTGCCGCAATTTTGACGTTGTCGCCCAGCGTTACTTTGCCTTCAAATACACAATTCACATCAATCTCGACATCGCGACCGCAACTTAATGTACCGCGTACATCCAAACGGGCTGGGTCTCTTAATGTAACGCCCTGCTGTAACAGCTTATTTGCGATTCGGCTTTGATGCACACGCTCAATTTGTGCTAAATCTGTTTTTGAATTGATACCGGTCACAGACCACTCATCCGTGGTGATTTCAGCGACCACATCGACCTTATCTTTAACCGCTAGTGCGACGATGTCGGTTAAGTAATATTCACCCTGTGCATTGTTATTGGTTAATTGCGATAGCCATTTTACTAAGTGCGCATTCGGCATCGCCATGATGCCGGTATTCACTTCAGTAATTTTATGCTGTTCCTCGGTCGCATCCTTATGCTCAACAATCGCGGTCACACCAAACATGGCATTGCGCACGATGCGACCATAACCTGTTGGGTCTGCTTTGTTGAAAGAAAGTATGGCTAATTTATTATCAGCCTGCTCAAGCAGTTTCTTGCATGCACTTGCATCTATCAACGGTACATCGCCCAGCAAAATAAGCGTGTCGGCATCAGCATCCAAATGTGGTACCGCCTGCTGCACCGCATGGCCAGTACCGTGCTGTTCCGCCTGATTTACCCAGATAATATCTTCATGTGCATAAGCCTGTTTTACTGTTTCACCACCAAAACCATACACGACGATGATTTTATGCGGATTTAGCGATTTAGCGCACTCAATCACTTGTCCCAAAATTGGCTTGGCGCCAACCGTGTGTAAAACTTTGGGTAAATTAGAATGCATGCGCGTACCTTTACCCGCAGCCAGAATGACGATATTTAATTTGCTCATGATTGTTTTAATGATGTGCTGTTATAGCCTATGTATTTATAGCTAAAGTATAACAAAAAAGGCAGCCGAGGCTGCCTTTTTGCTTTTATTACCAACTTCTTCGCTACATTTAGTGCGTTTTTTTGCGTAAGCGCTCGATTGTTTGAATCTGTGCAACCGCCTCAGACAACTCAGCTTGCGCCGTTGCATAATCAATATCTGAAGTTCTGTTTTTCAGCGCTTCTTCTGCGGCTTCTTTAGCTGCAATTGCTTTCGCTTCATCCAGATCATGACCACGCACCGCTGTATCGGCTAAAACTGTAATTACACCAGGCTGCACTTCCAGCATGCCACCTGAAATAAAAATCAGCGTTTCTTCCGCTACGTTAGCTTGTTTGATACGCAAAGCACCAGGCTTGATGGTAGTAATCATAGGCGCGTGATTTGGAAACAAACCCACTTCACCGGCACTTGCAGGTGCAACCACAAACTCAGCTTCACCTGAGAATATGCTTGCCTCTGCACTAACTACATCAATATGAACAGTATTTGCCATTTTTTTTCCTTAAAGCGTTAACTAATTAACCCAGTAAAACCTAATCTAGGTGAAACTTAGTTAAGAGTCTTGGCTTTCTCAACAGCTTCCTCGATACCACCAACCATGTAGAAAGCTTGCTCTGGCAAGTGGTCGTATTCACCGGCAACAATCGCTTTAAAGCCTTTGATTGTTTCTTTCAATGGCACGTATTTACCAGGCGCGCCGGTAAACACTTCAGCAACGTGGAATGGTTGTGACAAGAAACGTTGGATTTTACGTGCACGGCCAACAGCCAATTTATCTTCTGGTGACAACTCGTCCATACCCAGAATCGCGATAATGTCACGCAACTCTTTGTAGCGTTGCAATGTTTGCTGTACTGAACGTGCAACTGAGTAGTGCTCTTCACCAACCACTAATGGGTCTAATTGACGTGATGTTGAATCCAATGGGTCTACCGCTGGGTAGATACCTAAAGAAGCAATGTCACGTGACAACACAACTGTTGAGTCCAAATGCTGGAATGTTGTCGCTGGTGATGGGTCAGTCAAGTCATCCGCAGGTACGTAAACCGCTTGGATAGAAGTAATAGAACCAGTTTTAGTTGAAGTAATACGCTCTTGCAAACGGCCCATTTCGTCAGCCAGAGTAGGTTGGTAACCTACAGCTGAAGGCATACGGCCTAACAAAGCTGATACTTCAGTACCGGCCAATGTGTAACGGTAGATGTTGTCAACGAAGAACAACACGTCACGGCCTTCGTCACGGAATTTCTCAGCCATTGTCAAACCTGACAAAGCTACGCGTAAACGGTTGCCTGGTGGTTCGTTCATTTGACCAAACACCATCGCTACTTTTGATTCTTTCATGTCGTCAAGTTTAATAACGCCAGCTTCTGCCATTTCATGGTAGAAGTCGTTACCTTCACGAGTACGCTCACCCACACCTGCAAACACTGATAAACCTGAGTGTTGTTTAGCGATGTTGTTAATCAGTTCCAGCATGTTAACGGTTTTACCTACACCAGCACCACCGAACAGACCAACTTTACCACCCTTAGCGAATGGGCAAACCAGGTCAATCACTTTAATACCTGTTTCTAACAGGTCTACAGATGGAGATAACTCTTCAAATGTAGGTGCTTTTTGGTGAATTGAACGGCGCTCGTCACACTCGATAGGACCAGCCTCATCGATTGGGCGACCCAACACGTCCATGATACGGCCCAAAGTACCTGTACCAACCGGCACTTGAATTTGTGCGCCTGTTGATTTGAATGCTGTACCGCGTGCCAGACCATCAGATGAGCCCATGGCAATAGTACGCACAATGCCGTCACCTAATTGTTGTTGCACTTCCAATGTCAAACCAGCTTCCGCTTGGCTTGATGCGTCATCAATAATCAACGCTTCAAACACTTTTGGCATTTGATCACGTGGGAACTCAACGTCCACCACAGCGCCAATACATTGCACTACTTTACCAATATTTGCTGTACTCATCTTTTTTCCTCGACTCAAACGTACTGTTAGTCAGATATTACTTTAATTAAATTCTTTATCGCCTATGAAACTGCAGCAGCACCACCAACGATCTCTGAGATCTCTTTGGTAATTGCAGCTTGACGCGCTTTGTTGTAAACCAGTTTCAATTCACCGATCACGTTCTTCGCATTGTCTGATGCTGACTTCATCGCAACCATACGTGATGATTGTTCAGATGCCATGTTCTCTGACACTGCGTTATAAACCAATGATTCAATATAACGCACCATTAACTGATCAATCACCGGCTGTGCTTCAGGCTCGTAGATGTAATCCCAATGGCCTTTAGCTGCACCGATCTCAAGCGCACTCTTAACCACTGCACTGGCACTCAACTCTTCAGCTTTTTCAGCAGTAGGGTGTGTACCCAGACGCTCAGCTGTCAATGGCAGCAATTGCTCAATGACTGGCTCTTGCTTCATGGTGTTGATAAAGCGTGTGTAGCAGATATGCAGCTGGTCGATTTCACCGGTTGTATAAGCATCCAGCATCACTTTAATGGTACCGATCAGTGTTTCCAGATGCGGCACATCACCCAAACCGATAATGTGCGATTTCACATTAGCACCAACACGATTCATGAAACCGTAGCCTTTGTTACCAATCGCGCTTACAGACAATTTTTTGCCTTCTGACTCCCAGGTTTTCATCTGGTTAACAGTTAAACGCAATACGTTGGTATTCAGGCCACCACACAGACCCTTATCAGAGCTAACGATAATAATGCCAATATTCTTAACATCATCACGTTTCATCAAGAAAGGGTGCTTGTATTCTGAATGCGCCAGTGAAAGGTGAGCTGCCACATTGCGAATTTTCTCAGCGTATGGACGTGATGCACGCATTCTGTCCTGCGCTTTACGCATTTTAGAAGCGGCCACCATTTCCATCGCCTTGGTGATCTTGCGTGTATTTTCTACACTCTTGATCTTGGTTCTAATTTCTTTACTACCAGCCATATATTTTCCTAAAAAAGCATAGTCCTAATAGTTAGATATTAGTAAGCAGTTGTCGCTTTGAAGTCTTGAATTGCAGCATCAAGCGCTTTTTCGTTATCGCCGCTTAAGTCTTTGCTTGTTTCAATCGCGTCAGCTAATGCTTTGTATTTAGAAGCGATGAAGCCGTGCAATTTACCTTCAAATGCCAATACTTTGTTGGTTGGAACATCGTCAAAGTAACCTTTGTTCGCTGCAAACAAGGTAATCGCCATGTTTGATACGCTTAAAGGTGCATATTGAGCTTGTTTCATCAACTCGGTAAACATACGACCGCGGTCCAATTGTTTACGTGTTGCTTCATCCAAATCAGATGCGAACTGCGCGAACGCTGCCAATTCACGGTATTGAGCTAAAGCCAGACGTACACCGCCGCCCAATTTCTTGATAACTTTAGTTTGCGCTGCACCACCTACGCGAGACACTGAAATACCAGCGTTGATCGCAGGACGGATACCGGCGTTGAACAAGTCAGTTTCCAGGAAGATCTGACCGTCAGTAATAGAAATCACGTTGGTTGGAACGAATGCAGAAACGTCACCGGCTGCAGTTTCAATCACTGGCAATGCAGTCAATGAACCGGTTTTACCTTTTACAGCACCGTTAGTGAATTTTTCTACATACTCTTCGTTTACACGAGCAGCACGCTCTAACAAACGTGAGTGGATATAGAACACGTCACCTGGGTAAGCTTCACGGCCTGGTGGACGACGTAACAGCAATGAAATTTGACGGTAAGCAATCGCTTGTTTAGTCAAATCATCATAAACGATCAATGCATCTTCACCGCGGTCACGGAAGTATTCACCCATGGTACAGCCAGCGTATGGAGCCAGGAATTGCAATGCTGCTGAATCAGAAGCTGCTGCTGCAACAACAATGGTGTAAGCCATTGCGCCGTTTTCTTCAAGCTTGCGCACCACGTTAGCGATAGTTGAAGCCTTTTGGCCAATCGCAACGTAGATACAGGTCATGTTTTGACCTTTTTGGTTGATGATCGCATCAACTGCAACCGCTGTTTTACCTGTTTGACGGTCACCAATGATCAACTCACGTTGGCCACGGCCAACTGGAACCATAGAGTCAACTGATTTCAAACCTGTTTGCACTGGTTGTGAAACTGATTTACGCGCAATAACGCCAGGAGCAACTTTTTCAATTTTGTCAGTCATCTTGGCGTTAACTGGACCTTTGCCGTCGATAGGCTGACCCAATGCGTTAACAACACGGCCAATCAGTTCTGGGCCAACTGGCACTTCCAGAATACGGCCGGTACATTTACATACGTCGCCTTCTGTAATGTGTTCGTAGTCACCCAATACCACAGCACCCACTGAGTCACGCTCAAGGTTAAGTGCCAAACCGAATGTATTGCCCGGGAATTCGATCATCTCGCCTGACATCACGTTTGAAAGACCGTGAATACGAACGATACCGTCAGTTACTGAAATTACTGTACCTTGGGTACGCGCTTCAGCACTGGTCGAAAAATTTTCTAATCTGCTTTTAATCAGTTCACTGATTTCTGATGTAGATAACTGCATTCCTAAACTCCTATAATTTTTTCTGGCTGTGCCTTACGCCGTAAGCGAATACGCTAAATTTTGTAACTGGCCTTTGATGGATGCGTCTATTACGGTATCGCCAACAATAATCTTGATGCCACCGATAATTTCTGGATCTACAGAAACACTGGCTTCAATTTTCTTGCCGAATTTTGCTTCTAGGCGCTTTACCAAGTCTTTGGTTTCTGCCGCGCTGATTTTAGTTGCTGCAATAATTTGCGCATCCAAGGTACCTTCGTCTTGCGCTTTCAAAGCTTCAAATGCGCTAAAAATTTCAGGCAAAATGGATAAACGACCATACTCAACCAAAACTTTGACAAGATTTTGTCCATTTTCGTTAAGATTATCGCCACACACCTTCAAGAACGTTGCTTGCAGATCGCTGCTCACTACTTTCGGGTCTTGAATATAAGCCTTGATTTGCTCATTATCTGCAACTGCAGCAGCAAAACCCAACATCTCAGACCATTTGCTGAGTGCATTTTGCTCGCGGCCTAATTTATAGGCTGCTACAGCATAAGGCCTTGCGATGGTTGATATTTCAGCCATGTGATTTTCCTTTAGCCTTAAAGTTCTGCTGCGAGTTTAGCTAACAATTCGCTATGTGCTTTTGCGTCAATTTCTTTACGCAAGATTTTTTCAGCACCTGCAATTGCCAATGTAGAAACTTGCGCACGTAAACCTTCTTTTGCACGGTTAACTTCTTGGTCAATTTCAGCTTTAGCGCCAGCGATAATACGATCACCTTCAACTTTGGCATTACCTTTAGCTTCTTCGATGATTTGTGTGCCGCGTTTTTCAGCTTGCGCAATAATTTCGCTCGCCTTTTGTTTAGCCTCAGTCAAGGTCACTTCTGATTTTTTAGCAGCGACTTCCAAGGCACTTCTGCCGTCTGCTGCTGCTGCCAAACCATCCGCGATTTCTTTTTGGCGCGCTTCAATAGCTTTCAAGAGCGGCGGCCAAACGAATTTCACTGTGAACCAAATCAACACAGCAAATGCGATAGCTTGTGCGATAAGTGTAAAGTTAATGTTCATTTTTGATCCATGTTGTTAATCATAAAAGCACTAGTCATCAAACATTTGTTCAATGACTAGTTTGCTTAATTTTGCTAATTATTTAGCAACTACGCTCAATAATGGGTTAGCAAATGCAAACATCATTGCAAGACCAACACCGATAATGAATGACGCGTCGATCAAACCTAACAGCAAGAACACTTTACCTTGCAAAGCTGGGATCATTTCTGGTTGGCGTGCAGCGCCTTCCAGGAAGCTAGCACACATAATACCGATACCGATACAAGCACCAGCAGCGCCCAAACCAATAATTAAACCAATACCAACGCCTGTGTAGGCTTGAATCAATGCTAATGCATCCATGTTATTACCCTCTCAAAAAATTAAACTTACAATCAAACTACAACTAAAAATAAAACTACTAAAACTGTACTGCTTAAAACCTAAATCTTTTAATGTGACTCATGCGCCATAGCTAAATACACAACAGTCAGCATCATGAAAATAAACGCTTGCAACGCTACAATCAGAATGTGGAAGATTGACCAGCCAGCACCCAGAATTGCACCAGCAATAGTGCCTGTTACGCCTGTTGCAGCCCATAGCCCCAACAGCAAGAAGATAACCTCACCAGCGTACATATTACCGAACAGACGCAATGAGTGTGAAAGTGGTTTTGAAACGTATTCGATCATATTGAACAGAAAGTTAGCCACAAATAACAATGGGCTTAAAATCAAACCAACCAGACCCATGAAGCTTTTTGGCTTAAACAGCTTAGCAGAACCAAATGGGGCACAAAACAACTCATGAACAAAGCCGCCAAGGCCTTTCGCTTTAATTGCGAAGAAAATCATCAAGATCCATACAGTAAGCGCCAACGCAAATGTAGTATTAATGTCTGAAGTAGGTACCGCACGCCATTTAGCATGCTCACCACCAAAGAATGAAACGATACCTGCAACCCAGTCAACCGGCAGAAAGTCCATGGAGTTCATTGCGAACACCCATAAAAAAACCGTCAATGCAGTTGGAGCGATGAAACTGTGACGGTTGCCGTGGAAAATATTTCTTACCTGGTCATCAATAAAGCTGAAAACCAACTCTACAAATGCCTGACCTTTACCAGGTACGCCAGATGTAGCTTTACGCGCCGCCAGCCAAATCAGACCCATTACAATCAAACCAAGCGCTACAGACATCACAAATGTATCTACGTGCAAGGTCCAAAAACCAGCACTTTCGTTAATTGGATGTGCATTAAAACTTAGGTGATGCTCAATATAACCTGAAGGGGTAAGAGCGTGTTCAGCGTGTTGTGCGTTATCTGCGTGTTCTGTAGCCATAATCCAATATTTTCTAAAACAATTGTTTAAATTACACGTTTAACTTACTGAGGGCTGCGCCGGAAAACAGGGCTGCAGCCGCCAAACCTGCAATCAGTGCAAATGGCACCAATTGCTTAAAAACCACAAAAGTGATTAACAGAAAAACTATTATCACTAGAATTTTTACTGCTTCAGCTTTGAGCAAATTGATCAAAATTGCAGAAGCATCACTTTTATTCTTACTGCGTCTGGCAATTACTGATGCTGCATACGCACCAACTATCACACTAGCGCCACCTAAAATTGCTGATACCCCTGCATTTAAGCCAGCTAAAATTAGCGCAACTACAGCAACGGCAGCGGTAGCAATACCCTGGATTTTAAGCATTTTACTAAAAACATCTGTTGTATTTGATGCTGACAATGACTTAAACCCAGTTAATTTAAACACTATTTATTATTTACAAACGCGTGAAATTTATCTTTTGCGTTCAATTACAGACTTGCTTGTATTTTGCTTTAGGCAGCAAAGACCGCGATTTTGAATTATTAGCACTTTTTAGTCAAGGGTTAAGTGAAGTAAATTAAACACTTAGCGCAAAAATGCTTGGCTAACTCCAATCCACCTGCGTGCTATCCATTGTTATATAAACGCCCGACAACTATGTAGCGCAATATTTTAGCGCGATATTCTTGCGATAATTTCATCCAACTGATCAAGGCTGGCATAACTGATTTTTAATGTACCAGCGCCATTTGCACCGACTTTGATTGTTACCGCTGCACCTAATTTATCACTAAGACTTTCCTGCAGGCGCAAAATATCCTGACTGGCATTGTTTGTTTTGGCAACTGACTGCCCGACTTTTACCGCTGGCTTATCATGCTCACCATTATGTTTTTTAACTAGGCTCTCAGCCTCACGAACTGACAAACCACTATAAACAATCTGCTCCGCCATGAGCACTTGCTGCGCACCATCCAAACCAACCAACGCACGTGCATGCCCCATATCCAATTTACCGTGCATCAGCATATCCTGCACATGCGCACTCAAGGTTAACAAACGCAACAGGTTTGATACCGCAACACGCGAGCGACCAACGGCTGCTGCCGCTTTTTCATGCGTCATCGCGAATTCATCAATCAAACGTTTGATACCTTGCGCTTCTTCTAACGGATTCAGGTTTTCACGTTGAATATTCTCGATTAGCGCCATTGCCAGCGCTGCTTCATCAGCAATCTCACGCACCAATACCGGCACTTCTTTTAAACCAGCAATCTGGCTCGCGCGCCAGCGGCGTTCACCGGCAATGATTTCGTAATGCTCATCAGATAACTGACGCACCAGAATCGGCTGCATAATACCTTGTGCTTTAATAGAGTCAGCCAAAGTTTGTAGTGCGGCATCATCCATATAGCTACGTGGCTGATATTTGCCTGGCTGCAATTGCTCAACCTTAAGCATCATGAGCGAATCAGCCTCGCCTACGCTACCCATATCTCCCGCGAGAAGGGCGTCTAAGCCGCGCCCCAAACCTTTTAATTTAGCCATGTTTTTTCTCTTTGCGTGTGTTTTCTTTATCAGTAATTTCTTGTGCCAATTCCATATAGGCAACAGCGCCTTTAGAGCTTTTATCGTAATTCAGCACTGGCACACCATAGCTCGGCGCCTCCGCCAAACGAATATTGCGCGGAATCACTGTTTTATAGACTTTATCGCCAAAATGGTCGATTAGCTGAGCTGACACTTGCTGCGCCAACATGTTGCGGTTATCAAACAAAGTACGCAGCAGACCTTCAATCTCCAAGGTTGGGTTCAAATGCGCACGTACTTTTTTAATTGTATTCACTAAATCCGACAAACCCTCTAACGCATAATATTCACACTGCATCGGAATCATCACCGCATTAGCAGCAGTAAGCGCATTTACCGTTACCAGATTAAGGGCAGGGGGGCAGTCCAGCAGTACAAAATCATAATCACCGCTTATTTTTGCAATCGCTGCCTTTAATCGGTTCTCACGTGCCAGCTCATTTACCAGCTCAACCTCTGCACCGGCTAACTCGCGATTCGAAGGCGCAATATCAAAACCGCCTTTCTCGCTCCTTACCACAACGTCTTTAAGTGACTTTTCATCTAGCAACACATGATAAATACTCGCTTTAAGATGCGCCTTATCAATACCGCTGCCTGTGCTGGCATTGCCTTGCGGATCCAGGTCTATCAATAACACACGCTTACCCAAGCTTGCCAGGCTTGCTGCCAAATTAACGCAGGTTGTGGTTTTACCCACACCGCCTTTTTGATTGGTAATTGCTAATATTTTCATGTTATTTTTCTTTAGCTTTCAGTATTACGACGATGATTTACTAAGCCTGCTTCAAAACAATCAGATGCCGCTCTGCGTCCAGCCCGGCCACTTTTAGTACTTTTATATCTACTGGCTGAATACCGCTCTTATCAAACTCATGCTGCGGAATTGTGCCTTTCATCGCCAGCCATTTTCCATCATCTGCAAGCAAATGCTTGGTCAGCCTTACAAACAAACCGATTTCCGAAAATGCACGCGAGGTAATCACATCAAACTTCTCCGGCATATCCTTGCTTGGCACTTCCTGCTCTTCAATACGGCCATGTATCACGTTAAAATTAGCTAAACCCAATTGCGCTTTTGCCTGCCGCATAAAGCTTACTTTTTTCTGCACCGCATCAATCGCCGTTACCTGCAATTCAGGTAAGCAGATTGCCAGCGGAATACTAGGCAAACCAGCACCAGCGCCCACATCAAGTAAGCGCTTACAATCAATATGAGGCAGCACAGACAAGCTATCCAGAATATGCAGCGTTACCATTTCCAAGGGTTCACGCACGGCTGTCAGGTTATGTACCTGATTCCATTTATAGATCAGCGCAACATAATCCAATAGCTTTTGCTGCTGCTCGGCGCTGACTTTCAACCCCATTTCCTGCAAACCAGTTTCTAACTTGGCGCGTAACTGCGCTACTGCCTCCGGCTTCAGGTTGGCTGGCATGTTGTTATTTGGACTACTTTTTAAACCAGGCGCACTCATGCCGCATTCCCCACATCGTTACCCGTATCATTTACATTAACGCCGTTCAGATTAACTGCTTTTACACGTGACTTACGTTTTAAGTACACCAGCAATAATGAAATTGCTGCTGGTGTAATGCCGGAAATACGGCTGGCCTGACCTATGGTTTCAGGTTTATGTGCATTCAATTTTTGTTGCGCTTCGATCGGCAATCCGTGAATCTCACGATAATCCAGATCATTCGGCAATTTGGTATTTTCCTGGCCGCGACTGCGTGCAACTTCATCAATCTGGCGGTCGATATAGCCCTGGTATTTTGCGGCGATTTCCACCTGCTCACGCACGGCGGGCTCCACCTCACCCAAACCTAGCTCACCCAATGACAGCACTTGCTCATAGCTCACTTCCGGGCGACGCAACAACTCAAACAAGCTATATTCATGCTCCAGCGGCTTGCCAAAAACGGATTGCATCAGTTCGGCACTTAAATTGGCCGGCTGTACAAAAGTCTTTTTCAAACGTTCCTGCTCACGCGCCACTGCCTCTTGCTTGCGGCTGAACGCTTCCCAGCGCACATCATCCACCAAACCTAATTTACGACCAATTTCGGTCAGGCGCATATCCGCGTTGTCTTCCCTGAGTTGCAGCCTGTATTCTGCTCTAGAAGTAAACATACGGTATGGCTCACTCACACCGCGCGTAATCAGGTCATCTACCAGCACCCCTAAATACGCTTCATCGCGGGCAGGGCACCAACCTTCCTTACCTTGCGCATACAAACCGGCATTAGCGCCTGCGAGCAAACCTTGTGCAGCGGCCTCTTCATAACCTGTAGTGCCGTTGATTTGACCAGCAAAAAACAGACCTTGAATCGCTTTGGTTTCCAGCGAGCTTTTTAAAGCACGCGGATCATAGTAATCATATTCAATTGCATAACCGGGGCGCAGAATGTGTGCATTCTCCAAACCCTTAACAGAGCGCACTAACGCCAACTGAATATCGAACGGTAAACTGGTAGAAATACCGTTCGGGTAAATCTCATTAGTGGTTAAGCCTTCTGGCTCTAAAAAAATCTGATGCGACTCTTTATCGGCAAAGCGATGGATTTTATCTTCCACACTTGGGCAATAACGCGGACCCACGCCTTCAATCACACCGGTGTACATAGGCGAGCGGTCTAAACCACTACGGATAATGTCATGCGTGCGCTCATTGGTATGCGTGATCCAGCACGGAAGTTGGGCAGGATGCTGCGCCGCATTACCCAAGAATGAAAACACAGGTACCGGATCGTCACCGGGCTGCACAGTCATCACGCTGTAATCAATAGTGCGGCCATCAATACGCGGCGGCGTACCGGTTTTTAAACGACCGGCTGGTAAGCCAATTTCACGTAGACGCGCTGCCAAGGAAATAGAAGGAGGGTCGCCGGCACGGCCAGCACTGTAGTTTTTTAAACCCACATGTACCAACCCACCCAAAAACGTACCTGCAGTAAGTACTACAGATTTTGAAGAAAAACGCAGACCTAATTGTGTCACCACACCGGCCGCACGTTCACCCTCTAAAATAATGTCATCCACTGCCTGCTGAAACAGCCAGAGGTTTTCCTGATTTTCAAGCTTGTGGCGAATAGCAGCTTTATATAAAACACGGTCAGCTTGCGCACGTGTTGCACGCACAGCAGGCCCTTTGCTGGAGTTCAAAATACGGAACTGGATACCACCTTCATCCGTAGCGGCTGCCATAGCACCGCCCAGCGCATCAACCTCTTTAACCAAGTGGCCTTTACCAATACCACCGATGCTAGGGTTACAGGACATTTGCCCCAGAGTTTCAATGTTATGCGTAAGCAATAAGGTTTTTTGCCCCATGCGTGCAGCCGCAAGCGCAGCTTCGGTACCAGCGTGCCCTCCGCCAACAACAATTACATCAAAAATATCAGGAAAATTCATGTTTTAACCACTAAAAATCTATAAAGCCAAGAGTATGAAAGTTTAACGCAATATGGTTACAAGGTCATGTAAAACGATGTTTTAAATGACTGTTTCACGTGAAACAACCGCCTAATTACAACAATGAAACAATTTCTTAACAAAATTTGCATAAAATGTATTCCAATAACTTTACGGCGCGTTAAATTGGTTTAGAATTGACGGGTTGCAATTACCAACTACCCGATACGTTTTACTAAAGCTGGTATCTTTATTCACACTACGGAGAATTAAATGAAAAACTTAAGTATTGTTTTGGCTGCCTTGTTAGGCCTTGCTGCATTCTCAGCTCAAGCTGATGTAGAAAATGCAGTTAAACTGGAGAAAAAATACCAATCATTCGCTAAAACTGCCAACCCAGAATATAGTGGCCCATCAGCTGTTGACGGCAAACTGTTCTTCAACCGTAAGATCAAAGGCGCAAACGGCAAAGAAACAGCATGTGCATCATGCCATACACAAAACCCAGCTAACGACGGCAAACACATCGTTACCGGTAAGAAAATCGCTCCATTATCACCAAACGTAAATTTCAAACGTTTTGCTGATGTTGATAAAGTTGAAGAAAACTTTACAAAACACTGTAACGAAGTTATCGGTGCTGATTGTACAGCCGCTGAAAAAGCAAATTACATCGCTTACCTGTTAACTGAAAAAACACCTACAGCTAAAAAATAATCATTAGCTCGCAAGTTAAGATTTACAGGTTGAACTAGCAATAGAATTCAACACCGTAAGTCAGCAGCAAATTAAAAGCAGTGTTTCACGTGAAACACTGCTTTTTTTACGCCCATCCTCATGTAGGAGCGACGACCCAGTCGCGAAGAGTCACGGAGAATTACGGCATTAATCGCGACGGGGTCGTCGCTCCTACAATTATTTTCTAACCTTTTTCACCCAAGCCACACTCGGTAGCCGGGTAGGGTGGGCAGATTCCTGCCCACGCGTAAAACATTGCTTACATTGGTGGGCAACTTGTTGCCCACCCTACATCATTGCTTCCGCGTTTTTCTGGTTTTTTCTACCGCGGGCAGCAAACTAGTAATCGCCTGATAACGCTCAAACAAAAACGCCACCCGTGCCGCATCAGTACTGGCACCTTTGTAACCGTAAGCTGCATCTACGGCTTTATCCAGCGCCTGATGTGCCTTGAGCAGATTGGCCGGCATGGTCAGCGGGTCGTACAGGTCAGCCAGCGAAGCCTGCGGATGTGCGGCGCGTACATCCAGCACCGCTTGCGCGGCAGCCTCTATACTTTCGCGTTGTTTTTCGCTAGGCGAAGGCCATGGGAAGTTGTTATAAACAATACCAGCTGAGTACTGATAATCACTTTTCAAACGCCCAGATAAAGCGCGAGTCCAACCCATGTGCATACTTGAGCAGAGTAAACCAAAAGCATATAAACCAGCACCTTCAACGGTATAAAGCTTATTGCTTGCAACAACATTTACAGGCAAGTATGCAATTGGCATAAACTTACGGCGCTCTGATGAAACCTCTGGTAAAGCTAAGTAATCGCTTTTAGGCTGTCTATCTGTTTGAAACTCACTAGGCATCACTGCCCAGTTACGCGTATTCTGGTCTGTACTTGCCAAACGCATTTTTCTTACCGCATCTATACGCGCCATCACATGAGGCATTTGGCGCAATGCCTGCGGGCTAGTTTCTTTTAACCATAAACAATAACGTCCATTACCATTTATCAATTCTTCCGAACCTATGTAAGGACGGATATATTGCTCCGCAGCAGGTTCGTTTATCAGCAACTCTGCGTATTCAGCCTTGGTAAGTATCAAGTTTCCACCATCAGCCGGTTTACTACCATAGGTCATTTCAGGCACATTACAAATTGGCCTACGAGCTTTTTCAATAATTAAATCTGGTGCATCCACCAAATACGGATTTATGTTGCCCACTTTCACTGCATGCGGCTCGCCCTTGATATCCTCATATTCATAAATGATTTTATTCGGTACATCCTGCAAACCAAAACCCACAATCACGCAATGCACGGCGGCTTTGCCGCGTGCTTCGTTGCTCCAGCTAAAGGTGCGGTGGGCGAAGTGAATCTTGATGCCTTGCGCCAGCATCCAGCTCCACAGCACACCTACCTGTTCACCTTGGGTGATGCTATTGGTAGAAACAAAGGCCGCCTTAATTCTCCCTCCCTCTTTAAGAGGGAGGGCTGGGGTGGGGGTAAGATGTAACGGCGCGGGGGTAGAATGTAACGGCACAGAAGTATCCACCATTACACCCCCATCCCCACCTTCCCCCTGCATGGGGAAGGAGTTACCTGCTGCCATATAGCGCGCCGCCTTGATATACCAGGCCGCAACAAAATCCAGCAAACCAGCATTTTTAATATCACCGCACACCAGTTGCATATCTGCTTTTTGTGCGGCTGATTGATTGCTCTTACCCAAAAACGGCGGGTTACCCAACACATAACTGCAGCGCTCCGGCGGCAGCACTGTTGCCCAATCTGTTTGCAAGGCATTGGCGCACACAATATGCGGTGTGGCTTTTAGCGGGATACGTGCAAAGTAGGCACCAAACTCTACCGAGATTTTCATGTTCATCTGGTGGTCGGTGAGCCATAACGCTACCTGTGCGATTTGCGCGGGAAACTCTTCAATCTCTATACCGTAAAACTGATCTACATCGATATTAATCAATGTTTGCACATCCAGCACCTGCTGGCCGCTCTCGCGTGAAGCGCGCAAAACTTCCAGCTCCAGCAGGCGCAGCTCGCGGTAGGTAATGACCAAAAAGTTGCCGCAGCCGCAGGCCGGGTCTAAAAACGTTAAGTTACGCAGCTTTTTGTGAAACTCAAACAGGCGGTTTTTATTGCCTTTTATTTTCTCAAACTCTGCCCATAACGCATCTAAAAACAAAGGCTTAATCAGCTTTAGAATGTTTTCTTCACTGGTGTAGTGCGCACCCAGATTACGCCGCGCGTCACTATCCATAATGCTCTGAAACAGGCTACCGAAGATAGCAGGGGAGATCAAACTCCAGTCCAGCGCACACAAATCCAGCAACGCCTCGCGCATTTTGCTATCAAACTGTGCCGGCGGCAGCGGCTCTTCAAAAAGCTTACCGTTCACATACGGAAAGTCTTTCAGGCTTTCATCCAGATTAGTCAGGCGTTTTTCCGGCGCCTGATTTAACACATAAAACAAACTAGCAAGGTGATGCGCCAGGTCACTGCCATCTTCACTGGTCTTGGTTTCTATATATTCCTGAAACAGGCGTTTTTCAAAAATAGTGGTATCTTCTGCAAATAGGCAAAACAGCAAGCGCACCAGATAAACCTCCAGCACATGCCCTGTGTAACCTACGGCCTTAAGCGCATCATGCAGCTTGCCCATGCGCTCGGCTGCTTTTATATTGATGGGGTCTTGCGCCTTGATAACCTGCGTTTGGTAACCAGCTATAAAGCCAAAGGATTTAACGTTTTGATACAGGTCTTTAAGCTGAAATTCCACAACATTTTGCGTTTGCAGATCATGCAGTTGAAAACGCTGAAAGTCACACACCAGCACATAACGCGGGATGTCGCGCTCCTTGATACCGGAAAAATAATCCATGGCCTGATCATATGCACGGCCTAGATCCTTACCGCTGGATTTCATTTCAACCAGTAAAATACCCGGCCAGAACAAGTCTACATAGCCATACTTTACATTGGCATCTGCACTATCGCGACCATAACCGGCATACTTTTTAACGGCATGCTCGAACGTAGCCACACGTTTATTGGTAATGCCAAAAACTTCAAAGAAACCAAGAAGAAAGGGCTTGGCCTGACTATCTTCATTAGCTGCATCTTGCCATTCTTTAGAAAAAGCATTGGCGCGAGATTTTATTTCATTCCAGGAGAGTGCCATGTTGTGTGCTTAAAGTTTTTATTATTGGTAAAAGTATACACCGTGATGAATATGTTTCACGTGAAACAATACAACTATAACCAACCTTTGGATAACAATAATTTACTCTATGCAAAGTATTAAGAGTTATTATTGACAGGTGTAACCGTGGATGCCTATAGTATGAATAACGAAAACGCAATTCCACCACGCTTCACCAATGAAATCAATGACGAGGAGAATCTAAATGGCAGGTAAATTTGAATTAAAAGCGGCAAAAAATGGGCAATTTCACTTCAACCTATTAGCGAGTAATGGTCAGGTTATTTTGCAATCTGAGATGTATGATTCTAAAGCCAGTGCGCAGAACGGTATTGCCTCTATCCAGAAAAATGCAGCAGATGATGCACGTTATGAGCGTTTGGTTTCAAAATCAAACAAACCATACTTTGTGCTAAAGGCCGCTAATCACCAAATAATTGGTCAAAGCCAGCAATATGAAAGTGAAGCAGCGCGCGATAACGGCATTGAATCCGTCAAGAAAAATGCTCCTGAAGGAACAATTATCGATCTAACTGCTTAAATTTAATCAATATTTAAGCTATAAAAAAGCCGCACACAATGCGGCTTTTTTTATTATTTTCCAATGCAAAACTTGCTAAATATCTCACCCAACAGATCATCCGGCGTAAATTCACCGGTGATACTACCGAGTGATTCTTGCGCCAGGCGCAACTCCTCTGCCACCAATTCAGCCGAATTGATTTGGCTAGCCGCAAATTGCAGATGCGCCTCAACTTCAGCCAAGGCTTGCAAGTGTCTGGCACGCGCCATAAAAACACCTTCAGAATTGTTTTGGTAACCAGCCAATTTTAATAATTGCGATTTGAGCAGACCAATACCGGCACCGGTTTTTGCTGACAGATAAATATGTGTTGCCTGATCTTTTTCTGTAATTATTGCCGGTTCTTGAGTCACATCAATTTTATTATGTACCCAAATTTTGGCGATTTCTTGCGGCAACCTAGCTAAAATCGATTTTTCTGTTTCAGTAATACCGTGAGCTGCATCTATCAATAATAATGCGATATTTGCCGTTTCTGTGGCTCGCCAAGTTCTGGCAATTCCAAATTTTTCCACTTCATCGTCAGTTTCACGCAATCCGGCAGTATCAATAATGTGCAATGGCACACCGTTAATCTGAATCGCATTTTTAATAGTGTCTCGTGTAGTACCAGCAATTGAAGTAACAATCGCGATTTCTTCACCGGCAAGCTGATTCATCAAACTGGATTTACCAACATTAGGCTGGCCGACCAAAACGACATTAATGCCTTCGCGCAATAAACTGCCTTGTTTGGCTTTGGCGAAAACTGAAACCATCTCAGCAATAATGGCCGCCAGCTTTTCACCGACTCGCCCCTGCGTAATGAAATCAATTTCTTCTTCAGGAAAATCCAGACACGCCTCAACATACATGCGCAAATCTATTAGCTTTAACAACAGAGCATTGATTCGCTGTGAAAACTCACCGGACAAAGAACGCACCGCACTTTTAGCGGCCTCCACCGTAGCAGCACTAATTACATCAGCTACTGCCTCGGCCTGTGCCAAGTCCATCTTGTCATTCAAATATGCACGGCGGGTAAACTCACCCGGCTCGGCCTGACGTGCACCCAGAGTGATACAGCGTGCCAGCAAAATCTGCATGAGTGCAGTGCCGCCGTGCGCCTGTAGTTCAAGCACATCTTCGCCGGTGTAGGAATTAGGGTTTGGGTAGAAAATTGCGATGCCGCGATCGATCAAATCGCCATTCGCTTGTTTGAAATCGAGATAAGCTGCATGCCGCGGAGCAGGGCAATGACCCAGAATCTCAGTAGCAATAAGCTTGCTTAGCGGGCCAGAAACCCTGACAACGCCTATGCCACCAGCGCCACTAGCAGTGGCGATAGCAGCAATCGTATCCATAGAATTAGTGGTGCTCACCAGACTTTTTAACGTGACCTTGTTTTTTAGCTAAGCTATCGGCATGGATCATTTTATTCACATACCATTGCTGAGCGATAGACAACACGTTATTTACCAGCCAGTACAACACCAGACCAGCCGGGAAGAAAAAGAAGAATACACTAAACACTACCGGCATCCAGGTCATAATCTTCGCCTGCATCGGGTCGGTTGGCTTAGGGTTAAGTCTGGTTTGGATAAGCATGGTCGCGCCCATGAGAATCGGCAGAATGTAGTAAGGATCAATCGCTGATAAGTCTTTAATCCAGCCAAAAAATGGTGCATGACGTAACTCAACAGAGCCTAACAATACCCAGTAAAGTGCAATGAAAACAGGCACTTGGATCAGGATTGGAAAACAACCACCCATAGGATTGATTTTCTCTTTTTTGTAAAGATCCATCATCGCCATTTGCATTTTTTGGCGGTCATCACCAAATTTCTCTTTCATTGACTGCAAACGTGGTGCTAACTCGCGCATTTGCGCCATGCTACGGTAACCTGAGGCAGAGAGCTTAAAGAATGCAGCTTTAATCAACAGGGTAAGCAGGATAATTGCCACGCCCCAGTTTTGTACCAATGAATGAATTTTTGAAAGCAGCCAGAACAGCGGTGAGGCAATCACTGTCAGCCAGCCGTAGTCTACAGTGTACTCAAGGCCTGGCGCAGTTGCATGCAAATCATGCTTGGTTTGTGGACCTGAGAATAAACGTGCCGGTACCGTTAAACTTGCGCCTGGGGCAATAGTACCCAAAGTGCTTTTAGTACCAATACGATAGATGTTGTCGCTCAGTTTATCTGTATAGAATTTATGTTCCAGACCGTCTTTTGGAATCCACGCACTTACAAAATAATGTTGCAACAGACCAACCCAGCCATCTTTAGACGTGATGTTGAGTGGCTCTTTTGCCATATCTTTAAACGCCAGTTTTTTGAATTTTGTTGCCTCGGTGTAATAAGAACCACCAGTGAAGGTCGGCATTAATGCAGAACCTTGGTTAGATTCGCTATCATGCACGATCTGGTAGTAAACAGTTGGTGTAATTGCTACAGGAGTGCCGTTTTTGATTTCATAAGTTACATCAATATCATAACGATTGCGATGGAAAGTATAAATCTTATCAACAGTTACACCATTATTAACCCAGCTTAGACGCACTTGTAAAGCATCCTGGCCTTCAACCATTTGATAGCTAGTTGCAGTACTGGTAAATACTGCATTGTGTGAAGGTAGATCTGCGCCAATCAAACCGCTTTGCGCCACATAAATCATTGGTTTAGCTGCATCATCCAGCAAAACAAAGTTTGCTTTCTCATCATCAGAAGCACGATGCTTGAGCAGTTCTAATCTGCGTAAATCACCACCAACTGTTTCAATATCTGCTTTAAACAAGTCTGTAGTAACCGAGATACGCTGACCGCTGAGTAATTTATAGTCGCCATTAACCGGCAAGTCAGAAGGGCTTGCTATTGCTGCTACTGGATTTTGATTGGTTACTGAAGGAACTGCAGTAACTTGAGAAACGGTAGTTTCAGCAGGCGCATGCTGACGCTGCCAAGCATCCCACAACATCAAAATAGACATAGAAAATATTACAAATAAAACTAAACGTCTTGTATCCATAATGTTTTTTGGCGATCTTTTATTAAATTTAAAAATGTATTCTAAGGAATCGGGTCATGGCCGCCTGCACACCAGGGATGGCAGCGTAGCAAGCGGTGAACAGTATAGTAGGAGCCACGAACTGCTCCATGTTTTTGAAGAGCTTCTACAGCGTATTGTGAGCATGTAGGATAAAAACGGCACTGCTGACCAAAAAAAGGGCTTAATACCAATTGATAGGCTTTAACAATCCAAATCAGTATGCGTGCCATCATAATTATCACCACTTATTGTATCTATTCATTAACCTGTGTTTGTGTCACGGTTGCGGTTAATGGTAACTGCTGTTGTGTGCGCTGATTTATTTTTGCAATCAACGTTTCAAACTCTTGTTTAATTTGAATAAAATCTTCTTTTTCAAATTTTTTCTGTACACGAACCACTAAATCAACAGGATTAATATCATGTTGCTGAACTCTAAAAAACTCACGCAAAACACGTCGCATATAATTTCTATGTACCGCCAGCTTTGCGATTTTTTTACCCACCACCAACCCCATACGCGGATGTGCAGCAATATTAGGCTGATAGTGTACTGCTAAAAACTTTGCGGAAATGCGTTTGCGGAAATTAAAAACGGATGAAAATTCATCCGTTTTAATCAGCTTAGCTTGTTTTGTAAATCTAAGCGTAGGCACTGTTATCAATATAATTGTTTAAACTTTAAAGATAATGCAGCGATATAAAAATAAAGCTCCCAAGGAGCTTTACTATTAAAGACCTAAGCGTGAACGACCTTTAGCACGACGAGCTGCAATCACAGCACGACCGCCTTTAGTTTTCATGCGAACTAAAAAGCCATGTGTACGTGCACGACGTGTTTTAGATGGTTGATATGTACGTTTCATGTAATTCTCCGGCTAGCAAAATGCTATAAAGGGCGTTATTAAACCCGATAACGTGCTCTTTTGTCAATGTTTATTTAGATTTTACGGCTTTAATTCACCGGGGTTTAACCTACAGAAACATATATTAACAAATTGTTGAATTGGCTGTGGATAAGTTCTCCCAAAACGGCTAGAATGGAACGCTTAGCGACACAAAATAATATCTTAAAAAATTAATATTTTTTAAATAAAAACAATAACTTAAATAACTCACGCCAGATAATGACGATATGGGTTAAGGTAAATAGTAACTGATGGAAAATTTTTGGCCTGCTTGTCTCAGCCGTTTAGAGAGTGAGCTTTCTGCTCAGCAATTTAACACCTGGATCAAACCACTTCAAGCTGGAATTGATGGTGATACAGTGCGAATTTGTGCGCCTAACCGTTTTGTAATGCAATGGGTAAAAGACCGTTTTCTTAAAAAAATAGAGCTTTTCGCCGAGGAGTTAAATCTCCCGAGTATGAAAATTGAATTCATAGTAGGTGAAACAAGCACTAAAAATACAAACTCAACCAATATTTCTAAAAAAAGTGATGGAAATATTGATGTCAGCAACAAATATAATATTGACGATGATGAACTGAAAACTTCATTAGAGCGTAATGTTAAAGCTAATCTAGCCAAAGCTCTTAATTCAACATCCAGTAAAAATTCTATTGGTTCAAAAACCAATAATCATAAAAAACCTGAAGATTCAGGGCTTAACCCTAGCTTTAATTTTAGCAATTACGTAACCGGCCGCGCTAATCAATTAGCGCGCGCGGCTGCAATACAGGTGGCAGAAAACCCAGGTGCTGCATACAACCCTCTTTTTATCTATGGTGGTGTAGGTTTGGGCAAGACCCATTTACTGCAAGCCATAGGCAATGAATTAAAACAACACAACCCGGATGCAAAAATTCGTTATTTACATGCTGAACGTTATGTTTCAGATGTTGTAAAAGCTTATGAACATAAAGCTTTTGATGAATTCAAACGTCAATATCATTCACTGGATTTGTTGCTGATTGATGATATTCAGTTCTTTGCTAAAAAAACGCGTACTCAGGAAGAGTTTTTTTATGCATTTAACTCTTTAATTGAAGCTAAAAAACAAATCGTTATCACCTGTGACACTTATCCAAAAGAAATCGCAGATGTAGATGAGCGCTTGCGTACACGTTTTAGTTGGGGGTTAACCGTTGCTGTTGAGCCACCTGAACTTGAAATGCGCGTTGCTATTCTGTTAAAAAAAGCTGAAGCTGTAAATTTAAATCTACCTGAAGATGTTGCGTTTTTTATTGCCAAACAAATTCGATCCAGTGTACGTGAACTGGAAGGGGCGCTTAACCGTATTATTGCTATGGCTAAATTTACCGGTCATGCCATTGATGTACACCTAGCTAAAGATGCTCTACGTGATTTAATTGCGGTTCGCGGTAGACAAGTCACTATGGAAAATATACAAAAGACCGTAGCTGATTATTACAAAATTAAAGTAGCGGAAATGTACAGTAAAAAACGTACACGTAACTTTGCCCGCCCTAGACAAATAGCAATGGCATTATCACGTGAATTAACTAATCATAGCTTTCCAGAGATTGGCGAGGCTTTTGGTGGCAGGCATCACACCACCGTAATGCACGCATGTGATGAAATTGATCAATTAAGACAAAATGACCCGACAATTGCCAGAGATATTGGATTTTTAGTACAAGTAATTAGAGGGTAATGTAAGTACTTATTCATTAATTTTACTAAATAAAAGTTAAGGATAAGTTGTGGATAAAATTAGGATAAGGTTGTGTTTAAGTAAAAGCTGAAAATTACTCAACAAACTACCCACAATAGATTATGTATTTACCAAGATAAATGAAGTTGATTTAAACTGCTGATTTAAAATAAAAATAATCAGTTATACACAAAAAGATGCACTATTATTATTGTTATTATTTATATATATATTATTTAGGTTATAAAGATGAATATTCAAATCAACCGTGAAACATTATTAAAACCGTTAACTTCGGTTACAAGTATTGTAGAAAAAAGACATACATTGCCCATATTGTCTAATTTATTGCTGGAGGTTAAACAAAATAAAATCCATCTCACGGCAACAGATTTAGAAATGCAAATTTCATTAGCTGTAGAAAGTGCTACAGCGGGTGATTTTTCTACAACAATATCAGCTAAAAAATTACTCGATATTTGCAGATCATTACCTGATAGCTCCGATATTAATATGGCTACCAACGAGAGCCGTATTACAGTTAAAGCTGGAAAAAGTCGTTTTAACTTACAAACATTGCCAGCTGCTGATTATCCGGTGATGACTAAAACTACCAGTCAGGCTACTTTGGTAAGTATTGGCCAGGGACAATTAAAAGATTTGCTCAAACAAGTTGAGTTTGCAATGGCACAACAGGATATTCGTTATTATTTGAATGGTTTGTTATTTGAAGTAACAGCTAACCGTTTGAATATTGTAGGTACTGATGGCCATCGCTTGAGTTTTACATCAACAGAATTAAAACAAAACTATGAAAAACAGGAAGTTATCCTACCGAGAAAAACAGTTATTGAGTTAATTAAATTACTGGATGATGGTGAGGATGATGTAAATATAGAAATTTCCAGTAATCAGGTGAATTTTAGTTTTGGTAATATCAAATTAATTTCTAAAGTGATAGATGGAAAATTTCCGGATTACAACCGTGTTATACCAACAGGCCACAAAAATACATTTTCAATAGAGCGTTTAAATATTTTATTGGCAATGCAGCGTGCTTCTATTTTATCAAATGAAAAATATCGTGGCATTCGTATGGTGTTAGCTAATAATAATCTTAAATTAATCAGTACCAATAGTGATCAGGAAGAAGCAGAAGAAGAACTGGAAATTGATTACAATGGCGATAGTTTAGATATAGGTTTTAATGTTACTTATTTGATAGATGTATTAAATAATACAAATAGTGATCAAGTAACATTTTCATTTGCAGATGCAAATAGTAGTTGCTTGATTACCGTTCCTACAAATACGGATTATAAATATGTAGTAATGCCTATGCGTATATAAGCTAGGTATGTGTTTCACGTGAAACAAAATTTTAATAAAACAATGTAAAGACTAAATGGCATGACTGATAAACAAGTAACATCACCTGAATACGATTCATCAAGTATTAAAATTCTTGAAGGGTTAGATGCGGTACGTAAACGTCCGGGTATGTATATTGGCGATACGTCTGACGGCTCCGGTTTACACCATATGGTGTTTGAGGTGTTGGATAACGCAATTGATGAAGCTTTAGCTGGTCATTGTGATGACATTAAAGTGATTATCCACCCGGATAACAGCGTTAGTGTGGCTGATAATGGCCGCGGTATTCCTACAGATATTAAATATGATGATATTAAAGCGGTAAAACGCTCGGCAGCAGAAATTGTAATGACAGAATTACATGCTGGCGGAAAATTTGACCAAAACTCTTACAAGGTTTCCGGTGGCTTGCATGGTGTGGGTGTTTCAGTTGTAAATGCGCTGTCTGATTGGCTTAAATTAAAAATTTATCGTAATGGTAAAGTGCATCAAATGGAATTCCGTCGTGGAGAAGCAGTTGCGCCACTGGCAGAAACAGGAACAACAGATAAAAAAGGTACTGAAGTTCACTTTTTGGCTTCAGTAGAAACGTTTATTTTAGTGGAGTATCACTTTGAAATTTTAGCTAAACGTATTCGTGAACTTTCGTTCTTGAATAATGGCGTTAAAATTGAGTTGATTGATCAGCGTAACGGCAAAAGCGAAAACTTTGCATATTCAGGTGGTGTAAAAGGGTTTGTGGAATACATGAACCGTACAAAAACCGTGCTGCATCCTAAAACTTTCTATGCAATGGGCGAAAAAGATGGCATGACCATTGAAGTTGCCATGCAATGGAATGATTCATACTCAGAAACGGTGCAGTGTTTTACCAATAATATTCCGCAGCGCGATGGCGGTACCCATTTAACTGGTTTACGTACCGCAATGACCCGTACTTTGAATCAATACATCGAGCAAAGTGAAATTGCAAAAAAAGCCAAGGTAGAAACAACTGGCGATGATATGCGCGAAGGTATTACCTGTGTATTATCAGTCAAAGTGCCTGATCCAAAATTCTCATCACAAACTAAAGATAAACTGGTTTCCAGTGAAGTGCAGCCAGTGGTACAAGAGGTGGTTTCGGCAAAACTGGCTGAGTTCTTACAAGAGAATCCAGCAGATGCCAAAATAATCTGCGGTAAAGTGGTTGAGGCAGCACGTGCGCGCGAAGCAGCGCGTAAGGCACGCGACATTACCCGTCGTAAAGGTGTAATGGATACGATGGGTTTACCAGGCAAGTTGGCGGATTGTCAGGAGAAAGATCCGGCATTATGCGAAATTTATCTGGTCGAGGGTGACTCTGCGGGCGGTTCAGCCAAACAAGGCCGTGATCGTAAAAATCAGGCTATTTTGCCGCTTAAGGGTAAGATTTTAAACGTAGAAAAAGCACGTTTTGATAAATTACTTGGCTCTCAAGAAATTGCGACTCTAATTACGGCATTAGGTACAGGCATCGGCAAGGAAGATTTTAAAGCTGAAAAATTACGCTATCACCGTATTATCATTATGACCGATGCGGACGTCGATGGTGCCCATATTCGTACTTTGCTACTAACGTTCTTCTACCGTCAAATGACGGAGTTGGTGGAACGTGGCCACATCTACATTGCGCAACCACCACTCTATAAAGTGAAACAAGGTAGAGATGAGCGCTATCTTAAAGATGAGCAGGAATTGGACATCTACCTATTACAATCTGCGCTTAAAGGCGCTGAGCTCGATACCAAAACCGGAGCGGGGATACTTACCGGTGACCCGCTCACTGAAATTGCAAAACAAGTTGTGCTTACTGAAGCGGTAATTCGCCGAATTTCATCTCTGTACGATGAAAGTGTATTGCGCGCTATTCAGGACGCAGGTGAAATTAACTTGAGCGATGAGAAAAGCGCAAATAGCATTGCTGAGAAATTGCGCCCGATTCTGGGAGCAGTGGGTAGTGAGGTAATTGTAGCGTTTGATGCAGAAACCAATGCATATCGTTTGGAAGTTAATAAATATGTGCACGGCAACCTGCAATGCTGCGTAATTAATGCTGAATTTTTGAGCAGCGGCGATTACAGGCAAATCTTGAAAACATCAACTATGTTGCATGGTTTGGTAGGAGTAGGTGCAACAGTTAAACGTAATGAAAAAGAACAGCTTGTAACAACATTTAAACAAGCACTGGATTGGTTGCAGGGCGAGGCTAAAAATACACTAAATATCCAGCGTTACAAAGGTTTGGGCGAAATGAACCCTGAACAATTGTGGGAAACGACTATGGATCCGAAAGTGCGTCGTTTGCTGAAAGTGCAAATTGATGATGCCATTGCCGCAGATGAAATTTTCACTACACTTATGGGTGATAATGTAGAACCTAGGCGTGCATTTATTGAAAATAATGCCTTGGGTGCTAATAATCTGGATATCTAACCAAATTTCTAGGTTCTCATAAAAGGTGAAAATTTTCTCAAAAGTGAAAATTTATGTAGATTCTCATCCAACTTTTAAAAGAAAAGCCCGTAAGGGCTTTTTTTAAATCTAAACTAAAAAAGTTTTAGAGTTTAGGTTGCCGGTGAAATTTGTCATGCAGATTTTTTAGCAGAAACACTCAATTGCACTTATAGAAACGTATAGTTGAAAGATGTAATCTTAAAAAAGGTGTTTCTCTTATGCCAGATATTGATTTTGAAAAACAAGCTCAAGACTATTATGGAAAAGCACCGCTAATAATACTTGGCAGTGGGTCTTCGGCAGCGTTTGGAATGTCAGGAATGGGCGCATTAGCAGATCATCTGATTAAACATACAGACGTTACTGGACTAAAGCAGGAAGATGAATTGGGCTGGCATACATTCTCTGAACTTCTTAAATCAGGCACAGATTTAGAGACTGCCCTTCATCAAATCTCACTTTCCGAAGAGTTAACAGGAAAGATTATTAAAGCAACATGGTTGCTAATAAATTCTGAAGATTTAAAGCTGTTTAAGGATTGCCTCCAAGGCGGAGTGAAATTTCCTTTAGGGAAATTACTTACTCACATGTTTAAGTCGAGTCTTACAAATATAAATATCATCACCACAAACTACGACAGATTGGCTGAATATGCATGTGAGCAAGAGAGAATTCACCATTACACTGGCTTTACTCATGGTTTTTTCCGTCAGCTTGCTGTACCCAACGAATTAACTACAAATCGTAAAGTAAATGTTTGGAAAGTTCATGGATCCCTTGACTGGTTCAATTCACCGTCTGGAGAAATTGTAGCTTTATCAAATATTGACGGGGTTCCCCATAAATATGAGCCACAAATAGTTACACCAGGGACACAAAAATATCAGCGTACTCACCTGGAACCTTATCGTTCAATCATAAATAACGCAGACCAAGCAATAACAGCAGCAGCGTCATATTTATGTATTGGTTATGGTTTCAATGATGAACATATCCAACCAAAGCTTATGCAAAAATGTGTTCGACAGAGTGCTCCAATTACAATCATTACTCGAAGCCTATCACCGGCAGCAAAAAGACATATTTTGGATGGTGGCGCTCAAAACTATTTGGCAATTGAACGAGGCGCATCTGATAGCCATTCAATTATTTATTCTTCACTAAGTAAATCACCATTTACCGTGGATAAAAACTTATGGAGCCTTGAAGGTTTCCTGTCTTTAATTATGTAGGGAGTAGGAATGCCAATATTTAATTTTCAAGATAATGAAGCTCTTGGGAAAGTAGCTTCTGTTGATACGACAAATGTAGTAATAGATGTTGAAAATGTTGAATTATTAAAAAGGTTACAAGTAAATCGACTGGTGGTATTGCAAAGCAGTAGACCAGGACAACATCTTATTGGCCTGATTACTCAGGTCACAAGAAAACGTGCGTTAGTAGATGTTATCGGAGATGGAATTAATGACTCATCATCTGAGTTGAATCTTTGTCGAATAACATTGATAGGAACGCTGCTTGACCGTTATGGGGCTAAGGAAAATGTATTTCGTCGTACTTTAGAAACTGTTCCTGAAATAGACGCTAATTGCTTTGCATTAGAAGGGGACAATCTAACTGGGTTTATGCGTACATTATCTAGCATTGCTGCAGACGGAAATGCCTTAACTCTTGGTAAATATACATTGGATGAACACGCAGTTGCTTATTTGAACGGTAATAAATTTTTCCAAAGACATGCATTCATAGGAGGTAGTACAGGAGCGGGAAAGTCTTGGACTGTAGCTAAGATCATTGAGCAGATGGCTGTTCTACCTACCGTTAATGCAATAGTTTTTGATCTCCACGGAGAGTATTCTCCATTAGTTGGCGATGGTATCCAACAACTAAAAGTTGCTGGACCAGCGGACATAGACGCCAAACGTTCATTGGATGATGACGTGCTCTATCTACCATATTGGCTGCTTTCATATGAAGCCCTAGTTTCACTATTTGTTGATCGTAGTGATCAGAATGCGCCAAATCAAGCGATGATTATGGCGCGAGAAATTAATGCTGCAAAAAGAAAGTATTTAGAAGACGGTGGCCATGCAGATGTTTTGGCACATTTTACTGTTGATAGTCCTGTTCCTTTCAATCTAAATGAGCTACTTCAAAAACTAAATGAAATTAATATTGAAATGGTTCCAGGCGCACGCACTGAAAAACAAGGTGAGTATTTCGGTAAATTGGCCAGAATGATTTCCCGTCTAGAAAATAAAATCTCAGATAGAAGGTTAGGTTTTTTGTTTAGTGGCGGAAAAGATGTTATAGATTTCTCATGGCTTGAAAAACTTACAAGCCGAATTTTAGGAAGTTCTACTGAGAATGGTAAAGCAGGAATTAAAATAATTGATTTTTCAGAGGTTCCCTCTGATGTACTCCCATTAATTGTTTCCTTAGTTGCCAGAGTTGCTTTTTCCGTACAACAATGGACACCATCTGCGCTACGTCATCCTGTTGCATTGTTATGCGATGAAGCTCATTTATATCTTCCACAGAGAAGCATGGCTGACTCTGCTGACGATGTATCAATTGATATATTCGAACGTATAGCAAAGGAAGGCAGAAAATATGGTGTTAGCCTTATCGTTATTAGTCAGCGACCATCGGAAGTAAACAAGACTGTATTGAGTCAGTGCAGCAATTTTGTTTCCATGCGACTAACAAATGCTGAAGACCAAGGGGTAATCAAGAAATTACTCCCAGATAGTCTCGGTGGATTTAGCGAAATTCTTCCAACTTTAGACACTGGTGAAGCGTTAGTTGTTGGTGATGCTAGTTTACTGCCAAGTCGCATAAGAATTGACGAGCCACGAAATAGACCAAATAGTGGCACAGTTGATTTTTGGGACCAATGGCAAAGTCCTGTTAAAGACAAACGTCTTTATAAAGCAGTAGATAATTGGCGTAAACAGAATATTAATTAGTGTATTAAAATTTCCTATGTAAGAAGTGCAATAATAATTTTACTATATAAATCAATAACTTATATTTGACAATCGCTAATTCTTTTGGTATTTTAGTATTTATAAATACCAAAAACGAGTTAGCGATATGAGTAGTCCATTTGCTGTTTTTCTCAAAAATCTACGCCTCCGCAGTAGTCAGAGGCAGCATGAATTAGCCAAGCTTCTTGGTTATGAGCAAGCCTATATCTCTTCGATAGAGCTTGGCCTTAAAAAGCCAAGCCAGGAATTGCTTACTAAATTAACTTCAACGTTGATGCTAAGTGAGCAAGATCAAGTAGCCATGCAGGATGCTGCTAGCCAATCCAAACGCCGATTTATCTTACCCGTCGAAGTGCCTACAGAAACCTATCATCTATGTAACGAGCTGTGGGCTAAGATTGATCAGCTCTACCCAGCTCAAATTAGAGCAATTAGAGAGCTTATTAAGATAGACGATCAGATTGCAGATATGCCGAGGTATAGCACTCGACGCATACATCGGAAAGACAAGGAGGAACCCAAAATGTAAAACGGGCCAAACCTTGCGGCTGACCCGTTAGTACTGGTAGAGCTGAGTACATCTTGTGTGGTGCTAGAAGTATCTCTCTCTGTTGCACAGTAGTCAAGTCCCGCATACCAAATTCCCTAGCACACCCAAGTTTAACTTCGGTTTAACAACCGAATATAGGTAGTTATTACACCTAAAAACTTGCAAAGAACTTTTAATTTTATTAAAGGAATGAGCACTGTTTTCCCAAAAAAGGAGAGATAGCATGGCAGTTAGAAAAGTTGTAACTAGAACAGGAAGAGGATTTAGGGCACGGTTTCAATCTATAAAAATGGGACGTTCTATTGATTGTGAGTCGAATTTAGAGCTTGATGCAGCCCATCATTTTGAATTTAGTGCCAACGTCGTTTCTTTTGAAGAACAGCCAGAAATGATTGAGTTTTGGGTTGATGGTATACGGAAGGTATATTACCCAGATTTTGAATTGATTATGGAGAGCGGCCAAGTTGTTCATATTGAAGTCAAGCCGCAGGAAAAACTAAAGGATCCTGTGCTAAGAGAAAGATTTAAAAACATTGAAGAGTATTACCGAAAAAGAGGGATTCCTTTCATTGTTTTAACCGATCAACATATTCGAAACAAAGTCGTTTTAGATAATTTAAAACAACTTGCCTACCACAATAGGTGGGAGCGCAACGATCCGGAGCTTCAACTCGCTGCGGATGCGCTTTCACTATTACCTCCACAAACAATTGATGGTGCGAAAGCAGTACTAGGAAATTCAACAGATGTATATCGACTTATAGCAGCAGGAGTTTATACCTGTGATTTTCATCGACCTATCAATGGGTCTACACAGATTTATAAATCTAATCAGGAGAATGGATATGTTGCGTTTTCATTTTAAAAGAGGGCTTAAGATTCGAAGTGGATTGAAGGAATTGATTCTTCAAAAGCGACTGGCTAATGGAAATTTGTATTTTGAAACAGATACTGGTGATCCTTGGAGTATTTCGGAGAGTGAATTCTATGAAAAATACATAAAAAAAGAATGGGTGGTTTTAGAAGCTGGGTTAGGTGATGGGAAAGGGATATATGAAGCAACTCCCAGAGATCTACAAACATTCTCAGAAAAAAAGCAAAAAAGAGCACTGCTAAAACATGTCTATATAGAAGAAATACTTAAGACAGGTAATTTTGTATCTACTCCTGCCCTATTAAATATCAAAATTAAAAAAATAGCTGAATTAATACAAGATATGAATCCACCAAGCTCTATATCAATCTACAGGTGGTATAGAAAATATAGCGTTGGAAAGAGTGTCGTAAGTCTAGTAGATATGGATGAATATAAGGGGCGCCGTCCAAGTATTGATAGCGCAGTGCTGGAAATAATTCAAGGTGTGGTTGATACAATCTATCTAAGCCGTCAAAAAAATCCCGCTAAAGAAGTTTATGACAAAACCTGCAAGGAAGTTAAGCGGCTTAATTCAGCAAGATCTCCGGAAAATCAGCTTAAAGCACCTAGCCGCGCAAAGATTTATCGCTATATAAGTGAAATGGACGCATATATGGTTACATGTGCTCGCTTAGGTAAGGATGAGGCGAACAAACAGTTCGAAGGTGTGTTAGGAGAGCATGAAATAGAAAGACTATTGCAGCGATGGGAAATTGACCATTCTCCTTTAGATATTATTCTTGTAATTTATCTGAACGGAAAAGTGTACACAGTAGGTCGCCCTTGGATAACAGTAGTTATTGATAAATATAGTCGTATGGTGATGGGGTTTTATATCTGCTTTCATACTCCATCTGCACAATCTGTTTTGATGTGTCTTAAACACGCAATTCTTCCAAAAGATGAATTTGTATCGCAGTTTGGTGATATTAAGTCTAACTGGGTTGCCCATGGCATACCTGAAACTCTAGTTTGCGACAATGGAATGGATTTGCATGCAACCGCAGTGGCCAAGGTATGCAATGAGCTTGGTATACAGTTGCAGTTTTGTCCAGCCAAGTCACCCAAGTACAAAGGTACCATAGAGCGTTTTTTTCGGACACTTAATCAAGGTCTTATTCACAGCCTACCTGGAACAGTTTTCTCTAATCCCAAGCATCGCGGTGACTATAAATCTGAAGCGATGGCTTGTATTGATTTAGAAACACTTACTCATTTGATCACTAAGTGGATTACGGATATTTATCATCAAACTCTACATAGAGGAATCAAATCTACTCCCCTATCAAAATGGCAAAGTGGCTTGGAAATGCGATCTCCAATAGAAATGCCTGCTGATCCCGAACAGCTTTCTGTAATTATGGGCATTCCAGCAAAGCGCAAACTTTTTCATTATGGTATAGAAATCAACAAACTTTATTATAACTCCCAAGTTTTGCAAGCACTTAGAAGGAAATTCGGAAAAAACCTTAGTATGGATATCAAGTATTATGAGACTGACTTGGGGTATATACATGCGTACGACCCGATACACAAAGAATATCTTCAGGTTAAAGCAGTTAAGTTCAAATATGCGCATGGATTGTCATTGGATCAGCACGAGATAATTTGTCGCTTGGAGAAAGAAAGCAATGCTTTGGACACAATTGATACGTATGACAGAAGAGAAGAGCTAAAGGAATTAATCTGCCAATCACAAAAAAGTAAAAAAATGGCTGAGCGCAAAAAATCTCAGGTGATTAGGGGAAGTGATAGCAACATACCTATGGGCAATAAGAAGCGGTCAAACGATCGGGTCAAGGAATATAGTTCAAGTGTTGCTCGGTCTTATGATCCTAGGTTGCTTGAAGCGGAAATACCGAAATTTAATGTTTCAAAGTCGCTCGCTGTTAATGTTCATGACAAAACGGGGATGCAATCATGAATATCGAGAGTAGAAAGGATTTATTCGCATTTTCTATTCGTCACACTATCATCGAGCATCCTGCCTATGTGGAAGCTATCAAGAAAATAGAACTACTTCATCAGAGGTCCAAAGCTGCAAATGTTGCTGGCGGCTTGTTAATAACAGGGCATACAGGCTCTGGTAAATCGACTATCAAGACACAGTTTGCAGAAAGATACCCCAGAGTTGAGGAGAATGAGCGAACTCTTGTCCGAGTATTGGTAGTGGATACTCCGTCAACACCTACGGTTAAGAGCTTAGTAACAGCAATGCTTGTTGCGTTGGGAGATCCAGCTTCTCTAAAAGGCACAGCTGAAGAAAAAACAGAACGGTTGTATACGCTAATTAAGGGATGTGGAGTAGAGATTTTATTGATAGATGAATTTCAGCATTATCTTGATAGAGCAAAAACAAACGAGATATATGTAGCAACCGATTGGCTGAAGAATCTTATAAATAGGGTCAATATACCTGTAGTGCTTATTGGTCTGCCTAGAAGTGCCAGCGTGTTGGAGCTTAATGAGCAGCTCAGACGAAGATTTAGCAGTCGGTATTCACTAGATCCTTTTTCTTTCAAATATACAGATGATATACAGCATTTTCGTGGAGTACTTCGGGCTATTGAGGAGCAGCTACCTATTAACAGTATCAGCATTAGTAGTCCGGAAATGGCAGAGCGTTTTTATTTCGCTACTTATGGTTTGATAGATTACATAGCAAAAATTGTTGATGGAGCCGTACAAATTGCTGTATTGAAGCAGCTGAAGAATTTGGATCTAAAAGTATTTGAACAAGCATTTTATGAAACAGTTTGGGGTGAGTGCTCTGCTGAACTTAATCCGTTTAGTCCAGATTTTAGAAAACGGAATCTTACTTTAAGGGCTGAACCATTTTCTTTTGTTACAGAGGAAACCAGTTATCAAACTTCAAGGAAGGTGAAAGAGAAATAGGGATTGAACTGATGACTAATATATTATCAACTCGCTTGAACAGGCCGCTTTTAACTCCAAGGCCACTTAAGATTGAAAGCCTTACTGGATACATGTTGCGAATAGCAGAGGCAAATAATTATGGCAGTATAGACTGGATATTTAGAGATGTTCTCGGGCTACCAAGACATAGCCATATAGTTACGCCAGTTTACGTAGCCAAATTGGCTAGAGATCTGGGATTGGACTATGAAGAGGTTTCCAGAATTGCATATTTAAGAGATGTGGGGAACCCTACTTCACATCTTTGTTATTTTGGACAAAAGCTACATCTTCAAAATACTAAGTTCGAGCATCCTGTTATATGTCCGATATGCATAGGTGAAAATTTTACCCAAGGATTTTGGGAGCTTAAATATGTTACGTGCTGTCCTTTTCACAATGTGAGATTGATTGATTTGTGTCAGGGGTGTGGTCATCAAATTGGCTGGGATAGAGCGAGAGTATCTCGATGTCCAAATTGTGATTTTAGCTATGTGAACTCACTATATGAACATGCTTCACCAAAAACTATAGAACTTACAAAAGCACTTTATTGTTCTACCAGGATATCACCATCAATTCTGCTACCTCAATCATCTTTTGGTATGCCCTTGGAGCAGTTAGCAGCTGAAAGCTTAGACTGCTTTCTTTATATGTTGCATGTGGCTCGACATTATTTAGTTTCAAAGCAGTTGCAAGCGTCTTGGAGACAAGTGGGATCACTTTATTCAAGCAGACTGAACTATGAATATCGATTGGTGGAAACCATTGGGGAGATGCTGACAGCTTGGCCCAACCCTTTCATGTATTTTATCTGTTACAGATTCGTTAACAATAAATCATATTTGCGCATAAAGTCATCTGGAGTACTTTCTTTAGCCGGTGCTAAAAGTCCACATATATTTCAACATGTAGGGAAGGCAGTCTCGTCTGTTGCAGCACGGGTGAAAATAGAAAAATCCAAAATGACTTTTGATGATAAGTTTTATCAAATGGTAAAGCATGAGTACTATCATAAGTAAGTGTTCACTATTGATTAGGCCGTTACCAGGTGATTGCGAAAGTATTCGGGGTTATTTATTTAGATTGGCAGATGTGAATGGCTTCGGAGCATTGCGGAATATATTTACATTTGTTGTCGATAATGAAGCACAGGCATATAACCTTGGGCGTTTTGGTTCAATACACGCAGAGGTGGATAAGCTAACAGGGGTAATACCATTGGCAGATGGTGTGTTTAGTGTCATTAAGCGACTTGATGGATTGCCTTTAAGATTTTGGAATATTAGTTTCGTTAGATATTGCCCACTTTGCCTGGCCGAGCTACCGGTATGGAGAAAAGACTGGGAGTTAGCACTGATAGTAGCTTGCCCCAAGCATCGAGTTAAGTTAATCGACCATTGTCAGTTATGTGGAAAATCTATTAGGTGGAGTCGACGTAATTTCTTGATGTGTAATTGTGGTCAGCTATTAACTGAAAACATTCCTGAGGTTTCTTTAGAGCACGAAACACAACTCTCTTTATTGCAATCAAATGTTTTAAATGGCAATTCAAATCAAGATTCTGAGTATGCGCTGCCACTTTCACTTAATTTAAGCCAACTTTTATCCTTGATATGGTTTCTTGGAGGATACTCTAGTGGTGTTAATAAATCTAAGCCACTAAAGATATCAGGTTTGTATCAAGTTGAGGTTGCAAGGGAAATTACCAATGCTGCGGGACATTTGCTTTATGACTGGCCACACAATTTTCATAAATTCTTGTATGAATTGTACGAGCATCATTCAGTGCAACCGAATAGCGTATGCTTGGTGAAAAGATTTGGGTTTTTTTATCAAACACTTTATAAAAATTTCAGTGATGACAGATTCATGTTTTTGCATCGTGCTTTTGAGGACTTTTTGCAACTACATTGGTTAGGCGCTCTCACTAAGCGAAACAGTCGTTTTTCAAAGAACTTATTGGAAAATCATTCTAGAGTTCATCTGCCTATGGCAGCTAAATTATTAGGTGTATCCAGAAAAAAGATTAAGGATCTGGTGACAAAAGGAAAGCTTATTGCTGAGGTTAGAGTTACGAATTCTAATAGGCGTATTTTGCATATAGATCAAAACAGTTTGATAGCATTGCAGCAAGAGCAAGCAGACTTGGTATCTTTTATTGAGGCGAGGACATTGTTAAATATGAGTAAGAAAAAATTCCAGGCGGCCTTAAAATCAGGGCAGATAGTTGCAGAAACTGGCCCGTTAGTTGATGGGGCTGCTATTTGGAAATTTTCTCGATCAAAGCTTCTAGCAGTTATCAACAGTAAAGTCATAAACTGACCTCTATGAAAAAGTGAGTGAATATGACAGGACTGAATCAAATTCCACATCAACAAGAACTAGTAAGGCGGCGAGGATTATTAATGACTCAATATATAGCCGCTACTATTGAAGTATCGGTTATTCGGAAAACATGTCTTGAAAATATCGTGCGCTGGAGACGCCAAGATAGTAACAGCTTGTTATGGGATGATTGGGTGAAGCTACTTATTGGCGGTACTGATCAAAAACTTATTTATGTTTTTACCGATGATACAGATGAATGGTGTAGGGATTTGAGACGTGCTGGACCATACGCTGGTTTGATAGATCCAGTCATAAGGGAGTATATATTTTCGAAGCCTCTTAATGCCCTGCCGACTTTGGATGAGTTGGTAAATTTCATCAGAAATTAAATAATCTAATGTATTAATTACATTTATATATGTATTAGTTAAATTGTTAAATGTATTGACGTTAAAAATTCTGTATGTTAAAAGACGATATGAATTACAAAGCTTTTCGTAGTCATCTTGGTAGAGCAGGACTTACTAACAAAGATTTTGCTGAGTTAGTGGGCCTAAATAGCAAATCCATTACTAATTATGCTCAGAATGATGAGGTTCCTGATCATTGGGCAATAGTCGCGCTGCTTATGGGTGAGATGGCGGGTAACGGTTTGGAGTTTAAGCATTTGCTATACAAGATGAATATTAAACCCAATAAGATTCGGGGCGCAGCTAAAGGACGCTGGGGTGGCAGTAAGCAAACTGATTTGAATTTATTAAATACATAATTCAAAACTGAGAAGATATATGAGTGCAAATGCATCATTTAATATAAAACAAACAATTAATTCAGCACAGGGTTCTAAGCAGCAATACCTTGCCATGAAATCTATGGCACGAGGTTATGCAGAAGAGCTTGCTGAGTTGGATCGATTGTCGTCGGTACATGCGTTTTGTATTTTGATGATGAGTAGTTACTGGGATTCTGTAGTTGAGTCCAAAGGTGCAAAACTAAAGATCAAAAAGCCACCATTCGGTGCAGTAGCGCTTGATTCAGTCGCAATCGACTTAGCAACACAAATCGGTAAAATTGTTTCTCATTTTCCAGCTGCAAATGCAGGCTACCTGATTGGTAGTGTGTATACGATTATGCTTCCAGAGCAAATGCGTTCAACACTAGGCGCTTTCTATACACCACCATCATTGTCTGAAAGACTCATTGACCTAGCCATATCCGCAGGCTTTGATCCTGCAAAGCATAGTGCTTGTGATCCATCATGTGGTGGGGGTGCCTTTCTTTCGCCTGTAGCGGCACGAATGCTACAAGTTACACCTGAAAGTACACCCGAACTTACTTTACGCCGTATAGCCTCGCGTTTGCGTGGTAACGAGATAGATCCTTTCGCTGCATGGATTTCCGAAGTTCTATTAGAGGTGACGCTACTGGATCTGATTGTGGCCAGTGGTAAACGAATGCCAGCTGTTGTTACTGTGGGTGATTCACTGAATCTGGATAGTACATTTGGTACTTATGATTTGGTCATTGGTAATCCTCCCTATGGGAGAACTACACTTACCCCTTCTTTACGAGAAAAATTCTCGCGTAGTCTTTTTGGCCATGCAAATCTATATGGCGTTTTTACAGACTTGGCATTAAACCTATGCAAGCCCAATGGCGTAATTGCCTACGTTACACCAACATCTTTCCTCGGCGGCCAATATTTCAAAGCATTGCGTGAGTTGCTATGTGCAGAAGCGCCAGCCCATGCTATCGATATAGTATTTGGTAGAGAGGGTGTTTTTGACGGGGTTTTACAGGAAACCGCATTAACAACCTATCGCAGGAACGGTAAACCTGTACCAGTAAGCATTTCTCAAGTGACGACTGGGCCAGATGATGTAGCCGAGGTTACATTAATTGGTAAATCGAATCTGGATACCCATGGCGGCCCATGGTTGTTACCTCGCTCAAAAGAACAAGCTTCGTTCTTTGATGCTCTGCGTATGATGGATACCAGGCTTACAGATCTTGGTTATGATGTAAGTACAGGGCCATTGGTATGGAATCGTCATAAAGACCAATTGAAAACCAGTATCAAGGGTAAGAACACTTATCCTTTGGTATGGGCTGAATCAATTGCTTCATCTAAATTTGTGTTCTCCGCGGTTAAGAAGAATCATGCGCCTGCAATCAAGGTTCTGGATAACCAGGAACATCTATTAACCAAAACATCTTGTGTATTGGTTCAAAGAACTACATCCAAAGAGCAGGTTCGTCGTCTGATTTCTGCTGTACTGCCAAAAGAGTTCCTTAATAAGCATGGCGCGGTTGTTGTTGAAAATCACATCAATTCAGTTTACCCAGTTACTGAAACGGAAATCACGCCAGAAACCATGGCGGTATTATTCAATTCTCAGCCAGCTGATGCAGCATTTCGCTGTATTAGTGGTAGTGTTGCAGTTTCCGCCTATGAGTTAAAAGCATTGCCTTTGCCGACTTTACAACAAATGAAACAACTTCAAGCTTTGATTCAAAACCAAGCGAGTTCAATCATCATAGAAAACACCATCAAACGCTTTTACGGAATCACTGCATGACGTGGCCAACTGTTCCAGCTTTAAGCACTATCATTTCAAGGTTGCCACTGATATTTCCAGAAGGTGTAGAGAATCGACAATACTGTATTCGTGAGGCTACCGCTAAAACAATTGCAGTCATGTTTTATTGCGGAGCGATTTACGGTACTCATCGATGGATCCGACCAAGCCAAGTTACGGATATGTCAGATGAGCAGATTGCACTTGTTGATCAAGCAACTCGTGAAGCTTGGTGTGTGCACATGCTATCCAATAAGAAAAAGCTACGCTCACCATCGGCTTGGTATGCCGTTAATTCGCGTGAGCAGATCCGCGATGAATGTATTGCTAAAGGCCTAATACCCAATCAAGCTGTATTTGAATTGCCAGGTGTACCCACAACATCATCTAAGCCAAAATATGCGCTTAAATCTGAGTTTGCTGCGCTATTTGATGAGACATTGCAAGAAGATGCACTGATTGTAGCAATAACCTTATGGCAGCAACGTTTCCTATCTACAACGGCCATGGCGCGAGCAACTCTCATTCGTAATAACGCCGCAGCATCTACAGATCGTGTACAAGTAGTATTTCCAAGTGGGAGTGCAATTACATTAGCGCCAGGCGAAAGTTCAAAGATCACTAAAGCAGTGGTTGAGCAATTCTCTCGTCATTTTCTGGTACAGCCAGCTGTGTTATGGCTGTCAGAAAGCGCCAATAAAGTTATCGATCAGACTTTAGTGCAAGCTTTGCATTTACATATTGATCAGTCTAAAAGCTTGCCTGATGTAATCCTAGTTGATCTTAGTCCAGCCCATGGAAACATACTCGTTGTTTTTGTCGAAGTCGTACATACGGATGGGCCAGTAAGTCAGCAACGTAAGGTTGCACTTGAGGCAATTGCGCTGGAAGCAGGGTTTGAGGCTGACCATTTGGCGTATGTAACAGCGTTTGCTGACAGAAGTGCAAGTCCATACAGAAGTCTGGTACATAATCTGGCTTGGAATTCGTTTGTATGGTTTGCTTCTGAACCCGAGAGCATTATTATGTTGCGCTCTGGTACCGAGAAGAAGATATCTGAATTACGGTAAGCGCGGGGCATTTTTACAGATAATATATTTTAAAAAGGACTAGCTATCATATAACCATATGATCAAGGTTTAGAGGCAAAGCTAAGTAGTCACAGCCGCGTGAGAAGTCCGTTTGCTAAGGTGTTTCTTGTTCAAATGCTAAACCACTAATGTCACGATGAAGAATTTTAAGCGCAGGGTTATTGATTCAGGTTCGAGCCAAAATCCATTCTTGGCAATGGCTGAAGCAGGTATTTCCCCACGTGAGATCAAAGAATTTGTTATCGGCACACTCATGTCTTACTTCGATAACCTAGAAATCGTTGAAGAACTTGCAATAGACGTACTTTTACCAGAAGTCATAAATATCTTCAAAGTAAAAGCGGACCCTAGAATGGCCGCCAGTTTAGATCATGTATTGAAATTGTATCGGCAAGCAAAGCTAGTAAATCCCGAGGCCTCTTTACAAGTTTGTGCAGAGTCTGAGAACGACATTTCTAACGGTCTCACACACTATTGGAGCTGTATGTACCTAGAGCAAGAAAAGGCGGCACTTTCAATTCACGAATTTTCTTTCGAATGCTTTCGGTTAATAGGCACATTAATTGAAGCGTGTATCCAACCATTTCTTCGCGATCTATTGCGTCAGACACGAATTGTGCATCAGAAGACTTCTAGCCTGCCACCTACTCTAAAATTGGGAAGCCTTGTCGGAGAGCTCTTTGATACACTAGGCTGTACTGACCTATTGGCCCCGCCCCCGTGGGGAATTCGACTCAATCAATGGCGGAATATGGCGCAGCACCATCGAACGCGCATTGATGGCAACGCAATTATCGGAACCTATGGTGAGCATCCAAACGAACGAGAAGTCATTCTCTCGCGAGACGATTTGATGCAAGTCCTTAGGAGTATTGCGGCCATATTCAATGTCATTAAGCTCGCTCGTACGATCTTCTTCATTGACAATATTCATCAACTCAAACCGTTACTTGGGAAGATCACGCTTCGGGAGGATGCCCGTCTGCTATCGCTTGTAACAGGCATTTCTTCGCAAGGATTCAGTGTTTCCAATATTCAACTCTCGGACACTGAGGCGATACTGGAAATAGTTGATCTACAGGAGTTATCAGAGCAACGCGTGGTACATGCCCATCAACTCCTGCTACCACTATGGGGAAGCACTCAGAGCGCGAATCTAATAGTTCACTATAGCAATCAATCAGGTAGCTACGTAGCTGAGTTTAGTACGACTGGTAATGCATGTTCACAACTAAATAGAGAAGAGATTACGCTTGATGAATACCTCAATCAGGTTTCATTTACACTTTTAAGTTAATGATGTAGAAATTTAAGATGTGGATGCTTTGTTAGATAGATCCTTAAATGTCTGCGTATGTATTTTCTAGCGATTATTATTAATCTGCCAACTATGGAAAATTTGATTAATTATGTTAATAGTCGCCTCACTTCGGAAGCTGTAAACATTTAGCTATAATCAATACAAATAGCACTGAAGACGAGCCGAAAAATAAAATTGTGATAAATAAAATGAACCCTCAGATAGGCCAGCAGGTAGGTATCAGCGAACTCGAAACTTCTCTTTTAGAGTTAATATTTGTTAACAATCTTAATACTGGCAATCAGTTAAATGTTAAAAAATTTCGAGCTCAAAATCATGAGCATCTGGATTTATTGGATTCGCTCTTACAGAGTAATTATATAACCCAAATAGCAGACAAATATTATTTAAAAATCGAAGCATTATTTGAAATTGAAAGCACTCAACCTGAAGCAAAAAAATATATAGATATCGCTAAGCAGCTATTCATATTGTTGCAGAAAGATTATTTAGATGATCCCGAGAGAGTAATTCCTCTTAAAGAACTTGCTGAAGAATCAAAACAATCTAGACATGATCTAAATATTGTTTTGAGTTATATGGCTGACACTCCAAATATAATTGGAGGCAGATCGATCGATCTAACTCAAGAAGATGCATATATATGCCCAATTGAATCTATTCTTAAATATAAATCACTCGATGAAGTTGTAGAGAAAGTTCGGGGCTGGAGGCAGCCAAGAAATATAGAAAAAAATGTGGTAATAAATTTTGCTCAGCGGCCCATTGGTGACTTTTCATTTCTTCTACATGCGGAAGTTATTAAACATGCCTTGGCTCAATATCAACATGGCCATTTGAGGGATGCAGTTCTAAATTCAATGGTTGCCGCATTTGATTACATAAGGCTTAAAACTGGATTGAAAGATGAGGATGGTGATGCGCTTATTGGCAAGGTGTTTTCTTTAGATAAGCCACTTCTAATTTTGAGTGAACTTGATACTGAATCAGGAAGAAATGATCAGAAAGGTTTTATGCAAATATTTAAAGGAGCATATCAAGGAATTCGGAATCCTAAAGCACATAAGTTGGATAACGATCTTAATGCTCTAAAAGCTGCACAGTATCTTGTATTTGCCAGTATGTTAATAAGAAGAGTTGAGGAAGCAACGTTAGTAGCGCAGGATAAGAATAACTAGATCCTAGGTAATAACTTACTAAAGTTAGGGAAAAAATAAGAATGCTCAAATACTTTACCACCCTTGTTGCAGCGATAACTCCGCTTATGTATTTTCATGGGGTTTTGTTTCATGACAGTTACTTGCGAACTTTGGGTATTCCACCAGATCTTTTTCGATTAAATTTTGAAGATGTTTTGGTTCAGGGATTCGTTGCATATATGCTTTTGAGCATCCCATCCTTGCTTTTACTATCGATGTATCTTGCTGTCGCTTGGGGAGTAGCATATAACCTCAACGAGGCAACTAAAATAAACTTTATCAAACGAGTTGGAACTTGGGTAGCAAATCGATTAGAAAACTCCAATATCCATGATAAAACTCAAGGACATTACTTTACTGAAAGAGTCTTTAAATGGGTAAGCTATTTACTCATGGTTGTAATTGGATTTGTTATTATTTTGGGAGCTAGTCTTGGTATAGCCAGTAATGTAGAAGAGCTAGGGAAAGGCAGTGCTAATAATAACGTTAAAGGTATTAACAAGAATTTAATATTACAGGAATTACATTTAAGCGATGGATCTTCAATTAAGGGCCATACCCTCGAATGCTCAAATTATGGATGTGCAGTTTATGCGGATAAAAAAATTCAAATTATCCCATTGGCAGAAATTGAAAGAATAGATGCATTAATCAATAGAGATTTAAAGTAATTGATTAATGAACGTGTTAAACATTCAATAATATTAAAACTGTCAGTAAAATTCCTTTCAACATGAATGCTGACTTTTCGGAGCGTATAAGTTCTTTATCAAGGAAGTCATGATGTGCGAAGTAATTTCTTGCTAACAGGCAGCACAAGAAAGCTTGTACAACTTGATGATCGGTAGCTGACAAATTTGTTTCAAGTGATTGAATTCTCCCAATAGGGTCATCACGGTTGGTTCTAAGGTCGGCAAGTTTTCGATTATTGTTAAAAGAGCCAGAAATTTTCCCTGATAATTTTTTTAACTCAGCAAGCTTTTGGATATATACGGATAGACCTTGATGGTCTGGGTTGATATTGTCAAGCCGGTTCATAGAATCCAGCTCTCTGCGGAAGCATCCTTCGGCGTGTATCGCTAACAGAGCATAGTGATCTAATGGCCTGAGAGTTCTAAAATCTAATCCATTTTTTTCGAATGACTTGTAAGTTAGGTGTTCGTGCAACTCGTAAAATGCTGAAAGAAATCCTGTAAATGGATAATTGAGTTTGCAAAGATTACTAATTATTTTAGGTAATGTTTCTTCGTCAAATTTACCTAGACTACTGTTAGTTTCATTAAATTTTTTTAGATATGTTGGAGCAAGTAGAGTGAATTTCTTTTTGTGCTCTAAAAACTCAAAAGGTAGGACTTTGTCGATTGTCGCTTCAGGTCGCCATCCCATGAAACCAACATTCCACTCTTCAATATAGTCTTCAAAGGATTTGCCACTAAGTATAATTAGCCAGCTTATGGCTTTCTGAATATCTAATTGCAGATTCGGCCAGGCTCTTGAAATTAATATGGAATTTCTTCTTAAAGGCGTAATGGATGACATCCAGTTCTGAGCTAGAACGAGCAAATGCTCTCTAATGGACTTTTCAAGTTTATCTGGCGTTATTTCAAAATGTATAGCTAGAGCACGTGCACCCTCTTGGTAGAGAGTATGATTTTTATGAAAATCACTTCCCGAAGTGTTAGGGATTGCTCTCTGCAATCCTTGTAGGTGCTGAATATTTACCATTAAGCTATCTAATTCTGTCCAATAGTTAGGTATTTCTGTTTTTGGGTGATAGTCATTTATTTTCACCACAAGACGAGCTAATGAATCTGCTCTGTCAATTACATCTGGAGAGAAATAAATTGGTTCGAATATATCTGACTTGGCTATTACATCGATAAGTGCATAACCCTGCCATTTGTAAAAATAATCAACAAATGGCGTTATTGAAATACCGCGCTTATGCTCAAATGACTCTGGAATAGGATTCTTATCACTGGCTTTGTATGGATGTCGTTTTAATAACTGTCCAGTTTGGTTTCCAGGATGGAATATAGGATCCAGAAACCATATCGGTTCACTAGGGTCGTCAATTTCCCACCAATATCCCCATAAAGTCGCGTAATCTAATAGATCTGTTGGGGTGTCACATGGAAAACAAGGGTAGTTTTCCCAACATTCAAAAAATCGCTTTGGAAAAGGTACTCGATATTGAGGTATAACCCAACCCCATTCCACAAGTTTTGAAAGTGGATATTGTTTAAGGAACTCACCAAGCCCAAGCTCTTCCAGCCACTTAACAAACGGACCTGATGTATCTTCGTAAGCTGCAAGTAGCGTGGGTTGTGCGAACAAGTTTATGCCTCTATGTTATTTTGTGAATTCATACTACAGTTAGTATAAAACACTGAATGATAGCTATAAGGTTAAGGTATGTTACAAAGTACAAGAACTAGCTTCTACAACAGTTTAAACCAGATTGTTTTAGATTTTATAAGCTGCTGGCAACTGGAATTTAAACAGGAAATGGAAAGTCTTAATGATCCATTATTTAGATGGTTAGATTTTAGGTTGAGATACATCGAGCCAATACCACGCAAAGTAGTGATTTCGAATAAATTCCCAAAAAAACTTCCCTTTATAGTGGAAACTGGTTTTTATCTTTTAGTAGAAAGTCTTCGTAATGGCTTGGATGTTAATCCATATCAATCCAAGGGACTCATAAGATTTAATGATATTAGCGGTAGAAAGCGAGCAAAAAGAACCGATCTACTTTGGGCAGACTGGGGAATAATGCATCTACACATAACGGATAGGTCATTAAAGCAAGGAGAATATTTTTCTGACAGAAAATGCAGTAATGGGGAGTCATGGCTTCTATTTTGTATTTTCTCAGGAAATGAAGTTGGCCTTATTGATGTCAGGCATCATCAAGAAAACACCTTATTTTCAGATCATGATTTGGTAAGGACTATTAAGGAAAGCTGGCCTGAATATATGGAGCAATTCAGACTAAAAGGCATGTTGCCTGGCCAAAACTATACTAATGAAGAGATTGGACAGCTTCGGGCAAGAGGCATAAGTCCTGGCTTAATTATTGATGATGCGGTCTATATGGGACCTGGTATGGGTGTTACTTCTGCATCTACATCATTGCGGGTTACTGATAAGGCTAGTCGGTTGCTGGGGTGGATAGATCAGTTAGCCAGTTTTGCTTGTGACGAGAGTGGTTTTATACAAAATAAGATAAAACAATTGGGTGTTGAGAACCCTAGGTTAGAGCTTTGTATTACTGCTCAAGGTTTTGCTATTTATGAAACACAGTCAAAGGTAGCGTTTAAACTCCCTAAAAATCCTGACAATGAGGAGGCGCACTACTCTGCCAAAATGATTGATTTATTTTGTCCTGATTGGGCTATATCTAAGTATTTGAGTTAGGGTTATGTCATGGGTTAACGAAGCAAAACATATCCTTAAGGTGTAGCTCATACGTCTCCCACTCTTTGAAAGCCAAATTAATATGATTGCTGATACAGCTGTTAATGATGCAGTAACACTTTTAGATAAAAATCTTGATTACAAAGTAATTCGACGCATCTCTCCTCGCAAATCATTTGCAGAGAGTAATGGGCAAGCATTACTAAAGGGAGTGGTCGTAGATACAGAAACCACAGGTACTAACTCAGACCAAGACGCTATTATTGAGCTAGGTATGGTTCTGTTTGAATTTGATCCTGAAACAGGGTTGGCCTACAACGTTATCGGATCATTTGATGAGCTAGAGGATCCTGGCTTTCCTATTCCACCAGACTCTACCGCAGTTCATGGCATTACAGATGAAATGGTAATGGGTAAGAAAATTGATAACAATAGCGTGGAGCGTTTCCTCGAAGAGGTTAGCATCGTCATTGCGCATAACGCTAAGTTCGATCGAGTCTTTCTTGAAAAACGATTGCCAATATTTGAGTCCCTACCTTGGGCATGTACCTTTGCACAGATCGACTGGAGTGGCGAAGGCGTAGGATCAGCAAAGCTTGATTACATTGCTTATCAATACGGTTTCTTTTACGACGCACATCGTGCCGAAGTTGATTGCTTTGCATTGCTTGAAATACTTCAGAAACAGCTACCTAAATCAAAAGAACTGGTTTTAAAGTCCTTACTGCGGTCACTGCATCAGAAAAGTTATACCATTTCTGCACTAGGCTCACCTTTTGAAACTAAAGATATTTTGAAGGCAAAAGGCTATCGATGGAACGGTGACAAGAAGTGCTGGCATAACACCTTAACTGGTGATGATGCTATTAAGGAAGAGGTGGTTTGGTTGAAAGATAATGTCTATGGCGGTAAGTCAGCCAAAGTCGAAATAGAGGTTCTGAACTGTCTAACGAGATTTTCAAATAGATCGGGTAATCGCGGCATCAGAGAAATCTAATTCAAGAAAATCTGGGAAAGTTAGTATGTAAGGTTAGGTAGCCACTGTAGCGAGATAAGTCCAGTCTGTGATGTATACAAACCGCGTTGACAGTTAGACTAAGAATGGGCGATACTTTAGGCACTTCCTTAGAGGAAGAACGGGACGCCTCTTTTTGCAGAGCAATCTGCGACGTTGGGGGTGTAGGGTCAAATCTACACCAACCAAATGGAAACTTACTTTTACTAGGTTCGTCTCGTGGATAGCCCGGGATTCGTCTCGGGCTTTTTGTTTTAGGCAAATGTTAAGATGAGTATAGAAGATCAACTTAGAGAGAAGATAACTCAAGAATGCGAGAAGTTAATACTTCGCCACCATGAGTACCACAACCATGTCCATGCAGATTGGATGCGGAGTAAGGCTCGTATCAAAAACGTCCCAGCAAAAGTCATTCAAACACCAGAGTATTGGCAGCTAGATAAAAAATTCAATCCGTTTTATGTAAAGTCAAATGCCGCAGCAATTGCAAAGTCAATTGCCAAAAAGATTGCGGATAACACTTACGTTCCCAACGACCCTTTTCGCAAGTCCATCCCAAAGGCAACTGGGGGCTCACGAGAGTTAACGATATATCAGATTCCAGATGCAGCCGTTTCGAAGTATTTCTACAGCCGATTACTTGCGAAGAATAAGCATAGATTTAGCTCATTTTCATATGCATACCGAAATGACAGAAATGTTCATTTCGCGATTCAGGATATAACCGTTGATCTTTCACTGGATGCACGTGCATTCATCGCGGAATTTGACTTTTCAGACTTCTTTGGCTCAATTGGCCATGAGTATCTGTACGATCAACTTCATGAGAATGGATTTCTCATTAGTGAAGAGGATGAGCAGATAATCCGAGCGTTTTTGTCTAAACGCGATAAAGGAATACCTCAAGGTACTTCAATATCACTTTTCCTTGCAAATCTTGTATGCTGGAAATTAGATAAATCGCTTGAAAAATGTGGTCTAAAATTCGCTCGATATGCTGATGACACGGTTGTTTGGAGTCCAGACTACGCAGCAATCTGCAGGGCTTTTTCCATTATTGAATCTTTCTCTCGCGAGGCTGGTGTTCCGATAAATCCTAGCAAGTCAGATGGTATTAGCCTTCTAGCAAGAAAAGGGTTAACTACAGAAATCGCCTCAAAAGAAGAGTTCCACTTCTTAGGCTATTCCATAGGAATCTCCCATGTTTCCATTCGAGATAAGGCTGAAAAGCGAATAAAGAAGCAGATATCATATCTGCTATATAAAAACTTAGTGCAGCCACTTAGAGAGACGCCCCTTCGAGGCTTGGTTATTCCAGCGAATGACAGAGATAAAGCGCTCTTATCTGCAATGATGCAAATACGCAGATATCTTTATGGTGGATTACTTAACCGAGATATCGTTGAATACATAAAGGGACGACGACGAACTCTGCATTTCAAAGGGGTCATGAGTTTCTATCCCCTCTTAAATGACGAAGATCAACTGCGTCAATTGGATGGATGGTTGTTGTCAGCCATTCACCGCTGCGTTCAACTTCGTTCTAAGCTTTTGCTTTCTCATCGCTTTGATAGAAGATATTCATTTCCCTTCTCTATCAAACGACAAGATATCATTGAGCAATATAGGCGCCGACGTATAGATGGAAAAAGGTTGCTAGAAGTACCGAGCTTCATGCTTATTTATCGTGCTTTACAGCGCGGTCTTAAGGAATCTGGTATTGAGAGGGTAATGCATCCAGAGTCAAATAAGTATACCTACAATAATATCTAACAAGGCTAGGTGTCTACCCGTTGGTAGTCCAATATAACCAGCTGGACTTAATTAATGCCTTAAATAAATTTTTAGGATAGTAGTTAATGAATAATGAATCACTTGAAGATGATAAGCAACAAACTACAAAATGGATAACACAAGAAAGTAAATTATCTTTTTTCGAAGAAAATTATGATGTACTCTCACATGGAATATATGGCGCTGGAGTTAAGATCTATATTGGATCTCGCGACAACAAAATATGCAGATTTTGCAATAAAACTGAGTCTGAAACAACTTTTAAAAATATTTCCCACGCTATTCCTTTTTTTCTAGGCAATAATCAATTATTAATAAATACTGAATGTGATATCTGTAATAAATTTTTCTCTGAAAATCTTGAAACGCATCTTGATAAATATACCCGACCGTATAGATTAGCGGCACAAATACGTGGCCGTAAAGGAGTTCCATCCTTTAGAAGTAATGACAAAAAAAACAGAGCGGACTTTATAAACTCAATGGAAGTCAAAGCTGTTATTGACTCAGGTTTTGCAACATTGGATGAAGAAAATAAAAAATTACATCTTAATTTTGCAAAAGAAGCATATATACCGAGTGCAGTTTATAAAGCGCTATGTAAGATTGCGATATCTACAATTGATAAAGAATCAGATGTCAGTGATTTTCAGGCCACAATTAATTGGCTGATGAATCCAGATCATAACTACTCTCCAATGAGGCCATTAAAAGTTGCGACAACATTTATACCTGGCCCACGACCATTTGATAAAGTAGCTACTTTTTTATTAAGAAAAAAATCCTCTTCTTCTCTACCGTATGCTGTGTTTGTAATAGCGTTTGGCAATTTTGTTTATCAATTAATTATTCCTGCATTGATCGATGCTGCAAATGGTAATAGTTCAAAGATAACAATGCCTTTTTTCCCAACCCCGTTTGATACAGATTGGAGTTTTGGCGAACCTAGTTATGGTTTTTTAGATTTTTCCTCTTCAGAGTTGAAAACAGAGAATGCGCCAATAGTATTTTCTTATGAAAAAGCTTGCTTAATAAATTCAGCATCTAGCGATAATAATATGTCTTTTAAGCCATTAGAAAACTAGAATCTCATGCCTATTTCAGATAACGATTACAAACTTTTGTGGGGTCGCGCCGCAGGTATCTGCTCTAATCCTGTATGCCGTGCAGATTTAACAATACTTTTGCAAGGTGTGGCTAGTTACAATGTAGGTGAAATGGCACATATAATTGCTCGTCGGCCAACAGGCCCACGCGGAATTGAACAAGGGGGAGCAGATACTTACAGTAATTTGATACTGCTTTGTCCAACTTGTCATAAAACAATAGATAAGTCTCCTGAAGGTCAGTATCCAATTGATTTATTGCATTCATGGAAGAAAGAACATGAAGATGCGATACGTTTATCTGGGTCAGAGAAGCATTTTTCATCATTAAATGACCTTAAGCAATATGTTAATCGGATGCTTATGGAGAATAAGGCAAATTGGGAGGCGTTTGGACCACAGTCTGAAACTGCGCAAACTGACTTAGGTTCTAATCTCCACACTGTATGGACGCTACGTAAATTGGATACGATTGTTCCTAATAACAGACGTATAGCGAATGTATTGAATTCAAATATACAGTTACTTGGGTCAGAAGAATTCAAAGCCTTTACTGATTTCAAAGTTCACGCTTCAGCTTTTGAGACTAATCAAATTAATCGCTTAGATTCATATCCTACTTTCCCACCTCATTTTGCAGAGCTATTTTCGGTATGACAAATAACGGTTCAAATAACTGGAACGTCCCATTTTGTGACATAACTTGGTTTGAGAGGCTATTGAAGACTCATCCAAATATCGCCAATGTTTATCGCCACGACGATATTATTTTTGAAGTTGAGCGAGTAAAGCAATCAGATTCTTTGCGTTTTTTTTGCTGTAGGCAATATGCTATGGGTTTAACGTTAGTACAACGGGCTATAGCAGAATTTGGCCCACTTGATCTTATATACATCGGTGGGGGCTGGAACGGCTATACATCAGATGCTAAGCTTTTCTGTGATCAGCAGCACATCGGTCTATATGTTAGCGAGGAAATGTCTGGTGCCATTTGGAAAGACGAATTTTGGTCCTATTGTAAGCGCAACGAAGATGACGATCCGGTTTATTTCAACCGAGGTTAATGATCTTTACGCCATTTATGGTTTTGGTTCTTTTTTTCGTTCTAGTTTGTACTCAGACATAGATATTCTTGCAGTTGCATCACCTGCTTGTGTCGATGCGCTTGGAGTTTACTATGTACTGAAAGAACAATTGGATAATTTATCTTCCGATATAGGAGTACCAATCGATCTTACATTTTTAACATATAATGAATTTCTTGAAAGACCATTATTAGAAATAGATCAGTTAGTGCTGATATATGCTAGTAATTAGGAAGTTTTCATTAATACTGATATTTATATAGGAAATTTTCACTTTATCTGCAAAATTTTCGATATATCAGAATTTTTAAAATGAAAAAGTCCTTGATTTATATAGGAGTGAGTTTTCATCTTTTATGAGAACCTACAAAATTTTTAATCAATATTACTAAAGTAATACAGAAAAAGGCCCGACACAGGGCCTTTTTATTGAACGATTCGTTTTATTTAAATATCAAAATATAAAAATTATGA
>Ga0208120_100015_pt1 | contig 77760 bp, 76 predicted proteins | sample LakWasMet52_LOW8_2_FD_183888 | JGI IMG/M metagenome (GOLD analysis project Ga0208120, IMG submission 183888) | Freshwater sediment methanotrophic microbial communities from Lake Washington under simulated oxygen tension - Sediment Metagenome... | ecosystem: Environmental > Aquatic > Freshwater >...
CTTGATAAGTTAACTGCACAAACACATCTTCCAAGCTGGTTTGGTCTGGCGCAATTTGAAACAGGCCCCAATTATTTATTACAGATGCCTGCACAATGGCATCGGCAGAGGCGGCTTCATCTGCCAAGCGCACGCGCATCATATTATTTGGCAAGCTTTCAGCTTCAATCACGCCCGCAGTGATTAACATGGCATCTACACTTGGTGGATTACGTAAGCCAATGAGCAATTTATTGCCGATTCGTTGTTTTTAAAGCACATCAATAGAACCGTTAAACACTAACTTGCCTTTATCAATAATCTGCACATGGTCGCAAACCATTTCAACTTCAGGCAAAATATGGGTAGAAATAATCACACTATGTTCACAACCCACTTCACGAATTAGCGAACGAATATCACGGATTTGAATCGGATCTAAACCAACGGTTGGCTCATCTAGAATTACCACCATCGGATTATGGATAATCGCTTGTGCAATACCCACACGTTGCTGATAACCATTTGATAAGTTTTCAATCAATCGATTACTCATTTGACTTAAACCACAACGCTCCTTGGCATTTTCAACCGCTTTTCTAATAGCACCAGAACTGACTCTATGTAATCTAGCCGCGATAGTTAAATACTCATCTACAGTAAGTTCTTTGTATAGAGGACGCATTTCAGGCAGGTATCCAATGAGCGCTTTAGCTTCTTTTGGATTTTCCATCATATCGATACCACAGATTTTTACAGAACCATTAGTAGGCGCAAGGTTACCCGTCAGCATTTTCATGGTGGTCGATTTGCCTGCCCCATTAGGCCCCAAAAAACCTAAGACTTGCCCTTTGCGTAAGGTGAAGCTCACATTGCTGACGGCTTCTCGTCCACTATATAGCCTAGTAAGATTAGTGGCTTCTACCGTAAAATTATTCATTATTGACATTTTAAATTTTATAAAGAATGGCTTGGTTACTTAATTTACAAATGTCATGTTAGAAACCACATCATTGATAAAAGTGATTTCTGTCTGTTTGAATGTCTGTTTTGAGTTGTAACTGACCAGATTGGGGTAATACCACATCTCAATCACTTCAACTTTAGAGTTGCTCGGGATTGCCTTCCCAACATACCCCTCAGCATTATTGGGTTTTACCGGGCTTTTCTTATTCATGGGCTTACCTAAGGTTTTTAAAACAAATTTTTGATTTTTACCTTTAAACACTTGGATAAACTCCATTTCCTTATAGATTTTTTTATCCTGGATGGTAGAAGTTGCCCATACTGAATTTACTGAAAGAGTTAGAAGAGCGGCGACAGTTAACTTTAAAAGTGGTTTCAAAACAATTCCTTTGGTTGATATTAATTTTATTGAAAATTAAAACTGTGGGGCACAATACGTTAATGATTGATTGAAGCTTTACTTTGGATAACTCCCAATTGAATAGCCAAATGCACTAGATTGGCGGTTGTTTGCACATCTAGCTTTCGCCTGATCGTCGTTTGAATATTAGCTACAGTTTTGTAGCTAATATTCAAACTCTCAGCAATCACATCTAATGAGTTACCAACTGCTAATTGTCTAAATACTTCAAATTCACGTGGTGCAAGTTTTTCAAGTGGCTTGTTATTTTCATTCATCAAGTCCATGGCGAGATGCTCAGCGACTTTGCGACCAATAAACCGCTCGCCTTGAAATACCTTCCCTATTGCATCAATCAGCGTATTGATGTCATCAGACTTCACCACGTAACCTTTAGCCCCGGCTTGCATGGCACGTAATGCGTAAATATTGTCATCATGCATGCTGTAAACAAGAATTTTTGCGCTTTTCTGGCGCAACATAATTCTTTGCAATGCCTCTAGCCCGCCCATCTTAGGCATATCTAAATCCATAATAATCAGTCTAGGCTTGTATTCTTGATTTAATAATATTGCAGATTCACCACTGTCTGCCTCAGCTATGACGCGATAGCCCCATTGGTTAAGTAGGCTTTTTAAGCCCTGCCTTACCACGGCGTGATCATCAACGAGTAAAATGGTTTTTTCCATGATGCAATCCTAAAAAATTAATCTACTGAGGAGTGCGCTAACAGACAGCTAGCACATGTAATATGAATAGGGATTTTTGCACATACCACCACCCCTTGCGGGCTGTTTCTGTGGACTAAAAATTCACCGTTAACCGCATTAATGCGCTCACGCATACCAACTATACCCATCCCGCTCGATACTTCTGGCGCAGTCATGCCTATGCCATCATCTTCAACTTCAAGGCATAGGTATTGCAAATCACTATCGGATGTGCCGTTGACTAAATTAAGTGAAATAGTCACCTTCTTGGCTTGTGCATGTTTAGCTATATTGGTAAGAGCCTCTTGCATAAAACGATAAAGCGTTATACTAACTTGCTCAGAGGCCGCTAGATCTCGCTCAGCAGTTTGCTCTGAAAAAAACTGAGCACATTCATCTATATGTAACTCAACATTTACATTTGGTTGTCGCTCACGCCACTCTTGCACCATTAAATGAATACCATCCACGCAACTTTTACTGTTAGTAGGTGCGGGGCGCAATCGACGCATGAGTGACTTCGCCATGTTTTGAATATGCCCCGCATTAGACAAAATACGCCTTGCAGGGTGACTGTCAGAGTCTTCCTTAACCGTTAAAGATGAAGCGTCTAGCCGAATTGCTAATAAATATTGACCAATGTCATCATGCAAGTCTCGCGCAAGTTCTAAACGTTCAAACTCTTGCACTTTAAGTATGTGTTGCGTGAGCAATTTATTTTCAATCAACAATTGTGCATTTTTTTCTTCGGCCATGAATCTCTGTTCAATTTCTTTTTTTTGTTCAACCACGCGACGCCAAGCAAACCATACCAATGCAATCGCAGTAAATAACAATAAGTAAGGCACTTCATCTAATTGAAAGCTTTCATATTCCTCAAGCTTTTCTGCGAGCGTCTCCGCTAGATTAATTTCTAATGCCATAAGATAAACCAAGAAAACCAGTAACACTGCCTTAACCGCATCTTTGTGCATCACTTTAAGTTGCTGCCATAAATTGTATATTTTCATAATGCGGCAATTATTGTGCAAAGTCACATGCTTGAGTAGGTGAAAATTTCCCGATAACAAGTAAAACACCGAAATCTAATTGAAATATAAATGAAATGTAATGAGAGGGAGTAATTGCGCAATGAGTCGGGAAATATTCATCTTAAGCAAACTGTAGCAAAAGTGCATAGTTCGATTCGCCAGATTTTTAAAGTTTAGAGATGGCTACATGTAGGTAAGTTTAACCAACCAACGGGAGACGAATATGAATCGCAAAGTGACTAACCTCAAAGTTAGTGCAGCAATCAGCGGTTTGTTTATGCTTGCGGCAGCACAAACTGCCTTTGCAGATGCAGACTTAGATAAACGTGTGCAAGATCCAAATCAGTGGGCTACACAAACTGGTGCTTACAACAGCCAGCATAATAGCCAATTATCACAAATTAACAAAAACAATGTTAAGAATGTAAAAGCTGCTTGGTCATTCTCAACAGGCGTGTTGAATGGTCACGAAGGTGCGCCATTAGTCATTGGTGACATGATGTACATCCATTCAGCATTCCCTAACAATACTTATGCGGTTAATTTAAATGACCCAGGCAAAATTGTTTGGTCTCACAAACCTAAACAAGATGCCTCAACAAAAGCTGTGATGTGTTGCGACATTGTTGACCGTGGTGTGGCTTATGGTGCAGGTCAAATTGTGAAAAAACAAGCCGATGGTCATTTGTTAGCGCTAGATGCTAAATCAGGCAAAGTAAACTGGAAAGTAGAGTTATGCGATCCAAAAGTAGGGATGACTTTTACACAAGCGCCTTATGTTGTTAAAGACACGGTGCTTATCGGATGTTCTGGTGCTGAACTAGGTGTTCGCGGTGCAGTAAATGCAGTTGATTTAAAAACAGGCGCTTTGAAATGGCGTGCTTATGCGACTGGTCCAGATGCAGATATTCGTTTGCAAAAAAACTTTAACGAAGCTAACCCACATTATGGTCAATTTGGCTTAGGTACTAAAACTTGGGAAGGTGATGCTTGGAAAATTGGCGGCGGCACTAACTGGGGTTGGTATGCTTATGATCCAAAATTAAACTTGTTCTACTACGGTTCAGGCAACCCGGCGCCATGGAATGAAACCATGCGTCCAGGCGATAATAAATGGACAATGACAATTTGGGGTCGTGATGTTGATACGGGCGAAGCTAAATGGGGTTATCAAAAAACACCCCATGATGAGTGGGATTTTGCTGGTGTAAACCAAATGATGTTAACTGACCAGCCAGTCAACGGCAAAATGACACCATTGCTTACTCACCTTGACCGCAACGGCATTATGTATACGCTTAACCGTGATACAGGTGCATTAGTCTTGGCGGATAAAGTGGATCCCGCAGTAAACGTGTTCAAAAAAGTGGATTTAAAAACTGGTTTGCCAGTACGCGATCCTGAGTTTTCAACACGTATGGATCACAAAGGCACTAACATTTGTCCATCAGCCATGGGTTTCCATAACCAAGGTATTGACTCTTACGATCCTGAGTCACGTACATTGTACGCAGGCTTGAACCATATCTGTATGGATTGGGAGCCGTTCATGCTGCCATACCGTGCAGGTCAATTCTTCGTGGGTGCAACGCTCGCGATGTATCCTGGCCCTAGCGGTCCGACAAAAACCGAAATGGGTACAATCCGTGCATTTGACACCGTAACCGGTAAAGTTAAATGGTCCAAGTGGGAAAAATTTGCTACATGGGGCGGTACTTTATACACCAAAGGTGGTTTGGTTTGGTACAACACTTTAGACGGCAATATCAAAGCATTAGATAACGCCAATGGTAAAGAGTTGTGGAAATTCAAAATGCCATCAGGTGGTATCGGTTCTCCTATGACTTACTCATTCAAAGGCAAACAATACGTTGGCAGCATGTTCGGTGTAGGCGGTTGGCCTGGTGTTGGTCTGGTGTTCGACTTGACTGACCCAAGTGCTGGTTTGGGTGCTGTAGGTGCGTTTAAAGAACTCCAACACTACACCAATATGGGTGGCGGTTTGATGGTGTTTAGCCTGTAATTTTGGCAAATAGCAAAAATGTAATTTATTTGTAAATGTCATCTAAGCGGCTGGGGGGATAAACTCCCCAGCCATTTAGTGAAGTTTATGCATATTCAAATAAGTATTGAAACGGTTTACTTACCAGTTCTGAAAATTATCTGGTTATTTAATCAATATATATTTGAATGTGTAGTAATAACACAGGTAATTAAATAATAGGGATCTTACAGTTTTAGGAGTATTTGTCGTATGAAAAATAGTCAATTTGGCCGGTCAGTGCTGAAACAACTCATTCTTGGTGCACTTAGTATAGGCGCGCTAAGCTTAAGTACACTAAATGCGCAAGCAGCTGATTTAAACGTCTGTTCGGGTGAAAATGAAATGCCTTTTTCTAATCTTAAAAAAGAAGGTTTTGAAAATGAGATTGCTGAGATTATCGGTAAGGCACTCGATAGAAAAGTAAATCATGTTTTCTGGAAAGACCCACGCTTAGTTGAGCGTGATTACCTTGCTAAAAAGAAATGTGATGTCATGTTGGGCGTAGATAGTACTGATCCACGAGTGCTAAAAACAAATTCTTATTACAAGACAGGCTATGTATTTATTACCCGCCAAGACCGTGAAATTGACATTTCATCATGGAATGACGATTTATTAAAAGAACCAAACTTTCGCATTGGCGTGATGCACGACAGCCCAGGCAAAGTGATGTTGTTACAAATTAACCGCTTTGATGACATGTTTGATTATTTTGCTGAGAAACAAAAATATCAATCTACCAGAAATCGAGCTATACGCGTAGAACCACAAGAAATTGTAAATGATGTAGCCACAAAATACATACATACCGCCATGCTTTGGGCACCAGAAGCAGCGCGTTATGTATTCGCTTCAAAAGTGCCACTCAAAATGCAAATTGTGAAGGATGATGCAAAAAAATCAAATGGTCAAAAAGTGCCAATGCATTATGAAATTGCAATGGGCGTGCGTAAAGACGATACGGCTTTACAGCAAGATTTAAACCGTGTGATTAAAGAAAAGCGTACTGAAATTGAAGCCGTATTAAAGCGTGAAGGCATTATTTTATTGCCAATTTCAGGCAGTTAAATTAGCTAGAGATTATTTGCAAGCAAGCGTGTTAAGTTCAAGTTATAAGAGGAGAAAGTCGTTGAACAGATTAGTAAAGTCAAGCCACATTTCAGCTTTTAGTGCAGTCATATTGGCTACATTTTTAACGGCTTGTTATGCATCACAACAAGAAGATAAAGCCGTAGTGTCAACTGAGCCTACCGCTAAAAATATTCAAATTGCCGCCGCAAATGCTGCGCAGCCGGTTGAAACAGCCACTGAAGCCGAAATTGTCGTAGATACCGGGCCAGATATCGAGTTTCGTGGCACGATTTCAGGCGACGTGTTAGACCTGAATGATGGCGGTGTCACGGTCGAAACCCCGGCTGTGAAGCAATTCCGGAAAACCGGCATAAACCCTTATAACAATATGAAAACAAAAGTAGACAACGGTTACACCATCTATTCAACTGCTTGTTCTGGCTGTCACGGGCACTTAGCTGAAGGAAAGTTAGGGCCTGCACTTGCTGACAGTTATTGGACATACCCTGGAAATAAAAAAGATAAAGGTCTGTTTGAGACTATTTACGGCGGCGCCGCAGGCATGATGGGGCCTCAAAAAGGTCGTCTCAATCAAGATGAAATTCTGCAAATCATGAGTTGGGTACGTAGCCTGCAAAATACAGATGCAAAAAAAGCCCATTAGTAATTAAGAAATCTGCCTGGCGGCTAACTGGTGGTTGCCAAGCAGACAGTGCAATATCACCAGCAACCATATCACAAGGAGTTTTTAATGAAACGTATTTTGACATTAGTGGCAATCGCAGGCGCAATGGTTGCATCTAGCACTGCATTTGCCTATGACGGACAGAATTGCAAGGAAGCAGGCAATTGCTGGGAAGCTAAACCTGGTTACCCAGAAAAAGTCGCAGGTTCTAAATATGATCCCAAACATGATCCAAAAGAAGTGGGTAAACAACAAGCTTCTATTCAAGCGATGGACGCACGTAACGCGAAACGTATTGCCAACGCTAAAGCGACAGGTAAATTTGATTACGATTCAGCAGAATAATTAAATTTAAAGCCGATGTTATACAACATCGGCTTTTTTAGCTTCATTTCATCAGTTTTACAAGTACTTGGTATTAACAATACTTAGATTTTTAGTGCTGATGAAATTATTCTAAATTTTGATATTTTAAAATCCTAAGTATTTTTGAAAGTACCGTCTTAATATGCCTAATTGCGATATCAATCTCAACGAATGGCGCGATCGTGCCATTGCATTTGAAAGTGCACTTAATAGCGTTGTGCTTGGCTTAAATAAACAAGTGCGGTCACTCACTATCGCAATTTTCTCACGCGGTCATGTGTTGTTAGAAGGCGATGTGGGCGTTGGTAAAACCACCTTATTGCGAGCTGCTGCACGGCTGTTAGGTGGCGAGTATCAGCGCATTGAAGGTGCGATAGATTTAATGCCTAGTGATTTTTTGTACCATGCTTATCTTGACCAGAATGGTCAGCCCGCTGTAGCCCCTGGCCCCTTATTGCAGCATGAAGAGGCGTTAGCCGTGTTCTTTTTCAACGAAATCAACCGTGCTCGTCCGCAAGCGCACAGCTTGTTATTGCGCCTAATGGCAGAGCGTAGTGTAAATGCGTTTAATCGTGAATATCATTTCCCACATCTCACGGTTTTTGCTGATAGAAATCGCCTAGAACGTGAAGAAACTTTTGAATTACCTGCTGCCGCACGCGACCGATTTTTTATGGAAATTTCTATCGATGCTCCAAGTGACCGCGATTCGCAACGTGATTTGATGTTTAATCAACGCTTTCACAATGTGGATGCACTGATTGATACGCTGCAGGCTGGTCTCGTGCCTTATTCTGACCTAAATTCAGTGGCTGATGCAGTGCAAAGTAGTGTGCGTGCCGAGCTACCTTTGCAAGATTATGCTGTAAATTTGTGGCGTGCCTTGCGTAATCCCGCTGATGCTGGCGTGGTGCTGGATGACGTTGATACGTCAAGATTGGTGTCTGGAGGTGCAAGTCCGCGTGGTATGGCGATGTTGATGCGAGCTGCACGTTGCCGTGCTTGGCTTGAAGGTCGTGATTACCTGTCGCCAGACGATATTCGCGAGGTGTTTCACGACACAGTAACACACCGTGTATTTTTTACACCTGCATATGAGTTACGTCGTGAAATCCTAGCGCCGCAATTATTGAATAGCGTGATTGACAAAGTTTCTGCACCTTAATTTTTTACTGATAGTCGTGACCAGTCTGATTCCACAAGAGTTTTTTTACCATCTAGGTTGGCGTGCGCGCGGTTTTCATCCTGGGACTCATCCTACGCGCACCTCTGGGGGTAATGCGGATTTTCAGAGTTATGTGCCCTTTATGGAGAACCCCAATCCAAGGCGGATCGATTTACGTGCTACTTTGCGTAGTGTGCCACGTCAATTAATGTCACGTTCTTATCATGAACGTAGTGCAGTTGCAGTTTATGCCGTGTTAGATTTATCTGAATCTATGCATTTTTCTGGTAACTGCAATAAATTTAAATTAATGACGGAAATTGTAACATCTGCAGCATGGTCTGCTGTGCGTAACGGTGATTCGTTTGGCTTGGTGGCTTGTGATAATGCGGTGAGATTTGATTTGTTCGAAGCCCCTGCGTACAGGCCAGGTTTGGCTGAAGAAATTCGTGCAAAATTATTAATTTCTCAGCAATTAGGCAATTCTATTGATAAAACTATTCAGCCATTAACTGCCACAGCATTACCACTAGCAGCACAATTGTTGCGCCAGAAACGATCTCTGGTATTTTTAATTTCTGACTTTCATTTACCGGATGCGCTAATCAGTCAAACTTTATCTTCTCTCATGCCACACGATGTTATACCACTTGTGCTTTGGGATAGCTCAGAATATAGCAATATTCCTGATTGGGGTTGGGCGCGTGTACGAGATATGGAGGGCGGTGGTGAAAGCTCGCTATTTTTGCGACCTGGCCTTGTACAGAAAATCAAGGCAGCTTATGCCGAACGACGCAAAAATATATCGGCACTATGCCTAAATGCAGGTGTGCGCGCACCATTTTTTATTGAAGATACGTTTAGAGCTGAACAATTAACGCGTCATTTATTGGAAGCTAATTAATGAGTCTTACAAATGGGCGTAAATCGTTCTTATACACAATATTGATGTCGCTTGTACTTATTCAAAACAGTGCTGCTAATGTTGCCTCTGAAACAAATACTCCCATTAAAATACAATCTAATGTGGTTGAAATTGGCTATCAAATAGGTGACATTGCACACCAAACTTTAGTTATTCGGATACCTAAAGGCTATGTTTTAGATGAGTCTTCATTACCAGCGCAAGGCAAGAGTGCAGCGTACATGGAATTACGCAATGCTAAATGGCAAACACAAGAGATTGGAAATATTAGCCAACATAAGCTTGAATTAGATTGGCAAATTTTTCGAGTAATGCAAGAAACACGCGCTTATTCACTTAAACCACTAGATCTGCAATTTCGTACAAAAAAAGGAAAAGATAAAGTGTTGGCAGTGCATGTGAATGCTGCAAATGTGATGGTGGCCTCAGTACTGCCTACAGCGATGGATGCTGCCCATACCAAGCCGCAGGGTGATGTCGCTCCAGCATTACGTAATACGCAATCAATAGTGACTTCATTGTGGCTATCACTCATTGGTTTTCTATTATCAAGCTTATATTTTGCATGGCGATTTGATTGGTTACCTAAAAAATTCACAGCCTTTTTTGCAGCGCCTAAACCTTTTAAGGGAGCTTATCGCGAAATTAAGGCATTGCAAAAAGATGGTGAGAGTTCTTCACAAATTGACAATGCGATGCGCAGTTTACGACGAGCTTTTGACCTTACCGCAGGGGTTACATTGAGCGTAGAGAGACTTGCAACATTGTTTGTGAATAATAGCAAGCTCATGCCTAAGCGCGCTGAAATTAAACATTTTTATGAGGAATCTGAACGCTGTTTCTTTGCTGGTGGTGAAAGTACATTTAACCTTAAGCAACTTATTCAATTAAGTCATCAATTGATGATGCTTGAGTCTGTATGAACTCGTTGACTGAGTTTTTTCAAGGCATGGGCTTTGGAAATGTAGGTTTTGAAAACCTGGGTGTAGAAAGCCCTGCTTACCTGCTGCTATTGTCATTTGCATTATTTCCATTGCTAGTACGAGGACATCGCACTTTCTCTTATCCATCTACAAGTCAACTTCCAATAGACCCACTTTCAATTTGGTTGGAACGAATATGGCGGATGCTAGGCTCGTTAGCAATTGGTTTTATAGCGCTGGGCTTGGCTGGGTTTTACTGGGGCAGTCATTCAATAGAGCGTGTTGGTCGTGGTGCTCACATCATGTTGGTGCTAGACCGTAGTGCAAGTATGAATGAAGATTTTGTGGGTAAACTTGAAGGAGACTCATCTAAGTTAGTTGTCGCAAGGCATGTGTTGCTATCCTTTGTAAGTAAAAATCGTGAGGATTTATTGGGTCTGGTGACATTCAACACATCTCCTATACTCGCAGCGCCCTTGGGAGGGGATAAAAGTGCGGTGCTATCTGCGTTAAAGGCTGCTGAAGCCGGTGGCATGGGCTTTACAGCTGTGGCACGCGGCTTAGCCTTGGCGCTTAGTTACTACGAAGGAAAACCTGTCACAGGTTCACGCGTTGTAGTGTTAGTGTCAGATGGCGGCGCGCATTTAGATAGCAAAACGCAAGATATGCTACGTAATATGTTCCATCGGCAAGACGCCTCACTTTATTGGATCTTTTTACGTACCGCAAACGGGGAAGGCTTATCAAAACCACAAGAAGAAGGTCATGACGATGCTTATCCTGAATATCACCTCCACAAATATTTTGGATCAATGGGCGTACCTTACAAAGCCTATGAAGCAGAGAATCCACAAGCTGTAGAACAGGCAATGAATGATATTGCACGTTTGAAGAATCAGCCAGTACGCTATCAGGAAGTAGCTCCACGACGGAATCTGTCAGCGATATTTTATAGTCTGGCACTGCTATGTACACTGGGGTTAATGGCAATTCATTCAACAGAGGTTAAGCAATGGAAAAACGCATAATAATTTGGTTGAATAATCACCTGTTGCAGGCTTTTCCCTGGGTGCTGTTCATTAGTTTTCTTTCACTTTTAGGCATGTTATGGAGTGGTACTGCGCTCTACAAAGCTAAGCAATATCATCATCATTTGCATAATCATACATTGCAAAATAATGTAGCTGATGATGCAATATTTGCTGATGCAGTTTACTGGGTGAAGCAAGGCAATAATGAAAAAGCCTTAAAACTGTATGCGCAAGCCATTTCTAGCCCGGACCTTAATATTCGCAAAACAGCCAACTACAATATGGCGAATATTTATTTACGTGAAGCAAACAAATTGCTAGAGACCGCTGGACTTGAGTCATGGGATAAGGTGACGCCTTTATTATCCATGGCGAAAGAAGGTTATCGTGAGGCATTAAGGCTAGACCCTGGCTGGGTGAATGCTAAATATAACTATGAATTAGCCTTACGTATTGCGCCTACGATAGAAAGTAAACACAGCCGCCAGACACCAGAAGACGAAGAGCTTAAAGACCAAGAGTCTGCCCCTGAAGGTTGGCCAGCTATTCCTGGATTTCCAAGAGGAATGCCATGAACGTCCCTATGGATTTTTTGAAGGGGCTAAACGCACTTGATTGGCGTGGCCGTTTATTGTTAGCGGCTATTATTTTGCTCAGCATTACCTTATTTAAACCACAAGCAAACTTACCTAAGCGTGTGTTTGACTGGTTTATCGTACTTGATATCACACAAAGTATGAATGTGCGTGATATGACCGAGCATAATAAGGCGATGAGTCGCTTAGCTTATTCTAAAAGTGCTATTCGAGCATCATTAAAGTCCTTACCTTGTGGATCACGTGTTGCAATAGGCTTATTTACTGAGCGTGACACGACTACTGTTACGTTCCCTATGGAAGTTTGTGAGCATTTTGGTGCTCTGGATGAAATGGTTGTTCGCCTTGATTGGCGAATGGCTTGGGCTGCTGACTCATTCATTATTAATGGTTTATTTAGTGCTATTAGGCAAACACCTAAGCTAGATAAAAACATGCGATTAGCCTTTATTAGTGATGGCCACCAAGCCCCCCCAATTAACCCAGATTACGCACCTAAATTTGAGGGTAAAGCTGGCGACATTAACGGAGTCATCTTAGGCGTAGGCGGAAACACGCCTGCCCGCATCCCAAAGTTAGATGCAGATGACAATATTTCAGCTTATTGGGAGCTAGAAGAAGTCATGCGCTATGCCACTTTCGGCGTTTCTAGAAAGACACAATCCGCTTTAGACATGGAAAACCAACATGGTCGTAATGCGCCGCACGGTAGCAACCCTGCCGAAGTCTCTAACGCACACCTTTCAGCGTTAGACGAAGCGAACTTAAGAGCTCTAGCTAAAATGACTGGGCTTGATTATTTGAACTTGAGCGACACACACGCAATGTCAGACATGCTGACGAGTAACAAAATGGGAACATGGCGTATTAGTAAAATGGATTTGCGTGCTTTGTTTGCAATTCCAGCCATGTTTTTGGTGATGTTATTTTTTGTACCAAGTTACTTTTTGCAGCAGTTATTCACGCAATTTGTTCAACCACTTTTTAAAAGGAATACTCTATGAAATTGATACACACACTTTTATTATCAGCCATTGCTATGCCAGCATTAGCGCACGGCCCTACCCCGCAAAAAACAGACCAAGCAGCAACAATAAAAGCCACGCCAGAGGCTGTATGGAAACAACTAAGCGAACCTTGTGCAATTAAGAACTGGCATCCAGAAGTGTCAGACTGCCAATCAACAGACCCTAAAAAGCGGACGCTTACCTTAAAAAATGGCAGTAAAATAGAAGAAGAAGTGGATGAAATCTTGCCAGCAGAAATGAGTATTTCTTATAGAATCTCGGGTGAGATTGATACAAAAGCACTTCCAGTTAGTTCACTTACCGGTCGCATTAAAGTCAAGGCTGAAGGCGCTGATTCAAGTGTGTCATGGCTTGCTCGTTACTATCGTGCTGATACCACTAATGAGCCTCCCAAAGGCCTGGATGATGAGTCCGCAGCAAAAGCGGTTAATGCCTATGTAAAAGCTGGTTTAATTGGATTGGATAACCCGTCAGTAAAAAAGTAACCGCCCCCACAAACCATTCGCAAGGTAAATCTTCTGCGAATAATACTTCTTGGTGGGGGAGGTTGAAGCAGATATTTAGTCGTTAATTTAAAAGATTAACGACTAAATATGAAGTGCATCAATACGAGTAAACATAATCAACTGTTGGATTTCATGGTTACTACAGTTGATTACACAAACCATGATAATGAATATGTGGAAGCGCTATCGAGATGTAGAGTGAAAGTACACCTCCTTATTTACACCTCGATTGCACATCCAAGATCACGTTTTAAGCGTAGTGAAAAACTACTGTTACGTAATGTATGCACCATCAACACAATCTAAAGTTTCAAGTAAAAACTGCAGCGCAACACTCCAGTTGATTTAACGTTGTAGCTTAATTGATGAAATTTTTTAATTTAGGATGAATTCCTAGAGAATGCGTGAAGCGTTCCCTTATGCTCTGAGCACTGTCCCGCTAAAATTGCATTCAGTTAATCTCCAAAATTAGCTAGCAGCACTTTCAGACCACACAAGCAATTTGTGTGGTCTTTTTTTATTTCAGGCTAATGCACTACAGGTTTAGTATCAACGGGTAACTTAGCATGCCAGTTGCTTGCCGCTAATTTTGCAGCGGCTATATCTTCAGCTTTCATCGTTTTAGCCATTGCATCACGTGCTTGCGCTGCGCCTACGTGGTCTTGCTTAGCTGCTAGTTCAAACCACATATAGGCCTCTTTGCTGTCTTTTTTCACGGCAATACCATCACGATAGAGCATGCCCATCTCATATTCAGCCTTGTGGTGGCCTTGTTCAGCTGATTTACGAATCCAACTTTCTGCCATAGCAACATCCTTTTTAATGCCGTTGCCATCTAAATAGTTTTTACCTAAAGCCAGCTGTGCTTTGTAATGATTTTGCTCAGCTGCTTTACGGTACCAATCGCAGGCGAGTTTACCATCTGGTTTAGTACCACGGCCTATGGTGTAAAGCCGTCCTAAGGCAAATTGCGATAAAATATGGCCCTGCTTGGCTGCTTTTTCAAACCATTTAAAGGATTCCACATCATCTTGCTTCATGCCTTGCGCTTGCGCATACATCACGCCTAAGTTGTATTGCGAATCTTGATGCCCTTGCGCACCTGCTTTTTTATACCACTCTGCAGCAATAGCATAATCTTGTTTCACGCCCTGCCCTTCGTCATACATCATGCCCACAATATGTTGCGACTGCATATCGCCTTTGTCTGCCAAAGGCTTAAATTCTTTAAGCGCAGTAGCAAAATCACGTGCCATAAAAGCCGCTTTACCTTCATTAAAACCTGCGAAACTCTCACATGATGCAAACGCCATCAATGCAATGAGAATGCTGTTCAGTAATTTTTTATTCATATATTTCCTTATTAAAATTGATTTAACTGAATACTTGACCAGCTTAGCGAATTACTTTCATTAAACGATTAGCCGTCAATCAAGCCGTGACGCATGGCAAAACGCACCATGTCAATTGGGCTGACCACACCTAATTTCTGCTTAATACTGGTATAGTAATTCGCCACGGTTTTTTGACTGATTTTCAGCATTTCGGCGACTTCCTCTACGCTCTTGCCTCCTGCCAGCAATCTAAATACCTCAAACTCTCTTCCTGACAGCAAATGAATGGGGTCCCCCTGTCCTGAAAGCGTTTCCAGAGCGATAGCTTGTGCAATTTCGGCACTTAGAAAACTCTTTCCATTTGCAACTTCTATCACGGCCCTTGATAGGTCTTCTGCCGGGCCATTTTTAGTGACATAACCCTTGACCCCTGATTTGAGGGCTTGAGAGGCAAATGATGCAGTTTCATGCATAGAAAAAATGATAACTTTTGCAGACGGGTAACGTTTAATAATTCGCCTAGCTGACTCTAAACCACCCATGCCCGGCATAGAAATATCCATCACCACAATATCGGGCTTTAATTCACCATATATCTGATAAGCCTGCTCGCCAGAGTCAGCTTCTGCAATCACATCTATGCGTTTATTCAGCTCTAATAATCTTCGCAATCCTGATCTAACTACTGCGTGGTCGTCTACCAATATCAATTTAATAGCCATTATCAAATAGCATCCTCTGTAACAACTTGCTTAAGTAATTTAACAGTAACTTTCGTACCTTGATTAAAAGATGACTCAATCTTCATCTCACCTAATAATCCTTGAATACGTTCTTTCATGCCTGCTAACCCAAAACCTTTTGCAATTATTGTGTTATCAAATCCGACACCATCATCTTCAATATAAAGATGTATGAATCGCGCATCTTGCGCCACCTGAACAGTTACTCGACGTGCATTTGCGTGCTTGGCTATATTCGTTAAACACTCTTGCATCACACGATATGCTGTAATAGATACCACTTCATCTATTGCACCCAAACCTGTATCAATCTTGTGAATAATGTTTACATTTCTGCTACGCTGACGCCAGTGATGCACTAACTCAACCAAAGCCAAACCGAGACCCAGTTCATCCAAAGCACGTGGCCGTAAGCGTTGTAAAATATGGTGCACCACATCCATCATTTGTCGTGTTACTCGACTAATGGCCTGTGCGCTCTCTTTTGCAGCAGACAATTTCCTTCCATGTACAATCGCGCTGGCATCCACATTGATTGCTGTTAAGTATTGACCAATTTCATCATGAATATCGCGCGCCAGATTTTTACGTTCATCTTCTTGCAAACGTATAATTTGTTGCGTTAATTGATGGTTGTTTTGTATGCTTTTCTGCAAGGTTTCAGCCATCACATTAAACTTTTGACCTATCTCATGTAACTCAATCTGCTTGAAGCCTGGCAATCTGCTACTAAGCCGTCCCAACTCCATTTGCGTTAACGCCTCTTTAATTCTATCGACTGGTTTGAATGTGTACTTCACCAGAAAATAAACCAGTATATTGATTACAATAAAAAATACTGCCACTAAACCAAGCAGTCCGACAGTATCATCCCATACTTCTGCAATCTCATAGCTTGTGTCAGGCGTGACTACCAACTCGCCAACAAAACGCCCATTTAAAATAATATCTCGGGTTTGTTTCTGCATGCCAAGGCTAGTTAATCCCATTGCTTTCGTAAACCAAGCTGGCGGAGCATCAGCTTCTAACTTTTGTGGATTCTTTCGATTTGTCTCACGTAACAGACCATTGATGTCATAAAAGTCTATTTTTAAGTGCCTGATATTATCTAAACTTTGTAACCTAAAAATTGAAGAGCCATCCCCCCTATTTATCCAGCCAAAATCAGATGAATAATGGAGTATTTCAGCGTCTAATAAATGTAGTGCTAAATTTGCTGTAGAGGTAACTTCTGCACGCACATCCTCCCTTGCGTTTTTAACAATAAAAAAAGTACTTACACTTAATAGCGCAAGCAACAAGCAAGTAATCATCAAATTTAGTTTAAGTTGTAGGCTCATATCAAGAGTATTTTCTAAGACTCGCTCATAATATAGATTACGATGACTTTTATCATGGGAAAAATTCCTGACAGAATCATTTAGATTAAAAACAAGGTTAGATGTCTATCAAACCATGGGTAGTCCACTGTAAGGACAGGAAGCAGTGTAAAAAGAGGAGACTACGAATCAACTATGCTTGGGCTAAATAAAAAAACACTCATTAAGAATGGTGATCGATGAATCGCTACTAGTTTACTAGACGCCTTGAGCCTATAGTTGAAGTCAAAAAATTAAGGTGAATGGCAGCTTTGTTCCGCACTTCCGCTGAATCCGCTAAGCTGCCATTAATTATTATTCCAGCACGCCACTGAACAGTATTCATTTGAGCAATATCTGAAATATATTAAACTACAACAATGGCTAATGAACACCTCAAGATAAGAATTACAAACGGTAACGCAATTGCTATGGGTCCAGGAAAAGCTGATTTACTGGAAGCAATTGATGCTTGTGGATCTATTTCATCCGCAGCTAGGCAAATGCAAATGTCTTATCGTAGAGCTTGGGAGCTGGTTGATGTGATGAACAAGTGTTTTAATCAGCCGGTTGTTACTAGCTCTCCAGGTGGCCAACACGGTGGCGGCGCACAACTTACGGAGTTTGGACATTTTATTCTTAAAAGTTATCGTGATTTGATAGCTAAAGCACATCTCGCTATCGAGCTGGAGCTTAATCAAATCCTCAGCAATCTTAACCAGCCTGAATAATAAATAAGTAATACTAGTTTTTTTTGCTGAACACCGCTATTCCTATTTGAATATAGCGTTTGTTATGATTAAATGGGAATAGCGATCCGTTAATTCGCCTCTCATCTAACTTTATAACTTAGTAAAAAAACAAAACCATGAAAAACCAGCATCAATTCAAAGCCTCAGTAATAGCTTTGGCAATATCAACCACATTTTCATTAAAAGGTTATGCACAGGATGATGCAGAATCTCGCATCAGGGAATTAGAAAACAAAGTTCAGCAATTGATGCAGCAAAGAGCTGAGCAAGACAAACAGATTGATATCTTGACCAAAGAGCTGGTAGGGATTGGTAATCAAGTAAGCCAGTCCAAAATTGCTAAATCAGAAGAAAAAGGCACTAGCAAAGGCAACCCGATTTATGGCGGCTTTAAAGATGGCTTAACATTTGAGGATGGAACTGGTAACTGGAAATTACAGCTTAATGGACGTGTTCAGACTGACTATCGCAACTTCAGCCCGGATGATTGGAAAGCAGACACCTTTAGTATTCGTAGGGCCAGGTTAGGCGGCACATTCTCATTTCTAAAAGATTTTGCAGTGCGTGTAGAGGGTGAATATGCCAACACCAATGATGGCAGCAAAGGAACAACAGCCCTAACGTATGGTTATCTAGATTTCACTAGATGGTCAGGCGCTAAGATTCGTGCGGGGCAATTTAAACCATTTTTTGGATTGGAACGTGCGCAAAGTACAAATTTCACAGATTTTGCTGAGTTATCTCTCGCCACAAATAATGGTTCAATTTTTAACTCCACCTATGATCGTGGCCTGATGGTATTTGGTGATCCGTTACCTTGGATAAATTACAACGCTTATATTGTAAATGGTACAGGTCAAAATAATGATGATGTTAAAGACAGCAAAGATATAGGTATCAGGGTCAATGCTAACTTCGCAAAATTTACAGATAATAAAAAGCTGGTTTTACATGCAGGGACATCTGCAAGCAAAGGTAGTATTGATTTTTCATCATCAACAAAAAGCATCAAGCAAGCGACTGAAGGAAACGGGGTCGAATTCTTTAACGTTGGCAGCCTGATCAATACCACATCGACGACTGATCGTAGCCGTGTAGGTTTGGAAGGTGCCATAGCTTATGGACCAGTCAAATTGCAGGCAGAGTACATAAAAGCCAACTTTGAGGGCAGACAAGGTGCTGGTCTAGGTAATGCTTTCAATAACGATATCAAAACATGGTATGCAGATATCAACTGGTTAGTGACGGGCGAGTCATATGCCGATGCTTACAAAAGTGGCGTGTTTGGTCGCATCAACCCGAAAAATAATTTTGATGATAAGACAGGCTGGGGTGCATTTGAGCTAGGTCTGCGTTACAGCAAATTTGACGCTTCAGATTTTAAAACAATACTAGCCTCTCAATCAGCCAATACAAGCGAAGCTGATGCTTGGACGACTGGTGCGAAATGGATATTCAATCCCAATGCTCGTCTGGTACTCAATTACATCCAGACCAATTTCGATACTGACATTATAGTTAACGGCAAGCGTGACGATAAAGAAAAAGCGGTCACCTTACGTGCCCAATATGATTTCTAACAAAAGCAAATAATATCAAAAGGATCCTTATGTTTACAAAATCATTACTAGCAGGGTTGGTGACCATCGCCAGCCTGCTTTCTTTTGTTGCACACGCCGAGCAGAAAATAACTGTATTTGCTGCAGCAAGTCTTACAAATGCAATCTCCGATATTGCCGCTGAATATGAGAAAGATAAACAAATTAATATTCAAACTTCATTCGCTTCGTCGTCCACTTTAGCCAAGCAGATTGAAAAGGAAGCGCCAGCGGATATATTTATATCAGCTGATACCAAATGGATGAGTTACTTGCAAGATAAAAATCTAGTCAAAGTAAATAGCAAAGTGAATTTATTGGGTAACCGATTAGTACTGATTGCGCCTAAGGACAAATCGTTTAAAGTGGATATGGTTAAAGGCTTTGACTTAGCTGGTGCGTTTAGTGGCAAGTTGTGTACAGGGGAGTTAGAGTCAGTTCCGGTTGGTATATATGCAAAGCAGTCTTTAAAAAACCTTAATTGGTGGGATAGCATTAAAATGCGCATTGTAGGTACACAAGATGTACGTGCTGCGCTGGTGTTTGTTGAGCGGGCCGAGTGTGATGCAGGGATAGTCTATGCTACGGATGCTAAAGTTTCCAATAAGGTGGAAAACATCGCCGTGTTTCCAGAAACAACACATGCACCAATCGTTTACCCATTGGCATTGCTAAATAATGCCAGTCCACAGGCTGTGGCTTTCTATGATTATTTAAAGTCAGAAAAGGCTAAAGCCATTTTTGCCAAATATGGATTTAATACAAACTTTACTCAATAACTGGCCACTATGTTCGAACTGTTAAGATTTACGCCATCAGAGTTATCAATACTAGGGTTATCTCTAAAGGTTGCCCTATTTTGTGTCGTGCTGATTTTAACCCCGGCTACTGCAGTCGCTTGGCTGCTTGCGAGAAAGTCTTTCTTTGGTAAGTCTCTGCTAGATAGCCTGGTACATCTGCCTTTGGTTTTACCGCCGGTGGTGCCGGGCTTTCTGCTGTTATTGCTGCTTGGTAATCAGGGCTTAATCGGTAAATATTTGAATGAGTGCTTCGGCATTAGTCTGGCTTTTACTTGGATGGGAGCAGTTGTTGCGTCCGCAGTGATGGCGTTTCCACTTATGGTACGCTCGATCAGGCAGGCAATCTCACAGGTAGACCGGGGGCTGGAAATTGCAGCGCAATCGTTGGGGGCGCATCCGCTCCGCGTATTCTTTACTATCACTTTACCGCTTTCAATGTCCGGCATTATTACTGGTTTGATTTTGGCTTTCAGCCGTAGCATGGGCGAGTTCGGCGCAACTATTACCTTTGTCGGCAATATTGAAAATGAGACACGCACCTTACCTCTGGCTATCTATAGCTATACGCAGGTGCCGGATGGAGACTTGCCTGCATTACGCCTGGTGATATTAAGCGTAATGCTTGCGCTGGGAGCATTGATGGTGAGTGACAGGCTGGAACGCAAAGCTAACCAGCAGATTGGGCGTGGCTATGATTGAGGTACAGGCGCAGCTTAAACGGCCGAATTTTGAGCTGGATGCCACATTGCAGCTGGATCATCGCGTAACTGCTATTTTTGGCCCATCAGGTTCAGGTAAAAGTACTTTATTGGGTGTAATCGCCGGCACCATCAAGCCTGATAGCGGGCGTGTTGTTGTGAATGGTGAATGTTTGTTCGATAGCCAGAAACGCATCAATAAACCTATACATCAACGCAGAATTGGTCTGGTGTTTCAGGATGGGCGATTGTTTCCGCATCTTAATGTAGAGCAAAATCTGATTTATGCACTGAATTTTATTCCAAAAGAACAGCAGCAATTTAATTTTGAGCACATTGTACAGTTACTTGAAATAGCGCCATTGCTGCAACAGCGCCCACATCAATTATCTGGTGGTGAAAAGCAAAGAGTAGCACTAGGGCGTGCGCTACTGAGCTCCCCAAGGTTGCTGATGCTGGATGAACCTCTGGCATCCCTAGATGACAGGCTCAAGAATCAAATTCTGCCTTTTCTGAAATTAATTGCCGATGAAATCAATATCCCCATGATTTACATCAGCCATTCTAGGAAAGAAATAATGCAAATTACTAACAACTTAATCAATATTGAATCTGGACAGATTAGGGGCTAACTGTCAGCCTTTAGATGAAATTTATATGTCAATTATTAGAACCGAATGACTGCTTTGTCCGCTTGAATTCAACCGGTCGATGCAACACACTAGAAACTGCGTAAGCAGAAGGAGTGTTGCAAATGAAACAACGTCCGAGAATCTATTACACCGATACGCAAAAGGCTTTAATGTGGGATCGCTGGCAAAAGGGGGAATCTCTCCAGCAGATTGCCCAGTTATTTGATCGAAACCACTCCTCTATACAACGTATTTTTTCTGAGACTGGCGGTATACGACCGCCACAACGGTCTCGTTCCAAATTAGCACTGCCTCTAGGTGACCGCGAAGAGATCTCACGTGGCTTGGCAACCCATCAGTCGATTCGTTCTATCGCTAAGTTTCTAGGGCGCCATTCTTGGCCCGATCTTTACTGACTTAGGAAATTTTCCTGATTTCACTCCGGCCACCATGTAGATCGAGATACTGGAAATCTTTTCAAAACTTCCGGTAATCTGAGCAACCCTTCTTCTTTAATCTGGTTCTGGTTTTCATTTCCTGCGTACATATCTAATTAGCTCCTGTTGAATCCAAATAAGAACTTCTTAAATATAGAATACAGAAAAAATTTGGATGTTAAAGGAATTCTTTAATGTGAGTTGCAGGAATTAAAATAATGACAAATTTGGAACAAGGTTTTTACCAAAGCAAGATATGAGGGAGTTTATAGTTCGAAATGTGCAACGCTCAAAAAAGTTATCCCGAAACAAAAATGCCAGCTTTGCGCTGGCTTTTGTATTTTGTAACCCATTGATTTTATTGGTCGGGACGGAGTGATTCGAACACTCGACCCCTTGCACCCCATGCAAGTACGCTACCAGGCTGCGCTACGCCCCGAACCGCTGTTACACATAAATGCAACAAGCAGCATTATATCGCAAAAGGCTTAGTGCCATAAAAACACGATAAGAAATAAATTCAGGATATTTTAAGAGGTGCGCAAATCTGAGCGCAGCAAATTCAGAATCAATCTCAACTCGGCTTTTATTGGCACAAAATCAAAAGCTTTGTTCACAGCAGCTGCTGATAGCGACACTGGATTTTCTTGCGCTGATATGTCAGCCAAGTGTTTACCGTTAGACTGTTGTATAGCATCCTTAAAATCGCCATCATCAAGTCGATGACGCGCACCGCTGATGGTAAATCCTTGCTCATACAATAATTCGCGTATACGACGGATTAAAAGCACTTCATGATGCTGGTAGTAACGACGGTTACCGCGACGTTTCACAGGTTTTAATTGTGTAAATTCCTGTTCCCAGTATCTCAGCACATGGGGCTTAACGCCACAAAGCTCGCTTACTTCACCGATAGTAAAGTAGCGCTTTGCTGGAATTGGCGGTAATTGCACCTTGGCGGACTGTTCAATCATTCTTACGGCTTTCTCACACGTTTCACGACTAAATTAGGAGAACATCAATACTACTTTTATGATAATAATCAGGATACATCTAACGCTTAGCTAGCGTAGTTTGCATCCACTTTACTTTTTAATTTCTGACTTGCATGAAATGTTACAACGCGACGTGCTGTAATTGGTATTTCTTCACCTGTTTTTGGATTACGACCTGGTCGCTCTGATTTTTTGCGCAATTCAAAATTACCGAAACCTGATAATTTTACGCTATCCCCAGCTTCTAACGCGATGCGCACTTCTTCAAAAAATGCTTCCACCATATCCTTGGCTTCACGTTTATTCAACCCAACTTGCTCATAAAGTAGATCAGCAAGTTCAGCTTTTGTTAAAGTCATACAAACCCCTCATTTAAAGCAGTAAACGATTTTTTTATCGTTTGAGTTTTAATCTCAAACAAAACTGACAAGACTATTTTTATTAATTTCTTTTTTATTAATTTCTAAGTGCCGCATCAAAATTAACTTGCAATAATTGCAGCAAATTAGTAATGACAGAATCAGCATCACCATCCGTCAGAGTTTTTTGAGTATCGTGCATAAGTACTGATAATGCAAGGCTTTTTTTGTTATCAGCAATACCTTTACCTTGGTACAAATCAAACAATGCGACATCATGAACCAGCGGAATGTTCGCTTTTCTGATAGTACTCAGCACTGTTTCTACGGCGATATTTTCGTCCAACACAATCGCAATATCACGGCGAACTGGCAGCAGTTTAGAAACCTCACTATAGGCAGGCAATTCCCTGCTTAAGACCGCATCTGCATCAAGTTCAAATAAGTATGTATTTTTTGCTAAGTCGTAATGTTGCTGCCATTTCGGATGCAGTTTACCCAGCCAGCCAATCGCCTTGCCTTCTAATAAAATTCGCGCAGATTGCCCAGGATGTAAGGCGCTGTGCTCGGCCTTTTCATAACTACATTCTTTACCAATCAGGGCATCAACATTGGCTTTAATATCAAAAAAGTCGATATCAGCATTAGTTGCAGCCCACTGCTCAGGTTTCGCGCTACCGTAAGCCAGCCCAGAAATACGGGCAGTTTCCTGGTATGCGCCAGCAGACTGATGAAACACAGCACCGATCTCAAACAGGAATGCACGATCCTGCTTACGATTCAGGTTGTAGCCTAGGGTATCCAGCAAACCGCCCCATAAACTGGTACGCATTACACTCAGATTACTTGCAATCGGATTTTTAAGCCTGATAGGCGAACTGTTGCCTAATAAGTCTCGTTCCCAGCTCTCGTCCACAAAGCTATAGGTCACCACTTCCTGATACCCGGCAGCCACCAAGCCATCACGCACTTGATTAAGATGCAAGCAGCGCTCAGGAGCAGCCAGCATTGTTAACGCTGCAACCGGCGGCGTAGCTGGAATATGGTCATAACCGTGCAAACGTGCAACTTCCTCAATTAAATCTTCTTCAATCGCAATATCAAAACGGTAGCTAGGCGGTTCTACGGTAAACACGTCACCAGTTGCCGTGTATGAAAAACCTAACTGGGTCAGTAACTGCGCAACTTTTTCCTGTGCAAAAGGTATGCCCAACACAGAAACCAATCGTGACATTCTCAACTGCACTGGTTGGCGTACCGGCAATGCGCCAAGAATTTCAGTCACAACGCCGGCTTTGCCGCCGCAAATCTGTAAAATCAATGTTGTAGCAAACTCAAGTGCATTGCGTGTATTGCCAAAATCAACCCCACGCTCAAAACGGTAAGATGAATCTGTGCTCAGACCCAAGCGGCGAGCTTTGCCTGCAATCACTGCCGGCACAAAGAATGCGCTCTCCAGAAACACATCAGTAGTATCATCAGTTACGGATGTAGGCTTGCCACCCATAATACCGGCCAAAGCTACCGCACCTTTAGCATCAGCAATCACCAGATCATCAGCTTTCAGTTCAATCGTTGAGTCATTCAACAGTTCCAGTGATTCATCTGATTTTGCAAAGCGTACATTAACATCACCGTTCAATTTTGCGGCATCAAAGGCATGCATAGGCTGGCCTAATGCTAACAGCACATAATTGGTAACATCCACCACCGCACTGATGCTGCGCAAACCGCTGCGCTCAAGGCGCTTAACCATCCAGGCTGGCGTTACAGCTTTAGCATTGATGCCAGCCACTAAACGGCCAGCATAGCGTGGGCAAGCTGCAAACTCGGTAACAGTCACATTTTTAGCTTGCTGCAACTCAACAGCAGCTGGGCTAATTTCTTCAAATTTTGTTGCAGCGCCAGTGATAGCGCCGACATCACGCGCAATACCGGTGATACTCAGGCAGTCACTGCGATTCGGCGTTAATTTCAGGGTAAACAGGTGATCATTCAAATCCAGATATTCACGAATATCTTGACCAACAACAGCATCACTATCCAACTCAAGCAAACCTGTTGCTTCAGCAGTAATACCCAACTCTTTAGATGAACACATCATGCCGAATGACTCAATCCCACGCACTTTAGCCTGTTTGATTGAAAAACCAGGTAATTCCGCACCTACCATTGCACAAGGTGCAATCAAACCGGCACGCGCATTGGCGGCACCACATACAATCTGCAATGGCTCAGCCAAGCCAACGTCAACCTTGCAAACCTGCAAGCGATCAGCATCCGGATGCTTTTCTGCGGACAGTATTTTTGCTACAACAACCTTGCTGAATGGCGCAGCAACCGGCTGCATTTCTTCTACCTCTAACCCTGCCATTGTCAAAGCATGACTCAAAGCCTGACTATCCAGGTCAGTGTTCACCAAACTACGTAACCAATTTTCTGAAAATTGCATAATGCCTTCGCGACCTAAAATTAAGGATTAATACTGTCTAACGATTATTTGAATTGGCTTAAAAAGCGCAAATCGTTATTGAAGAAATGGCGTAAATCATTCACACCGTAACGCAGCATAGTCAGGCGTTCAATACCTAAACCAAACGCAAAACCACGATATTTTTCACTATCGATATTCACATGCTTGAATACTTCCGGATGCACCATGCCGCAGCCACCGATTTCCAGCCAGCCGCCATTCCAGCTCATATCCATTTCAGCTGAAGGCTCGGTAAACGGGAAGAATGAAGGTCTGAAACGCACAGTCAGGTCATCACGTTCAAAGAATTTTTGCAAGAAGTCCTGCACCACACCTTTTAAATTTGCAAAGCTGATATCTTCATCTACCCATAAGCCTTCTACCTGATGGAACATCGGCGAATGTGTCGCATCAGAGTCCACGCGATAGACGCGGCCCGGTGCAATGATTTTAAACGGCGGCGTCTGGTTGTTTTTTAAAGCATTTTCCATATAGCGCGCCTGCACCGGTGAAGTATGCGTACGCAGCACATTGGCTTCATCAATGTAAAACGTATCGTGCATTGCGCGTGCCGGATGGTCTTCCGGAATGTTCAGCGCAGTGAAATTATAGAAATCAGTTTCGATTTCAGGACCGGTTGCCACTTCAAAACCTATAGAATGGAAAAGTTCTTCAACGCGTTTCAGGGTCAGCGTTACCGGGTGCAAACCGCCTTGCGATTGAGCGCGTGCCGGTAAAGTCACATCAATCGACTCCTGTGCCAGTTGCTTAGCCTGCTCTGCATTTAATATTGCTTCGCGCCTTGCAGTGAACGACGCCTCAACTGCCTGCTTCACTACATTGATCGCCGCACCTGCTGCCGGACGCTCTTCTGCGCTTAACTTACCAAGCCCTTTTAAAGCATCAGTAAGTAAACCTGACTTACCCAGATATTTAGCCTTGGCATTTTCCAAGTCGTTCATTGAAGCGCTGTTTGCGAAGTCTGCTGCTGCTTCTGCAATTAAATGCGTTAAGTCTGCCATGTGAATAGTTATCTTTAGTTGTTATCAATTAACCGAAAGAAGCCTCTGGAAACTACCAGATTTTCTTCATAATGCTTTGATTTTGCGCACAAAATCAAAGATGGAATTTTACCGCAAAAAAAAGAGGCCGAAGCCTCTTTTTTACTCAAACTTATTGCTAAGTGTGAAATTTTTAGCTTGACAAGTTATGCGCTCAAACCAGCTTTTGCCAATTCTACGAATTTAGCGAAAGCTGCTTTATCAAACACAGCCAAGTCAGCCAATACTTTACGATCCACTTCAATCGCTGATTTTTTCAAACCATTCATGAAACGGCTGTAAGTCAGACCACACTCACGTGCACCGGCATTGATACGCGCAATCCACAATGTGCGGAATTGACGTTTTTTCTGACGGCGGTCACGGTAAGCATATTGACCAGCTTTCATTACCGCCTGTTTGGCAACGCGGTAAACGTTTTTACGACGGCCGCGATAGCCTTTAGCAGCTTTTAATACTTTTTTGTGTCTAGCGCGAGCGATGACACCACGTTTTACTCTAGGCATGTTCTACTCCTATTGTGTTGGCATCATAGCGCGGACGCGCTTGACATCGGTTGAAGAAATGATCGCCGTGCCGCGTAATTTACGCTTTTGCTTGGTGGTCTTTTTAGTCAGGATATGGCGTAAGTGAGAGTGAGTACGCTTCACTTTACCATTACCCAAGAATTTGAAGCGCTTTTTAGCGCCGCTCTTGGTTTTCATCTTTGGCATTTTGTTCTCCTAGAACTGAGGTTAAGAGTGCTTAGGCATGCCGTTTCGCCGTATCACTCAGGGGTACTACTTCTTTATAGCCAGTTAATACTGACCAAATTACTTTGCTTTCTTGATTGGCCCTAAAACCATCACCATCTGGCGACCTTCCATTTTAGGATACTGCTCAACCATTGCGTATTCTTTCAAATCTGCTTCTACACGTTTTAACAGCGCCATACCGAATTCCTGATGGGTAATTTCACGGCCTCTAAAACGTAGCGTAATCTTTGCTTTATCACCCTCTTGGATAAATCGGATAATGTTACGCACCTTAATTGCGTAATCACCATCATCTGTACCTGGGCGGAATTTAATTTCCTTAACAACCACCTGTTTTTGCTTAAGCTTAACTTCGTGCTGTCTTTTGCTCTCGGCATATTTAAACTTGCCGTAATCCATCAACCTGCACACTGGCGGGGCAGCGTTAGGCGCGATCTCTACCAAATCAATGTCAGCTTCTTCTGCTTTTGCAAAAGCTTCAGCCAATGACACAATACCTAATGGCTCACCCTCTATACCCACCAAACGAACCTGAGACGCTGTAATGTCGCCATTAATTCGGGTTTCTTTATCCTGTGCTATATTAATTTCTCCAAATAGTGAAGCCGCGCATTTTCCAGACTAAATCCTAAATTATCAATTTAGGTGACTTATTCCTTAGCTTCTATCTCTGCTTTTAGGCGTTCGATTAACGCGCTAATTGGCATAGAACCTAAGTCTTCGCCTTTTCTGGTACGCACGGCCAAATGTCCAGCTTGCATTTCGCGCTCACCTGCAACTAGCAAATAAGGCATCTTCTGCATGCTATGTTCGCGTATTTTATAGGTAATCTTCTCATTTCTCAAGTCAAATTCGCAACGGATGCCACTTTTCTTCAAAGTTTCAACTACTTGGCGCACATAATCCGCCTGACTTTCCGAGATATTCAATACCATCACCTGCACTGGCGCCAGCCATAGCGGCATCGCACCAGCGTAATGCTCGATCAGGATACCGATGAAACGCTCCATCGAGCCGACAATCGCACGGTGCAGCATTACCGGGCGCTGACGTGAGTTATCTTCCGCCACGTACTCAGCACCCAAGCGCTCTGGCAAGTTGAAATCCAGCTGAATTGTGCCGCACTGCCACAGGCGACCAAGGCTGTCTTTTAATGTAAATTCAATTTTCGGACCGTAGAAAGCTCCCTCACCCGGCTGCAAATCAAAGGCAAGGTTATTCTGGTTTAGCGCATTAGCAAGTGCCGCTTCAGCTTTATCCCATGTTTCATCTGCACCAACACGTTTTTCTGGGCGTGTGGACAACTTCACCAGCACGTCATTAAAACCGAAGTTACCATACACTTTATAAAGCATCTGAATAAAGTCGGCCACTTCAGACTCAATTTGCCCTTCGGTACAGAAAATATGCGCATCATCCTGGGTAAAGCCTCGTACACGCATCAAGCCATGCAATGAACCGGATGGCTCGTTACGGTGGCATGAGCCAAACTCCGCTAAGCGCAGTGGTAGATCGCGGTAACTATGCAGGCTGTTATTGAAAATCTGCACATGACCAGGGCAGTTCATAGGCTTCACTGCATAATCACGGTTTTCTGAAGATGTCACGAACATGTTGTCGCGGTAGTTCTGCCAGTGGCCAGATTTCTCCCACAGCGTTTTATCCATCACGGTAGGGGTACGCACTTCCTGATAGTTATAATCGCGGAACATCTGGCGCATGTACTGCTCAACTTCCTGCCAGATACTCCAGCCACGCGGATGCCAGAACACCATACCCGGCGCATCGTCCTGCATATGGAAATAATCCAGCTGCTTGCCCAGCTTACGATGATCGCGTTTTTCAGCCTCTTCCAGCTGGAACAAGTAAGCTTCAAGCTCTTCCTTGTTGCGCCATGCGGTACCATAAACACGTTGCAGCATTTCGTTATTGCTGTCACCACGCCAGTAGGCCCCAGCCAGCTTCATCAACTTGAACGCCTTGAGCTTGCCGGTGTTAGGCACGTGTGGGCCACGGCATAGGTCGGTGAAGCTACCTTCTGTGTATAGCGACACATCTTCATCGGAAGGAATGGAAGCAATCAGCTCGGCCTTGTATTTCTCACCGATGCTTGTGAAATAGGCAATCGCCTCATCACGCGGCAACACCTTACGCGTTACCGGCTCGTCTTTTTTAGCTAACTCGGCCATTTTCTTTTCAATCGCGAGCAAGTCTTCAGGTGTAAATGGGCGTTTGTATGAAAAGTCATAGTAAAAGCCGTTCTCAATCACAGGGCCAATAGTCACCTGCGCATCCGGGAACAGCTCTTTAACCGCATAAGCCAGCAAATGCGCAGTAGAATGACGAATAACTTCCAGACCTTCAGGATTTTTATCAGTGACAATTGCCAGATCGCTGTCGACCTCAATCAGATAGCTGGTATCAACGATTTTATCGTTGACCTTACCAGCCAAGGCTGCTTTAGCCAAACCAGCACCAATATTCATTGCAACATCTGCCACTGTAACAGGCGCATCAAATTGACGTTGAGAACCATCTGGCAAGCGTATGATAGGCATAACATTTATCCCGTAAAAACAATTAAAGCCGTTTAAATTAACGGCTTTGGCTTATGTGTTGAATACTAAATCTGGTAGGCAGTAGCAGATTCGAACTGCTGACCTCTTGGATGTCGACCAAGCGCTCTAACCAACTGAGCTAACCGCCTAATGCTTTGAAGCGCCGCTCTAGCAGAACCAGCAATTTCAAACAGAACGCGATTTTAGCTTATTGTGGCTCCACACGCAAACCGGCTATCACATATAATATCGGCTATGCAGCTTTCTTCTCACCACATCAATCTTGAACAACTGGTTGACCAAATTGCAAATCACGGTTTTTGCGTTATTGATAATTTTCTTGATGACACTGTCACCAGCGCTTTAGCCACGGAAACTGAATCCCTGAAACTGGCGGATGCAATGACTGAAGCGGGCGTGGGTCGTGAGCATTTAGCCATTAACAAGACCATTCGCGGCGACAGCATCTACTGGCTTAACGAAGACAATGCCACAACAGCGCAGCAAAGTTATTTGCAGCAGATGGAACGCTTAAGATCCAGCCTCAATCAGCACTTATACCTAGGATTATTCGGTCTGGAAAGCCATCTGGCAAGTTACCCGATAGGCACGTTTTATAAAAAACATCTGGATTGCTTTGCATCAAACGACCCGAATAATTCGCAACGCCAGTCGCAACGAAAGGTCAGTTGCATTGTGTACCTGAACCAGAACTGGAAAAACGAGGATGGTGGCCAACTGCGCCTTTATCTCAATGAAACTGATGCTTCCAATAACGAAAAGTCTATTGATATTTCACCCATCGCCGGTAGAGCCGTTATTTTCCTGTCCGACACTTTTTATCATGAAGTTCTGCCTGCCAGCAGAGAAAGAATCAGCCTGACCGGCTGGTTTTTTACGCGCCAATTAAGCTAAGCACAGTAAAACCAAGTTAAGTAAAGCAACACAGAAAATTACTGTGGCTGTTCGGAATATAATTTCTGATAGACACTACGACTGGCATAGCCATCCGCAGGTAGCTGATTCACCAGTTGGTATTCGCGAATAGCCTGCTGTGTCTTAAAACCCGGCAATCCATCCGGCTCACCTGCATCAAAACCCCGAGCATTGAGTATGCCTTGCAGATCCAACATTTCGTCAAAACTTAACGCCCCGCTCTCCGCAGATTGTCCGCCTACAATACGTGATTCATGCCGCAACTGCTCGGCTAGCTGCGCCACAGAAAGCGCATAATTCACGGAGCGGTTCCAGTCCATGATGACATCGAAATTATCAAAAACCATGAACGCCGGGCCGCGGTAGCCCTGCGGCAATAAAATTGCGGCTAGCCCTTTAACATCCAGCCCCAACACATCAAGGCCTACCGTAGTCGCAGACGACTGAATAGCATTTTTCTGCCCGCGTCTAAAAGGTTTATGTAAAGATGATCTTTGTTTTTTCCCGCTTAAGCGTGCTTTCGCATACTTGCTGCGTAAGTTTTCCCGCGATACGTTTTTTGAAGCAAACCCTGGCGCACCCACATCCACATACATGGCACGCACATCCAGGCGCGACCATTCTGCCAGCGGTTTTTTTACAGCAAACTGCGCATTTTTCCAGTCAAAATTTTCAGGCAAGCTCACTTCCAGCATGGCAGGTTCATTGGTGTGCCATCCTACCTGCGACAGATAATTAGCCGCTGAGGCAAACGCATCCGGCAGCGAATTAACAACATCAATTCTTCCATCATTGTCACCATCTACCGCATACAGCATAAAAGTTGTCGGCATAAACTGCATATTGCCAAAGGCACCTGCCCATGACCCGGTCAGAGAATCCGACTGCGCATGGCCAACATCAATCATGCGTATCGCATCCAGCAGTTGACCACGGAAAAACTCCGTACGCCTGCTATCGTAAGCCAAGGTTGCCAGGGACGATAACACATCCAGTTTTCCCTGGCTGCGGCCATACTGCGTTTCCATGCCCCAGAACGCAACCAGCGTATATTTTGGCACGCCGTACTCGGCCTCAATCCGGTTAAGCATAGTCTCATGCTCTGCCAGCAGCTGGCGCCCTTTTTGTACTTTCTGCACATCCACCCGTTTTTGGTAATAATCCAGGAATGGGCTTACAAACTCAGGCTGGGAGCGGTCTAAAGCAATGACATCCGGAAGAAATTCGATACGGCTAACAGCATCATTAGCGGTTGTATCAGAAATGCCTGACACCATGGCTTCAATACGTAATTCTTGCAGCCAGTCAGAGAACTCATCCTGAGCAATAGAAATAGCAGGACGCAGCACTAGAAAAAGTGCCATTAGAAACTTGGAAAATCTGCATGAATAATTCATCAACACTCTATCAAACAGGTAAGTAGCTACAACAGTGTTTTATAGCCTGCCTGATAATCAGGATACTGCAATTTAAATCCGCTTGCCAACAGTGATTTATTGTTTAAACGTTTGCCGCCGCTTGCCGGCAATGCTTTGGCTTTTTCTGTTTGTAATTGTGCAGCCAGCCACTCCAGAACCTCGTACTGCGGAACCGGCCTGCTATCGGTCACAATATAGCAGCCCAACACATGATTCCCAGCCAGCACCTGCTTGATTAAAAATAAGATAAATGCTGCGGCATCATCCCTATGAATGCGGTTACTCCAGATATTTTGCCTGGGCCAATTGTCGGGCGATTTGGCCAGGTTAAGCATACGCAGCCTGCCGGGCCCGTAGATTCCGGACAACCGCAACACAGTGGCACCGCAAGATAACGTTTGCAGCAAGTGTTCGGCTTCAAGGAGGCGTTCGCCGCCGAAATCAGCCGGCACAGCAGAAACGGACTCATCTAATAACTGATCAGTGTCTTGTCCGTAAACTCGGGTACTGGAAACAAAAAAAACATGTTTAAGTTGCAGGTTATGCTGTTGTGTTGCCAGTACGTTACGCAAACCATCAACATACGCAGCCTTATATTCGGCATCAGTTTGGCCACTGGCGGCTACACAATAAACAATAACTTCCGGTTCAATACTGGCTAGTATTGCTATGGATAAAGGCTGTGTGACATCCGCCGAGATAACTGTCACGTCATGACTGTTTGCACAATCAGGAATGGAATGAACACTACGCCGGACGCCGATAGCCTTTATGCCATCATGCGCAAGTTGACGGGCAACCTCACTGCCAAGATCTCCATAACCGACGATTAGCACTTTAGGGGACACGCTATTTGCCATTTTTTTGTAAATATTTATCTGCAAGGAATAGCGCTACGATGGTTTTACTGTCGGTAATTTCACCGTTATGGATCATTTCCAGACACTGCTCCAGCTTCATGTCAAATACCTCCAGCATCTCATCCTCATCACGTTGATGCTCTCCTGTAGCAAGACTGGTTGCCAGATAGATATGTATCACTTCATTAGAATAACCAATACATGGGTGCTGCACGCCGAGCTTTACCCAGTTCCGGGCGGCATAGCCGGTTTCTTCCAACAGTTCACGCTGACCAGTTTTCAAGACATCCTCATCAGGGTCAATTTTACCGGCAGGCAGTTCAATAAATACCTGATGTAACGGGTACCTGAACTGGCGTTCCAGTACTACGTTACCGTTCGACAATATCGGCACAATCACCACAGCGCCTGGATGCAACACATACTCACGCTGACTGACATTACCGTTAGCCAAGCGCACAACATCCTGTTTAACTGTCAGCAAACTACCCTGCGCCAACGTTTCTGAGCTGATGCAATGTTCAGTTAAATTCATACAAAATCCGCATTAAATATAGAGGTAAAGTGTAGCATTACTCTGAGCAAAGTCTATTTTGTAGCAGTAAACTCAAAAATTGCTACAATCTATTGATAACTTATTTTGCATCTATCTGCAGGTATAGAAGCAAAATAAGTCGGGGATAAATTAAATTTAGATGGTTCTTTTCCAGAGAACTTTGTAAACAAAGCCCGGAAAAGCAAATACCAGAAACAGACAAGCGGTAACTGCATAGAATTCCCAGCCTTGCGGAGCAACCTGACCAAGAGTTGCGCGCTCAGCGTACCAAATGAAAGCACCGGTCAGGAAATACAATACCAGTAACTCAAGCAAGCACCAGCCGAGATTCTTGCTGTAGCCAGGCTGATTGCTACGATTCAGGTTAATCGCATAAAACAGCTTATCCGAAAACCAAGGCAAGTTCGCGGTAAAGAACATCAATCCTAATAGCGCCCAATTTGTCATTCAGAACCCTTAGCTCAGGCTCTTAACAATAGCATAAGCGCACAGACTCATCAGGCCTTGTGGCATCAGGCCGATAAACAGCAACGCAAACGCATTAACACTCAATACGGCACGCATATCAGTCGGCACTTGAATCGGGTGATGATCTAATGGCTCATCAAAGTACATGAGCTTGATCACGCGCAGGTAGTAGAAGGCACCGATTACCGCCATCAGCACTGCAAACACAACCAGCCACAGGAACCCTGCCTGCAATGCAGCTTGCAGAACTGTAAATTTGGCATAGAAACCCAATGTAGGCGGCACACCTGCCATACTGAACATCACGATCAGCATCAGAAATGCAATCCATGGACTGCGCTGGTTCAGGCCTTTAAGGTCATCCAGCTTGTCAGCCTCAAAGCCTTTTCGTGACAGCAGCAGAATGATGCCGAAACCAGCCAAAGTCATCAGCACATAACTGACTATATAGAACATTGCAGAAGCAAAACCGTTAATGCTTGCACTCATCAAGCCGAACAGCACAAAGCCGATATGCGAGATTGTTGAGTAAGCCAACATGCGTTTCAGGTTGGTTTGTGCAATCGCAGTCACGTTACCGATAATGATAGACAGCACAGCCATCACCAGCAGCATTTGCTGCCAATCCACCGCCATCGCTTGCAGACCCTGGGCGAGCATTCTGATCACAAACGCAAAGGCAGCAAGTTTAGGTACGGAGCTGATCAACATGGTGATCGCGGTTGGCGAACCTTCATAAACATCCGGTACCCACATCTGGAATGGCACTGCACCCAACTTAAATGCAAGGCCAGCCACAATAAACACCAGACCGAGAATCAGCACGGAATGTGTTTTCTCACTATTCATCAGCACATGATTAATGTCGGCAATATTCAGGCTGCCGGTCATGCCGTAAATCATGCTCATGCCGTACAGCAGCATGCCAGATGCCAGCGCGCCGAGCACAAAGTACTTCATTGCGGCTTCAGTGGCACGTGCATTGTCGCGGTCCAGGGCTACCAGCGCATACAGGCTTAATGACAACAGTTCCAAGCCAACATAGAGCGTAAGCATATTCTGGCCGGAAACCATGATCATCATGCCGACGACAGAGAACAGCACCAGTGCGTAAAATTCACCACGGAACATGTCGCGTTGCTGAATGTACTGTCTGGTGTAAACAAAGATTAACGATGTGCCCAGATAGATCATCAGTTTTAATACATCAGACATCGCATCATCAACAAAAGCACCGCTAAACGCATAGCCAACACCCGGTGCGTGTGTAGTGAATGTAAAGTAAGCCGCCATGAGCAATGCCAATTGTGACAGACCATAAATAGCGATGCGGTTAGATTGTTTTAAAAACAGATCAGCGATTAAAACAAGCATTGCCATACCCAAAAGTATCATTTCGGGTAAGGCGGTGATAAGGTCGTAACGAATATTTTCCATGAATTAAAAGCCTGCCGGCAACTTGCTGTGAGATAAATGTGAAAGAAGTTGGTTAACCGTAGCATTGGTCACGTTGGTCAACGGCTCAGGATAAATACCTAACGCCAATACCAGCACTGCCAGAATTGCCAGAATCAAGAACTCACGTTTGTTTAAATCCTTTAACGCGGCCACGTTGTCGTTGGCAACTTCACCATAAAAAACACGCTTAACCATCCACAGCGTATAGGCGGCACCGAAAATCAATGTAAATGATGCGAGGAAAGCATACCAAAAATTTGCCTGAATAGCGCCTAATATCACCATGAACTCGCCCACGAACCCTGAAGTGCCAGGCAAGCCGCTGTTAGACATGGCAAATAACACCGCAAACGCAGCAAATACCGGCATCGTATTCGCCACACCGCCATAAGCCTCAATCTGGCGGCTATGCACGCGGTCATACAATACACCAACGCACAGGAACATCGCCGCAGAAATAAAACCATGTGAAATCATCTGGACAATGGCGCCTTCAAGACCCAAGTTGTTAAAAATAAAGAAGCCTAAAGTCACAAAACCCATGTGCGAGATCGATGAATAAGCAATCAGCTTTTTCATGTCTTTTTGCACTAACGCCACTAGCGCAATGTACACAATAGCAATTAAGGATAAGGCAATCATAAAACCTGATAAATGATGCGCTGCATCAGGTGCAATCGGCATGGCAAAGCGCAGGAAGCTATAGCCGCCCAGTTTCAAGGCAATCGCAGCCAACACAACTGAACCGCCGGTAGGTGCTTCAACGTGGGCATCCGGTAGCCAGGTATGCACCGGCCACATTGGAATCTTCACCGCAAAAGCAGCGAAGAATGCGAGGAAAATAAGAATCTGCACATTAAGCGGCATCGGCATCTGATAGTAATCAGTGATCGCAAAGCTGCCGGTCTGATGGTACATATAGATGAACGCCACCAGCATCAGCAATGAACCCAGCAAGGTATACAGGAAGAACTTGATGGTCGCATAAACGCGGTTCGGGCCGCCCCAGATACCGATGACCAGGAACAATGGAATCAGCATCGCTTCCCAGAACACGTAATAGAAAATCGCATCCAAGGCACTGAATACGCCAATCATGAGGCCACTCATGATCAGGAATGATGCCATGTACTGCGCGACACGTTTTTCAATCACTTCCCAGGCTGAAAGCACCACAATCACAGTTGTAAAGCTGGTCAGCAGAATCAAAGGTACCGCTAAACCATCAGCACCCAGGTGGTAGTTGATATTAAATGACGCAATCCACAGGAAACGTTCTTGAAACTGGAACCCGCCATCCGCAAAGTTAAAATGCGTATAGAGCGGAATCGTTACCAGAAAGCTGGCAATACTGCCGGCTAATGCCAGCCACCTTGTCACACATGGCTTATTATCATTGGCCGTGAATAGCACAACCACACCAAAGGCAATAGGCAGCCAGATTGAGAAACTTAAAATATGTTGCAAAAAGTATTCAAGCATTTTTTACACTTTAGAGAAAAACGTGAGCATTAAAAATACGCCGATAATCATGGCGAATGCATAGTGATAAATTAAACCGGATTGCAGTTTACGAACAATCGTAGACAGTTTGCCGATTAAATTGGCAGTACCGTTCACCATGACACCATCAATCAGCTTCACATCACCGATTTGCCACAATTTGTTACCGATGAAACGTGAGCCTGCTGCGAAGAAGCGATCATTGAAACTATCAAAACCGTATTTGTTTTCAAGGATGCTGTTAATCAAAGCAAAACGTTTCTGGATTGCAGCAGGAATATCAGGGCGCTTCATATAGAAGAACCATGCCACAAAAACACCGGAAGCTGCTAATGCAAACGGTAAGGTCATAAAGCCGTGAATAGCCATACCCGCAGCTGAGTGGAATATATTATGCCAATGATGTGCCAGCTCATGCATCGCAGGGTGTGCTTCAGTGTTCACAAAAATTACGCCTTTGAAAAAGTCGCCGTACAGCATAGGCTCAATCGCTAGGTAACCGATCAGCAATGAAGGTATAGCAAGCAGAATCAGAGGCAACTTAACTACCCAGCCTGGCTCATGTGGGTCATCGGTTGGGCTCAAGCCGTGGTGATGGTCGTGGTCGTCATGCGCATCATCATGATGTGCGTCATGGTGCTTCACTTCACGCCATTTTTCCTTGCCATGGAACACGAGGAAATACATACGGAAGCTGTAAAACGCTGTGACAAACACACCAGCCAGCACAGCAAAATAAGCAAAACCGCTACCTGGAATAGTAGAGAATTTAGCCGCTTCAATAATACTGTCTTTAGAATAGAAACCCGCGAAGAACGGCGTACCGATCAGTGCCAATGAACCAATCAGTGAAGTAATCCAGGTAACAGGCATGTATTTTTTCAGGTTACCCATATTGCGGATATCTTGATCGTGGTGCATACCCATAATCACAGCACCGGCGCCTAAGAACAGCAAGGCCTTAAAGAACGCATGGGTCATCAGGTGGAAAATAGCTACTGAATATGCTGAAGCACCTAAAGCTACAGTCATATATCCTAATTGCGACAGTGTTGAATAAGCCACCACACGTTTAATGTCATTCTGGATAATGCCAAGGAAGCCCATAAATAATGCGGTAATACTGCCGATTACGAGCACAAATGACAGTGCAGTGGTTGATAACTCAAATAATGGTGACATACGTGCCACCATGAAAATACCGGCAGTCACCATGGTCGCTGCGTGAATCAATGCAGAAATCGGGGTTGGGCCTTCCATTGAGTCTGGCAGCCATACATGCAAAGGTACCTGTGCCGACTTACCCATCGCGCCTATGAACAGCAGTATGCAGGTCACAGTCATCAATGACCATGAAGCATTGCCGATGAGGTTGATCTGAATGTCAGCCATTTGCGGTGCCACTGAGAACACAGCGGCGTAATCCAGGCTACCGAAATAGAACAGCACTAGGCCGATACCAAGCAAGAAACCAAAGTCACCAACACGGTTAACCAGGAATGCTTTGAGGTTTGCATAAATTGCGGTCGGGCGTGTATACCAGAAGCCAATCAACAGATAAGACACAAGACCCACAGCTTCCCAGCCGAAGAACAACTGCATGAAGTTGTTGCTCATCACCAACATGAGCATTGAAAAAGTAAACAGTGAGATGTAGCTGAAGAAACGTGCGTAACCTTTATCTTCGTGCATGTAGCCGATGGTATAGATGTGCACCATCAATGATACAAAAGTCACCACGACCATCATCATTGCCGATAAACGGTCAATCAGAAAACCAATCTCAAAAGAGAAGTTACCGCTTTTCAGCCATGAGTACACTGTTTCGTTATAAGGCATGCTCACCAACGCTTCTTTCAGCACATACACTGAAAGAGCAAATGAAATTGCCACACCGGCAATGGTAACAACATGCGCTGCGGCACGCGGCAGGAATTTACCGAACAAGCCGATAACAACGGCGGCCAGTAGCGGCAACAGTGGAATTGCGAGATATATTTGTTGCATGGTCATGCTAAACACTTAGCCTTTCAAACTATCTAAATCGTCAACATTGATCGTGCGCAGGTTTCTGAACAGCACCACCAAAATCGCCAAACCGATAGCAGATTCAGCAGCCGCTACAGTCAGGATGAAAAATACAAAGACCTGACCAGCAACATCATTCAGGTAATGAGAGAAAGCAATAAAATTCATGTTAACGGCAAGCAACATCAGCTCAATCGCCATCAGCAGAATAATCACGTTTTTACGATTAAGAAAAATACCGATCACACTGATTGCGAACAGTAGCGCACCCAGCACCAGATAATGTGATAATCCAACCATTATTTTTTCTCCTCTGTACTGTCCGCTGCTACAGGCGTTTCAACTTCGGCCTGCATTTTCACAATACGGATACGATCTGCTTTTTTAACCAGTACCTGTTTAGCAGGATCCATGGACTTACTGTCTTTACGGTCACGCAGTGTCAATGCAATCGCAGCGACAATAGCTACCAACAGCACCACAGAAGCCAGCTCAAATGCCAGCAGATAATCGGTATACAGTACACGGCCTAATTCGGCAGTATTGCTGTAATCAACAGGATGCGGCGCCGGTGCTGCAACTTTATCCACACCGAAATTACGCACACCGACGATCATGACCATTTCTACTGCCATCAAACCACCAACCGGTAGAGCTACCGGTAGCGCGCTCCAGAAACCTTCACGCAGTCTGTCCAGATTAATGTCCAGCATCATCACTACGAACAGGAACAACACCATCACCGCGCCTACGTAAACCAGCACCAGCACAATCGCCAGAAACTCGGCTTCCAGTAATAACCAGATGCCGGCAGCGGTAAAAAACGCCAGCACTAAAAATAATGCGGCGTAGACAGGGTTACGCGTTGTAATGACACGCAAGCCGGCAAACAGCAGAATTGCCGCTAACGTATAAAAAACGATGTCTTGAAAATGCAAGCCAAAAAATGTCATATGCTTATCTATTTAAATTGTTTACTGTTTGAATTGCTTAACTATCTAAATTGTTTATCTTGCGCACGGTCAGCAGCAATCTGCTTCTCATGCTTATCGCCAACTGCCAGCAACATTTCTTTGGTATAGAGCAAATCACCACGCTGCTCGCCGTGGTAATCAAACACACGGGTCTCAACAATAGAATCTACCGGGCAGGACTCTTCGCACATGCCGCAGAAAATGCATTTGGTTAAATCAATGTCATAACGCGTAGTGCGGCGTGTGTTGTCTTCACGCTGCTCAGATTCGATTGTGATCGCCATTGCCGGACATACCGCTTCGCACAATTTACAGGCGATACAGCGCTCTTCACCATTCGGATAGCGTCGTAATGCGTGCAAACCGCGGAAACGGTTTGATTGCGGCGTGCTCTCTTCCGGATACTGCACGGTAATTTTGCGTGCAAAGAAGTAGCGTCCAGTGAGCGCCATGCCTTTCAGCAGTTCCCACAGCATCAAGCTGCCTAGTGTCTGTTTAATTGATTTAATCATGTTCTTTAATCATCAAAGCCTAATTGTTGCGCTGCTCTCACCCAAGCTAGTGGAACAGGTATGCCCAAGGAGTTTGCATCATACCGCCAACGAATACGATCCAAACGATAGTAATTGGAATAAATACTTTCCAGCCAAGACGCATGATCTGGTCATAACGGTAGCGCGGGAATGTAGCCCGGAACCACAGGAACAGGAACAGCAGGAAACCGACTTTAGCCAGCAGCCACAGGAAACTGTCCGGGATGAATGACACCGGAGACAACCAGCCACCCAGGAACATCAAGGCTGCCAGCATGGAAACCAGAATCATGTTCGCATACTCAGCCAGGAAGAACACGGCAAATGCCATGCCTGAATATTCAACGTGGAAACCGGCAACGATCTCGGACTCACCTTCCGCCACGTCAAACGGCGCACGGTTGGTTTCAGCTACCGCACTGATGAAATACACAACGAACAATGGGAACAACGGCAGGAAGTACCAGTGCAGCAAGCCGCCGGACTGACCCATGACGATCTTGCCCAGATTCAGGCTGTTTGCACACATCAGCACGCCAACCAGTGCAAAGCCCATCGCAATTTCATACGAAACAATCTGCGCTGCTGAACGCATGGCGCCTAGAAACGCATACTTGGAGTTAGATGCCCAACCAGCAATAATCACGCCATAAACCGCGACTGAAGTCATCGCCAGAATATACAGCAGCCCGGCATCAACATCTGCCAGCACCATGTTCATATCGAAAGGCACTACCGCCCAAGCCGCAAAGGCCGGCGCAATCGCCAACACTGGGCCTAGCAGGAATAAAGCCTTGTTAGCCGCGGTAGGCAGCACCACCTCTTTAAACAATAGCTTGATACCATCAGCCAATGGCTGTAGCAAACCAAAGTAACCAACACGGTTAGGGCCGATACGTACCTGCATGTAGCCGATCACTTTACGTTCAGCCAAGGTCAGATAAGCAACGGCACCCATCAATGGCGCAACGATTGCTACAATTTTAATTAAGGTCCAGCCGGTAAGTTCCACACCAGGCCAGTAACTACCAAATAGATTTGCCAACCATTCCATTAGGCACGCTCTTCTGTCAATGTTGTTTTATCTGCTGTCTGTGATGATGCAAGCTTTTCAACCGTGATATCACCCATCAAATCACCCAGGCCAACAGTATCTTCATGTGCGGCAGCCACACGCACGCAACCCATCGCCACATGATTATCCAAGCGCACGGTCAATACCGCACTACCCTTATCCTGCTTCACCAGTACCTGATCGCCTTCGGCCATACCTAATGCCTCAAGCTGTGCAGCACACATACGTGCCATCGGCTTGATATTGTATTTGGTTTTTTGCAGAGGTAAAGAGCGGCGCACGATAGGGTCAGACTCATACTGCGGCACTTCACCAATACGTTGCAGACCATCATGCTTGATATTAACCTGAATCTCTACCAGCTCTTTCAGGTTATTGTTCAGGCTGCGCCATACTACTGCCGATGGTTTTTCACCGGCGAAAATCGCATCCTTAACCTGTTCGCTTGATTCATAATCAAAACCTTGCAAGCCTAAAGTATTTGCCAATACGCGCAACACTTTCCATGCCGGACGGGTTTCACCCAGAGGTCTAACCGCAGCAGCAAAGCTCTGCACGCGGCCTTCCATGCTCATAAAAGTACCGGATGTTTCCGTGAACGGCGCAATCGGCAGCAGGATATCCGCATTGTCTAAAGCTTCTGATTTATAAGCAGTCAGCGCAATCACACACTCAGCTTTTGCCATTGCTGCTTTTGCCAAGGCTGCATGCTGGCAATCCAGCTCTGGTTCAACATTCAGTAACAAGTAAGCCTTACGCGGCACCTCCAACATGGCACGTGCGTGCATGCCGGTACTTGATGGCATAACACCCATTAAATGCATGCCGGTACTGTTGGCAGCTGCCGGCAAAATACCGCCTTTAGCACCTGAAATACCGCCAATAGCTTCCATCATGCTGTACATCTCGGTAAAGCGTGGGTCGCTCAATGCCATATTTCCGAGGAACAAACCTACTTTTGGTGCAACCAGATCATATTCTTTACCATGACCAGCCAGACTTTCAGCAATCGCCTGCGTATTCGGACGCACCTTGATGTCTTCCAGCAATGCGGTCAGTGACGGTGGCAGACACAGCGACAAACGTTGCAAGCCAGACATTGCTTTCAGAATCTGACCCAGTACGTTCACCATGTCATTCGGACGCACAATCACTTTATGGGCAACATCCATCAGCGGGTTATTATCCAGAGGACTGACGATAGACAGTTCTGCGCCATTGGCAACCGCTTTACGGAAACGCTGTGCCAGCAATGGATGCTCGTTGCGCAGGTTGGAGCCAATCACCAGAATACGGTCAAGATCTTCAATCTCATTGATATTGCAACCCATCCATGGTGTACCTTGGCGCTTGCCATCCAACCTGAAATCTGTCTGGCGTAAACGGTAATCCACATTGCCGCAACCTAAGCCGTTAGCAAGCTTTTTGGCTAAATAACCTTCTTCCATGGTGCTGTTTGGTGAAACCAGCACGCCCAATGCTTCACTACCATACTCATTAGTGATATCTTTTAATTGGCCCGCTGCGAATTCCAGCGCGGTTTTCCAATCAGTTTCCACCCAATTGCCATTGTGTTTAATCATTGGCACTTTAAGGCGATCCGGGCTGTTCAGGCCTTCGTAAGAGAATCGGTCACGGTCTGACAGCCAGCATTCATTGATACTCTCTTTTTCGCGTGGCACTACGCGCATCACTTTGTTATCTTTAACCTGCACTTCAATGTGCGAGCCTAAACCGTCATGCGGTGCAATGCTTGGACGGCGTGTCAGCTCCCAGCTACGTGCTGAATATCTGAACGGTTTGCTGGTCAATGCACCAACCGGGCATAAATCAATAATATTGCCTGATAATTCCGAATTAACGCTCTTATCCACATAAGCAGTAATCTCGGCATGCTCGCCACGACCAACCAGGCCCAGCTCCTGCATACCGCCAACTTCTTTAAGAAAGCGCACGCAACGCGTACATTGAATGCAGCGTGTCATATCGGTGCTTACCAGTGGTCCGATATTCTTGTTGAACACAACACGTTTTTCTTCGGTATAACGTGAGCCGCTGGCACCGTAAGCCACTGCGACGTCTTGCAAATCACACTCACCACCCTGATCGCAGATCGGGCAATCCAATGGGTGATTAATCAGCAGGAATTCCATCACACTCTGCTGCGCCTCGATTGCCGCTTTAGAGCGTGTAAAAATCTTCATACCATCAGCTACTGGCGTTGCACAGGCTGGCAATGGTTTATTGAATTTTTCAACCTGCACCAGACACATACGGCAGTTGGCAGCAACCGATAATTTTGGATGGTAGCAAAAACGCGGGATAGGTACACCAATCTTGTCAGCAGCATCAATAATGGTGCTACCGTGTTCGACTTCTACCGCTTTGCCATCTATTTCAATATTCAACATTATTGATGTTCCACCATACTCTTGCCATGTTGAATATAATATTCAAACTCTGGTCTAAAATGTTTGATAAAGCTTAAAACCGGTGTGGCAGCAGCCTCACCCAAGGCACAGATAGTGCGGCCGGAAATATTGTTGCTGACAGATGTCAGCAGGTCGAGGTCTTCCATTTTGCCATGACCTTTAACAATGCGATCCAGCACACGGTAAACCCAGCCAGTGCCTTCACGGCACGGCGTGCATTGACCGCAGCTTTCTTCGTAGAAGAAGTAAGACAAACGATGCAGCGTTTTCACCATGCAGGTTGTGTCATCCATGACTATCATGGAGCCTGCACCAATGCTGGATCTGGCCTTACTTAAACCATCATAATCCATGGTTGTTTCAAGCATTACTGAGGCCGGAATCACCGCAGTTGAAGGGCCACCGGGAATCACCGCTTTCAATTGGCGGCCTTTCCAGACACCGCCTGCCATCGCCAGCAACTCAGTGAATGGCGTACCCATTTTCACTTCATAGTTGCCTGGCTTGCCGACATGGCCGGAAACTGAGAATAATTTGGTACCACCTGAATTTGGCACACCTAAATCAGCAAAAGCTTTACCGCCATTCTGCATAATCCATGGAATGCTGGTGTAGCTTTCAGTATTATTAACGTTGGTTGGCTTACCAAACACACCATAACTGGCCGGGAATGGCGGCTTGAAGCGTGGCTGGCCTTTTTTACCTTCGATAGATTCAATCAATGCGGTTTCTTCACCGCAGATATAAGCACCGTAGCCGTGTACTGCATACAGATCAAAGCTGAAATTGGTACCAAACAGGTTTTCACCTAGGTAGCCAGCAGCTCTTGCTTCATGCAAAGCGGCTTCAAATGTTTCGTAATCCTGCCAGATTTCACCATGAATATAGTTATAGCCGACACGTGCACCCAATGTGTAGGCGGCAATCGCCATGCCTTCAATCAGCTGATGCGGGTTGTAGCGAATAATATCGCGGTCTTTGAATGTGCCAGGCTCACCTTCATCGGTGTTACAAACCAGATATTTCACACCGTCAAAATAACGCGGCATAAAGCTCCATTTAAGACCGGTAGGAAAACCCGCACCGCCACGGCCGCGCAAGCCGGAGGTTTTAACTTCAGTGATGATGTCTGTAGCTTTTACTTTTTCAGTAACGATACGCTTTAAAGCAGCGTAACCACCAAGCTTTAAATATGTTTCTAATGATGCTGGGTTTTCTTCAGTCAAGGTACGCAATGTAACGAGCGTTTGACCTGTCAAATCTGTCTTTATGACTGCTTTGGTAGAGGTAACCATTATTTAAGCTCCTCTAAAATAGCATCCACTTTTTCAGCGGTCAGAAATTCATGCATCTGCGTGTTGTTCACGTGCATCAAAGGTGCGCCGCCGCAACAGCCCATGCACTCGCCCTCTTTAAGACAGAATTTCCCATCAGGCGTAATTTCGTTAAAACCAACCCCCAGCTTTTGCTGCAAGTGATTTACGATTTCATCCGAACCGCGCAGCATGCAGGAAATATTGGTACAGACGGTGATTTTGTACTTACCAACCGGACTTAAATCATACATGTTATAGAAAGTTGCAACTTCCATTGCTGCAATTTCAGGCATTCCCAAATATTGCGCAACCTCGGTGATGCTTTCTTTTGACAGCCAGCCGCGCTCGGTCTGCACAATGCGCAATGCGCTCATGACAGCTGCCTGGCGCTGGTCAGCCGGGTATTTAGTCAGCTCGTAATCTATTTTAGCTATGGCTTCTGGACTTAACATTTTATCTATCTAAGTTATATATTCTGATTCGTATTCTTTTTCAGCGATGGTTATCTATCGATCTCACCGAACACGATATCCTGGGTACCAATAATCGCCACCAAGTCAGCAATCATGTGGCCTTTAGTCATCTCATCCAGCGCTGCCAGATGCGGGAAGCCAGGCGCACGGATTTTCAGGCGATATGGTTTATTCGCACCATCTGAAACCATATAAATACCGAACTCACCTTTTGGATGCTCCACTGCGGCATATGCTTCACCGGCAGGCACATGAAAACCTTCAGTAAACAATTTAAAGTGGTGAATCAAATCTTCCATGTTGGTTTTCATACCTTCACGGTCAGGTGGCGCCACTTTATTGTCAGAGGTAATGACTGGGCCTGGATTCTTACGCAGCCAATCCACACATTGCTTGATGATACGGTTTGATTGCCTGAATTCTTCCATACGCACCAGGTATCGGTCGTAACAGTCACCATTCACGCCTACCGGAATATCAAAATCCAGATCAGCATAAACTTCATACGGTTGTTTCTTGCGCAGATCCCATTCAATGCCTGAACCGCGCAGCATAGGGCCAGTCATGCCCAGCTCCAATGCGCGTTCTGGGGTTACCACGCCGATACCAACGGTACGCTGTTTCCAGATACGGTTATCTGTCAGCAGGGTTTCATATTCATCGATATATTTCGGGAAACGGTTGGCAAAGTCTTCAATGAAGTCCAGCAATGAACCCTGACGGTTTTCGTTCTGCGCCTTAACGGTTTTAGCGTTACGGAAAGGTGAAACCTCGTATTGCGGCATCACATTCGGCAGATCACGATACACACCACCCGGACGGTAGTAAGCTGCGTGCATACGCGCACCTGAAACCGCCTCGTACACATCAAACAGATCTTCGCGTTCGCGGAAAGCGTACAAGAAAACTGTCATTGCACCAACGTCCAGTGCATGTGCGCCCAACCACAACAGGTGATTCAGCACACGCGTAATTTCATCAAACATGACACGGATATATTGAGCGCGGATTGGCACTTCCAACCCAAGCATTTTTTCAATCGCCATCACGTAGGCATGTTCGTTGGACATCATGGACACGTAATCCAACCTGTCCATGTACGGCACGCTTTGCAAATAAGTACGGTTCTCAGCCAGCTTTTCAGTACCTCGATGCAACAGACCGATATGCGGGTCAGCACGCTGAATTACTTCACCATCCAGCTCCAGCACCAGACGCAAGACGCCGTGTGCTGCGGGGTGCTGCGGACCAAAGTTCATGGTGTAATTACGAATCTCAGCCACGGTGAGCTCCTTCGTTACGAATTACGCGCGGCACGTTATTTCTAAGTTCAATTGATACAGGCTGATAAATCACACGCTGCTGCTCTGGGTCATAACGCATTTCAACGTTACCTATCATAGGGAAATCTTTACGGAATGGGTGACCAACAAAACCATAGTCGGTCAACAGGCGGCGCAAATCAGGGTGATTCTCGAACATGATGCCATATAGATCAAAAGCTTCGCGCTCAAACCAGTTAGCAACCGGCCATAAATTAACCAGAGTTGGCAGAATCGGAAAGTCTTCATCAGTAGCAAACACGCGTAAACGTAGACGCTGATTCAAACTCACAGAAAGAAAGTGATTCACTACTGCATAACGCAAACCATCATAAGCACCATCGCCATATTCCTGATAATCCACGCCACACAAATCAATTAACTGCTCAAATTTCAAACTGGCGTCATCACGCAGCAGCTGACAAACTTGCAGATAATCCGATGACTTGCATTCAATGGTGACCTCACCCAAGGCATTAACCTGCCTGGTAATTTTTTCACCTAGCACAGCATTTAAACTGGCTGATAACTGATCTAATTTAGCTGACATATTCTTTTGATTTCGTATCTATATCTGGCAATAATTACCGGGCGATGGTATTGGTACGCTTAATCTTGTTTTGCAGCTGGATAATACCGTACAGAAGTGCCTCGGCAGTCGGCGGACAACCGGGAACATACACGTCCACCGGAACAATGCGGTCACAGCCACGCACCACAGCGTATGAATAATGGTAATAACCACCGCCATTTGCACATGAGCCCATTGAAATCACCCAGCGCGGCTCAGCCATCTGGTCGTATACCTTACGTAGCGCCGGCGCCATCTTATTCACTAATGTACCGGCCACAATCATCACATCAGACTGCCGCGGACTCGGGCGGAATACGATACCGAAGCGGTCCAGATCGTAACGCGACGCACCCGCATGCATCATTTCAACTGCACAGCAGGCCAGACCAAAAGTCATCGGCCATAACGAACCGGTACGTGTGTAATTAATCACCGTATCCAGCGTAGTGGTGACAAAGCCTTTTTCTAAAATACCTTCGATACTCATAACAAAATCAATCCCATTCCAAGGCGCCCTTCATCCATTCATAGATGAAGCCGATCACCAGTACGCCCAAAAATATCATCATGGCAACAAATCCAAACAAGCCGATTTCCTGCAACACCACAGCCCATGGGAATAAAAACGCAATTTCCAAATCAAAAAGGATAAATAGAATAGCAACCAGATAGTAACGCACGTCGAACTTCATGCGCGCATCTTCAAATGCTTCAAAACCACATTCATAAGGAGAGTTTTTTTGAGAGTCTGGCCTACTCGGAGAAACCAGTTTTGACAAGACCAGAGGGCCGACACCGACACCCAGACCAACAAGGATGAATAACAATATTGGGTAATAATTTTCTAGCACCGGACAGCCCCAGACTGATTCACACTAAAGCAATAAATAAATTTAATAAGACAGAAAAGCATCATTTTCACTTGGATTTGTCACACATTTACGACAAACATGATCTGCAACAATTCAATCATCTCACCGCCAGCACAGACTGACAGTATCACTAATCTTTGGTGCCGACGGAGAGACTCGAACTCTCACGACTTTCGTCACTACCCCCTCAAGATAGCGTGTCTACCAATTCCACCACGACGGCATTTTTTCGAGCGATTGCTCAATACAGCAATTACTTGGGAACAACCTCAGAAGGCGTTTCTGCTTTTTTCGCATCAGCAACTGGCGCCGCCGCTTCTGCACCAACCACTTTAGCCGCATGTGTTTTCACAACACTCGCGTCGCCCGCCTTATTACTTGCCATATAGGCCAGAGTAAGGCTTGTAGCAAAAAATATCGCCACAAAACCGGCTGTTGCACGGCTCATAAAATTGGAAGAGCCAGAAACACCAAACAAACTGCCTGATGCTCCGCTGCCGAATGAGGCGCCCATATCAGCACCCTTACCGTGCTGCAAAAGCACCAAACCGATTACACCGATAGCCGCCAGCACATGAATCACTAAAACTATTTTTTCCATTTTCAACCTTTGGTACCGAACACGCCAATCAAAACCTACAACCATCACCCTTAGTCTAACCACCCCTAGACAAGATCACTTAAAGCTTAAATCAGTTCGCTGCGCGGCATATTCCTTCAAATTCTTCAGCGTTTAATGAGCATCTGCCAATCAAACCGCCATCAATATCTTGCATAACGAATAATTGTACCGCATTTTGCGGATTTACGCTTCCCCCGTAGAGGATTTTCAAGCTATTTGCAGCATCTTTATCATGGCCGGCTATCCTTCCGCGAATAAACTCGTGCATACTCTGTGCCTGATCTGGACTCGCTGCCAAGCCAGTACCAATCGCCCATATAGGCTCATATGACACGATAGCATCAGCAAATATAGATGCGCCGTACATGCTAATGATAGTGTCGATTTGTTTAGCCACCACCATTTCCATCATGCCGGCCTCACGCTCAATCAAGGTTTCACCTACACAAAGAATCGGGGTCAGCCCATGTGACTTTGCCTGCATAAATTTAGTTGCAATGTTTTCATCAGACTCGCAATAAGCGGTTGCCCGTTCCGAGTGGCCGATAATTACATGTGTTGCACCAAAATCGCGGAGCATTGCAGCACTAACCTCACCGGTAAAAGCGCCTATTGGGTCTTTACTGAGATTTTGCGCACCCCAGGTAATCGAGGTACTTTGCAACAGAGACTGAGCTTGAGCCAAGTACGGATAAGGCACACAAACCACAACATCGACATTGACCAAACCTTTAAGCTTTTGAATATACGCTTCTAAAAGCTGCCTGTTCAAAGTCAGATTCCCATGCATTTTCCAATTGGCAACTACTAATTTTCGACGCATGCTATCCTTGAATTCCATTAAGTTTCGAAGTTATTATTTCGGTCAAATTATTGAATGCTGCGATCAATCGACAAGCCATCCCATTTCATCCAAATTCAATATTTCATAATTGTAGCTTAAGTTGCTGGCAGGCTGATTAGATTTACTCTCTGAATTAAAGGGCTGGCTCCATACAAGCTAATGGTAACTAGCACTTAAATACTCATCCCACCGCCACAACAGGAGTAAAATCTCGACATGAAGCGACTTTACCCAGCAATTACACTAACCGCACTACTGCTGCCATCTGCTGCACTAGCTGATGAAGCCAAAACCGGCAATGCGTGGTCTTACCTGAAAGATGCCATATCTCAAACCTGGGCAGCTGATGACTATGAGTTATTTGTGCCGGTCAATACCTGGCACAACCGTAATTACTATAGCTCTGAAAAGATTGACCAATACAATGAGCAACCCTGGGGTCTAGGTATAGGTAAATATCAATTCGACAGCGATGGTGACTGGCATAGCATTTACGTAATGGCATTTTCAGACTCACACCAAAACTTGCAGCCAGTTGCCGGCTATGGATTTCAAAAGATATGGCACCCTGGTGATGAGTTTAGGGTTGGGGCTGGGTATACACTAGGCCTGACGCTACGCGAAGACTTCAACTACGTACCTTTGCCGGTAATAGCACCTATTGCGTCTGTTGAATATAAACAATTAGCACTACAGTCTACATACATTTTCGGTGGCGAAGGCAACGGCAATATCCTGTTCACATGGCTGCGCTGGCAGTTAAAGTAACTATCAGAAACCCTGACCCATCACCTGTCACAGGTGCTAACCGACACTGCATAACTGATTGATCACGCTGCGTACTTCGAGCAGCACTTCTGATGCAGTAACGCCAATCGGCCCAATCCCTTTTTCAACAAGCCTGTCAGCTGCGGCTCCATGCACGTAAACAGCCAATTTTGCCGCCTCCAATGGCAGAATACCTTGCGCGATGAGACTGGCAATCAGCCCGGTGAGTACATCACCGGTACCACCGGTTGCCAGGGCAGGGTTGCCGCTGGTATTCACGAAATAGCTGCCATCATGATAGGCACAAACAGTACCGGCGCCTTTTAGCACACAGGTAGCGTGATATGTTTTAGCTAACCGCAATGCAGCATCAATACGATTGTTCTGAATAGATTCGGTATTCGTTGCAAGCAATCGCGCAGCTTCACTCGCATGCGGCGTAATCACAACTTCACCATGATGGGCTTTTGCCAGATCAGCCAGATGAACGTGTTGCGCAATCAGGTTAAGCGCATCCGCATCCAGCACCATGGGCATATTCTGCCCTGTCGGATGCGTGAACCATGAAATGAGCAATTCAATTGCAGCCATTGATTGACCCAAGCCAGGGCCGATAGCCACGCAATCAAGCTGCTTCAGGCGCGCCAAATCCGCGGGAGTACGCATCATGATCTCTGGCTGGCAAACATCAACAACTGGAGCGCTTTTGCTTAGCATGGCAGCATAAACACGTCCGACTCCGCTGAACAAAGCCGCGCGTGCTGCCAGCAACACTGCACCAACCATGCTTTCGTCGCCGCCGATAATGGCAACACTGCCGCAGGAACCTTTATGCGCATCTTTATTCCGTATTGGCAACACTGACTGAAACATATCCGGTTCCAACAGGTGAGCTTTCGTTGTTTTTTTATTCATAATAATCGCCTCAACATTGCTATTGATTATGCAACTACATAACGCAAATTAAGCTGTACCTTTTGCGCACCGTTATAACTATTAGTTTGAAGTTGATATGCCGCTTGAATACGATTACCAAAAAAATCGGTCTGATTAAAATAAATCGCATCTATCGAATCTGCCCCTGACGGCGCCGATGATGCAGATACTGGCTTTAAGGTAAGTTTCAGATGTTTTTCACCCAACAGGCGTTGGTTTAACACTTCAAACTCATCATAGAACAAAGGTGGCGCAAATCCTTGCCCCCACACCTGATTCTCCAGAAGCTGCGCAACCTGGAATGTCATATCCGCAGCCGATAGATTACCATCGACTTCCAGCACCGATTCCAGATCAGCCTCCGTTATCAAACTTCTGACCACGGCTTCAAAACCACGTTTAAACAACTCAAAGTCATCACTTCTTATAGTAAGACCGGCCGCCATGGCATGACCGCCGAACTTCAATATCAGCTCTGGTTGATGTTTGCTGAGCAGATCGAGTGCATCGCGCAGATGCAAGCCTGCAATCGAACGCCCTGAGCCCTTAATCAAGCCACCTCCCGCATCAGCAAATGCAATCACCGGGCGGTGATACCGCTCTTTGATGCGCGAAGCCAATATCCCTATCACACCCTGATGCCAATCCGGCTGATACATGCTGATTGAATACTGATCGCCCATTTCAACATCATCCAGCGAGATATTGGCGCTATCCTGCATATCAGCCTCGATACTGCGTCGTTGCAGGTTTAAATTATGCAATTGCTGCGCAATTTGCGCGGCTTCGGTTTCAGACTTGGCTAATAAACATTGTATTCCCAGCGTCATATCATCCAATCGCCCCGCCGCATTCAAACGCGGGCCAACGTAAAAACCCAAATCCTGCGCGGTAGCTTTTGCCGGCTCACGACCGGCAACCCTCAACAAGGCAGTAATACCGTAACTACAAGCACCGGCACGGATTCTACGCAAGCCTTGCTCGACCAGAATACGGTTATTCTCATCAAGCCGCACCAGGTCGGCCACCGTCCCAAGCGCAACCAGATCCAGCAATTCGGTCAGGTTAGGTTCAGGCGCTACCGTGTAAATACCACGCCGACGCATTTCCGCACGCAGCGCGAGCAAGCTATAGAACATCACGCCTACACCCGCCAGATTTTTACTGGCGAAAGTGCAGCCATGCTGATTCGGGTTAATAATGCAGGCAGCCTGCGGCGTTTCCGTTCCCGGCAAGTGGTGGTCTGTAATCAGCACCTGCATACCAAGCGCATTGGCAGCAGCTACGCCATCTACACTGGCAATGCCGTTATCAACAGTAATAATCACATCCGGCTTTTGTGTGGCGGCGAGCGCTACAATCTCCGGTGTCAAGCCATAGCCATATTCAAAGCGATTAGGTACCAGAAAACTCACATCAGCACCGAATGCGCGCAAACCCTTGACTGCAACGGCAGTGGCAGTGGCACCGTCAGCATCATAGTCACCGACCACAAGCAATTTCTTGTTAGCCTGAATCGCGTCCGCCAACAATTTGGCCATCATTTGATTATTGGTCAGGCTTTGCGGCGGCAGTAAATTACTTAAGTTCACTGCAACCTGGGCAACGTCAGCTACGCCACGCGCCGCGAACAGGCGCGACATTAGCGGCGGCAGGCCGGATGCCTGCAAATACTCGACGGTTTCCTGCAATACCGGGCGTTGTTTGATTACTGTCATGTTAAATAAGCATTGATAGGCTTGCTGCTACGCCAGAACCTATAAGTATCGATGGGGCGAATGATTGCCACCAGGGTTTTTTCATAGCAACCCAGATTTAACGTCAACTGTTTAAATTTTCCGGCTCTGAGCGCATCCCATAACACATTAAAACTCGCATCATCAGACAGATGCTGCCCATGCAGTTCTAAACGCACATGATCATGTACATCTAAATGCTGCATCAATTTGCTCAAAGACTCACCAACTGGCCCAATAACCAGACCCGCCCACTTTGCCAGACCAAGATAGAGCATGCTGTTTGCCAGCAATAAATCCGTGTCGCGCCTGATGGATGAAGCCTGAGGCATAACGCCACCGCCGGAAAGCCAGACGCTGTTAATGGCAGGATAATGTCTGGATTCACGCTCTGCATTTACCGAATGGTCGTGCAGCAGCATTTGCGCTTCATTCAAATATCCAATCCAACTGGATGCCGCCACGCCTTGCGGCATAAATTGGAAAATATTGCGGCCAATCGCCACACTGGGCAATTTGGTTTCAATTTCCGGCTGTATCTCCAGACGCAAATACCAAGCCCCGGAATTACCAATGACGAACATCATGCCATTCTGGCCAAAATGCTGGTTCAAGCTCGCAATAATCAGTTCGGCCTGTTCTCGCTGCACATGCAACGGCACAGGTTCACTTAAACTAAAGCTGTCACGCTGCAATAACAGATGCACGGGATCAGCCCTTAACCAGTAAGCATCGCCAACAGACAGGCCATCCGCATCAGCGGCAATTGCCGCTATTGGGTAATCAGGCTTAGGCGCCAGACCGTGCTGCACACAGATGACTGCCTCCAATGGCATATCCAGCTGCCTGACTTTTGCCTTTGATAACAGGCGCGCCAAGGCACTATCATCAGGCAAGGCAAGTAAGTTATTGCTTATGGCACAATCTACAGTAAGTTTCACGGTACTTATTTACATGATTTTAATTACCGGTGATTTTACTTGTTACTGACCGCATTCAGGATATATCTGTTTAAAAAAGCAATAAAAAACCCGGCAGATAGTTACCGGGTTTATTGGTCATACTGGAATTTAACTAATAGAGCTGCACTTCGTACACCAAATATTCTACATATACCAAATACTTTGCCGACTTAGTAATAGCGATGCTCCCTTCTATCATCCCAGTCACGGCGCTTGCCATAGCCACGCTCGCCTTTTCCACGGCCGTTATTCCAGCGCGGATTATCATAATATACTGGCTCAATATAACTTACCTGTGACACCACGCGGCTATTAGGCGCCACCGCCACATTCACATCAATATAATTACCGGGGTCTGAACTGGTAACAGTGCTATAAGTTCTACCGTTATATTCATAAGCCACCAAATAGCCAGAATTTACGGTTTGCCAGTTATCTACCTGATAGCAATTCTGCACCGGAACGGTATGTGTACTTACAACATTGTTTCTGTTGGCGATACGGTCACCCGCGATTGCGCCTACACCGGCACCCACGGCAGCGGCAGCTATACGGCCATTACCGCGGCCTACGGTATTGCCAAGCAAACCGCCGGCGATGCCGCCAATAACGGCTCCCGCAATTGAATGGTCATTATTACTGCTGTAACTTTCCTGCTGATATTCGGTACGGCATTCCTGACGCGGCATGTTAACCCGCTCAGTTTGTGGCGTAACAGATAACACACGGGCTCTATCTGTATATTGATCATCTGCCATTGCCGGGGCTGCAAATGCTGCCGTTAGAAAAGCCGGGGCAAGCACTGTGGTGCGCAAAAAATTCACACCGTTAAACTTGAAATTACGCATTTAACTTCTCCTTTATTGCTTGTTCTTATCAAGCTAGTTGCACTTCTTTAATCAAGCCTAAAATAAACCTTAGTATCCGGTTTCTGCATTGTTAATTAATCATGCAGATGGTCACTTAACGAGGCTAAATTAAATTTGGCTTACAGGAGAATTGTTAATATTTGTAACTAATGATTTTCATGAGTCATTGTCAACCTCATCGCCTTCTACAACTAAATCCGGGATATGGTTAAAAGCGATACGCATCGGCGCATCTTTCAATGCCTCATGCGCACCGCCAAAGTAAATAGTATTTTTACCAAACTTTAAATTAAGCATATCTATGGATTTATTCAGCTTCTTTTCATTCTCAAGCGGCTCAATCTGAAACAAATCACGTGCAACTTCCTCTGCCGTGACTAACCCAGAAAAAGAAACGCCTACGGCATATGGCTCATGTTTTGTTCTTGGGTAATGCTGCAAAAAAGTCTCCAATGCTTCAATCAGGCGCAAAGTATTATCCGTAGGTGAAATTGCACTTTCCATACTCCAACTTGGCATATTCCTGAACTTGATTTTCACACTGATTTTTGACGCAAGTAAATCGTAACTGCGCATGCGCATGCAGGCTTTTTGCAGTAATCGGTGCAGCACTGCCTTTGCGCCGGCTTCATTACGCTGCTCAGGCGGCAATACATGAGAATGCCCCAGGCTGCTGCGCGCATTTTTCACATAATAAGGCTCCAAGCCGCGCAGCTTGTCATACATGCGCTCACCTTCAATGCTGCCCCACGCAGTTTGTAACTGCTGGCGGTTTGCTGCGTACAGCTGCTCAACCGTGGTAATTTTGTAGCGGTTCAAGCGTGCTTCCATCTGCTTGCCGATGCCGTTAAGGTCACGCAATTTCAGCCCGAACAAGCGCCGTGGCAACTCATGCGGCTCTATCAGCACGCAGCCATCCGGCTTCTGCATATTAGAGGCCACCTTAGCCAGATAAGTATTGGGGGCGATGCCAATCGAACACTTAATATGATCACCCGCATTCCTGGCAATCGCACGCTTGATCCTGGTAGCAAGCTTTAAGGCATTTTCCGGCAACTGCTGGCTACCAGTAAGCTTGCAAACCATCTCATCGATAGAAAGCACTTTTTCTACATGCGTACAGCTTTCAACGATGTCAATCAATTTGTGGTGGTATTCCACATAGACTGCCGGACGCGCTTCGACAAAAATCATATTTGAGCATAATTTGCGCGCATCACTGACGATGGTACCGGTTTTAACGCCAAACGCTTTTGCCTCGTAGCTCGCGGCGATACAGCAGGTAGTTTCTGCCATCACCGCCAGCACACCGACTGGCTTGCCGCGCAAATCCGGCACCAGCTGCTGCTCTACTGAAGCAAAGTAGGAGTTGAAGTCGACATAAAGTGCATTTAAATTCATGCTTAAATTGTAATCTTTGCTCTATTAAACTGACTAAGGTTTAGCTATAAATATTTTGATTGATTTTCAGGATAACTTTAGAAACGGATTTAAAAATGCGTAACGAACAAATTGCAGTTTTTGCCGGCGGCTGTTTCTGGTGCACCGAGCCGGTATTCAGCCAGTTAAAAGGCGTGAGCAAAGTCGTTTCCGGTTACATCGGCGGCCACACCACCAACCCAACCTACAAACTGATATGTAACGGCGACACCGGCCATGCTGAAGCGATTCAGATCACATTTGATGCAACAGTGGTGAGCTTTGAAACCCTGCTGGAAATATTTTTTGTATCACACGACCCAACCACGTTAAACCGTCAGGGTAATGATGTGGGTACGCAGTATCGCTCTGCTGTGTTCTGTCAGAATGAAGCGCAAAGAACGTCCACCGTTAACATGATCAGCAAATTAAACGCTGAAGGTATTTGGCCAGCCCCTATCGTTACCCAAGTGAATAATGCCGCAGCATTTTACCCAGCTGAGGATTACCACCAGTATTACTTTGCCAACAACCCGAACCAGCCTTATTGTATGGCGGTAGCTGCTCCGAAAGCCGCCAAGATAAGAGCCAAATATGCACAGCTGATTAAAAGCGAATAATTCAATCTACGCCCAACTCACTGCTCTAGCTTATCAACAACCACCCCCAGCTCAATTAAAATTGGGCTTTTTCACTTTTTCATTCAAACTTTGGTACCATAAAGCCAGAAAATATTATGTAATATTCAAAAGTATTAAGTAAATTCGCAGAGTGTCATAGCATTTTCAGGCAGTTTCAGCATTGCTATATAACAATAAAATTCAACAAGAATTAATTGAAGCATTACCGGGGCGCAATAACACTATGAGCAAAATCGCAATCTTTAACCAAAAAGGTGGGGTTGGCAAAACCACTAGCGTACTAAACCTTGCCGGCGCTTTATACCGTAGGGGCAGCCCAACCCTGCTGGTTGATATGGACCCGCAAGGCCATCTAAGCCAGATTCATCCGCAGCCCATTAATGACGTTGGCAAAAGCCTGTTCAGCTTTTATCAGGACAATAAGCCTTTGGCTGAACTAATCGTGAGCTGGGACAATATTGGCAAATTCATACCCGCACACCGGCAGCTGGTAAAAGTGGATTCAATCTTTGGCAGAGGGCCAGCCATTCTGAATCGCTTTGGCTCCGGATTAACCGCGCTGGAAAAAGAAAACACTTTCAACAATGTGCTGATCGACTGCTGCCCTTATCTGGGGGTGTTATCACTTGGCGCACTATTTACGGCTGATCTGGTAATTGTGCCGATTGCATCAGATTTTCTGTCGCTGCAAGGTGCAGCAAAAGTTGAAAAAACCTTGGCCGCGATTGAGCCTTTTCTTAAAAGGCATATCAATCGTCGCTACTTAATCACCAGATATGACAAAAGACGCAATATGTCATCTACAGTAAAAGATCAGGCAATCGCTGCCTTTGGTAATAATGTGCTAAATACTTTAATTTATGAAAATGTCGCTATTGCAGAAAGCCCTAACGAAAAACAAGACATATTCAGTTTTAATGCGCACAGCGTAGGGGCGGCTAACTACAATGCTTTATTGGATGAATTGATTTCTCAACAATTAGTGAATGAATAAAAATACGGCCATAGTCAAATCAGTCAAAACTAATCTTTGGAAATAACATCCAGAATCTCTTCATAACTGGAGTTTGCAGAATACTCGACTGTGGCAACGCCATAATCCAATATCTCGCAATGGCGATACATCTGCAGTAATTTCTCTCTGGCCTCTTCCTCGGTACGCCCGTAAATTTGCAGGTTATTTACGATAACGCCATTACGGCTGCGAATCTGGTAGATGTATTTAACTGGTTTATCCATGGCTATACTTTCGAATAACAATTCACACAAATAGCAGCTCACCTAAAAACAAACTAGCCCTGCTCCACACAACAAACAATCACTACTGGCTGCTCAGCAATTGCCTGCGCCAGAATATCATCAACATCACCAGCGCAATACTGGCCATAACCGCCATTGCCCACCAGAAACCATTCGGGTCTGCGATCCACGGCATATAATGAAAGTTCATACCAAAAATACCCGCTATCAAAGTAGCCGGCATAAACAGCATGGCAACTACAGTCAATGCGCGCAGCTCAAGATTTACACGGTTACTGACACTGGTCATGTAAATATCCATCAAGCCACCCAAGCTATCACGAATAGACTCTAATGACTCAATAAAATTAACCGTATGGTCGTAAATATCACGCAGATATGGAATAGTGCCGGCACTGAAAAAGCCACTTTCATTGCGAGTAAGGTGATTAACCACTTCGCGCAGCGGCCATACCACGCGCCGCAGTTCAATACTAGCGCGCTTTAACTGATGAATACTGTGCAACTGCGCAATGCTGGGCTTGGCAAGCAGCGCATCTTCAAGCGCCTCACTGTCATCGCCCATTTCTTCTAGCACATGAAAATACTTATCAACAATGCTATCCAGCAGCGAATAAGCCAGATAATCCACACCCAGAGTACGCATGGGTGAATGCTCTGCACGTAAACGTTCACGTACCGGTGTAAACGCACCAGTAGAACGCTCTTGAAATGTAAGCAGAAAATTACGCCCAAGCACCAAGCTTATCTGCTCAGAGCTGACTGACAGTGTTTCTTTTTCATAGTAGAAATGCCGCGTTTCCAGGAACACATAGCTACTGTATTCATCAACCTTGGGGCGCTGCTCGGTGTTGAGAATATCTTCCAGCACCAACGGATGCAAACCAAACACCTGGCCAATCTGCTTGATCAGCTCAACATCATGAATACCATGCACATTCAACCACAGCTTGTTTGGCGCATTCAAATCGAGCGTAGCCAGCTCATTTACGGCAATAATCTTTTCTTGCAAGCCGGTAGCATCGTAGCTAATCAAAGTCAGCTTGGGCGGCGCTAAACTGGCAACATCATCATCCCCTGCCCCCACGTACACCAAAGAACCCGGCGGCAAACCGAGTTTTTTGGCATGGTGCTTTTTACGCCGATGTGGATGAGTTTTTTTCATTCAAGTTATACCCGCTGTGAAATATAACCACCGTAACAAAATTTAGCCGGAATGACCAGCCTGATGCACTTCACCGGTAGCAAAGAAACTGCCGCCAGCTACATGGTGAATGGTACGTAAATCATCATAGCCTTCAAAATGCCACCTGAACTGTCCATCTTTACTTTGTGAAAACACGCGCTCATCGGCATAAGCGGCGACTACCTCGGCAATGAACAAATCGTAAGTGTTCTGGTTATGCGGCTCAGGGATGACTTTACACTCCAGCCAGCCCACACAGCCTTTAAGTAACGGCGCTGCTATTTCTTTTGCAGGAAAAGTTTCCAACCCAAACTGAGCGAATTTGTCAGTATCTTTCAAGTCACGCCCAGAGCAGGTACCCACCTTCTGCACTGTATCAATCTGCGCCACACATGGAATGTTGATGGCAAAGGTGCCTGAAGCTTCAATCAGCTCACGCGTATAGGTATTTTTATCGATAACAACGATTATTTTTGGCGGGGCAAAGTCCAGCGGCACATTCCATGCCGCTGCCATGATGTTTTGTTTGCCGGCATGGCTGGAAGTTACAAGGATGGTAGGGCCGTGATTCAGCAGGCGATACGATTGATTTAAATCCACGACTTCCATATATTCTTATTTCTTGATTTCTGGCCATATGGCTGTCAAACCACGCCACAGATCTATATAAGCGAAACAAATTGCAAGAAATGATGGGAAATATGCTATCCCAAAAAAACTACCAAGAAATTGGTTGCCTTCGAGCTTCAAAAAATAATCAAAAGAAGTAATTACAAATCCAAATACCAATGCAAAAGTATAAAGAATAGCACTACGAAATATGTAATCGGCTGATTCTAGTGATTTAGCACTTTTTTCAGGACTTAATGCTCTAGAACGTCCGTACAATAAACTGCTAAATGCAATTAAGATAGCAAGTGGGGTTAAAACATAAACTCCAATAAAATCAACTGGGTGTTTTTGTATTACCAATTTATACAAGCCATACAAAGAAGCTGTTGGTAGTCCAATGACAATTGCTTGAACTGAAGCCTTCCAAAAAGCAGAAACTATTAGTTTGAAAGCCTCAAAAATTACTTGTCCAATGAATCCTAATAGACGAATACTTTTACTAACAACTCCCTTAATCTTTTTCATAAAATTAATTCTAAAATCACTTCTGCCAAGCATCCCTTAACGTCACCGTCCGGTTAAACACCGGCTTGCCCGCTACGCTATCTTTTTTATCTGCCACAAAGTAGCCATGACGCTCAAACTGGAAGCTATCTTCCGGTTTTGCATCTTTCAGGCTTTGCTCCAACTGTGCGGTTATCACTTGTACTGAATTCTGGTTGATGTCATCCAAAAAGTCGCGGTCACCGCTGCCCCCTATACTATTACCAGGCTGTGCTTCCTTGAACAATCGGTCATACAAGCGCACTTCACACTCGTAGGCATGCGCGGCAGACACCCAATGAATATTGCCTTTAACTTTTATGCTATCTGAACCCGGTGTGCCGGATTTGGTATCCGGCAGGTATTCACAATGCACTGCCGTCACGTTGCCGTCAGCATCTTTTTCGCAGCCAGTGCATTTCACCACATAGCCGTAACGCAGGCGCACCATGCCGCCTGGCGTGAGTCTGAAGAAGCCCTTGCTTGGTTCTTCCATAAAATCTTCGCGCTCGATCCACAGTGTGTTTGAAAGCTGTACGGTGCGTTTACCCAGTTCCGGTTTTAACGGATGGTTAGGCGCAAAGCAGTCTTCGCTTTGGGACTTTCCATTAGAATCTAGAGGATAGTTATCAATCACCAGCTTGATTGGGTCGAGCACGGCAATGCGGCGCTCTGCTTCTACGTTGAGTACTTCACGCATGCAGTCTTCAAGTATTGTGTATTCAATCCATGAATCTGCTTTGCTGACGCCGATGCGGTCAGTAAATAATCTGAAGCCAGCGGCAGTGTAGCCACGACGGCGTGCACCCGCGAGCGTAGGCAAGCGCGGGTCATCCCAGCCGGATACGTGTTTTTCTTCTACCAGCTGAATCAGTTTGCGTTTTGAAAGCACCACGTAAGTTAGGTTTAAACGCGCAAATTCGTATTGTTTTGGCAATGGATGCGCTAACAGCCCAGTCTGAGCAAGATGCTCCAGCAACCAGTCGTAGAATGGGCGCTGGTCTTCAAACTCCAGCGTGCAGATAGAATGCGTGATGCGCTCCAGCGCATCTTCAATCGGGTGCGCAAAGGTGTACATCGGGTAGATGCACCATTTATCACCGGTGTTGTGGTGGTGCGCACGACGCACACGGTAGATTGCAGGGTCGCGCATATTGATATTAGGTGATGCCATGTCTATCTTGGCGCGCAGCACCATGCTGCCATCGGCATGTTTACCATCGCGCATCTCACGGAAGCGGGCAAGGTTCTCTGCCGCGCTACGGTTACGGAAAGGTGAATCTTTGCCCGCCTCGGTCAGCGTACCGCGGTTAATGCGCATTTCATCCGCACTTTGTTCATCCACATAGGCAAAGCCGTGTTCAATCAGGCTTTCAGCCGCGCGATACATGAAGTCAAAATAGTTGCTGGCGTAGTACAGGTTACTTTCGCTGTGATTTTCCCAGCCCTTGTTTTCCCAATTAAAACCAAGCCACTTCACTGCATCAGAAATGCTGTCTACGTACTCCTGGCTTTCTTTCTCAGGGTTGGTGTCATCAAAACGCAAATGACATACACCGTCAAAATCACGTGCCAGACCAAAGTTCAAAAAGATGGATTTAGCATGGCCGATATGCAGGTAGCCATTCGGCTCCGGCGGAAAGCGCGTGCGGATTTTTGCGAAATCAACCTGTCCGGCTTCTTGGTGCTGTGCATCACCCGGGCTGCCTGCCCACTTTTTTGAGGCGTACTTATTCTGGCCCAGATCTTTTTCAATAATGGCACGGATAAAGTTAGAAGCTGGCGCTGGTGCGCTGTTTGGAGTTTTTTCAGATGACATGGCAACAGAGTTAATTTAAGTTGCCGCTATTTTACACCAGCTTGCCAAGTTGTATGGACACCTCTGGAAATTGGTAGCGTCTCAATTCTGAAATAGTCACATTTCCAGACACTACCCCTTCGTCCTAATCGAGTCGAAGTGCGGCAATTCATGGTTCGACAGGCTCACCACGAACGAAAATTTTCACACTGAAACATTACCTAAAAATTGATTATGGAATAGTAGATTGCCAGCCATGCTAAAATCAGCCTAGTTATGAACGCCCTCACCTTCCCTATTTTAAAACTGCTTGCAGACGGAAAATTCCACTCCGGAGAGACCATTGCGCGCCATTTCAATGTGAGCCGCGCCACAGTGTGGAATTCATTGCAGCATGCCGAACAATTGGGTGTTGAGGTGTTTTCGGTAACAGGGCGCGGCTACAAGCTGCCACAGCCAGTGACTTTGCTTGATGAACAAGCCATTTTGAGTGCGCTCGGCGAACAAAGGTCACTGCTGCAACTGGAAGTACACGACCACTTGCCCTCAACCAACAGTTATTTGATGCAAAACCTGAGCACGCAAAAACATGCGACTTGCGTGGTGGCTAACTTGCAGACCAATGGCCGCGGCAGGCGTGGCAGAAGCTGGCAGGCGGGCTTGGGAGCAAGCTTGACGTTCTCGCTACTGTGGCGCTTTCAATGCGGCGCATCCGGGTTATCCGGGTTAAGCCTGGCGGTTGGCGTGGCGCTGATGCGCAGCCTGCACCAGTTGGGCATTACTGACTCTCAACTCAAATGGCCGAATGACGTACTGATCAAGCGCGAAAAACTGGCAGGTATTCTGATTGAGTTGCAAGGAGATATGGAAGGACCAAGCACAGCAGTGATAGGCATGGGTATCAACCTGAATTTGCCTGCTAATATTAAACAGAAAATTGACCAGCCAGTGACTGATCTTGCCAGCACATCTGCTGAATCCATAGACCCCAACCATTTATTAGGCGTATTGCTCAAACACTTGGCTACAGTGTTAACCGAGTTTGAGCAAGGCGGTTTTGCCAGCTTAAGTGACGAGTGGTCCAAACACCACGCCTACCATAACCAGACCGTGCGCATGATTATGCCAAACGGCCAGGAAACGCATGGCTTAGTACAAGGCATTGCTGAAGATGGCAGTTTATTAGTAACAACTGCCGATGGCCTGCAACGTTTTATTTCCGGTGAGATAAGCCTGCGCGGGATTTAATGCCCGCACTGGCTTTTACACTTGATAATTTCTACCCCTAATAATTTACAGTTAAGCCTACGTTAATTGAGCGCCCCATACCCGGCAGCGCCCCAATCGCACCCACGCTGCCTGCGGCTTTCCAGCCAGCATAAGCAACGCCGCCAAGTGGCAACTCATAGTATTTATCGAACAGGTTGTTGGCCGCAACATCCAGACGCGCGTTTTTCCACTGGTAACTGCTACGCAGGTTAACTAGACTATAACCGGCGGTTTTAGGCTCCAGTCGAATATCATCCACGCGTGTTTTTTGATTTACCAGTTCTAGCTCTACGGCATTAGTCCATGCTGCTTTATTCTGCTCAATCGCCACTCGCGCATTCAACGGCATCATGTGATACAAGTCCTGGCCATCACTGGCGCGTTCACCACGCATCCAGCTTGCATTACCCAGCAAACGACCTTTGCCAAAGTCGCCGCCATCCCACAATGCAGCTTTCCATGTAGCTTCTACACCATATATCTGCGCGTCCTGATTGTTAAACTGAAACGATGGGCGTGAGTTCAGCATCATGCCCATGGTGCCGATTTTGTTAACACCGATGTAATCCTGAATGTAGGAATAATGCGGAGTTAGCGTCAGCTCCCACGCTTGCTTGTTTGCATCGTGCCAGTTAAAAGTCGCACTCAGGGTGTTAGCGGTTTCAGGCTTGAGATTAATATCTCCTACATAGCCATTCACATCACCAAACCAGCCTATCATCGCCATCGCCATATCGCCTCGGCCCCAAGTGTAGCGCTCATACAGATTTGGCGAACGTGTTTTACGTGCATAGCCAAATTCAATCGAATTGGTTTTGCTGCCTTCATATTTGGCACTGGCGGTTAAATCAATGTGGTTATCATTTTCAGATCTGTTGCGGCCGTTAAACGCAATTGCGGCAGTATTATCTGCGCCCATTGCATTGTAAGCCTGCACATTACCGGTATCCATCCTGACATAGTCATCACGAATCCCCAGCATGGTCTGCCATTCTGGCGACCATTTAGACTCAAGCTCTGTAAACAAGCCAAAGCGCTCGCGCTTACCGTTATTAATATTCTTGAATGTATTCGGTGACATCATTGCGCTACCGGCAACAGGCGGCCAGTAATCATCCAAAGTCTGGCGATGATAGTCATTACCCAAGCGCAGCAGATGTGTCTGATCAAGCGGCAAATCCAATTTAAGGCTATAGCCATAATCTTCACCGTCAGCTTTCATTGGCATGGTGCCGGTCTTCTCGGATGAGAAAAATCCCATGTCATGCTTAACCTGCTGCCAAAAAACACTGGCGTCCAGCTTGCCCCAGTTAAATTGGTGTTTATATTGCGCACTAATAGAATCCGAGTTGTTACCCGTCATATCCATACGCTGGTTGGCATAGCCCTGGTACAGAATATCCTGATGCCCTAATTTGATATTGAGTGACTGCACATCACCTTTAAGGCCCAGGTTAATAGTTTGATGTCTACGGTCGAACTGTGTTGAGTTTACTTTATTGCCATTGCCATCTTCATAGCTTTGCGCACGATCAACGCCGCCGGAAAAACCAATGCTCAAATTCTGATTAGCAGCACTGGCTTTAATATCGGCACTCAGGCCGTTATTGTTACTGCGGTAGAAAGTAGAAGCGCTACCTTCAACCAGCAGCTTTTCATCATGCGCAAAGTCAGGTGCCGGTGAGTTTACGTTGATAGTACCGGCAATGCTGTCGCCGCCCATACTTACCGGCGTAATACCCGCAAACACATCAATACTGCCTACATTGCCGGGGGCAATGTATGAAAGTGCCGGGTTCATATGATTGCCACAGGCTGAAGTTATACTGGCACCATCAATAGTGAATTTGATGCGGTCATCATTAAGCCCGCGAATTGATGGCAACGCAGATACGCCGCCAGCCTGATATAAATCAACACTGGGATGCGCCTCTAGCAAGCCGGCTGCATCTCCGGTATTGAGTGCATGTGCACTTTCCTCATATCCCTGTTCGGCTTGCACATCAACGCTAGGCAAAGTTAAATGATCGGCTAAAACCGGTAATGGAAAACCAGCTAGTAAACTGGAGGTTAAAACACTGGGGGCTAAAACACTTGATGATAGAATGCGGCTAATTGCAGATTGCTTTTTTAACTTGAACCGTTGCATGACCAAACCTTATACTCATTAATATTGACGGCATTTTATCTACTAAAATGCGTGTAGAGAATGTGACAAATTGTCGCAGCCCAAGTACATACAAGCCTTTGGACAAATATGCTTTTAACAATTGATGCCGGAAACACTCGAACCAAATGGGCAGTATTTAACCGTAACGGTGAAATCATCCAGCATGGCGCATGCTTTAACGATGCATTGGCAGGAGCCGACTTCTCACCACAGTTGCTGGGTTATGACCGTGTTGTAATTTCCAACGTAGCAGGCAAGGCACATGCCGAAAAACTTGAAACCAAACTAAAACCTTATAAAATTCCAGTACGTTGGATAACGGCCAGTTTGCAGGTCTGCAACGTTGTTAACAGCTATACTGAACCTGAAACTTTAGGATCAGACCGCTGGGCTGCACTGATTGCAACGTGGCATTTGCAGCACGCACCATGCGTAGTAGTTAATGCAGGTACGGCCATCACTATTGATGCTCTAGCGAACAGCGCTGGTAATAAAGCCGAATTTTTGGGTGGCATGATACTACCCGGGCTTAATTTAATGCAGGCAAGCCTGGGCATTGCTACTGCGCAATTGCCAAAACACAATGCCATTCACAATTTTTCTGCAGACTCACCTCAATTGGCTGTAGATATTTTTGCCAAATCAACAGCGCAGGCCATCCATGCTGGGGCTTTGAATGCAGTATGCGGTGCTATCACACGTATGGTTGATACGCTGACGCAAAAATGCGCTCAAACACCTTTTATAATTTTAAGCGGCGGTAACGCAGCTATTATTCAAAACAATCTGGCTGGCACCATGGCAAAGCAAACTGTAATCATTGATAATCTGGTTTTAACAGGGCTGTATTTGCTGGATTGTTCCAATCACTAAAATAAATATAAAGCGACGCGCAATGAAACGTTTTTTCTGGTTACTGATACTTATCAACTTAGGCTTACTTGCTTATTTCAACATCGGGTACATCTTGCCCGGCAAGCCGGAAATAAAACTGACAGAGATTAACCCAGATAAAATCAAAGTGTTATCACAAAGCGAGATCGATGCCATACCTAAAAAGCAGACATCATTACCACTTATTAGCACCCCCACACTAGAAGCTGAAACTAAAACCAGCTGTTTTGAATGGGGTGCTTTTTCAGACGCCAGCCTGGCCAATGCACAAAAAGTATTAGCCAGAATGAACTTGCAATCCACCACCAAAGAACAAAGCTCCGAACAGCCAAAGCGCTATTGGGTATATAGAGCGCCACTTAAAACCACAGCAGAAGCGCAGAAAAAAGCAGTTGAACTGAAAGCGCTAGGGGTTCAGGATTTATTTGTAGTACAGGAAGAAAAATGGAAGAACGCTATCTCATTTGGGATTTTTGAAGATGAACAACTGGCGGCAAAACTGGTAAAAGAACTACAGGCCAAAGGCGTAAAAAATGTTGAAAAAATCTTACGCACTAATGGCAAAGGCCATCACAACCTAGCGCTCACCAGCTTGAGTGAAAACGACATTACTGAATTAAAGAAATTAAAACCGGATTTTCCTGCGGCAGAATTAAAAGAAGTCAGTTGTAACTAAACTGCTATAAAAATTATGGGAACAACTTACCCGGATTAAGCACATTATTCGGGTCAAAAGTCAGCTTCAAAGACTTCATTAGCGCCATCGTGGTCGCGTCAATTTCACGCGGCACAAAGGGGCGTTTCGCTATGCCCACGCCATGCTCGCCTGAAAGCGTACCTTGCAATGAAAGCACCAAACTAAATACCTCATCCAGGCACTCTTCAGCACGTTTCATTTCTTCTGCATTATCCGGGTTTACCAGCAGATTCACGTGAATGTTGCCATTACCGGCATGGCCAAAATTCACATTTGAAATATTGTATTGCGCAGCCAGTTTTTCCAAACCGGTTAACAACGCTGGCAAGCGTGAAACCGGCACCGCAATATCTTCGTTGATTTTCTTGGGTGCAATATCCTTGAGCAACGGTGACAATGCTTTACGTGCCGCCCATAGCGCCTTTGTATCATGTGCTGGTTTAGCTTCAATCAACCCCTCAACCTGACATGCCTGCAGAATAGCTTCTGTGGCCTCTGCGATCTCCTGTAAAGAGCCATCAGCTTCAATCATCAGATAAGCACGAGCATTTTCCGGCAACAGATTTTTATCTCGGCTGCGAATCAGATTAAGCGCGCCGTTATCCAAAAACTCCAGCGCACTCGGCGTATAAGGCTGCGCCATGATGGCTGCAATCGCCCTGGCACAACTTTCAGTATCAACGAATTCAGCAGTTAAGCCTCCCGTGTGCTTTGGTAACGGCGTCAGTTTGAGCGTAGCCTCAACAATCACCGCCAGTGTACCTTCAGAGCCAACCAGCAGCCGGGTTAAGTCGTAACCGACTACACCTTTGCTGGTGTAACAACCGGTTCTGATAATGTCGCCATTACCGGTAACAGCTTTCAAACCAAGAATATGGTCACGTGCCACGCCGTATTTCACAGCATGTGGGCCTGCCGCACAAGTAGCCAAGTTACCGCCGATACTGCAATACGCCGCGCTGGATGGATCAGGCGGCCAGAAAAAGCCAACCGGTTTGATCGCGTCTTGCAGTTCCTGATTCAGCACTCCCGGCTCGACAATTGCCATGCGGTTATCCGGGTCGATACTGATTATTTTATTCATGCGCTCCAGTGACAGCGCAACGCCACCGGCTTCCGGCACACTGCCGCCCGCAGTACCGGTACCGCGACCACGCGGCACCACTGGCACTTTATGTAAATTACACAACTTAATAACGCTTTGTACTTCTTCAATGTTGAGCGGAAAAACAACCGCAATCGGTGAGTGATAATTGCGTGAGTTATCGTAGGCATAGGCATAACAATCAACAGGGTCGGTATAGACCCTGTCTTTTGGCAGTAGCTGCGTCAGTACTACGATAAAATCAACGTTTGCCATTAAAGCTATCTAACGCTTTTTGATGTAGAGGTCAGTAATCGTGCCCTCTTTCATCTCGGCTGCAAAACACACAGTCTCAGATAAAGTCGGGTGCGCATGAATCGTCAAGCCTAAATCATGCGCGTCTGCACCCATCTCAATTGCCAGCACTGCCTCTGCCAACAATTCGCCCGCATTAACTCCAACGATACCGGCACCAATCACGCGATGGGTTTCTTTATCGAATATCAGCTTGGTAGTACCTTCAGTGCGTGCAATAGAAAGCGCACGACCACTAGCCGCCCATGGGAAGCTAGCTTTTTCAATGGCAATGCCTTTGGCTTTGGCTTCAGTTTCAGTCACGCCTACCCAAGCTACTTCCGGGTCTGTATAAGCCACGGATGGAATCACTGATGCTACAAATTCAACTTTTTCGCCGGCAATTACTTCAGCAGCCACTTTCGCTTCATGCGTTGCTTTATGCGCCAGCATAGGTTGGCCGACAATATCGCCGATCGCAAAAATATGTGGCACGTTAGTGCGCATTTGTTTATCTACGTTAATAAAACCATAATCATCAACTGCTACGCCTGCATTTTCAGCACCGATGTTTTTGCCGTTAGGACGGCGGCCGATAGAAACCAGCACGCGGTCGTAAACTTCAACACCTTTAGGTGCATCTACATTACCGTTCACGCCTTCAAAAGTCACATGGATGCCGTCTTTTTTTGGCTCCATGCTGGCAACTTTGGTGTTGAGCATAATCGTCTCAAAACGTTTTTCCATACGTTTCTGCAATGGGCGCACCAAGTCACGGTCACAGCCTTGAATCAGGCCATCAGTAAATTCAACCACGCTTACTTTGGTACCAAGCGCATCGTAAACCGTACCCATTTCCAAGCCAATAATGCCGCCGCCGATCACCAGCATGCGTTTAGGCACGTCAGCCAACGCCAAGGCACCGGTAGAATCCATAATACGTTCATCAGCGGCTACACCCGGGAACTTGGTTGCCTGTGAGCCGGCTGCGATAATCGCATTTTCAAAACCAACTGTAGTTACTTTGCCATCAGCCGCAGTCACTGCGATCTGGTTAGGGCTGGTGAATTTACCTACGCCTTGCACAACTGTCACACCGCGTTGTTTGGCCATGGCAGCCAAACCACCGGTTAACTTGCCAACCACGTCATTCGCTTTCCAGTTACGTAGCTGTTCTAAATCAACTTTAGGCGCACCAAAGCTTACGCCGTGGTGGCTGGATTCTTCAGCTTCAGTAATCACTTTTGCTGTATGCAATAAGGCTTTAGATGGAATGCAGCCTACGTTCAGGCAAACGCCACCTAATGTCGAGTAACGCTCAATCAATACCACTTGCTTGCCTAAGTCAGCCGCGCGGAACGCTGCCGTGTAACCGCCAGGACCACTACCCAACACCACCACTTGCGTATTGATATCGCTATTGCCAACAGGTGTAGCAGCAGGCGCTGGAGTTGCTGCAGCTTGTGCAACTGGAGTAGGCGCAGCTGCTTCAGTTTTAGCCGGTGCCGCAGCAACTGCAGCTTCCGCTTCTACCAATAAGATGAGTGAATCTTTGGCGACCTTATCACCGACTTTAACCTTAACCTCTTTGACCGTACCGGCATGGGATGATGGAATGTCCATCGACGCCTTGTCAGATTCAACCGTAATCAGGGAATCTTCCTTGGCGATCACATCACCTACTTTCACCAGCACTTCAATCACATCAACGCTATCAAAGTTGCCGATATCAGGTACCAATACTTCAACTAAATTACTCATGCCTACCCCTTGCTTTTAACTTTAGTTATTTGTTGCAATTTTATCATCAAACCATTGCTTTCAATGCCATTGCACGTGCAATCATGCTACTAAATGCATTAAATAAAATCGTAAAATCGTCCAAATCGCTCAAATAAAAAGGGCGCGAAAATCGCACCCTTTTTCATTACCATCTAGAAACTACAGCAACAATCTACGTACATCACTCAACATCATGCGCATATGGCTAGTGAACCTTGCACCATCGGCACCATCAATGACACGATGGTCATATGACAACGACATCGGTAATATCAAACGTGGTTCAAATGTCTTGGTTTTTGCATCATATACCGGCTGCATAGATGAACGTGACACACCCAGAATCGCCACTTCAGGACAATTGATGATAGGTGTGAACATCGTACCGCCAATGCCGCCCAGACTTGAGATTGTGAAACAGCCGCCCTGCATCTCTTCGATTTTTAATTTGCGCTCACGTGCTTTGGCAGACAACTCACCAAGATCACGTGCAATATCCAGCACGTCTTTTTGATGCACATCGCGCACCACCGGCACTACCAAACCATCTGGTGTGTCACAGGCAAAACCGATATTGAAATAATTTTTCAGAATCAAGCTATCTCCGTCTGGAGACAGCGACGCATTGAAATTTGGATAAGCCTTAAGCGCATTCACTGAAGCTTTAATCAAAAACGCCAGCATCGTGAGCTTAACACCGCGTTTCTCAGCGTCAGCCTGCATGGATTTGCGGAAATCTTCCAGATCAGTAATGTCAGCATCATCAAACTGCGTTACGTGCGGCGCAGTCACCCAGTTGCGATGTAAGTTTGCGCCTGATAATTTCTTGATGCGTGACAGTGGTTTGGTTTCAATCGTACCAAACTGGCTGAAATCAATCACCGGCATCGGCAATGCAGCCAAGCTGCTGACACCGGCACCCATATTCTCGGTACGTGGTTTAGCCAGCTCACCCTTAACATAACTCTGCACATCACTTTGCAGAATGCGATTTTTAGCACCTGTGCCTTGAACCAAAGCCAGATTAACACCCAGCTCACGCGCAAACTTCCGAATTGACGGGCTAGCATGCGAAAGTTTGCCGGTTGCAACCACAACACTCTCACCTACAGGCGCTGGCTGATGTGCTGGCGCGATAGGTTTAGGTGGTTCCGGAGCCGGTCTTGTTGGCTCAGGAATCGCCAATTTAGGGGCTTCTGCCGCTTGCACTGCCTTAGCTGGGGCAGGCGCTTCAGGAGCCGCAACCGCGGCAGCATCACTAACATCCAGGGTCATGATCAAAGTACCCTGTGCGGCTTTATCACCCACTTTAATCTTTACATCCTTCACCACACCTGCAAACGGCGCCGGAATATCCATAGAAGCCTTATCTGACTCAACAGTAATCAGGGAGTCATCCTTGGCGATACTATCGCCAGCTTTTATTAATACTTCAATTACATCCACGCTATCGAAGTTACCGATATCAGGGACGAATATGTCTTGAACTGCCATCTGTGTGTATCCTTAAACTGTCGTTGGGTTTGGCTTGTTAGAATTCAAATTGTATTTTTTAACCGCTTCTGCCACTTTAGCTGCTGGCAATTTACCTTCATCACTCAAAGCTTTAAGCGCGGCAACCACAACGTAGTACTTATTCACTTCAAAGAAATCGCGCAATGCTTCGCGGCTATCCGAGCGGCCAAAGCCATCTGTGCCTAATGCCACAAACTTAGCTGGTACAAAACGTTGAATCTGCTCAGCAAAGCTCTTCATATAGTCAGTTGAAGCAACTACAGGGCCTTTTGCATCTTTCAGGCATTGAGCAACATAGTTAACTCTTTGTGGTTTTTCCGGATTCAGCATATTCCAGCGCTCACAATCCAAACCTTCACGGCGTAATTCTGTAAAACTAGGCACACTCCATACATCAGCAGCAACACCCCAGTCTTTTTCCAGTAATTCAGCAGCAGCAATCACTTCACGCAGAATCACACCACTACCCATCAACTGCACACGCTCACCCTTGGCTTTAGATTTACTAAAGCTGTACATGCCTTTCAGAATACCTTCTGCAGAGTTTTTTGGCATTTCTGGATGGCTGTAGTTTTCATTCATCAGGGTAATGTAGTAATACACATCCTCCTGATTTTGCACCATACGACGCAAACCATCCTGAATAATCACTGCCAACTCATAAGCAAAGGTTGGATCGTAGGACACACAATTTGGAATAGTCGCTGACATCAAATGACTATGGCCATCTTCATGCTGCAAACCTTCACCATTCAACGTGGTACGGCCAGCGGTAGCCCCTAGCAAGAAGCCACGCGCTCGAGAATCACCGGCTAACCAGGCCAAGTCGCCGATACGTTGGAAACCGAACATTGAATAGTAGATATAGAACGGGATCATCTGTGTGCCAGTGACAGAATATGATGTTGCCGCTGCCAGCCAGCTTGAGAACGCACCAGCCTCATTAATACCTTCCTCCAGAATCTGGCCATTTTTAGATTCTTTGTAGAACATCACCTGGTCAGAATCTTGTGGCTCATAAAGCTGACCTTGGCTCGCATAGATACCAAGCTGGCGGAACATGCCTTCCATACCAAAAGTACGCGCCTCATCCGGCACGATAGGTACTACATATTTACCAAGTTCTTTATCGCGCACCAATGTAGACAAAATACGTACGAACGCCATGGTGGTGGAAATTTCACGGTCACCGGTTGCGCCAAGCATATTGTCAAATGCCGATAATGGAGGAACAGCCAACTCATTACCCTTGCGGCGGCGTTGCGGCACAAAACCACCCATTGCTGCACGGCGTTCAGCCATATACTTCATTTCAGGAGAATCTTCAGCAGGTTTATAGAAACTCAAACTTTCGACTTGCTCATCAGTCAATGGCAAATCGAAACGGTCACGGAATTTTTTGAGTGACTCAAGATCCATGCTCTTTTGCTGATGGGTCGTATTTTGGCCTTCACCTGCTTCGCCCATACCATAGCCCTTAACGGTCTTGGCAAGAATCACAGTCGGCTGACCTTTATGATTCACTGCAGCGTTATAAGCTGCAAAAACTTTATGTGGGTCATGGCCACCGCGGTTCAAGCGCCAGATATCCTGATCGCTCATGGCAGCAACCATTGCTTTCAATTCAGGATATTTGCCAAAGAAATGCTCACGCGTATATGCGCCGCCTTTTTGTTTAAAGTTCTGATATTCGCCATCCACGCATTCTTCCATACGTTTTTTAAGCAAACCGTCTTTATCCATTGCCAACAAAGGATCCCAGTAAGAACCCCAAATCACTTTGAGTACATTCCAGCCCGAGCCTCTAAAGTCAGATTCCAGTTCCTGAATGATTTTACCGTTACCGCGCACAGGGCCATCCAGACGCTGCAAGTTACAGTTGATTACAAAAATAAGGTTGTCCAGTTTTTCACGAGTTGCCAGTGAGATGGCTCCTAATGATTCAGGTTCGTCCATTTCACCATCACCGCAGAACACCCACACTTTACGGTCGCTGGTATCAGCAATGCCGCGATCATGCAGGTATTTCAGGAAACGCGCCTGGTAAATGCCGGCCAATGGTCCCAATCCCATAGAAACAGTAGGAAACTGCCAGAAATCAGGCATCAACCAAGGATGGGGGTAACTAGGTATGCCTTTACCTGCCGTTTCATGGCGGAAGTTTTCCATCTGTTCTTCAGTGATACGGCCTTCTAAATAAGCACGTGCGTAAACACCTGGTGAAGAGTGTCCTTGAAAGTAAACACAGTCGCCACCAAAGTTCTCATTTGGCGCACGGAAAAAATAGTTAAAGCCGGTGTCATACAATGTAGCAGCTGACTGAAAACTAGCGATATGCCCACCGATACCTGGTGACTTTTCATTAGCACGTAACACAGTCATCACAGCATTCCAGCGCACAAGTGCACGGATACGACGCTCCATTTCAGGATCACCCGGCAATTTAGCCTGTAAATGCGTCGGGATAGTATTCAAATATGCAGTAGTTGCGTTATAGGGCAAGTTAGCACCGGTACGGCGTGCCTTATCAATCATGGCTTCCAGCAAAAAGTGTGCTCGTTCCGGGCCTTCGTTTTCAATAACGGACATCAGTGCATCAAGCCACTCTTGTGTTTCTTGACTATCAATATCTGGGTCTGGACTATTCAAATTTGTGTTCAATGACATTCAGTTAGGACTCCAAGTAGCAATATTTGCGCAACATAATTAGTCACAACGACGCTACCTTGATGGGTATAATTATTGTCGAGCTAAAAGTAACAAAACCAAATATTGCGTGTCTGAATACAGCGCACAATTAAGTACGATGCAATTAAAGTTTTTTATAAAACCGTAGTGTGTCTTTTTTAGGGGTTTTGGTCAAGTTTACCAGTGTTTTCAAAGCAATTAGCGTCTAGAAAAATCATGCTTGAAATTACAATTTTACATATACAACAGGATAAGCAATGTCGATTAAATTATCACAAAATGCAGCCAACGCCGATGAAAATGCACTAAATGATTACCAACACGTACTTTTTTTATTATCTGAAAATGAAAATGAAATTACTCCATTTACACAGTCGTTGCGCACAAAACTGAATCGCACTAAAAAAGAATATAAAGACCTTGGAAAATCTCCTATTACCGTTGATTTACCAAACGGCGGTTTAGCCAGCTATGTTGTTTTAAATGAAAACTTATCCCCATTCCAACTCCACACCCTGCTGCGTAAGGCAACTAAACAAATTCAGGAAGAACAACCTGAGAAAGTAGCTATATGCGTCTATGGCAACGAAGCTGCTCGCAAGGTAAACGCCTGTGCCGCTTATTATGTGCTTTCGGTTAATGCTATAGATTTACCCAGCCGTAAAAAAGACAACCATAAGAACAATCTAAATCACATAGCAATATTTGGCTACAAGGCAGAACACGACTATGGCTATTTAACTGCTCGCGTCGCAGGCAACGCCATATGCAGACAACTCACAACCACCCCACCCAATGAGTTAACACCCAGCATCTATCGCAGCAAAATTATTAAACTTGCGAAAGATTACGGCTGGCAGCATGATGAGTTCGACATGCAAAAACTTAAAGAACTTGGTGCCGGGGCATTTGTCGCTGTGGGGCAAGGTTCAGAGCCACAAGATGCTGCGATTGTTCACCTTACTTACCATCCTGAAGATGCGAAAAAGAACATTGCCATTGTGGGCAAAGGAATCTGCTTTGATACAGGTGGCCATAATCTTAAACCTGCTAAATATATGCTCGGCATGCATGAAGATATGAACGGCTCAGCCGTAGCACTCGGCATACTGCTCTCAGCCACAAGAATGAAATTGCCGATTAAAATCGACTGCTGGTTAGCTATCGCACAAAACCACATTAGCCCAACGGCCTACAAACAAAATGATGTTGTCACTGCCTTAAATGGCATGACCATTGAAATAGTGCATACAGATGCCGAAGGCCGTATGGTATTAGCAGATACACTTACGCTGGCATCACGTCAAAAACCTGATTACATCATCGACTTTGCAACATTAACTGGCAGCATGATAACGGCTCTTGGCGACAGGATGAGTGGTGTAATTTCCAACCGGCCAGATTTGGCCTGCAAAGCTGTACGTGCTGGTGGCGAAGCAGGTGAGCGAATTGTTTCATTCCCTTATGAAGATGACTTTGATAGCGACTTAGACAGCGATATCGCAGATATAAAACAATGTACATTAGAAGGTGGTGGCGACCACATACATGCGGCCAGGTTCTTAGGGAAATTTATAGAGAATGATATTCCATGGCTACATACAGACTTATCCTCTGCAAACCGTAAAGGCGGGCTTGGTGCCATAGAATCCGACACGAACGGTTTTGGAGTTGGATTTGGTATTGAGTTGCTCCAAAAGTTGTCAGATCTATGATATTAAGCTTAACTCGCGCCGACTTAACATCAAATCTCATTAAGGATCTTTAATTGTTAGCTTTCTATATAGATGAACCATTGTCTGCAACTGAGCAGACAGAAGTAATTAATAAGATTAATGAATTCAGTATTACTAAGACTGACAATCTCAAATTCATACATATTGTTAACGAGCTACCCGCAGATGATAACAACCTATCGCATCAGCAGATTATCAATCTATTTGAAAATCATCTTATTAAAGCTGGCGCGCTAACCGGAACACAAAACATCTTCATACTACCTAAGGGCGGTTTACGTTACGGAATGCTGTTACAAATGGCTTTCAAGAATGTCACTAATTTTTATCCATTCGTAATACAACCTTGGCAAATAAACCAAAACAAAGAATATGTACGTCGAGACCGTGTAGTGGTTACAGATATTAATAGCGCAATGCCCAACTAACCCTAACCGTGCTTGGTTTGTATCATAAAAAAAGCCCGCACATTGAGCGGGCTTTTTATTTTATAAGGAAATGATATTTAGCTACACGTGTATTTCTCTAGCATAAATACAAATAGAAACACCCCACCATATACATGGAGGGGTGTTTGGGTATAAATAGCTTGGCAGTGACCTACTTTCGCATGCAAGAAGCATACTATCATTGGCGCTGGTTCGTTTCACGGCCCTGT
>Ga0208120_100016_pt1 | contig 76058 bp, 74 predicted proteins | sample LakWasMet52_LOW8_2_FD_183888 | JGI IMG/M metagenome (GOLD analysis project Ga0208120, IMG submission 183888) | Freshwater sediment methanotrophic microbial communities from Lake Washington under simulated oxygen tension - Sediment Metagenome... | ecosystem: Environmental > Aquatic > Freshwater >...
GCTGTGTACCCTCTGCACTACGGCCAGACTTCATAATTTGATTGCTGCCGCAAGCCGGGCAGGTAATTTCTTGATAACAGGTCATAGGGGTATTATACGGGAAAATTACATATTTAACCCATTACCCCAGATTGATACCGCCGCAGACCGGGATAACTGCGGACAGAATTCGGGCCATAATATCGCCTTGCGCATCCGTTTGAGGGTCGTAGGAGTGCAAAAAAGCGCGCCGGTCCATGAACAAATCACGGGTTAATGCTCTTCGGCCGACGATAGCGTAAAGGTTATTGGAGTGATTGTATTCCGGGCGCGGTTCGAATATTGATGAGGCGCGTTCGATGACATGCTCATGCGCTTCTTCATTGGAATGCGATTGCGGACCCAGCTCGAACCAGCGGCAGCGTTCCCGTGCATTGCGTTGCAGCGCCTTTTTCATCGCCTGCTGGAAAGCATGCAAGGCGGGAACGGGGTGTTGCGCCAGCAAATGTTTGTCGAAATAAGTCATTTCATCGCGGCTGGTATTGTGCAGCGCCGCTATGAACCGGGTGCCGTCCGGAATATCGATGCCGCGTTCGCTCAGTGCACCATCCCGGCCCAACCGGGATGGGCCAACAGCATTTCCAACAGGTATTGTTCGTAAAGCTGCTCGTCGCCGACTATTTTTTTCAGGCAAGCTTTAATAACATAATCGGGAGTTTCAAATAATAATTCGCTGACTTCCGGCTCATTTAATGGGTAGAGAGGCAATAAACTGTTTTGCGCCAAGCGCAATACGCAATCCCAGAAATGCTCGCCGTTTTTGGGTAAGCTCCAGCGACTGATGCCTTGGTCGAGGAAATTGCCCAGCAGCCGGAACAGCACCGGATGCACCAGGGCATTCAGATTAACTTCGAGCCGGGTCAACCAGGTAGTGCGAATGCCGTGATTAGCCAGCGAAACCGGAGGATAGTGGCCGGTATCGTCCTGCTCGAACAAGGTTTCCCTAAGCTTTTCATGCTGTTGCTGCGGGCATCCGGAATGCTCGATAGCCCACTCAATCGCGGCGCTCTTGATCCGGCCTTGTTGGTACATCCGTTGATAATCTTCTAAAGGTAAATAACTGCGCGCCCCGAAAATTTTTGCCGCGACAGCCACGCCTTCATGAAAAGGGTAATGCTGGACGGCGTGTAAAGTGTTGTGGTGAATAAAATCCTTGATCGGTCCTTGGGCCGGTAGCCAATGCGCGATACGTTCTATCGACGCGTCCAGGTCGAACTCAAAATTTTGAAGCGTTTCAATGGAATCCTTCAAAATCGGTTGGGTATGTTCACGATAAGCCATGCTGTTATCTTTTAACCTCGGCATTGTTATTAATAAGCTACGAATTCCTCTCTAATAAGGAGTGAATTGCAAGTCGATATATCGTAGATACAGCATAGACCGTGCCAGAACATGGCAACATTAATCCCTATGCTCGCTTATTAATTCATGCGTGCGGAAAGACTTTGAAAACCTTAAGTTTTCTCAATGAGTCTATGGTACTGCTCGGATAATATTGCTGAGGCTAAACTGGCTTGAAATGGATAAAAATATAGAAATTTGCTTGCGCCCTTGTTTAAATCAACCAAAGCTTTTGGCTGAAAACCCCCTATTTCAACTTTTCCGCTCACTCAGGTTAATCGTGAATTGAGCCTTCTTAATAGACCCGTCTTCAATCTGCTTTTAGCGTATTTCGGTTCAAGATCGGCACTCATCCCATTGCAAAGCTGTCATTGATTCAAGTCAATAATGCTTTAGCGTTTTTGATACGCCTCATAATTTAGCCACCGGTTGTTTTGCACCGTAAAACGGGCTACGCCTGGTTTATTTTCCCCTTTTAGGATGAGCTGATTTATCGTAAATACCTGCTTATTATATGAATTATATTAACTTGTTTTTAGTGGCCTATAATTTGCTTTGTATGAAACGTATCTCAATAAATAGGTTTTGCAATAACTGACCTCTAACAACGCCGATACAAGCAATCCGGTACCGAAAAAAGGGAGATAAAAATGCTACTTTTAAGAATGTAGAAGTAATTGTTTGTAACGATTATCACGAGGAAAAACGATTATGAAAAAAAATACTTACCTGGGTTTGGCTTTGACTGCTTGCATGAGTGTTATTTCTGCACCCTTACTGGCGGAGACTCAACCTGCTCCTGAGCAGCCTGCTAATATTATTATTCCTGCCGAATCGAGTGCAGCACATATAGAAGCCGCCGCGCTTCATATGGAAAAAGCGGCGCATCATAAAGCCATGGTTGAACATTATAAATCGTTGATGGCTGCAGAATATGAAAAAGGCGGGCATGCCGATTTAAAAAAGCACCACGAAGCGATGGCCGCCCATCATGAAGCCTTGTCGAAGGAACACCAACAAGCAGCAGCCATCCATGAATCCATGGAAAAGTCTAAGTAGTTAGTCGAATGCTTGGATCATAATGACTCGTTTAGCCATGCTGATTCTTCGTACAGTTCAATGTGGGATTGAAAAACCAACGTTTTGCCTATAAAACAAGTGTTCGTAAGCTTCATAACCATAAAAGCAGGGTGTTATGTTTCATTCAAATATCATTATGGCGCCTCAGTGTCTTAAGAACCTGTTTGTATTGATTTTTCTGATGAATATCACAGGGATGGCTTACGCCGAAGAGCATCACTTTTTGGTGCTCAATTACCACGATATAGTGAAGGCCGGCAGCGCAAAATCCTCGTTAAATTCGATGGATGTCAGCGTCGATCATTTTGAAGAACACTTGGTTTGGCTGAAGAAAAACGGCTATAAAATCGTCAGCGTGCAGAACGTCCTTGATGCGGCGGCAGGCAAGAATTCGATACCCGACAAATCCGTGTTGCTGACTTTCGATGACGGTTATCAGAGTTTTTACACCCGAGTCTTCCCGATTCTAAAAAAATATCATTACCCGGCGACTGTCGCTTTGATAGGCACCTGGATAGACGGCATTGATACCCCGGACGAAGCAGGCAAGCAATTACTCGCTTGGGATCAAGTGCGGGAAATGGTGAAATCCGGCCTGGTAGAAATGGCTTCGCATACTTATGATCTGCACAAAAGCGCTGTCGCCAATCCGCAAGGCGACAGCCAGGCTGCGACGGTCACCCGTTTATACGACTTTACGACGGGGCGTTATGAAACCGATGAACAGTATCGGGAGCGTATCCATCTCGCCCTAAGGAAAAGCGCCGAGTTCATTTTTCAACATGCGGGGGTATGGCCCAGAGTGATGGTTTGGCCGTATGGGGAATACAACAATATTGCCCTGGAAGCGTCGCGCGAAGCCGGAATGTCGATGACTATGGGCTTGATTGACGGCTTTAATACCGTGGCCAATATCGATGTGTTGCGGCGTTTAATCATGACTGATAACCCGGATGTCCGTCAATTTGCTGAAATTGTGAGTAAACTGCGTACCGACAGGTCTCTGCGGATAGCGCATGTGGACATGGATTTCCTCTACGACGAAGACCCGAAACAGACCGAACGTAATATAGAGGCCGAGATTCAACGCATTGCAAACATGCGCATTGATACGGTGTTTCTGCAAGCCTACTCGGATTCTGACGGCGACGGCAATGCCGATGCATTGTATTTCCCTAACCGGCACTTGCCGGTTAAACAGGATTTGTTCAGCCATGTCGCCTGGCAGCTGAAAACGCGTGCAGGCGTCAATGTCTATGCGTGGCTGCCGATTTTTGCTTACCGGAACAATCTGCCGGATTCCTGGTATGTGCAGGAATGGCGAGACGGTAAAGCGCAAAAATCCAGTCATATTTACACACGGCTTTCGGTTTTTCAGCCTGAAGCGCGTCATTATGTAACCGAAATCTATGAGGACTTAGGACGATATTGCAATGTTGACGGGATTCTATTTCATGACGACGGCATTTTATCCGATCATGAAGACGTATCGCCGGTAGCGTTGTCTTTTGGCCGCGATGTCTGGGGACTGCCCGATCAATTTGAAAAATTGCAGGCAAGCCCCAAAATGCGCTTGGCATGGACTCGGCACAAAACCGAGCTGATTAATCAATTTACCGATGAGCTGGCGAATAGGGTACGGGATAATCGTCCCGGTATAAAAACAGCGCGAAATTTATATGCCCTGCCCTTGTTAAAACCGGATAGCGAAGAATGGTATGCCCAATCGTTCAAATCCTTTTTAGCGCATTACAATTACGTTGCTATTGAAGCCATGCCGTTGATGGAGGACGCAAAAAAACCCGGCCAATGGTTGACTGAATTAGTTGCGGCTGCGGCTCATTACCCCGAAGGGCTGAAGAAATCCGTATTTGAGTTGCAAACGGTCAATTGGAAGACGCGGGAGAAAATCCCCTCGCCGTTTTTTATTGAACAGCTGGAATTATTGAGAAAACTGGGCGTTCATCATATCGGTTATTATCCGGATGATGTTTACCTGGATCAGCCGCGTTTGAAGGATTTACAAAAATACTTTTCGCTTCCGGCTTTGCCTTAAGCGCCGGACTGTGAAAGTATTAGCGTATCGCTTATAAGCAAGCGGCATTATTTTCATTGCTGCGCCAAATTTATAAACCACTCACCAGAATTAGGAGTTGAACAATGTTAAAACGTTCCATTATTACCCTCGCACTGCTGTTATTGGCGGCGCCTACTTTTGCCGAAGACGATCCCACCCTGCATCAAGTCTATTTGGCGGCTGAAGCAGGGAAATTTAATGAGGCGCAGTCTATGATGGATAAGGTGCTGCACGATCATCCCAACAGCGCCAAGGCGCACTTTGTCGAAGCCGAATTACTGGCAAAACAAGGCATGTTCAGCAGCGCAGGCGTTGAACTGAATACCGCTGAACGCTTGCAGCCTGGATTGCCCTTTGCCAAGCCGGAGGCGGTCAAGAGCCTTAAGAGTCGCATTTCTTCCGTGTCAAATGGAGCCGTGCAGCCCAGTACCGGCGGTCAGAGCATACCGTCTACCGTTAAAGATTGGATGCCGGCGATTCTTTTGCTCTTGGGCATTGGTTTAATCATTGTGTTAATTGGATTCATGAGTCGGCGAAACTCCAATACGCTTCCCGCCAATAGCTATGCCGGCAATGGTCCCGGCTCAAACATCCCGCCTGTCGGCGCGAATGGAGCCGGTTCAGCAATGGGTCAACCCGCTACAGGCGGAGTGGGTTCAGGTATCATGGGAAATCTGGCAACGGGAGCCGCTTTGGGTGCCGGTGTCGTAGCAGGCGAAGCGCTGATGCACCACTTTATCGATGGCGATAAAAATAACGTTATCCCCGAACCGCCGCACCATGACACCTCTCCATGGAGCACACCCGGCAGCGCAAGCGAAAATAACGATATGGGCGGCACAGACTTTGGTATCGCCGATGCGTCCTCATGGAATGACGATGGGAACAGCGATGGCGGTGACAGTAGCGGTGACGACTGGACTTAGTATTGCGAGATTGGCAATCTTATTTTCCAGGTTTTGTAATAATCAGGCATGGGTCGTAGGCGTTTGTCGGATCTAACCGGTAATTCCAGCGTTCTACTCGTTGTATGATTAGCTTCTCTTTTCCGATGAGAAGCTATTGTACTTTTGGCTACATAGGCAAAAGCCCCTATTCTCGCCAATATGAACAAAAGGAATAATACCGCTAAATTTAGACCGTAAACCCAACAATAAGTTACCGGCAAATTCCACTGTGCTGATTTCGATTTTTTAACGGAGCTAAACAATGACATTACTTCACAAACCCATAAACCTCATTCCCATTGCCATCGTTGTAGTAGCTGCGATGTCACTCGCAGCTTGCACTGAAAAGGCCGCAGACAACACCCAGAACACCCAGGCAAAAAAAACGGTGCCCCCTGTGGCAATCGTGTCGGAAGACAGGATTGCCCAGTGGCAAAGAGAAGCTCAAGCGGGGGATCCTGATGCGCAATACAACCTCGCTTATATTTATGAAAATGGGCTGGGCGTACCCAGGGATGAGGCCAAAGCGCTTGAGTTATACCAGCAAGCCGCAGATCATGGGCATTCTGCGGCACAAAGTAATCTTGATGTCATGAATTCAGCGAAGTAAATGCTGTTTAACCATCGTGATGGCAATGGAATTATTTAAAAATGTTTAACCAGATCAAACTCTTTTTCACGCAACATATTGCACTTTCAGCATCGGAAAACACTTTAGAAGAAAAGCTGCAACTTGCGACCGTCGTCTTATTCCTGGAAATGATGTATATGGACGATAAAGTTGACCCAAAAGAACAAGACGTTATTTTATCCTTGGTCCATCAGAATTTTTCCTTAACCGCTGAACAGGCAACTTCTTTAATTGAGTTGGCCGAACAACAAAGAAAACAGGCGACTGATTATTTTCAATTTACGTCCTTAATCAATAAGGAATACAGTCTGGAGCAAAAAGTTCGATTAATTGAATCGCTATGGAAAATTGCTTTTATTGATGGCGTATTGGATATGAACGAAGAATACCTGGTGCGAAAAATTGCAGACCTTTTACATGTCCCTCATACCGCTTTTATTATGGCGAAGAACCGGCTAGGACCGGCCATATCTTAAATGATGAAAAACAATAATTCCCGTGATCTCTCTCACCACATCTTACCGAATTCTGCGACCATGGTTGGTGTCTGTATCATGGTCATCAGTATCGTTAAAAGCATGGCTCCAGGATTAGCCAACTACTTAATCGATAAAGCTTTAGCTATTGATAGTTTATTGTTCATGATTAGCGCCCTGCTTTCATTTTCATCGCTTCGTTTAGACCGATGCACTGAAGGTTTGGAGCGTTGGGCTGAAATGATTTTCTTATTAGGATTAATTTCAATGACACTAATTACAGTGGTTTTCTCTTTTGAAATCATTTGATTCAGACTTCATAGACTTAGTGAATGGTTTATTACTGAAGACTTTATTCACCAAGACATCCGGAGCCGATTGATTTAGCCGGCCATCCGCCTACCCTGAAGGGCGTTTTTATTTACCGGATTCCGGCTCCGGAAAATAAGAAACACTCCTGAATTTAACCCATAGCTGGATGTATACCTTAATACTACAAACGGATTAACGATTCCGGTCGGACGGTTCATCCACAATATCGTTCGTACCGTCGCGCCTGTTTTTCAGGCTGCCGCGCAGAAAAAAGCCAATGGCCTGTCGCACCCAGACATCAATTTCCGCTTCGTCCGGCGTCGGTTCCAAACCGAGTTGCAGTTTTTGAAACCGTTCATTACGTAATGCACTCAAAAATTGGTCGGCGAGAAAACGCGGCTCCATTTCGGCAAAACAGCCCGTTTTCTGCTGCCGGGCGAAAAACTGGGCGAGATGATCGAGGGTGCGCTGCGGTCCTTGTTCATAGAATTGAGTGGCGAGATCGGGGAAGCGTAGCGATTCGCCAATGAGTATGGCACGTATGCGCACCGCATTCGGCCGCGTGATGCTGTACAGAAACTGCTTGGCAAAAAAGACCAGCGCTTCTTCCGGAGAGGATTTCAGTGCGTACTCTTCCGACAGGCCGGTGACGAATTGGTCGCTGCAACGCCTTATCACAGCACCGAATAGTCCGGCTTTACCGCCAAACTGGTTATAAATGGTACGCATTGACACGCGCGCATCCCGAGCAATGGTTTCCAGACTGAGGTTGCCGTAACCGAATTCAAGAAAAAGGGTGAAGGCCGTATCCAGTAAGCGATCACGGCTTAGGAGCTCCTCTCCTTTGCGAGGTCGTCCACATTTAATCATTGCGTAATACTCACGAAATTCATTGACTTAAATTGTTGTGATCATACCTTAAATTAATGGTAATATGTCTTACCATTTTTTCCTTAAAAAAAAGCCGGGTATAAAAGGATGCAAAAAGAAACTCTCATGTCGGTTGCCCACCATCGTTTAAGTCCATTGAGAAAGCCGAGCCCTGAAGTCTTTCACAGGTCGTGGCCCCGAAGCGTTCCTTCGAATGACGGGACATTAATACAGCATGCACGAGTCGGCCTGTTGGTCACCATAGCCCTGATGACAGTGACCGGGTGCGGAAACCATGACGGTTCCGGTTCTCAGCAGGGCCAATCGCCCAAGGTCAAAATCTCACAACCCCTGTCGCAAGAAGTGACTGAATGGGACGAATACACGGGCCGCATTGAGGCAGTCAATTCGGTAGACGTGCGCGCCCGGGTGAGCGGCTATCTGGAGAAAGTGAATTTCAAGGCTGGAGACAAAGTACATAAAGGCGATCTTTTATTCCTGGTTGATCCGAAACCCTTTACAGCCCAACTTAACTTTGCCGAAGCCGAACTGGAACGCGCTAAATCCCGGCACGAACTGGCAAAAAATGACTTAGCCCGGGCCGAGCGTTTATTTCTCGCCAAAGCAATCTCCGAAGAAGAACACGATGCGCGTAGCAAGGGACTTCGGGAGACGGTTGCGGCAGTTCAGTCTGCACAAGCCAATGTTTATACGGCTCGGTTGAACCTGGACTTTACCCAAGTACGCTCCCCGATAGATGGACGGATCGGTCGCGAATTAATCACTGCAGGCAATTTGGTCAACGGTGGCGGAGGCGATGCAACCTTGTTGACCTTCATCGTTTCCACCGACCCGGTCTATGTTTACGTGGATGCGGACGAACGCTCGGCGCTGAAATATCGGCGTCAGGCCCAAAAAGGGGGCCGGGGCAGTCTGGGCGACGAACGGACCCCGGTGGAGTTGGCTGTGGCTGATGAGGTTAATTTTCCGCATCAAGGCCATCTCGATTATGAATCGCCGCGCGAAGATGCGGCGACCGGCACCGTGACATTGCGAGGCGTGTTCGCCAATCCGGACGAATTGTTAAGCCCCGGTTTTTTTGCCCGCATGCGAGTTCGCGGAAGCGCTCCGTACCCCGCTATCCTGCTTCCCGATCGGGCCATCGGCACGGATCAGGCGCAACGCTTCATCTGGGTGGTGAACCAGGAAAATCAGGTGGAATATCGCAAGGTGGAGCTCGGCGCTCATATCGGCCAGTCCCGCGTGATTACCGAAGGATTGAAGCCTGAAGAATGGGCGGTTATCGAAGGCATTCAAAAGCTCAAGCCGGGCGCCAAGGTAAATCCGGAACGCATCTCGCTCACCGGGCGCGATGGAGAAAAATAAGCTATGAATCGATTCACACACTTTTTCATCGACCGCCCGATTTTCGCATCGGTATTATCCATCGTCATTGTCCTGGTTGGAGGGTTAGCGCTAATTGGCCTGCCTATTGCCCAATATCCCGAGATCGCCCCCCCTACTGTGGTAGTGAGTGCAGTCTATCCAGGCGCCAACGCCACGGTGGTAGCCGAAACCTTGGCGACGCCTATCGAGCAGGAAGTGAACGGCGTCGAGGATATGCTGTACATGTCTTCCCAGTCCACCAACAGCGGCAGCATGGCGCTGACCATTACTTTTAAGCCGGGTACCGATCTGGATAAAGCCCAGGTATTGGTGCAGAACCGGGTGGCGCTGGCCGAACCCAAGCTGCCTCAGGAAGTGAGCCGACAAGGCATCAGTGTCAAGAAACGCAGCCCTGACTTGAGTCTGGTCGTCAACCTGATCTCCCCTGACAAGCGCTATGACAGTGTTTATCTGAGCAATTACGCGCTGCTGCAAATCAAGGATACCCTGGCGCGATTGCCGGGAGTGGGCGACATTATCGTTTTCGGCGCCCGCGACTACAGCATGCGCCTGTGGCTGAATCCGGAGAAAGTTGCCGCGCGTAACCTGACGGCCACCGATGTGGTCAACGCCATGCGGGAACAGAATATCCAGGTAGCGGCGGGCGTGGTGGGCCAGCAACCCACCAAGGAGAGCACCGATTTCCAATACACGGTCAGTACGCTGGGTCGGCTGATGGAGGCCGAACAGTTCGCCGACATCGTGATAAAAAAAGGGGCTGACGGCCAGGTCACCCGCCTCAAGGACGTGGCTCGCATCGAGCTGGGCGCCAAGGATTACAATTCGGGGCTGTTCCTGGACGGGGAGCCCACGGTAGGTCTTGCCATCTTCCAGTTGCCGGGTTCCAACGCCCTGGAAACCAAGAAGGCGGTGGTCGACACGATGGAAAAGCTGAAGATGCGCTTTCCTGAAGGCCTTGATTACAACATGGTCTACGATACCGTTGTGTTCGTACAGCAATCCATCGACGCGGTGGCCAAGACCCTGTTCGAAGCCATACTGCTGGTCGTACTGGTGGTTGTGTTATTTTTGCAGAACTGGCGCGCCACCGTCATCCCACTGCTGGCTGTGCCGGTTTCGTTGATTGGCACTTTCGCGGTGATGGCGGCAATGGGCTTGTCGCTGAATACCTTATCGTTATTCGGCCTGGTGCTGGCTATCGGTATCGTCGTGGATGACGCCATCGTGGTGGTAGAAAACGTGGAACGCCATATTGCGATGGGATTATCGGCCCGGGATGCCACCCGGAAGGCCATGGAAGAAGTGGTAGGCCCCATCATTGCTACGGCACTGGTTCTGGTCGCCGTATTTGTACCCACCGCCTTCATCACCGGTGTTTCGGGGGCCTTCTATAAGCAATTTGCGCTGACTATCGCGGTTTCCACCGTGATCTCGGCGTTCAACTCGCTGACCCTGAGCCCTGCCCTGTGTGCGCTGCTTCTGGATCGGGCGCACGGCGATAAGGACGGGTTCACGCGGCTCTTCGATCGCCTGTTCGGCCGTTTTTTCACCGTTTTCAACCGGTTCTTCGATTCGTTCAGCGAAGGTTACGCGCGCCTGGTCGGCAGGCTGATTCGCATGACGGCGGTGGTGCTGGTGCTCTATGTGGGGCTCAACGGGCTCAACTTCCTGGCTTTTGAAAAAGTGCCGACGGGCTTCATTCCCCAGCAGGATCAAGGTTACCTGATTTTGTATGCACAGCTGCCCGACGCAGCCTCGCTGGCGCGCACCGAGGAAATGGTCCAGCAGGCCACCCGCATCGTTCTCGAAACGAAAGGCGTCAAGCATCTGAATGCCTATGCCGGCTTTTCGATCTTGAGCGGCTCCAGTCAGTCCAACGTCGCCACGATGTTCGCCCGACTCGATGATTTCGACCTGCGCGCGGGGCACCCGGAGCTTCACGCCAATGCGGTGATCAAAAGTCTTCAGCAGCGGCTCGCCCAGGTCGAAGGCGCTCACATTGCGGTATTTGCCCCGCCTCCGATCCGGGGGATGAGTTCGGTAGGCGGCTTCAAGCTGCAAATCCAGGATCGCTCCAATGCCGGTATTGACGCGTTACAGGGCACTGTCAACGAACTGATCGCCAAAGGCAATCAGCAACCGGGCCTGACCGGGCTGTTTACGACCTTTCGCGCAGGAGTTCCGCAACTTTTTCTGGACGTGGACCGTACCCGAGCCAAGTCGATGGATGTCCCCTTGAAAGAAGTGTTCGACACCTTGCAGATCTATCTGGGTTCGATGTATGTCAATGATTTCAATAGCTTTGGCAGGACTTACCAGGTGGTGGCGCAGGCCGATTCGGAGTTTCGCATGAAACCGGCGGACATCGCCAAGCTGAAGACGCGGAATCTTCAAGGCGGCATGGTGCCGCTCGGGTCTCTGATGTCGGTTAAGGAAATTAACGGACCCGACAAAATCACCCGCTACAACATGTATCCTGCGGCGGAAATTAACGGCAGCACCTTACCCGGAGTCAGCTCCGGCCAGGCGATTACCGTCATGAACAAACTGCTGGGCGCAGAGCTGCCGCCGGGGTTCGACTTTGAATGGACCGAACTCAGCCTGCAACAAGTGTTGGCCGGAAATGTCGCACTGCTGGTTTTTCCATTGAGCGTGATCTTCGTGTTTTTGGCCTTGGCGGCCCAGTATGAAAGCTGGTCGTTACCGTTTGCAGTGATCCTGATCGTACCCATGTGCATTCTGTCCTCTCTGGCAGGCGTATGGTTGAGCGGCATGGACAACAACATCTTCACCCAGATCGGATTCATCGTGCTGGTGGGCTTGGCCAGCAAGAACGCCATTCTTATTGTGGAATTCGCCAAGCGGCGTCAAGAGGGAGGCCTTAGCCGTTTCGATGCGGCGGTGGAAGCGGCGCGGATTCGGCTACGGCCCATCTTGATGACTTCATTCGCCTTCATCATGGGCGTGTTTCCGCTGGTAATCGCCCAAGGGGCGGGAGCGGAATCGCGGCGATTGCTGGGCACCGCCGTGTTTAGCGGCATGTTGGGCGTGACGGTGTTCGGTCTGCTGTTAACGCCGGTATTCTACGTGGTTGCGCAGTCCTTGGCGCAACGCTGGCAAGCCTCCCGGCACAAGGCTCCGAACGTGTTGCCTCATGAACCTTCTTCCGGCCACGATTTATGAACCATGGAATAAAGATGCACTCCGCAGAATCTCACCCTGTCATGCAACTTGGCAACGCCTTATTCATTGCGTTTGAACGAAGCAGCGCTTTGGGCCTGGCCTTCCTCTGCGCCGCTGCACTGAGCGCCTGCGCAGTAGGTCCCGATTATAAGACCCCGGCAACCGACGCCGGTCAAGCCTTCGCCAATATCGGTCATCCGGAATTCTCCGAGCAAGGCGTGGAAGTGGTGTGGTGGAAACTGTTTGAAGACAAGGGCCTAACCGAGCTTGTCGATCAGACCGTGCAGCACAACCGCAATCTCCAGGCTGCCCGCGCCAATCTTCGTGAGGCACGGGCCCTATATCTGGATGCAGGGCTGAATTTGGCCCCAACCGTAACCTCGCATGCCAACTATACGGAGCAGAAACGCAGTGTCGGCGCTTTGAACAACTTGACTTACGCGCCGCGCGAACTGAAACTCTATAGTGCGGGTTTCGATGCTTTTTGGGAAGTCGATTTCTTTGGCCGGGTGCGCCGTAACGTAGAGGCAAGCAGCGACGAAGTCGATGCGCAGGAAGCCAACCTTCGGGATCTCGGTGTCAGCCTGATCGCTGAAGTAGCCAGAAACTATTTCGAATTGCGGGGTCTGCAACAGCAGTTGGCCGTGGCGAAAAAGAACGCTGGAAACCAGGCTCAAACGCTGGAAATAACTCGCGTCAGACTCGAAGGCGGTCGTGGAACCGAACTCGACACTTCGAGGGCAACCGCCCAACTTGATTCCACCTTGTCCACCATCCCGCCTCTGGATAACGCCATTCATCAGGCTATGCATCGACTCAGCGTACTCACCGGGCAGCTTCCGGGCACATTGACCGAGAAGCTGTCGCAGCCCGCGCCGCTACCTAAAATACCCAAGACCATCAACATCGGTCGGCCTGCGGAGTTGTTGCGCCGCCGCCCTGACATCCGCATCGCCGAACGGGGGCTGGCAGCGGCTACCGCCCGCATCGGCGTTGCCACCGCCGACCTTTTCCCCCGGGTAACTTTTGTGGGCACCCTCTCCCTTGAAGCCACCACGCTGTCGGGAGTCGGTGCCGTAGGATCGGATGCCTATTCAGTTGGCCCCAAGATCAGTTGGGCCGCCTTGGATCTGGGCCGCGTATATGCCCGCATTAAGGCCGCAGATGCCCGTGCCGAGGCCAGTCTGGCTCAATACGAGCAGACAGTGCTGAGCGCTTTGGAAGAAACCGAAAACGCGCTGGTGAATTACAACCGCGAGCGAAGCCGGAGAGAGTTGCTAACTTCGGCGGCCCAAGCCAGCGAAAGAGCCCATGAACTGGCTCATCTGCGTTTTGCGGAAGGCGTGAGCGATTTTCTGACGGTACTGGATACCGAATTGCGCCTGTTGCAAGACCAGGATCGCCTGGCCCAGAGCCAAACCGCGACGGCGACAGCGCTGGCGGCACTTTACAAGGCTTTGGGCGGCGGCTGGGAATCGAACATTGATTTGAGTAAAACAAATAATTGATGCTATGTAATAGCCAGGGAATTTTTACCACGAAGACACGAAGAAAAAATATAAAACTTCGTGTCTTCGTGATGCCTTTTGCGACTTGTGTAACATCAGCAGATAACTCAAATCGAGCCAATGAGCAGCCTAGCCAAGAATAACGAACGCAAAGCGTTGCATCCGGAAAAACCTTGCCACATTAGTTTAATTTTCCATGTGCTTTACTAGAATCACCCCCTGCAACCTTCCCTGCTCAAACCCCAAGTCCGGGTAGCCATAAAGATATGGTAATTTTCACTGATAAACTGATGTTACGCACGGCTGGTATTTCTCCCGTTTGCCGCGCCGAGCACCGGAGCTTTTATCGAGATCAGCCCGTTAGGGGCGCGGCAGGGATGCCGCGCGTCAGCAGAGGGGCAGGAGCCCCTTCTGCTGACCCTCGATAAAAGCGAGGAGCGCAGGAAGCAAGCGGTAACCGGGTCGCCTTTTCTTTGGTTACTTTCTTTTGGCGAAGCAAAAGAAAGTAACTCGCCTTCGGGTGCGACAACCCGATTCAATCAAGTGTCGCGCTAGCGACTCCTTAATGTTAAAACGGTCGAAATTCGAATAACTGAGTAACATCAGTGATTAACCAAAATTGAACGGGTGAAGAGCCAATCTTGAAAGCAACATCGCAAAGCCACAAAAAACAATCCCCCGAAAACGCCCTTGGTAAAAATATCAGCGTCGCTAACAGTGCTCCGAGTACAATATGTAAAAATTTTATTATTGAGGAACATCTATGCAAACATACCTACCCCTTATCAAAGCTATGCTTTCCGAATGGTATCTTTTTACCTTAAATAATGCGTTGTATGCTGCGGTATTAGCGACAGCTGTCTGGCTACTGACAGCAATACTTTACAGTATCAGGATTGCCTCCATAAAAAGAGGGCAAATTGCCGGTGAAAAAGCCGCTATTAAAACCCTCAACGCCACGCAACAACAGCTACAGCTCAGTCAAGAAGAATTGGCGGCGGCTGTTGAACAAATGGAAAAAGCCCAATCTGCCGCTCAAGATGAAACACAACGGGCTTTAGCGCTGGAACAGCTGATTTATCAACGCAACCAGCAGGTTGCCGGAACCATTCAGACGCTGGCAACAAGCTTTGATCTTGGCGAACGGCCGTTACTTGCAAGCGAAGACGTTAAGGCAGAACCGTTGTGGCAGCAACATGATAAAGTCATTATGCAGCTCATAGAGCGTCTGCGTACCGAGCAACAGGCAAAAATCGAGTTACAGCAAACCTGTCAGGAGGCAACGGCAAAACTGGCCGAAAAAGAATCGCTGCTTAATGCCCTGAAATCGACATTAGACAACCACACCGGCCAGCTTTCAAAACTGGAACAAGCGCTTGAAGAACAAAAATCAATGCTGCAACAACAGAACGATAGCCAACAGGCTTTGTCCGACACCCTGAAAAATTTCCAGCCCGTTGCAACGCCCCCCGTAGAACCTAAAGTAGAACCCAAAGCAGAGCCTAAACCGGAAACATTCAGGGCTGTTAATGACTGGCAACTGCCGACACAAGCGGTAGAAAGCCCATCGTTTGAATCCCCACTGGTTGCCCCCCAACCTGCGCAAGATAAACAAGTCGAGCAAATTAATGCAGAGCCGCAAGTTGCGGTTAGCCGGCAAGTTGCGGTTAGCCGGCAAGTTGCGGTTAGCCGGCAAGTTGAAGAAACGCCAGTTGAATGGGTAACGACTGTCGAAGCGGCAACGCCCGTGCGACCGGACATAAAACCGCAACCGGCGGACGAAGAAGAGCCGTATGCCTCATTGGACATCGAACAGCAACCGGTTATTCACGCTAAAGGATCACTTGGAAAAATCAAAAACCTGTTCGGTAAAAAGCAACAACCGGTTAAAACAGAACCGCAGTGGACAGCCGCAAAATCGGATGAAACACTGCCATCGGCTACGAAACAACAGTCTGATGATGAGGCTAAAAAAACGCCGGGGAAACTGAAAGGCTTTTATAGTAAGTTCACATCGAAGGGTAAATGATGCGTGCTGGAATCTCAAGGTTCCAGCCTGATAACCACTCCCTTCGGACAGGCTATTAAACATTGCTTGTAACTGATGTTACGCAATAGCTAAGAAATTTTCACCACGAAGACACGAAGAAAATATAAAACTTTGTGTTCTGCGTGGTTTATCAATCAATCTGTTGGCCCCCTAATTGACTGAACATATGGCTTCTTGCCTAAGTTGATGCGTAGGGGAGCGGCTAAAGTCAACTCCAAACAATGATGTTTCAACGTGAAAGCAATATAAAAACATGAAACTTCGTGCTCTTCGTGTCTTCGTGGTGTTGTTATCTGGCTTGCGTAACATCAGCTTGTAACTCTATCGATGGACTTCGTACTCTCAAAAGCCCATCGCACTAAAGATCAGACCGCTACTGCGGGATCATCAATCTTTTTTGCACCATCTGGTAAGCCTCGGGGGTAATGCTTACCGCTCCCCGAAAAGGGTTGTCCATTGAGGCGATGAAGAACAACATCAGACCGACGAACACCGAGAGAATACCGGATAAAACCAGATGAACCGAGAACCGGTTGATCGAGAACATCCAGATCAGGGCGAGGTTTAATGCCGCGCCAATCGCTACCACATACCAGAGTATCTCGGGCAATCCGGTCGTAACACTTTGCAGCCGAGCCGATTGGGCCTCGATAAAAACGTTGAACTGCCGGATTGCCTCCACATGCACAATTTCCTCAGCCTTCGTCTTCGGCTGGAACGCAAACAGGTCTAGCTGAAAATTCGTGACACGCGTCGTACCTCCCGCCGGGATGATCCCTCGTTGATGGGCAGGCCATTCCTCCTCGATCACGTAACGAACATATTCGCGGATATGGTTCTGGTAATTGCTCCGGACCGGCTCAGGATAGCTGGAAACATCCCGGTAAATCGCGGCAAGGCTCGACACCTCCCTTGCCACGCTACTGTCTACGTCTCTGTAGTCCTGGTATGTGGCCACGGCGACCAAGCCGAGCATCAGGCCGTAGAAAACACCGTACGCAGAAAGAAAGTAGCTGACAAACTCATTTTCTCCGGGTTCAGGCCCAAGCCACTTCCGTATCCACGGCCTTAAAACCAGAAGACCAAGCCAGGTATAGCCCAGGCAGACCAAGCACACCAGCCCGGCCAAGTATCCGTTTGAAATATCATATATCCAATAAAACATGAGTCATTCTTCCCCGGTATCTATTTGACTAAAAGATTCTTATAGTGAGTTCACATGATGTGCTGATATTCGCCAAACTCACGACGCATCAGGACGAACGATTGAGGGCGGTTTGAATCAACAGTATTGCCCTGCGCACCAGGCTGATGACCACGCCCACTGAAAATTGTAGCCGCCCAGCCAACCGGTTACATCCAGCACTTCGCCAACAAAATAAAGCCCCTGCACCTGCTTGCTTTCCATGGTTTTGGAAGAAACCGCGTCGCAGTCAACCCCGCCGGAAGTTACTTCAGCGGTGCGATAGCCTTCAGTGCCATTAGGTTTAATTGTCCAACAGTGCAACTGATCTGCAACCCGCTGAATCTGTTTGTCGGACAAATCCTGCAATGACCTTTCCAGCAAATCCTCAGGCAGAAAACTACTGACCAGCCGCTTGGGCAAATAGCCTTCCAAAATCGTTTTTAACTTGTTCTTGACCTTTTGCTGACGCTTCGATTTCAGCTCTGTTTCCAGACTCACCTGCGGCAGCAAGTTAATAACAATCTCCTCTCCGGCGCGCCAGTAGGATGAAATCTGCAAAATCGCCGGACCGCTCAAACCGCGATGCGTAAACAAGACATTTTCACTGAAACTCTGCCTGTTATTGCTAACCACGCAAGGCACGGCAATGCCCGATAACGCCGAGAATTTTTCTTTATCTTCCGGCTGTAAGGTAAACGGAACCAATGCTGCACTGGTAGGCAATACCTTAATGCCGAATTGCTCGGCAATTTTATAACCCAGAGGCGTCGCGCCCATTTTGGGTATCGACAAGCCCCCTGTCGCAACCACTAAGGACTGACAGGAAAAATTGCCGTTGTTTGTTTTAAGATGAAACAAGTCAGTCAATCGCTCAACTGAATCGACATGGGTATTCAGCTGCACAACCACTCCGGCCTTGTCGCATTCCGCCAACAACAGTTCCAGAATATCTTTGGCGCTGTCATTGCAAAACAACTGCCCGTGATCCCGTTCATGAAAAGGAATTTGGTAGCGCCCGATTAACGCCAGAAAATCCCATTGGGTATAGCGGCTCAGCGCCGACTTGCAAAAATGCGGGTTGTGCGAAATATAGTTACCCGGCTCGATGGAATAATTGGTGAAATTGCAGCGTCCGCCGCCGGACATCAGGATTTTCTTCCCGGCCTTGTTGGCGTGATCCAGAACCAGCACCTTACGGCCGCGCTTGCCCGCCTCGATTGCGCACATCAGGCCTGATGCGCCTGCGCCGATAATAATGACATCTGTGTCAGACATGATTTTTCTTCAAAATATTGTTATGGGCGGTGCATGGAAACAAGGAAAATTTTGGACTCGTTCCCATGCGCTAAGTCGCTGCCATTTAGTTAATGATTTTAATGAGTACGAGCTCCCAAGCTCCAGCTTGGGAGCTCGGTGCGGGAAGCCCCGGCCTCCAGGCTCACGAAGCTACGACTGCATGGATGCAGTAGAGCAGCGCAGAAGCGGTTGCCGAGAGCTTCGTCATCCTGGCGCACCACACGAATTCTTTTTCTTCGTGCTCTTCGTGTCTTCGTGGTGATATGTCTTAAGCACCACCCGAATTCGCCGGAAACACCACCGCGCGCTACGCTTGGGTGGCCTTATTCCGGCCTACGCCCATCCAGCCACTGCTTCATCAGCACATACCCCATCACAGAGCCCCATAACATCATATAAATGCTGTGCAGCATGATTTCAAAGTTAAAACTATTAATATCTCGGGTGTAATCCCAGATGTCATCGGCCAAAGCCAGCGCTAATACAAGACAAATCGCAAATTTGAGACTGATTTGATGAGCATAAAAAACCCCGATGCCGAGAACCAGAAAGCCGGTCAAAAACCTCAGGCCACTGTGAATTAACATTTCCGAATTAAACGGATTAAGTTTAAATGCCGAATCTATAAAATACAGCAGGATAAGCCCTGCGATGATGACGATACTGACTAACTTCATTGTTCCCTTCTTTAAATGTTACGCTTCATTGATGAGTTTTAATCCCGGCGGCAATGCTTCGCCAAAAATCTGTTTTTCTTCTTTTTCGTCCAGCTCTTTCACCTGCTCGACCATATCGACCCAGGATGCGGGCGCTTTACTCAGCTTCATTTTTTCAATGACTTGCAGACGCATAGCTTCATCAATATCCCGCGCCCTGTCGCCGCTCATGCGCGCAATGAGTGTAGCTGCAAAGCCTGCCTGCGGGATTTTCTTCCAGTCTACCGCCAACATCTGTTGTAACCATCGGCAGACGATGTCGGCAGGAATGACATTATGGCTGCTGCCGTGAAACGGCATTCTTGCCCCGATACGTCCGACCGCCCACCAGGTCTGACTGGGCTCTCCGGCTTTTTCCAGGCGCTTTAGCAGCCATTCGCCCAGCTGTATTTTCTTGGCGACCGGCAGGCGTTCCAAAACGGCGGCCAGCCTCACCATGTCGTCGTAACCGCGGTTTTTGATTTGCTTGGCAACGCCGGGTTGTCTTGCCGCAGCAGGATTCAGGAATTTTGCAATATCGGCAAAAATCTTCTCCTGAGCCGCCGCATCCAGACCTCCGGAAATCCGACGCCACAGCGTCCACCATTCGGTCCAGTTTTGGGTTTCGTTAACAAACTGGATGCCTTGCGAATAATTTTTCCATAGCTGCTCGACGCGCCAGTCATCGAGCGGATAACCGAATCCGGGCCGTAAACAAAAACCGGTCAGGCTCAGCCAGACGCGTTCGTGATTTTCGGAGCGGCGCTGGTATTTCGCCCCCTCCAGCAAGACACCGAACATGGCTCTTAATAAGGGCGTCGTCCATTCGGTACGTGCAACACCGGTGAGTTTTTCCAAGTCGGCGCGCAGGCTTTTGACCGCTTTGGGGTCAATCTGTCTGGATTTAGCGCCGAAAACAGCTTGTATCTGTTCGGCAATCTGATTGAAATTGCCGGGCAGCGCGGCGTCCGTTTGCAAACCGGCCGCCTTTTTCCTGATTTGAAACTCAACATCCCAACGCCGGCTGCTGTCTTCAGCAGCAATGCATTGAATTTTAAGCGTGCCGACTTCGGTTTGGGTAACCGCCAGTTCGACGATAACCTCGGCATTCGGCTTGCCGGCATCGCCTTCAAATGCTACGGCCAGCGGCGGCAGGGAATGAAACAGATCGGTAATTTCAGTCACATCGCCCGGTTTAAAATCGCCATCGCCGGACAATGAAACCAAGTGAAAGCGTACCGGCACGCCTAAGCGCAACGCAAAACGCCGGTCTTTCAGGATGACTTCGTCGCCTTCTTCGCTGCCTTTGGGCAGGATGCAAATGCCTTGCTGTGCGCTGGAATCGTCGGTATCGACCAGCAGGAAATAACTGCGCGCCGAACCGCCGCCGATCTTGAGTTTCTTGTCGCGCCTCGCAATCGCATAACTGACCGCCCCGAACGCGACGGACAGTTCGGGATGCTTATTTTCCAGCAATACCGGCGGACTGGCGCGCCATGACCGGATTAAATCGACAAGACGCCGGGTAATTGGCTGACTGCGAAACACCCCGCCGTTAAGCAGCAATGCATCGGGTACGCTGGCCGCCCCTATTGCCATGGATGTATATGCGGCATCCATGGCGAAGGCCTCGCGGGACGCGGCGCTGTGCAGCTTTAAAAACGCCGCGATATGCTTGCTGACCGCAGGTTCGGCGGCGTACGGCAAGCCGAACTCGACCACGCCGCTACGTTTCCGGTCGGGCAAATCATCAAGACCTGACAACGGGAAAAAGCCGTCCAGTGCAATTTTCCTGACTTCGTCCTTAGACAGCGCAACAGAACGGGAACCGCCGATCAGCTTGGAACCGCCGCCCAGCAAGGTAACGTTGATTTGCTCCGGCCCATCTTCTGCCAGCAAGCGCTCTTTAGCGATTCGGCATTGTTCGATCAATTGCGACAAATCCGCCGCCGACAGGCGCTTTTCGTCGTTACCCAATCGACTTTCCGCAAGATGCGCCAAGGCCAAATCGATATTATCGCCGCCCAGCATTAAATGATCGCCGACCCCGATGCGGGTTAATTTAGGTTCCTGCTCGCCCTGCTCTATTTTGATCAGCGTTAAATCGGTGGTGCCGCCGCCGACATCGCAAACCAGCAGCAGATGCACATTAGCCAGCGCCTGCTTAATGGTTCCGGTATTGCGTCTTAGCCAGTCGTAGCAAACCGCCTGGGGCTCTTCCAGCAGCCGGACATTAGGCAATCCCGCAAGCCGCGCCGCCTCCAGCGTCAGGGACCTGGCCGCCTCATCGAACGAGGCGGGAACGGTAATCACAATATCCTGTTTTTCCAGCGGTACATCGGGAAATTGATGCCCCCAGACCGTACGAATGTGCGACAGATAGCTTGCACTGGCCACTATAGGCGAAACCTTGCTGATGTCATCGCTACTGCCCCACGGCAGAATGTCTGCGCCATGATCGACCGACGGATGCGACAGCCAGCTTTTGGCGCTGGTGACAAATCGGCCCTTGCTTTTACTGCCCAACAAACGCGCGGCCTCGCCGATAACGGCGGTTTCATCTTCTGACGGCGTCCCGCTGGGAAATGCGAGATCGGCCTCGGACAATTCGCCGGATGCCGGATGATAACGGACCGACGGCAACAACGGCCTTGCGGCAACTTGACCGGGAGCTATCAACTGCTCGATTTGGAAGATTTGTATTTCCTGGTTGGTATTATCGGCTTTGGCGTAAGCGACAACGGTATGCGTAGTGCCAAGATCGATACCGACTAAATAGTTTAAATTAGGATTTTTCACAATGATATTGCAGTTTTATGATTCTAAACGGTCTGAGATATTTTCAATCAATCTTTTGCCGTGAATAACAGCGACAATAAGAATTTCATTGCCCTCTATCTGATAAATAAGCCGATAACTGTAAACGAATCGCTCCCTGATTTCGGCTACCCCAAGCTCGGGAACAATCCGGCCAATTAATGGATGCGAAGCAAAGCTTCTGGAAACATCAAAGACTTTTGCTATAACCGACTGCGCATAAACGCGGGAGTCCTTTGCAATATAGTCTGCAATTGATTGCAGATCTTCTATTGCTTCCGGCGACCAGCTTACTTTGTATGCCATTGACCGAATTTCAGCTCTACATCATCCTGGCTCAGGGTTCCTTCCACTTCTGCCCGACCAATGCCGCGGCGAATTTTTTCTACCACATACAAGTGATATTGAATGTCTTCGTAAGTGCTATCTTCCGGCAGTCTTTCCAGTAAAGACTTTACTTCGGTAATTGCTGTATTCATTTTTTGTCTCTTCAGTCATCAGGCGACGATTAATAACTCCGTGACCTTCGTGGTGCAGCGTCAGTTACTAAAAAAGGATACACGAAATATTTTAGATTTACATCCCAACTATGTAGATGACGGTTACTACACCAACCCGGCGGACAATCTTGAAAGACCTATTGGTCGAATATCCAAAAGGTTCAAGTAAATTCAACCTTACAAAATTATTGCCAAGAGACAAGCAGCACAATAGATTGACTTAACAGGGAGTAGTCATAGAAAATAGCCCGTTTAATTTCTAATTATTAGCCCTGATTACGCATGGATAACAGCGTCTCCCCGCAAAACAGTCTGGTTTCTGTCCAAAACTTGTCGTTTTCTCGCGGCAACAAGAAAATATTTGACGATATTTCGCTGGAGTTTGAGCGCGGTAAAATTACGGCCATCATGGGGCCTAGCGGCACGGGTAAAACGACGCTGTTAAAACTGATCGGCGGACAATTGTTTCCCGAGCAAGGCACTATTATCGTCGATGGCAACAATGTCCACCGCTTACGCCGCTCAGACCTGTACAATCTGCGTAAACGCATGGGCATGTTGTTCCAAAGCGGCGCGTTGTTAACGGATATGAACGTCTTTGATAACGTTGCTTTTCCGTTGCGCGAACATACCCATCTTCCCGAATCGATGATTCGCACCTTGGTGCTGATGAAATTGCAGGCGGTAGGCTTACGGGGGGCGCGCAAGCTGATGCCTAATGAGCTTTCCGGCGGCATGGCCAGGCGTATCGCCCTGGCCAGAGCCATTGCGCTGGATCCGATGATGATCATGTACGATGAACCGTTTACCGGCCAGGACCCTATTTCCAAGGGCGCGTTGGTTCATCTTATCAAGTCGTTGAATACTATCCTGGGGCTAACCAGTATCGTCGTTTCTCATGATGTTCAGGAAACCGCGGCGATAGCCGATTATATTTATGTCATTTCAGAAGGCAAAATTGTCGGACAAGGCACGCCTAAGGAAATTGAACAATCCGAATCCGATTGGGTGCAACAGTTCATGACCGGCGCTGCTGACGGCCCGGCGCATTTTCATTATCCGGCAAAAGATTATGTTGATGATTTGTTGTCAACAGGAAAACGTTATTAAAGATTCAAGGTTTTTTTGCCTTTAGCCTTGTACCCTGAACCTTAAACCCTAATTTAAAATGATTGAATTTCTACAGCAATTGGGCATAAAGACCCGCACCAGTTTCACCAAGCTTGGGCGCGGCACGTTTTTCCTGTTACAAACCATGTCCGGCGTACTCAGCGTGTTACCCCGCCCAAGACTACTGCTTAACCAAATGCATTCGATCGGCGTGTTATCCTTTCTGATTATCACCATTTCGGGGCTATTTGTCGGTATGGTTCTGGGCCTGCAGGGCTATTACACACTCTCCGATTTTGGCGCGGAAGAATCCTTGGGCGTCATGGTTGCAGCCTCTTTGGTCAGGGAACTCGGCCCCGTCGTTTCAGCGCTTTTGTTCGCAGGCCGGGCCGGTTCCGCGTTAACGGCGGAAATTGGCCTGATGAAAGCGACCGAACAGCTGTCGGGCATGGAAATGATGGCCGTCGACCCGATCAAGCGCATTATTTCTCCGCGCTTTTTGGCCGGATTCTTATCCATGCCCCTACTTGCCGCGCTGTTCAGCGCAGTAGGCATCATCGGCGGACAATTGGTTGGTTCAGGCTTGTTAGGCGTTGACGAAGGCGCTTACTGGTCGCAAATGCAAGCCAAACTGGATTTTCAGGATGACATTATCAATGGCGCCATCAAAAGCATCGTGTTCGGCTTTGTCGCTTCCTGGATAGCGTTGTTTGAAGGTTATGATGCAATCCCGACTTCGGAAGGGGTCAGTCGAGCCACCACGCGTACCGTCGTTAATTCAGCTTTTAGTATTTTAGGTCTTGATTTTATTCTGACCACACTCATGTTTGGAGATCATTAACATGCAACACACCAGTACCCAGGACACGCTTGTCGGACTCTTTGTCGCTGCCGGCATAGTCGGGTTATTTTTTCTTGCCTTGCAAGTGAGTAATTTAAGTTCTTTTACCGAACAGAATAGTTACACGATTACCGCCCGCTTTGAAAACTCCGGCGGTTTGAAGGTTAAATCGCCCGTTTCAGCGGCCGGCGTTAAAATCGGCAAGGTCAGCGCCATTCACTTCGACCCTAAAACCTATGAATCTGTCGTACAACTGAGTATTGACTCGCAATACAATACGCTTCCCGACGACACCACCGCCAGCGTTTTTACCGCAGGCCTGTTAGGTGAACAATACGTCAACCTGGAAGCGGGCGGTTCGGAGGAGCATTTAAAAGACGGCGGAAAAATCGAAATCACCCAGTCTGCCATTATTCTGGAAAAGGCGCTCGGCCAATTCCTGTTTAAGTCTGCGGAAGAAAAAAAGTGAGCCAACTGAATATTATTAAAGAAAGTAACGGGCACTTTGTTATTGATGGCGATTTAACCTTTGCCACCATCGACAAACAGACGCTCAAGTCATTTTCTTTCTTAAAAGCGGCGAAAGAAATCACCATCGATCTGAGCCGCGTATCCAATACAGACAGCGCTGGACTTGCGTTAATGATTGAATGGATAAAATATTCCCGGCACAATAGAACGCAATTAAGCTTCAAAAACATTCCCGAGCAATTGCTCAACCTTGCCAAACTCAGCGGCTTTGATCAAACAAGCCATTTTGCAATTCAAACCGATTAATAGAGAAGGCGAAAGGCTACAGGCGCAAAAAGCCGAGCACTTTCCCTTAGCCCTTAGCCCTTAGCCTTAAGATTTATATGGACAAACTAATTATTACCGGCGGCGCACGACTCTCCGGCGAGCTGCGCATTTCCGGCGCCAAAAATGCCGCCTTGCCGATTCTGGCGGCCACATTGCTCTCGGAATCGCCGGTTAGCGTCGGCAACATACCGCATCTTCATGACATCACCACCACCATGGAATTGCTGGGTCGCATGGGTGTTCATCTCACTGTCGACGAGAAAATGAATATCGAAGTCGATTCCAGCACCATCAACAGTTTTGTAGCGCCTTATGAGCTGGTCAGGACCATGCGCGCCTCGATACTGGTATTAGGGCCTTTAGTCGCTCGATTCGGCGAAGCCCATGTGTCATTACCCGGCGGCTGCGCTATCGGCTCGCGCCCGGTTGACATTCACCTTAACGGCCTGATAAAGATGGGCGCCGATATTACCGTCGAAAACGGTTTTATCCATGCCAAAGCGACCCGGCTTAAAGGCTGTCGCCTGGTTCTGGAACAGATCACCGTTACCGGTACCGAGAACCTGCTGATGGCAGCCGCTCTGGCCGAAGGCACCACGATTATTGAAAATGCCGCCAAGGAACCTGAAGTCACCGATTTGGCCCACTTTCTTAACAAAATGGGCGCCAAAATCACCGGCATAGGCACCGATGTGTTGGTTATTGAAGGCGTTGAAAAGCTGGGCGTTGAAAGCATCCACTACGACATCCTTCCCGACCGGATCGAAACCGGCACCTACCTGATTGCTGCAGCAATCACCGGCGGCAGCATCAAGCTTAAAAACACCCGCCCTGATATTCTGGACGCAGTGCTGGAAAAACTGGTTGAAGCCGGCGCTGAAATCACCACCGGCGAAGATTGGATCAAACTGGATATGCACGGCAACAAGCCCAAGGCTGTTTCGGTCCGGACTTCGCCTTACCCGGCCTTCCCGACCGATATGCAGGCGCAATTCACCGCCATGAATGCGATCGCCGACGGCGTGGGCATTATTACCGAAACGGTTTTTGAAAATCGCTTCATGCATGTTCAGGAATTGCAGCGCATGGGCGCCGACATTAAGCTGGAGTCGAATACCGCCATCTGCACCGGCGTTAAAAAACTGACCGGCGCACCGGTTATGGCGACTGATTTAAGAGCTTCGGCAAGTCTTGTAATAGCCGCGCTGGTGGCCGAAGGCGATACGTTGGTTGACCGCATTTATCATATCGACCGGGGTTATGACCACATCGAAGAAAAACTCTCTCAATTGGGTGCGACGATACGCCGCGTCCCAAGATAAGGTTGGACTATGATTACTATCGCCGTATCTAAAGGCCGGATTTATGAAGACGCCCTGCCCTTATTGGCAGAGGCGGGCATCACGCCGATTGATGATCCGCTTACCTGCCGCAAACTGATTTTACGAACCACCCGCGATGACGTTCAGCTGGTTATCATCCGCGCTACCGATGTGCCTACGTTTGTTGAATACGGCGCGGCCGACATGGGCATCGCCGGAAAAGACATCCTGTTGGAGCACGGCGCTGAAAGCCTGTACGAACCTTTGGATTTGAACATCGCCTGTTGCCGGTTAATGACCGCAGCGCATAAAGATGCGCCCCCGATTGCAGGGCGGGTTCGCGTTGCGACCAAATACGTTAAGATAACCCAACGCTATTTTGCCAGCTTAGGGATACAGGCCGAGATCATCAAACTGTACGGATCAATGGAACTCGCGCCGCTGGTCGGTCTTTCCGATTGCATTGTCGACCTGGTCGATACCGGCAATACGCTGAAGGCCAATGACCTGGAACCGCGGGATCTGATTATGCACATCAGCTCCAGGCTGGTGGTCAACAAAGCGGCGATGAAAATGAAGCATCAGGCGATTCAGTCGCTGCTGGACCAGTTTGAGAAGACGCTGGCGAAAAGAGGTTAATACCTCATTCAATGTCCACGAAAAACACGAAAGGCACGAAAAATGTCTGTACATCGTTCCCACGCTCCGGCTCTCATTTTTATACACAAGTGCCTGAGGTACGCCGTCATTCCGGCAGGGATTGCCGGAATCCAGAGCACAGGGATGTGAACGCGTGATTTTACAGGAGCAATCCACACGTGATACTTGCGTCTGTTTCGGTATTGCCATCCATGGCTTCTCGGCAACTGCACCTGCGTTGCTCTACCTCCTGCATCCATGCAGTCGCGGATCCCGTCAATCCCTGCCGGGATGACGTGCTCTAAAATACTTGTGCATAACAATCAGTGCTCCGGCGTGAGGACGATAAAGCTTTAAAGATTTTTCGTGTTTTTCGTGTCTTTCGTGGACAATACATAACATCAACACACCCTAAAATTTTGGTTATCTTATGTCCGACATAACTATCTCCCGACTCGATGCCTCATCAGCCGATTTTGACCGGCAATTAAAAAATTTACTGGCCTTTGATGAAACCGACGACCTGGAAATTCATCAGCGCGTTCTGGCTATCATTGCCGATGTCCGCAAAAACGGCGATAAAGCGGTTGTTGAATACACCAACCGCTTCGATCACCGCGCTATCACCCAAGCCTCCGAACTGGAATTATCGCCGGAAGTTCTCAAATCGGCCTGGAATGGCTTGCCGGCTGAGCAGACCTTAGCGCTGCAAACCGCCGCTGATCGAATTCGCGCTTATGCCGAACACCAAAAAATGGAGTCATGGCAATATACCGAGGCCGACGGCACCGTGCTCGGACAGAAAATCACCCCGCTAGACCGCGTAGGGCTTTATGTGCCGGGCGGTAAAGCCGCCTACCCTTCTTCGGTATTGATGAATACGATACCGGCCAAAGTCGCGGGTGTTGGCGAATTGATCATGGTCGTGCCTGCACCTCACGGCGAAACCAATCAGCTGGTGCTGGCGGCCGCCTACCTGGCCGGTGTAGACCGCGTATTTACGATGGGCGGTGCGCAAGCCGTCGCCGCGTTGGCTTACGGCACGGAAACCATCCCTGCGGTGGCAAAGATTGTCGGCCCCGGCAATATCTATGTGGCTACTGCCAAAAAACTGGTATTCGGACAAGTCGGCATCGACATGATTGCAGGTCCTTCGGAAATCCTGATTATCTGCGACGGCAAAACCAATCCCGACTGGATTGCGATGGATCTGTTTTCACAAGCCGAGCATGATGAAAATGCCCAGGCCATCTTGATCAGTACTGACGCAGCTTATCTGGACGCTGTTGAGCAAAGCATTAATAAATTATTGCCAACCATGGAACGCGCCGAGATCATCAGGACATCGCTGTCTACACGCGGCGCATTGATCAAGGTCAGCGACCTAAACGCAGCCGCCGGTGTTGCCAACGTCATTGCTCCTGAGCATCTGGAACTTTCCGTTGAAGACCCCGAAGCCTTGTGCAAAAACATTCGCCACGCAGGCGCTATTTTCATGGGCCGCTATACTGCCGAAGCCTTAGGCGATTACTGTGCAGGCCCCAACCATGTATTGCCGACCTCCAGCACCGCACGGTTTTCTTCGCCGCTGGGCGTCTATGATTTCCAAAAACGCTCCAGCTTGATCAACTGTTCCCAATCGGGTGCGGATACGCTGGGCAAAACCGCATCGATATTGGCGCGAGGCGAAAGCCTGACTGCCCATGCGCGATCTGCGGAGTTTAGAATCAAATAGTAGGGGCGACCGGCAGGTCGCTCTTTATGCCCAAAAGGCGACCTGCCGGTCGCTCCTACAGCTTTAGAATTCAAATATGACCCAATCCAATCTAATTTCCACCATTTTCCGCAAAGAAGTCCTGGCAATGTCCGCCTATAAAGTGGCCGATGCTACCGGCATGATCAAACTCGATGCGATGGAAAACCCCTACAACTGGCCTGAAGACATCAAGGCAAACTGGCTGGAAGCATTGAAAGATTGTCCGCTGAACCGCTATCCCGACCCCGAAGCCAGGCATCTGACGGCAACCATCAAGCGCCTGAATCACATACCCGACCAGTTCGATGTGCTGCTGGGCAACGGTTCCGATGAAATCATTCAATTACTGTTAATGGCGCTGTCTTCCAATGCCTGTGTGTTGGCGCCGGATCCCGGTTTTGTGATGTATAAACAACTGAGTCTGTGCCTGGGGCTCACCTACCACGGCATTCCGTTGCTTGCTGGCAGCTTTGACCTGGATTTACCGGCCATGCTGGAGGCTATAGAACAGCACCAGCCTTCGGTCATATTTCTGGCCTATCCCAACAATCCCACCGGAAATTTATTTTCCGAAGCGTCGATTCGAGAAATCATAAAAGCCGCCAAGGGCTTGGTAATCATTGATGAAGCCTACGCGCCTTTTGCCGATGCCAGCTTTATCGACATTTTGGGACAATATGACAACCTGTTGGTAATGCGCACAGTATCGAAACTGGGGCTGGCGGGTTTACGCCTCGGCTACATCGCAGGAAAGCCGGACATCATTGAGCAACTCCATAAGATCCGCCTGCCCTACAACATTAACAGTCTGACCCAGATCAGCGCTGATTTCGCCCTGTCCAACAAGGCATTGTTCGATCAGCAAACGCAAAATATTTGTGCCGAACGGTCGATCGTTTTTAACCGGCTTAATGCGCTAAACGGCATTACCGCCTATCCCAGCGCCGCTAATTTTATTCTGTTTAAGACACCCGAAAATCGGGCAAATGAAATATTCGCGTCGATAAAACAACAAGGCGTTTTAATTAAAAACCTTAGCACTCAAGGCGGATTACTGGCCGACTGTCTGCGGGTAACCGTAGGTAAACCGGAAGAAAATGCGGCCTTTCTTGCTGCATTAACAAGAAGCTTGGTCACGCCATAGTCGAAATAACTCCGTGTCGAATCATCAAATACACACCATTCAATATAAAAAATTTAACAGCGTTATCGTGGTTCAACAATAAACAATCTGTCGCAATATCATAGGCTTGTGCATTACGCATTGCTTCAAGCCATTTTTAATAGCTAACAAATACCAAAACCGGCGGCATAAGCACTTCAAATCTTATAAGCTCTAATGGTATATTGGCGATAGAAAACAATGCGTCCTTAAGAAGCGCAGACTTAATCAGGAGAGTTCTATAATGAATAATAAAGGCGTCGATCAGTCCAAACGCCAGTTTTTAACCTCGGCCTTGACCGTGGTTGGCGCAGTCGGCACAGGCTATTTAGCTGTTCCTTTTCTTGCTCAAATGCAGCCCAGTGCCAAAGCCATGGCGGCAGGCGCGCCTGTTGAAGTTGACATCAGCAAAATGGAACCCGGTCAATTAATCAGGGTCGCATGGCGAGGCAAACCGGTCTGGATACTCAACAGAACCCCACAGGTTCTTGAAACTCTAAAAACATTGGACAGTGAGTTAAGAGATCCTCTTTCTCAGGAATCGATACAACCGGAGTCCAGTAAAAACCCGGCGCGCTCCATTAAACCGGAAGTGTTTGTTGCCGTGGGCTTATGCACCCACTTGGGCTGCTCACCTACGTTTCGTCCTGAAATAGCGCCTACCGATCTTGGCGACAAGTGGCACGGCGGATTTTTCTGCCCATGTCATGGCTCCTGGTTTGATCTGGCCGGCCGCGTTTATCGCGGAGTACCGGCGCCAACTAACCTGGAAATCCCCCCTTACCGCTATATTACCGATACTCAACTGATTATTGGTGAATCCGCAGAGGAAGCAAGCGCATGAAACCTAGCCGCATAACTGAATGTAACGAATGGATTTTGGCTCGTTTTCCGCTGACCAAACTCTGGAACGAGCACATGACGCATTATTATGCGCCTAAGAACTTCAATTTCTGGTATTTCTTCGGTTCACTGGCTTTACTGGTGTTAGTTAACCAGATCTTGACCGGTATTTTTCTGACCATGAACTACAAGCCGGATGCCAAACTGGCATTCGACTCCGTAGAATATATCATGCGCGATGTGAACTGGGGCTGGCTGATTCGCTACATGCACTCAACCGGTTCGTCGGCGTTTTTTATCGTTGTTTACCTGCACATGTTCAGAGGCTTGCTGTACGGTTCGTTCAAGCATCCCCGAGAGCTGGTCTGGATTTTCGGCATGCTGTTGTTCGTAGCCCTGATGGCCGAAGCGTTTATGGGCTATCTGTTGCCTTGGGGACAAATGTCCTACTGGGGCGCTCAGGTTATTATCTCGCTGTTCAGCGCTATTCCCGTGATCGGCGATGATTTGTCGCTCTGGGTCAGAGGCGATTATGTGGTTTCCGATGCGACCCTGAACCGATTCTTTGCCTTTCATGTTATTGCGGTGCCGCTGGCGTTGGTTATGCTGGTGTTCCTGCATATCGTGGCCTTGCATGAAGTGGGCTCTAACAACCCGGACGGCATTGAAATCAAGGACTCCAAAGATCCCTGGGGACATCCTGTAGACGGCATTCCTTTTCACCCCTATTACACCGTCAAAGATTTGGTCGGCGTGGGCGTGTTTATGCTGTTTTTCGCCACGGTTATTTTTTACATGCCGGAAATGGGCGGTTACTTCCTTGAGCATGCAAACTTTATCCCTGCCGATCCGATGAAAACCCCGGAACATATTGCGCCAGTCTGGTATTTCACACCTTTCTATGCAATCTTGAGGGCGATTCCTGACAAATTTGCCGGGGTTATCGGCATGGGTGGAGCGATAGTCGTATTGTTCCTGTTACCTTGGCTGGATCGTAGTCCCGTCAAATCGATTCGTTACCGCGGCGGCATTTATAAAAAGGCTTTATTACTGTTTGTAATCAGTTTCCTGGCGCTGGGCTATTTGGGTACGCAACCAGCAACGCCGACGGCAACCATATTTGCGCGCATCTTCACCGCGATATACTTCGGCTTCTTCCTGTTAATGCCGCTGTATACACGGTGGGAAAAAACCAAGCCGGTGCCAAAACGCTTAACCCCAGTGCATAGTCTTGAGGAGCAATTGCCCGCGTTAATTGAGGAAATTACCGTATTAAAACCAGCAGCTACTGAAATTGGTCATACTGCTTTTAAAGGTTCTTCTTTTACCAGACAGCCTAATCCCGAAGGCATAAGAAACGTTATCAGTCGGTTTGTAAAAAAAGCAATAGGGAGTCTGGATTAATATGAAAAATTTAATAGCATTACTTTTATTGTTATTGCTGTCTTTTGGGGTTGCCGCCTCGGAAGGCATTGAGCTGCAAACAGCGAATATCGATCTTTCCAATAATGCTTCATTGCAACGGGGGGCGAAACACTTTGTCACTTATTGTCTTGGCTGCCATTCAATCAAGCATATTCGTTACCTACGTATTGCCCTTGATACGGATGTCGATCAAAAAAAGATGTTAAAAGACATTGCCCCTGAAGGAGCAAGCATCTATGACCAACTCCACAGCGCCATGAACAAGCACGATTCGGAAAAATGGTTTGGTACGCAACCGCCCGATTTGTCGTTAATTGCCAGATCGCGTGGTGCGGATTGGCTGTACAGCTATTTAAAAAGCTACTATATTGATCCCAAAAGTCCTAGAGGGGTAAACAACCTGATTTTCAAGGATACTGCTATGCCTAACCCGCTCTGGCAATTGCAAGGTGAGCAGCATGCAGAACATAAAAAAAATATATGGGGCGATGAATACACCAATTTAGTTATGAAAGAACCGGGTACATTGTCCACAGGAGAATTTGATATTTTCGTCAATGACTTGGTTAATTTCCTGGTGTATGTCGGTGAGCCGGTGCAGCTTGAAAGACAGCGTATCGGAAAATACGTGATATTTTACATTTTGATGTTTTTAGTTGTGGCTTACCTGCTGAAAAAAGAATACTGGAAAAAGATCCATTAATTCTTAAACGTGTAAAGCATAATTAGCGGAGCAATAAGATGAGCTGCCGAAGGTAGCTCATCGCTCCCACTTGAAATACCCTTTCAACACACTCAGAACAGGCTTTACCCCTCAGCGTAGCCAACGCCCAACAACGGTAAATAAAAACCTCGCCAATCTGTTATAATACCTTTTTTTTACCGCCCTACACGTCTTAAAGAGGTTGTTATTCGTGACAAATATTAATACTCGTAAATCTGTAATGACGCTTTTCTCATCTCCAACATGCGCGATGAGCCACTGCGCCCGTTTTGTTTTGCACGAGAAAGGAGTTGTCGCAGACATAGAATATTATGACCCGACAGATCCACCTGAAGATTTACTTGAGTTAAATCCCAACGGCACGTCACCCACATTGATTGAACGCGATCTGGTTCTCTATGACTCGCGCATCATCATGGAATACCTGGACGAACGCTTTCCGCACCCCCCTTTACACCAAATGGATCCGGTTTCACGGGCCAATGCCAGAATGCTGATCAAGCGCATCGACCAGGACTGGTATCAGTTACTGGACGAAATTTTATTTTCCGGGGAGAAAAAATCTGCCCGTGCCAAGAAAATGCTCAGAGAAAGCATACTATCCGCTGCGCCCATTTTTGCAGCCAGACCCTATTTTATGAGTGATGAATTTTCACTGATCGATTGCGTCATCGCGCCCTTGTTATGGCGTTTACCCAGCATAGGCATTGACGTGGCGACCCCGAATGAAGTTATCACTAATTATGCCCAACGCATATTCAACAGAGCCGCATTCAAGCGTAGCCTGAGCGAAGCTGAAAAAGAAATGATCGAGCCTTTAAAGTAAACCCTAGCCTTATGACTTCTCTAAAGCCCTATTTGATTCGTTCAATTTACGAATGGATTATTGATAACAACCTGACGCCGCATCTTCTCGTGGACGCCGAAGATACCAGTGCAATTTTACCGAAAGAATTTATTGAAGACGGCAAAATCGTTTTAAATATAAGGCCGGAAGCGATACAGGGATTGTCTCTCGGCAACCAGGAAATTGAATTCAATGCCCGGTTTAGCGGAAAACCCATGCACATTAGCACGCCGATAACCGCTGTATTGGCAATCTATGCCAAAGAAAACGGTAAAGGCATGATCTTCGACCAGGAAGATAGCGATGGCGATGAGCCACCGCCGGTAAAAAAACCGGCCGCAAAACCAAATTTACGCATCGTAAAATAACGGTAATTTTTGCTATGTCCAGACCTTCTGAACATAGCAACCCCTTTGTCTTTTTTCGACGTACAAAGCGTAAACCTCGTAGACCTACTCACGCTTTGCGAAAAACAAGCTTATTATTCTGCATCCCTCTCGCTGCCCTTAACTTTTTTGTTATCAGTTAATCCTTTTAGTTGTATAGTGAAAACTCTATCTGAAAAAACAAGCCCTTTCGATAGCCCGTCAAACAGATAGCCTAACCCTTATCCTAAGAGGTGATCCATGAACTCACTACAACAATCCCTTATTTTATCTTTCTTCCTGACTGCTTTCTTAGCATTGCCGGTGTCGGCAGCCGATATGGCAGCCGGAGAACAAAAAGCGGAGCCCTGTACCAGCTGCCATGGACAAAAAGGTAACAGCAGTAATGCGCAATGGCCCAACTTGGCGGCACAACAACCGACCTACCTGGCCAATCAGCTCAAAGCATTCAAGGCGGGAGATCGCATCAACCTTATGATGCAATCAATGACAGCCAACCTGAATAATGAAGACATCAATAATCTTGCCGCTTATTTTTCCAGTCAGAAGCCCGTTAAGGCCGGCGGCGATCCTGCATTGGCAAAATCAGGCGAATCCAAAGCCGCTATGTGCCTGGGATGCCATGGTTCCACTGCTCAAGGTAACGGCCAGTTCCCAAGGCTTGCAGGGCAACATCCCGAATACCTTGAACAACAATTAAAAGCCTTCAAGGAAGGTTCTCGCAAAAGCGGACCGATGCAAGCCATTATCGCCAACCTGTCCGAGGCAGATTTTAAAGCGTTAGCGACTTATTTTGGATCGCTATAACAACCAGGTACCCATATGATAACCATAAAATATCTTTTACTTCCGGCAACCGTTTTAGCTTTAGCCATCTCCGGAGCGGCTATTGCAAAACAACCGAATGCTCACGATAACCCACACAATCAAAACTCCGATCCTGATGCCCGCTTGTTGAACAGCAATAAGCAATCAAAAACAGGCGATAACCTTCGCGGCGGGGATAGAGCCGACGAAAGACAAGATATTAACCCATCCGGAGATCATGATAATTCGCGCAATACTGATGACAGGGAATTTCAGGGAGGGCAATCGCGACATCGGCGCTAACAAAAAACCTTGGATTCTGCTTTTAAAAAGGCGGTCACACCGCCTTTTTTTATATCTGCGTTATTTTCAACTGCCCCACGCGGCAACAAATGCTTTATCATTAGCGCATTAAAAATTAAAGCCCCAAGGGCTACCTATAAAAATAATGAGCCACCATCCAGAAGCCACCCCTGACCGCAATTTATCCCTGATCTTCCTGTTTGCCGCGACCTTGTTTACCAGTGCGTCGCTGATGTTTGTGCTGCAACCACTGTTCGGGAAGATTTTATTACCTTTACTCGGCGGTTCCCCGGCAGTCTGGAACACCTGCATGGTGTTTTACCAGAGTATCTTGTTTCTCGGCTATCTATACGCCCACTATCTATCTACACGCTACAGTCAGCACCGCCAAATCCAGATCCATACGGCGCTGATACTGATCAGTTTTCTGGCGCTGCCTTTGGCCTTACCGGAAAACACAGTTCCGCCGACAGACAGCAACCCTACCTTCTGGCTGCTGTGGACGTTATTTCTCGCTATCGGCCTGCCTTTTTTCGTAGTGTCCACAACGGCGCCGCTGATTCAAAAATGGTTCGCCAATGTCGGCCACCATACCAGCCATGACCCTTATTATCTCTATGCGGCCAGCAACACCGGCAGCCTGATTGCGTTGCTGAGTTACCCGTTCCTGCTTGAACCCAATATCGGACTGGCTAACCAGAAGAGTTACTGGAGCGTCGGCTACCTGATACTTTGCCTGCTGATTGCAGCTTGCGCTTTTGTGCTATGGAAAAGCCGACAAACATCCGAGCAGCAAGAGGACGATCAGGATGCAGCAGCCGACGAAAACAATCTCAGCCTTGCCACCCAATTACACTGGCTGGCGCTGGCCTTTGTACCGTCCAGCCTGCTGCTGGGCCTGACCAACTTCATCAGCACCGATATTGCCTCGGTGCCGTTGCTGTGGATTATCCCGTTAACGCTGTATTTGCTATCTTTTGTAATCGTTTTTTCCAAATGGAACGATAAGATTCATCCGCTAATGGTGAAGCTGCAACCGATATTCCTATTGCCGTTTATCGCCTACGCGTTCATTAATCCGGCCGATTTGCCTTATTGGGCCTACCTGATTTTGCACCTGATCGCTTTTTTCTTTGCGGTGATGGTTTGTCACGGCGAGCTGGCTAAATTAAGGCCACATACCCGGCATTTAACCACCTTCTACCTGATCATGTCCTTTGCGGGCATGCTGGGCGGCATGTTCAACACCTTTGTTGCACCGTTCGTATTCAATGCCGTCTATGAATACCCGATCATGATTATTGCGGCTTTACTGCTGCGCCCCGGCCTGAAACTATCATTGAACGCCGGATTGCTGTTGCAAATAATAGCCCCTGCCCTGCTGGTTATTGCCGGGATTATTCTCCATGCCACCGTCGATAATTTACTCCAGTATTTCGACGCCATCGTCATCGGCCTGATAGGCTTAACCTTATTGACCTACCTGCTGAGAACACGTCCCGTCGGATTCGCGTTAATGACCGGCGCCATTATTTTCCTTGCGCTCGGCTTGCATGGCCTGTCATCGCATACGCTGTACCAGGAACGCACCTTTTTTGGCGTGCTTGCCGTGCGTGAAGCCGTGCTGACTGATGAACAAGGCAAACCCGAAAGCTATCATGAACTGTTCCACGGCACGACCAAACACGGAGCGCAGCGTCTGGCTGCAAACCTAAGCCAAATACCGTTGACCTATTACAGCCGTCCGGGGCCGATGGGACAGCTGTTCAAGGAATACGACAATAACGATCAAGCCTGGAATATCGGCGTAGTCGGACTGGGCGCGGGCGCCTTAGCCTGTTATGCCAAAGACCAACAAAACTGGACACTGTACGAAATCGATCCGCTGGTGGTAGACATTGCCGGCAACCCCGCCTATTTCAGCTACCTGAGCCAATGCGCTCACAACGCCGCAATGAGGGTCGGTGACGCCCGTTTATCGCTGGAAAAAGAGCCCGATCAGCACTTTGATTTATTAGTCATGGATGCGTTCAGTTCCGACTCGGTACCGACCCATCTGCTGACCAAGGAAGCGCTGGAGCTATATTTCAAAAAACTCAAACCGGGCGGCATACTGGCATTTCATATGACCAACCGCCATTTGTCGCTGAAAAAAGTATTATCGATTAATGCGGAAGCCCTGCACTTGGCCTCATTGATTCAGGAGTTCAAACCGCAACAGGAAATCCCGCTAGTGGTTGCGACTGATTGGGTGGTTATGGCAAAGCAGGCCGAAACACTGGAACCGTTGCGCCTGAGCCGTCTCGGCAATTGGCAAAAAATGCCCTTATATTTTGATATGAAGCCCTGGACGGACGACTTCACCAATATTGTCAGCATTTGGAAATAGGGAGACTTCAACGTTCACGAGCTTTATGAGCCGGGCGGGCATGCTGCCCCGCCTGAAACGTTTTGCGTTGGGTAACTACACCGTAAAACGTTAGGGACGGGATTGCAAACCCCGTCCCGCTTGAGTATCTGATCTGGTAGCAGGATATAGCTGTGGCCAACTCCGAAATCTACCGTCCTATTGAAACATCGTAATGTTGGGCATAAAAAGCATGCTCAACCTACAAGGCTAAGGCAAGCAATTCTTTTGCCTTAAGTTTTTTACGGTCGCTTAATTTTAAATACCCGGTTTTGGTAATCAATGACAAAGCCGTCAGGGAGAATTTCTTTCAGTAGCATTGCGTCTTTTATTTGCTGCCCTGGCTTATATTTGACCATATCAATCATAATAAAGCGTTCTTCAGGATCCTGTGAGTAGACAAATACATTGATAGTAAATTTCGGCAGCGCCTGACGAAATTCAAAAGGCAAATCACTTAACAAAGGAATACCTTTTCTTGCAGGTATTGTTTCGTGCTCATCCGATTCAACATTGGCAGCAGGGGCTATTACCGGAGTAGTTTGTATCTGCAACTCGGAATTGTTGGTCATAGCAGATTGCTTAATGGCGTCAGCCGCCGTTTTTTTTGTGATAACCGGTAACGGAGCTGGTTCAGGCTTTTCTTTATCGATCAATTCCGCAATAGAGGTTATTTCGGATTCCGCTTTTTGTGCCGGTCTTTTCGACTGAGTGGATTTAGCAATTTCTTTAGATTCAAGCTTTGCGTTTTGTGCCGACAGCGTGGGGGAAATAGCCGGAGCTCTCGTATCAGGCGTCGACATCAAATTATTTCGTACAAACCAAACGCTGCCGGCAATAACCAACACATTAGCGATAAGAAGAAACACTAATAGCTTGGTTGTCTTGCCGCTGTTTTGTGGCGACTGAGGAAGAAGAATTTTGTCAGTTACATTCTCAGCCTGACGAGCCTGTCTTTCCTGTTCTGATTTACGCAAGGCATTTAGAATAAAAGACATAATTAATCGGTTATTTCTAAGTGGGGAAGATTAAGTGCCTGAGCTATATTTTTAAGATGGAACATAGTCTTTTCGCCCACCTTGCCGTCTTCCGGTAATTGGTGCTGATGCTGAAATTTCATAACGCGAGCGACTAACTTGTCATCATAAAAACGTGGCTGCTCTACGGCTTCAGTTTTCCTGTCAATACTATTTAACAGATGTCGTAACCATAACACATGCTCCGATGTCTCGCGGGGACGTATCATTTTGACATCCGGAATTGGCGGCGGCTCCAGTATTAAATAATAGCCGTCCCAATACTTCAATGCATCCGCTACCGGAAAAGTCGCATTATCCTTAAAACGAATCACGGATTGATTTTGCCCGAATCCGATAAGCAAAGCATAGAATTTTTGTTCACCCGCCAATGAAAACTCCAGAATAGCCGGATGATTAATTGCCAGCATGTCTTTCCAGTTGGCTTTGCCAAATGCACAGCGCAGCCCTGTTGTTTCTACGTAATGACAATCCACCTGATTACTTTCAGGAATAGACTTATCCCAGAGCTTCAGCGTGCCGATTAACGCAGCATTTAATGAATAATCGGGATTATTGATCCAGTCATCAAACGTTTTTGTTTTAGCGGCAGCAGCGGTGTTAAATGTTTCAATAAGAAGCGGTTCTTTTTGAACCGGTTGCAGGAGTTGGCTGGTGATCTCAGGCTTTGTCTGGATGACAGGATAGGTTGTTGTAAAATTAATTGCGGTTTGATGACTCGCCTTGGGCCAAACCATTCGAAAATAAACACCTGCGGCAATACAGCCCAAAAACAACAGGCCGAATAATGCGCTCAGGTAAGGGAATTTTTTATCGGTAAAAGCCAGCGTTTCATGGGCAGCGGCGCTAACGATTGCCGGTGTAATAACATGAGTGTTGGTTGAGTAGGCGCCAAGCAAAGCGCGATCACAGAGGATGTTAATCATTCTGGGTATGCCGGAAGAAAGCTGGTAAATTTTGCGTATCGCGCTTTCTTTAAAAATATCCGGCTGGCCGTTACAAACAGTCAGGCGATGGCGAATATAAGCTCGAGTTTCATTGAGCGATAACGGCAACAAGTGATAGCGGGCGGTAATGCGCTGATTTAACTGACGCAAATCCTGTCGTTTAAGTGATTCTTTTAATTCAGGCTGACCGACCAGAATAATTTGCAATAATTTTGTTTTGTTGGTTTCCAGATTGGTCAACAGACGAATTTGTTCCAGCACTTCCATGCTTAAATTCTGCGCCTCATCGATTAGTAAAACCGTACGTCTGCCGTTGGCGTGGCCGGTGAGCAGGTGCTGGTTTAAAAGATCAATCAGGTTTTTTAACGAATGCTGATTTTTGTCATAGCGAATACCCAGTTCATCGCAGATTGTAGCCAATAATTCGACTGCATTAAGCTTTGGATTCAATATCAAAGCAATATCGATGTTTTCCGGTATTTTTTGCAAAAGACAGTGACAGAGAGTTGTCTTACCGGTGCCCACTTCGCCGGTTAAAGCAACAAAGCCCCCGCCAAAATTAATGCCGTAAAGCAGATGAGCCAAGCCCTCCTGATGACGCGGACTCATATAAACAAAGTGCGGATCAGTCGCTATGGAAAACGGCAATTCGCTGAAATGGAAGTATTGGTTATACAAGGTTATGAGGCTTTCCCGTAAAAAAATTATGACATCCGCAATTTTGCTAGGTCATAGACTCAGCCAAGTAGAGCAGACAAATTATAAAATTTCTATAAGCGCAAATACTTATTTGTTCGTAAAAGCTCTATAGCATTAAACCAAGTGTCGTAGGCTGCGCATCAACAGTAGGCGCTTTAGGCGACAGCTTTTCGTTGCCCAGCATTGGGGTATCTAATCTGGTGGCAGGATAGCTGTGACCAAATCCGAAATCTGCCGCCATATTGAAATAATGTAATGTTGGGCATAAAAAGCATGCCCAACCTACAGAACTGGGCGCAATACACTAGCGCTATTGCGGCCTACGGCTTTAACCATAGTGCTTTTCCCTATGGCAGTTGGGGCATAGTGCAATTGCATTTTCAATAGTGTCTTCTCCTCCATCGGCCAACCGAACTTTATGATGAACCTCAAGATATGGTGTACCGTTAGAAGCACGATTGAATGGAGCTACGCATCTACGTGCCTCACAAGTTCCTTTTGCTCTTGTAAGCACCTCGGCAATAACATCAGGGTTTCGGATATAAGCCATTGTTATTATTTTTGTTTTTTGAGGAAAAATTTCGGCAGAAAAAAGACGTTTTTGTCGTTCTTGTGATGAACGATTTAATGACTCATTAACTTTCCTAGATAGCTCATCCTCAATATCTTCTAGTGAAGTTTCAGTAGATATGACTACGAACCCCATGCCTTCTAATTTTGGACGAACTGTCCTATTTACTCCGCTAGACGCACGCGCTAGAAGTAGTTCACCAAACTGGTGTTTGTATGCTGCCCACAATATTGGTTTACAGTCATATTGATTGCCATAGTGCAAGATGAAAAAACTCCGCGCATGTCTAAACCCATATGTTTTAAGGAATTCATCTCGACCAAGCGAATCGAACTCTGCTATGGCTTTCAATATGGCATTTTTGTCAGTAACGTCTAAGTACGATGGCATGGCATGTCTCATTTTTCTAAAGCCTAACTATAGGCGTATATTAATCTTCAATCGCAGGTACATATAAGTCACACCCGCAACCCGTTAGGCTCAATGCTATAGCCCTCCCCTCATTGATAGCAACCTTTTCATAAAAAATAAAACCCACCGCCAAAACGCCTTGATCAAACCACCTTATAAAAATCCTTATACCATTCGACAAATTTCCTAACCCCATCTTCCAGTAACGTACTGGGTTTATAGCCCAAATCATGCACTAAATCCGAAACATCGGCACAGGTATCAAGCACATCCCCCGGCTGCATCGGTAAGAAATTCTTTACCGCCTCTTTACCCAAACATTTTTCCAGCGTTTCAATGAACGTTAACAAATGCACGGGATTATTGCTGCCGATATTATACAAACGATAAGGGGCAAAGCTGGTCCCCGGGTCGGGATTGTCACCCACCCAGCCTGCATTAGCTTGTGCCGGTTTATCAATAACCCGGATGACGCCTTCCACTATGTCATCTATATAAGTGAAATCGCGGCGGTGATTACCGTAATTAAACACATCAATCGGCTTCCCTTCAATGATATTACGGGCAAACTTGATCGGCGACATATCCGGCCGTCCCCAGGGGCCGTAAACGGTAAAAAACCGCAAGCCGGTGGTCGGCAGCTTATAAAGATGGCTATAAGTATGAGCCATTAATTCATTGGCTTTTTTACTGGCCCCATAAAGGGAAACAGGATGATCGACATTGTCATGGATAGAAAACGGCATTTTGGTATTCGCCCCATAAACCGAGCTGGATGAAGCGTAGGCTAAATGCTCGACGGCACACAGCCTGCACCCTTCGAGTATGTTGATGAATCCGACTATATTCGAATCGATATAGGCATGAGGATTGGTGATGGAATACCTTACACCGGCTTGAGCCGCCAAGTGCATGACTCTTTGAAATTTTTCACGGGCAAAAAGCTCGTCCACTGCGGCTTTATCGGCAATTTCAAGCTTGATAAACTTAAAACGATCATAGCCGCGCAGCCGTTCCAACCGTGCCAGCTTCAAATTGACATCGTAATAATCGTTAAGGTTGTCTATTCCAACAACCTCGTCGCCCCGTTCCAGCAGCTTCAGGCTAAGGCTTGAGCCTATAAAGCCGGCAGCTCCTGTTACTAATATCTTCAACGTCCTTTCTCCATTTCCAGAAATATTGACCACTGTCTATATATAGACGCGTAGGTTGGCGATTTTATTTCATACGCGTTCCTAAAAAACCAGTTGGCATTGTACAAGAATAGAGAACCCAACTTCTTCAATCAATAAGGGCTATTACTTAAATAATCGAAACACTACCCCGTATGGGTATCGGCTCGAGATTGTCCCTGAATAGTCGCTACAATCCGCCTGCTGCCGCCCTGATTGCGGTGCTCGCACAAGTAAATGCCTTGCCAGATGCCCAAGTTAAGCTTGCCTTTGGTAATGGGAATGGTGCAACTGGAACCCAGCAGCGCATTTTTTATATGGGCAGGCATGTCGTCTTCGCCTTCATAGCCATGCTTATAATAAGGCGCGCCTTCCGGCACAAATCGATTAAAGTGACTTTCCATATCCTGGCGCACCGTCGGATCGGCATTCTCATTAACCGTCAACGATGCCGATGTATGCTTGATAAAGAGGTGTAGCAATCCGCACTGTACCGCGGCCAATTCCGGAATAGCGCTCAGGATTTCGCCGGTGATCAGATGGAATCCCCTGCTTTTTGCTGATAATGAAAATTCTTTTTGTACCCACATTAACAAAACCTGCTGTATGGCTTGAGATGCCGCGTCAAGCGGCACGTTGAAGAAGAAACCTTGGGTTGTTCACTTAATGGTTCAATGACCTTGCCAGACGATGCAAAGCTTCACTGCCATGATTGAACAGCGGCCAGCCGTCGCCGGTCAAAACGGCCTTAATATCAGGTAACTCGGCAATGCGTTTGACCGATTGAATGGCCTTGTTTTTATCAACCAGCTTTGCGTCCGGCAACATGCACAATTCACCGCCGATATGGCAGCGGATTAAATCGCCGGTTATCAGCGTGCTGTGCTCCAAAAGCAGCGCCAATTCTCCCGGCGTTTTAGAACCGCTAAGCTGATAGGCAATCAAGCCGGGAACGATTTCTTCGTGATCGTGCAGCCAGCGGGTGCATGCCAATGGAAACGTTTCTTCCTCGGCTGCCGGGCCGTAGATCGCCGCGCCGGTAACCTCGGCGATATGCTCGGCATCGCGGCAGTGGTCGCTATTGGTAATGACGATAAATCTTACCCCGCCCAGGCTTTGCAAGTGGCTGTGATCATGTTCGGACATCGGCAAAGGGTCGATTAAAACGTTACCATCGTCGCGCACCCACAGCACACTATGAAAATCCAGATTGCGCTCCCGATTAAATTCCGACCAGCCGAACAGGTCCTTTCTGTGTAATTGTTTCATTGCTAACCCCCTGAATTGATAATTTTACACCCTGTTTTACGATCCTCTGTGTATATTGCCGCTATTAATCGATTCCATCAATCCGGCAGTCCATAGATTGTGTCTATTGTCCAAAAATATCAAGCTAAAAGGCAAAACCAAGCCATGTGACAGCCAAAATATCCGCTGAAGTTGTAATACTCGTAGTCTTACCTAGGTTTTTTTGTATAATCAAATTCATTTCCCAATTGTTATCCAGCAATGCAGACTCCCTTTAAAACCATCGGCATCATAGGAAAACCCAGCGATCCCAGCATCGCCGAGACTTTAACCGCCCTGCATGCTTTTTTAAAGCTACACCAATATACGGTCATTGTCGCGAAAGACAGCGCTCATTTTATTGATAATCCGTCCGTTAAATCCTGCACGATAGACACGATGGGTCAGCATTGCGACCTGGTTATCGCCGTTGGCGGCGACGGCACTTTTCTTGCCGCCGCCCGCGCCATCGTCGAAGATGATATACCGTTGATCGGCATCAACTTGGGCCGACTGGGTTTTCTGGTGGACATATCGCCCAACGAGCTGTCCGATAAGCTACAGCACATCCTTAAAGGCCATTACACTGAAGAAAAACGCTATTTATTGCGCACCAAAATCATCCGTGGCGGGCAAGTTATCCACGAAGAAACCGCCGTCAATGAAGTCGTCGTCCATCGCTGGGTAACGCCCAGCATGATAGAGATCATCACCAAGATTGATAATGTGTTTTTAAACTCGCAACGCTCCGACGGCCTGATTATTTCCACTCCGACCGGGTCGACCGCTTATTCCCTGTCCGCCGGCGGGCCGATTTTGCATCCTGCGTTAAACGCGCTGGTCTTGGTGCCGCTTAATCCCCATACCTTGTCGAATCGGCCTATCGTGATCAACGATTCGGCCGAAATTGAAATAAGTTTTTGCCAGACCAAACAAATCAACGCCTTGGTGACTTGCGATCATATTGAAATTCCGAAGGTGTTAATCAGCGACAAAATTTTAATTAAAAAAGAACCGAAACCCATTAGAATTTTGCACCCGGAAGGCCATGATTTCTTCTATATACTCAGGAATAAATTAAACTGGAGCAGTGGTTACCACACCGACAATCATGCTATTAAACCTTAATATCATCGACCTCGCCGTCGTTAAATCATTAGACCTCGACCTGGAAAAAGGCATGTCGGTGCTTACCGGCGAAACCGGAGCCGGTAAGTCTATTTTATTAACCGCCTTGGGGCTGGCGCTGGGCGACCGGGCCGATTCCGGCTACGTGCGCCCGAATAGCAAACGCGCCGAAATTAACCTGGAATTCGATTTGGCCGACGCGCCTCAAGCGCAGCAATGGCTAAAGGACAATGAACTGGATACTGAGCAGCAATGCCTGATCCGGCGCATTGTTAATCATGACGGCCGCTCCAAAGCGTATATCAACAACCGTCCGGTCACCTTGCAGGCCTTGCAGGAACTCAGCGAAAAGCTGGTTGAAATTCACGGCCAACACGCGCATTTGACCCTGCTCAATGCCGACGAGCAACGCCGCCTGCTGGATGCCTACGCAAAAAACCAACCGCTGCTGGACAGCGTCAACGCCTGTTACCGGCAATGGCATCAAACCAGTAAAGAGCTGGCCGGCCTGATTAAATCCAGCGTCGATCAAACCGAACGCGAGGAATTGCTGCGCTACCAGCTTGAAGAGCTGCAACAGCTGGATTTGGCCAACTTCAGCTATGCCGAGCTTTCCGAAGAGCACGGCAAACTGGCCAATCTGGGGCAAATTTTAAGCACCGGTCAAGAACAGGTCGATATGCTGTATGAGAACGACCGGCAATCGGTCAATCAAATGCTGAACCACTGTCTCAGCGAGTTAAGCCACATTGCCCAATTCGCGCCCGAATTAAACGAAATCTGCACCATGCTCTCCGAAGCGCAGATTCAGGTTGAAGAGGCATCCCTGCAATTGCGCCGCTTTCTCGAATCGCAAGAGGCCGATCCGCACCGCCTGGAAGCGCTGGAAAACCAGATCGGCATCATTCAAAGCCTGAGCCGCAAACATCACGTTACCCCGGATGAGCTGCCGGAACTGGTCGGAAAACTTGAACAGGAACTCGACGGACTGGCCCACAGCAGCGAGCGCATCGAAGCCTTAACGGCAACTGTCGAACAATTACTGGCCCAATACCACCAGTTGGCCGCGCACCTGTCCGGACAACGCAAGCTTAGCGGCAAGAAACTGCAACAAAAAATTTCAGCGATGATCAAGGAACTGGGCATGCCGCAAGGCGAGTTTCTGGTCGACATAGGCGCACTGGATAGCGCTACGCCCAAATTGAACGGCAAAGATAAAATCGAATTTCTGGTCAGCGCCAATCCCGGCCTGCCAGCAAAACCACTGGCTAAAGTGGCTTCCGGCGGCGAACTGTCGCGCATCAGCCTGGCTATTCAAGTCACCACGTCCAGTGATAAAACCACCCCGACCATGATTTTTGATGAGGTAGACTCAGGCATAGGAGGAGGCATTGCCGAAATCGTCGGACAAAAACTGCGCAGCTTAAGCCATAACAGGCAAGTCATGTGCGTCACCCACCTTCCACAAGTCGCTGCACAAGCGCATCACCATCTCTACGTTGAAAAAAACAACCAAACCGATATTACTTCTTCCAACGTCCGGTTACTGGAAACGGAAGAGCGCATAGAAGAGATTGCCAGAATGCTCGGCGGCGTCAATATCACCGCCAACACGCTGGCACATGCCAAAGAAATGTTGTTTCAATCAGCTCCCGGCACACAGCCGGAACGCACAATTACAGGAAACTAAAACCTATGAACAGATTTCCAGCAGAATGGGAAAAACAATCCGCCGTATTAATCGCATGGCCGCATAAAACCGGCGACTTTCGCAATCTTGATGCCGTGGAGCAATCCTACAGCGTCATTAGCGATACCATCAGCCAATACCAAAAACTGCTTATCGTTTGCAGGGATGACAGTCATCAGCAACATATCCAAACCTTAATAAGCAAGACCGACAACATCGACTTCATTCACGCTCCTGTGAATGACATCTGGGTCAGGGATACCGTTTTTCTTACCGTCGAAAAAGACGGCGTCCCTATGCACATGAACTTTCATTTTAACGGCTGGGGCGAAAAATACTCGCACCAAAGCGACAACGCACTTAATCACAAACTGCTAAACGTCAAACCCTTTAAAGGCGCAAGTCACACCGATATAGATTTCATTCTGGAAGGCGGCAGCGTCGAAAGCGACGGCATAGACACTCTCCTGACCACCAAACAATGTTTGTTAAACCCGAACCGGAACAAAGGCCTGAGCCAACAGGAAATAGAACAGCAATTGCTCCAATACTTGGGCGCAAAACGGGTATTCTGGCTGGACCAGGAAAACCTGAGCGGCGACGATACCGATGCCCACATCGACACCCTGGCGCGCTTTTGCTCCGCCGATACCATCGCTTACACCAGCTGCGACGATGCCGAAGACCCGCATTACAACAGCCTGAAATTCATGGAAACACAACTCCAGGCGCTTAGAACCCAGGATGGAGACGTCTATCATCTGGTACCGTTGCCGCTGCCGAAACCGATTCATGATGAGGATGGGCAACAACTCCCGGCCAATTATTCCAACTTCCTGATCATCAATCGCGCCGTCATGGTGCCGGTTTACGGCGACCCGATGGATGCGATTGCGCTGGATCGTTTGGCCGGTTGTTTTCCCGATCGCAAGATTATTGGCGTTCCGTGTCAGCCCTTGGTGCATCAATACGGCAGTCTGCATTGCATGACCATGCAGTTTCCTGAGGGGGCGTTGAGGGCTGTCGGTTAATATTCGACACGTTTGCAACCTTGAGCGGGACGCGGTGTCATGTCAGGCTATCCTGCCTGACAACCTTCGGGTGAATGCAAATCTGTTCCAGACAGATTTGTCAAGCCACGTCTCGCATATAGCGGATAATCAATGGCAACTTCGTGGACCCATTTATCGAGCTAAAGCCTTTTATGAACCTCAAAAATCAGTCCCGCCTCTTCATGCCGACCATTAATAGTATTATCGTGCTTGTCTTTATCCTGCTCAGCATCGGTTGCGCGAGAACTTATCAGGCCAGATATGTTGAAACATCACACTTCCTGGACGATTATTCGCTGCTTAAAGACGGCGAAGATGGCGATGCTTTATTAAGTTTCTGGAAAGACGGCACTGACTGGGCCGGTTATAAAAAAATTATTTTAGAACCCGTCATTACCAGTAAACTGCCCGATTCCGATCTCAACGACATGACCCACGCCGAGAACCACAGGCTTAAAGAACTGTTTGAATACCGGATGCGGGAAGCCTTGAAGAAGAATTTTAAACTGGTCGCTCATCCCGGACCGGAGACATTACGCATCCAATTTGCCCTCACCGATGCCGAATCATCGATACTGCTGCTGGATTTATATACGGCCGTCTACCCTTCGGCTCGCGCCTTATCACTGCTTAAAATGTTGGCGACCGGCACTGAATCTTATGTCGGCCAAGCCAGTGTCGAGGGAAAAATCACCGATTCACAAACCGGTGAATTACTGATGGCTTCAGCGGACTGCCGGGCAGGCGGGAAAACCTTACTGGGTTCTTTCGACAGCTGGGATGATGTTGAGCAAGCTTACCAATACTGGGCAAGTCAATTAAACTACCAACTTTGTACAAAACAGGGACATACTGATTGCCCTGAGCCTGAATAACTATAGCCAACCAAAACCCGCATTTCTAACCGGAACCAACACACCATGACCATTAATCACCCGCTTATTTTCTTGTTCGCACTGACGTTCGCATTACCCGCCCAGGCCGAAATCTACAAATGGACCGATGCCGGTGGAAAATCGCATTTCTCCGGATCGAAACCCGCTGATCCGGCAGCCATAGAAAATCGTGACGACCTTAAAGCCAAATCGCAGCAACCGATTCCGGCCAATAACATGGGTCAAGCAGCAGCGCCGAAAGTCGATCTTTACGTCACCAGCTGGTGTCCTTATTGTAAAAAAGCCATGGCCTTTCTGCGCGAGAGCAACATTGCCTTTAATACCTACGATATTGAACAAGACCTTGACGCCGCAGCGCGCAAAAAGACGCTTGATCCGGGTTATGGCGGTATCCCGCTGGCGGTCATTAATGGCACCGCCATCCGTGGCTTTAGCGCCAGCACCTATAAAGAAGCATTAGCGAAATAAACCGATCTATGAATAAAACGTGGTTCGGGATATTTTTTTCGGCACTGCTTTGGTCGGGTACATATCCTAAGGATTACCTGACTTGGGTGCTTGAAACGGCGCCTGCAATGATTGCCTTGGTCGTGCTTATAGCGACGCGCCGGAAATTCCGCTTAACGGGTTTGGCTTATAGCTTGATCCTGATCCACAGCCTTATTTTAATGGTCGGCGGACATTACACTTACGCGGAAGTCCCGCTGTTCGACTGGCTAAAGGACGCATTTAATTTAGACCGCAATAATTACGATAAACTCGGCCATTTCGCCCAAGGCTTTATCCCCGCCATCATCGCCAGGGAAATCCTCATCAGGAATCATGTGGTGGAAAGTATCAAATGGCTTAATTTTTTCGTCATCTGCATCTGTCTCGCAATCAGCGCCGTTTATGAGCTTATTGAATGGTGGGTTGCGCTGTTAAGCAAGGAAGCCGCCGAAGCTTTTTTAGGCACTCAAGGCTATATCTGGGATACGCAGTCGGACATGGCTTATGCGCTACTGGGTGCGATGATGGCACTGGTACTGTTAAGCCGTATTCATGACCGATACATCAGCAAGTTGATGCTGGAACCGGTTCAGTCCACTTCTTAGCTCCCTCGCTTTCGCGGAAGCGGACGCAGTTTTGTTATTTCCTTTCGCTAAATCGTTATAAAATAACGCCCATCAGAAACCACCCCACACGATCATCATGAAATCAAAACTAACCGTTAGCGCTGTCCAGCAGCCCTGCGATGAAGACAGACAAACCAATCTTGATTTTTCCATCGCGAAAATCCATGAGGCCGCAGCCGCAAATGCCGACTTGGTAGTATTGCCTGAGCTGCATCTAGGGCCGTATTTTTGCCAGAGCGAGGATTATAATAATTATGCTCTTGCCCAACCTATTCCAGGGCCGACCACTGAAATCCTGTCTGACGTAGCTAAAGAACTCGGCATCGTCATCGTCTCGACCATCTTTGAAAAACGAGCGCCGGGGCTTTATCACAATACCGCCGTGGTTTTCGACAAGGACGGCAGCATTGCCGGCAAGTACCGGAAAATGCATATCCCCGATGATCCGGGTTTTTATGAAAAATATTATTTCACGCCCGGCGATTTGGGTTTCAAACCTATCGAAACGTCTATCGGCAAACTGGGCGTATTGGTTTGTTGGGATCAATGGTACCCGGAAGCCGCCAGATTGATGGCATTGGCAGGCGCTGAACTGTTGATTTACCCTACCGCGATAGGCTGGGACCCGGAAGATTCCCCCGAAGAACAGCAACGCCAACTGGATGCCTGGATTACTATTCAGCGCTCGCATGCGGTCGCCAACGGCATTCCGGTCATTTCCTGCAACCGTATCGGCTTTGAGCTGGCGCCGAATTCGACTACCGGCATTAATTTTTGGGGCAATAGTTTTATAGCCGGGCCGCAAGGGGACATCATCACCTGCGCCAATGATTCGGAAACAAAACTCCTAAGCTGCACGATTGATAGAGCAAAAGCCGAACGCGTCAGGCAAATATGGCCGTTCCTGCGCGACCGTCGAATTGATGAATACGGCGATTTGACCCGACGTTTTATCGATTAAAGCGCTATCGTTATTCATCCGCCAAAAATAAAAAATAGAACGCCGATGACGCTGATAATTATGATTAAATAAGGCTAATGCAATCATTGCGCGATTCAACTTTCGCCTTTCAATCTGTGTTCATCATCTTCATCTGCGTCGCCTAAAGGCGCCTACTTTTGGCATCCGCGTTCCATTGTATTTAATGGCGCTAAATAGTTACCGGAAATTTAATCGTTGAGGCGCTATGCATACATCAGACAGTTCGGATGTTTTTAATCAAATACACATTGATGTTGCACGTAATGCAACGGATGATTTCAACTTGTTTCACGATAGAAACAGGTGGCTGCGCATCAATCACAATCCGTTCAAAGGTCCTATTGCACTGGGATTTCAACTGGAATCATTGCTTGAACACAAAGTTTTTCTCTATCGCCAGCACCATAATGAAAATGCGCTTATCAGCGACAAAAACCTGCGTTTTAGCAACTACCAGTTTTCTTTTGTTAATGCAGTCAAACCCGGACAGGTGGTATCGGTCGATATAAAAAAATCGCAACTAAAAGAAGACCCGGAGACGATTCTCAGCAACAGAATTACGGTTAAATCGGGCGGCGCATTGGCTTTGCTGGGCTACAAAAAAGAATCCAAGTTTGCTTTATTTCTGACCAACCCGGATGTTCCTCAGTTTGGCGCTCTCAATCAGCACCCCGACCGGTCTTTTATATCCGGTAGCAGTTTTTTCCTGAAACGAAAATTCATTACGACCAGCAATGCAAAAAACTTTTTGTGCGGTTCCCTGGTCGATCAGGATGCTTTTTTCGATCCCTTTAAAAATAAAGCGGTGTTCCCTGAAATATTCCCGTGCAGCCTTATATCCAGCGCCTTATTGGAAAAGGCGGTTATAGAAAAGCATGATTTCGAGCGCAACCCGCTGGTGTATATGTCGCATAAAATCAGCATTGACCGCACCTACCTTGCGCAACTGAAATCCGGCGATGCGCTGTATATACTGATCAGGCAAATCCCGCCGGAATCGAAAAAAGAAGGCATCGGCCACGCCATAGATTCGCCCTATCACTATGAATGTTACGGCCTGATGGAAGATAAAACGATTCTTTACCGGGCGTTGATCTCTCTCGCTCCTCTGGAGCAAATACTGAACACGCTGAAGTAATAAGCCATGCATGAATTAAAATATTTAATCGGCTATTCTGAAAACGTGACCAACCAGGTACGCCTGCTGATCAGTAAAGATAAACTGGGCGAGACGCTGTTGAAAAAATACCCGGTTACTCACACGATCAGGACAGATAAGGCGCTTTATGCTTATACCGTTGACATGAAGAATGCTTTGCTTAAACAGTCCCAGCCGCTTAGCAAGGTGATTTACGACGATAAGATTAAGGATCTTCATCATGCCTTGGGTTTGCATACCTTTATTTCCAGAGTACAGGGCGGCAAACACAAGGCCAAAAATGAAATCAGGGTGGCCTCGCTGTTCAAAAATGTGCCTCTGGAATTTTTAAGGATGATCGTCGTACATGAGCTGGCGCATTTAAAGGAGAAGGATCATAACAAGGCGTTTTACAAGCTGTGTGAACACATGGAGCCGTCTTATCACCAGTTCGAGCTGGATATGAGGCTGTATCTGACTCATGTGGATTTATTCGGCAAGCTGTACTAAAACAACTTTATTAAAAGCCATCAAATCCAATGGAACGCAGATGAATATGATAAACATAGAGTGTTCAGAAAAATCTTATTTAATCATAATGATCCGTGTCATCAGCGTTCTATTTTTCTAACTGCTGGATAATTACGAAGCATAAAGATGAATTGGCAGGCCATTGTTCAACACATTGAATCGGCAACCCGGCAGCCTTTTAAGTTGCTCAAAGCCCAGCCGCTATCAGGCGGCGATATTAATACGGCTTACCGATTACAGGCCGAAAATGTCAGTTTTTTTGTCAAGCTGAACACGCCTGAACGGCTTGCCATGTTTGAGGCCGAAGCCGCAGGCTTGCAAGCCTTGGCGCATACTCAAGCCATCCGTGTGCCGAAGTTTATTGTTTGCGGACAAACCACTGACCATGCTTTTTTGGTGCTTGAATATATCGACTTACATAACCTGAATAGCCGTTCCGAACAGTTGCTGGGGCAACAACTTGCACAGCTGCATCGGCATAAACAGGCCTATTTCGGTTGGCACCGCGACAACACCATCGGCAGTACTATACAAATCAACGGCCACTATCACGACTGGATTACATTCTGGCAAGAGCAACGCCTAGGACATCAGTTAACACTGGCTGCAGCCAAGGGCTATGGCGGTCGCTTACAAACCCTGGGCGAAAAACTCCGTACAAATTTAAAGCCGTTGTTTTCCGGCTATCAACCGCAACCGGCTTTGGTGCATGGCGATTTGTGGGGCGGCAATGTTGCGGCGGATGAACAGGGCAATCCGGTCATTTATGACCCGGCCTGCTACTTTGGCGACCAGGAAACGGATCTGGCGATGACCGAATTATTCGGCGGTTTCAGCCCGGTATTTTATCAGGCTTATCAAGCCGTTTATCCGCTAGATCCGGGTTATACACGCAGAAAAACGCTGTACAACCTATACCATATACTCAATCATCTGAACCTGTTCGGGCCAGGCTATCTGCATCAGGCGGAGAATATGCTCGATAAGTTATTAGCTGATCTATAACCCCCGCATTATATCGACTAGACAGGGTCTTTAACTTTTAGCGTTTTTATCGGCATAAAATCCCGAAAAAGGTCCCATTTTTTGCATAAAAGCTGCATAATCAAGCCTTTTATATTGCGGCTGAGTTTCGATGTCCATCAATCTAACAGTACAGCAAATTTTTTCCTGGGCGACACGGTTATCTGCCCAGCAGGATTACCAGGCATTAACGCATAAATTTCTAGAGCTCCTTGTTGAGATTCCATGGATTGATAGCGCCGTCGTTTATGAAATTTATAATCACGAAAGAAAAAAATCGGGAGAAACAAGTACTGTTCGTGAACTATTAATCAGACGATTTCCCTTGGATTTCACCAGGAATAATGAAGACCATAACGACCTGCTTGCCGGACTGGATCATACGACAGATTTGAATCTCAGCGCTCCGGATGAATCCGGTTTTCATGCGTGGGCTATTTTTTTTGTTCGAGGGAGCGGCGGCCCTGAACGCGCTATTCATCTGGAAGGTGCGTTCGACCGGGAAATGCTTGAATTACTTGACCATTTGCGAGGAGTCTATCGAAATCTGGTGATATTACATGATACCAAGGAACGGGACGTGTTAACCAAATTGCCTAATCGGCAGTCGCTAGACGCTCGCTTATTACAAGTTTGCGAACATTACAGAGACCATCAAATTATTGATACAAAAGAGGAAAAAAGCTCATGGATTGCTATACTGGATATAGACCATTTCAAACGCGTTAATGACGATTTCGGTCATTTGTATGGGGACGAGGTGTTGCTGATATTTAGTCAATTGATGGAAAAATGCTTTCGTTACAATGATTTTTTGTTCCGTTTTGGCGGCGAAGAATTTGTTGTTATCCTGAATTTAGCCAGCCAGGAAACAGCGGTAAATGTATTTAACCGTTTCCGGGAAGCAGTCGCCAATTACAACTTCCCAACTGTCGGCCGAGTCACGGTCAGTATTGGCTTAACCCATGTCGACGGCATATCCATGCCCACGACACAATTGGATCATGCCGATAAAGCGCTTTATCATGCCAAAGACACTGGCAGAAACAGGATAATTTTGTATGAAGACATGTCCGTTCTGGTTCGGGATAACGACCACAGTGAAACTGAGTTGTTTTAAAAGCCCTCGCTGTCATCGTCTTCATCAAGCTAACATCCAATAAATCAGCCCGTACCACGAGCAACGTCATTAAACTTCAATAAACACATATCCATGAGGAACCGCTAATGGCCGATATAAAATCCCCAACCGTTTCAAATCCCGGCGTATTAATCCCGGTCAATCCCGCCATTGAAAATTATATGCGCGGTTTACTGCGACACACCGATCATCCGGTACTAACCGAGATGGAAGCGCTGGCTCAAAAAAACAACTTCCCCATCATTGGCCGTTTGGTGGGCGTCTTTATTGAAGCGCAGGCTAAAATGATCAATGCTGAACGGGTGTTTGAGTTTGGCAGCGGTTACGGTTATTCAGCCTATTGGTTTGCCCGAGCGGTTGGCTCAAAAGGCCAGGTCATTTGCACCGATGCCGATTTTCTCAACCAGGAAAAAGCCGAGCAATATCTCAGTAGTGCCGGTTTGTGGGATAGAATCGATTTCCGAGCCGGCATGGCTCAGGAAGTTTTTGCCCAGACAGAAGGATTATTCGACATCTGCTATAACGATGTCGATAAGGGCGATTATCCTGCAATTTGGCTGATGGCTAAAGACAGGATTCGCCCCGGCGGACTTTATATTGCCGATAATGTGCTTTGGCGCGGCCGGGTGGCGGTAGAAAATCCTGCCGACATTTTTCCCGGCTGGACGGAGGCGATTATTGAACACAATGAACTCATTTTTAATGATCCTGAATTTGACACCTTCATCAATCCGACCCGTGATGGAGTGATCGTCGCGAGGAAAAAGACCGCATAAAAAAAGATACTCCTTCTTTATAAATAGCATTATGCTATTGCTTTAAATCAATGAGTCATGAGGATTCACTATGCCCTATACCAAAGATATTGTAGAAGAACTGAACATTCTTGTTCGCTACAACCTGGCCACCACTCAAGAAGGCATCAAGGTACATAAAACTGCTTCACCGGAAACAATCGCCGCCACCCACCGACTATTTGAAAAAGGCTTGGTATCGCAAGATGACGGCGGCTATTTGACCAATCTCGGCCTTGAAACTGCTAAACAGGCTCAGGCGGTTCTGGATATACTCACGCCGGCTTAAAATCGTTTTAAAAAATCTGTTACGGTTATATTAAACCGTAGGCAATAAAAAAGGCTTAGCGATGACATCGCTAAGCCTTTTTTGCTATTAACCAATTATCAATCAAGCGGCCAGTTCAACCGCTGCTCTCAACTTTTTCATCGCGTTTTGTTCCAATTGCCTGATCCTCTCAGCGGACACATTGTAACGCTCGGCAAGCTCATGCAATGTCGCTTTTTTGTCCATCAACCAGCGGCTTGAAAGAATATCCAGGCTGCGCTCATCCAGCTCCGCCATCGCATCTGCCAATAAATCCTGCTCATGGCCTTCCCAATCCGAATTTTCAAGCAGCACCGCAGGATCACCGCCATGCTGATGGAGGTAACTGGCCGGGGCAACATAACTTTCTTCCGTTGATTCATCGACCGGCATATCAAACGACATATCCCTGCTGCCCAGACGTTTTTCCATTTCGTAAACGGTGCTCACATCCACATCAAGATCTTTGGCAATCGCCACCGCTTCGTCATTGGACAACCAGCCTAAATCCTGTTTGGATTTACGCAGGTTAAAAAACAGTTTGCGCTGCGCCTTGGTGGTAGCAACTTTTACGATACCCCAGTTCTTAATCACATACTCGTGAATTTCAGCCTTAATCCAGTGGACGGCGAAAGAAACCAAACGCACGCCTACATCAGGGTCAAACCGTTTAACGGCTTTCATCAATCCGATATTACCTTCCTGAATAATATCCGGCATAGACAAGCCATATCCACTGTAGCCTCTGGCAACGTGAATCACAAAACGCAAATTGGTCATAACCAATTCACGTGCGGCTTCCAAATCGCCATCATCCCTGAATTTTAAGGCTAACTCGCGTTCCTGTTCTACTGTCAATTTAGGCATTTGCCTGACGACATTTAGATAGGCGTCAAATGTTCCGACTGATAAATTAATAGGTAAAGCTAATGCGTTACTCATTGCGACTCCCATGTAAAAAACTTTTTTTGAATTCTAGCACTCTGCAAGAAAGAGTGCTAATAATTTTCTACTCAGGTTTTAATTGCCGCAGTTGGAAATGCAGCACTATCCATGACCCCACCACACCCAGCACAGACGAGATGAACAATAATGCCAAGGTTTCGGTAAAGCCGAAAAACAGCACATGGAAAGCGTCATCATAAAGTCCGGAAAGCTTTTCGACGGGTTGTTTTAAAATCAGCATGATAATTGTCACTATAAACCATGCAGCCACGCCGGAAAAAAAGCCAATCCAAAAACCACTGTACAAAAACGGCCTATGAATGAACCCGTTGGTCGCGCCCACCAGCTTTGCGATCACGACTTCATCGCGGCGATTATGCAATTCCAGGCGTATGGTATTGGCCGTAATAAACAGTACTCCCGCACCCAGCAACAAACTCAATAAAATAACGCCGCGTCGCGCCACTTCCATAATAGACTGCAGGCGTTTGACCCATTGCATATCCATCTGGGCAAAATCAACTTCCGCCGAGCGCTTAAAATCATCAAGCAAAACCTCAAGCGCCTGCTCGTTTTCAAATGAATTTTTGGGTAACACCTGAATGACAATCGGTAACGGATTTTTTTCCAGGGCTTTTACCGCTTCACCGAATCCGCTGTATGACTGAAACTCTGCGAGTGCCTGCTCCTTGGTAATTAATTTAACGTCCTGAATATCGGGGTTTTGCCTGATGACGCCCGCAAACTTGTTTGCCCTCGCTTCTGAAATGTCGTCTTTAAGGAATAATGAGATTTGATTGCTGGCTTCCAAATTGCCCGCCAGCTGCTGGAGGTTCGCCACCAGAATATAAAAGCCGCTGGCAAGTGAAATGGCAATCGCCAACACAACGATTGTCATTGCAGAAGAGAATCGTGATGCGACTAATCGTCCAAGACTTGAAAACAACGCATGCGCATGAAGATTCCGATAAGCATGAAACTTATCGACAAAATTACCGCCGGAAATTTTGGTTTGCCAGCGCGGTTCCTGTTTACCCGGTTTTTTATTAACGTGTTTCATCATTTAACTTGCAACCAGTTGACCGTGATCCAGCTTCAAGATCCGATGATTCATTTGGGCAATCAATGATATATCATGCGAAGCAATCAATATGGTGACGCCAACCTGCTGAAACTGCTCAAACAAATGCATTATCTCGGCAGACAGTTCAGGATCAAGATTCCCGGTCGGCTCATCGGCCAAAATCATCGGCGGCTTATTAACCACCGCCCGAGCAATCCCGACCCGCTGTTGCTCGCCACCGGATAAGACAGCAGGATATTTTCTTTCTTTGCCTAATAAGCCGACTTTATCCAATGATGCTCTCACCCTTCGGGAAACTTCATGGTGTCCGTAGCCTGCTATCACTAACGGCAACGCTACATTATCGAAAACCGTTCTATCCTGTAGCAGTTTGTAATCCTGAAAGATCAATCCCACTTTCCGGCGTATGAAAGGAACCTGTCTATCCTTAGCCTGATTGAGATCTTGACCGTCCAATAAAACCTGGCCCCGGCTGCAACGCTCAATAACCGCAATCAATTTCAATAATGTGCTTTTTCCTGCCCCTGAATGCCCTGTCAGAAAAGCCATTTCACCGCGTTGTAGATGAAAACTGACATTACGCAAGACATCGCCTGCGCCAGGGTACCTCATACTGACATTATCAAACTTTAACATAGGCCTCTTTAGTCTTTGACAAACAATGCATTTACAAAAGCATCTGCATCGAAATCCTGCAGATCATCAATACCTTCGCCTATTCCTATAAAACGAATCGGGATTCCGAACTGTTTGGCCAGCGCGAAAATAATACCGCCTTTTGCGGTGCCATCAAGTTTGGTCAGAACCAAGCCTGTCAATTCAACAGTTTCGTTAAACAGTTTCGTTTGCGACAAAGCATTTTGCCCGGTGCCGGCATCCAGCACCAGCAGCACTTCATGAGGCGCGGTTTCATCCAGCTTACTCATAATCCGTTTTACTTTTTTCAATTCATCCATCAGGTTGGATTTTGTATGCAAACGTCCGGCCGTATCGGCAATGAGAACATCGATGCCTTTTGCCTGCGCGGATTGAACGCCGTCATAGATAACGGATGCCGAATCAGCCCCGGTATGCTGAGCGACTACATGAATGTTATTACGCTCACCCCAGGTTTGCAATTGCTCGACAGCCGCGGCTCTAAACGTATCCCCGGCGGCTAACATGACGCTATGGCCTTGAGCTTGCAAGCGTTTGGCCAGTTTACCGATGGTTGTGGTTTTACCCGCGCCATTGACGCCGACAACCAGAATAACAAAAGGTTTATCCTGTTTTGGGATGTGCAAATTCTTGCTGCATGGCTGGAGCATACTCAGCAATTCCTGCTTTAAAGCGGCCGATAACGCCTCGCCGTCATTGAGCTGGTGCCGCTCAACACTTTCAGTCAAACGCTTGATGATTTCCGTGGTCGCATCAACGCCTATATCAGCCATTAACAAACTGGCTTCAATTTCTTCCAGCAAATCCTCGTCAATTTCTTGCCGACCCAGGGGAATATGCGCCAATACTCCGCTAAGCCCGGAACGGGTGCGTTTTAACTGGGTCTTAAGGCGCAGGTATAGCGACTCAGGTTCCGCTACCGGATAAGCTTCTTCCGCTGCAGGAACGGCTACGCCTTCGCGTTTCGCCTCAACCTCTGCGGCAGGCTTTAGCTTTTCAACAAAAGCATGACGACTGTAAAAGCTGATGGCAATCAACGGCAGCATCAACAAGGCTGCAAAAGCATTATGAGCCACCGCAGCCCATAAAGGCGCCCCGAGTTTAATGCCGATAATGCCAGAGCCAACCTGCACCAACAGCAGCACGCTTAGCCATAAGCCTGCTCGCCTGACCGGTTTTGGATGATGCGCCGATGTCGCGTTCAACATCAACAACGTCAGCACGATAAAACTAACCAACGCACCGACCCTATGCAGCCAATTTGCGGCGACTTGCGCATCGAATGCTATGACGCCGGTATAACCTGTGCTTAAGCCGTTAAATAAATCCAGCGCCGTTTGATAATCCGCTTTAGGCCACCATGAGCCATTACATTGAGGAAATCCCGAACAAGCTAAAGCGGCATAGTTAGCGCTAACCCAACCCCCTGAAACAGTCTCTAAAAACAACACCCCCATTGCAACTCGGGCAAACAACGTCAAGCCATTGCTGCGTACTGTGAGCAGCGAAGCTTTCGGGTTAACCCGTAAATACAACCAGAACAGCAGCCAGAAAGTCATCATGCCCAGCAACAAATGGCCGGTTACGACAATCGGCATAACGTGCAATTTTACGGCCCACATGCCTAAAGCCGCCTGCAATCCGACTAAAATCACCAGACCCAATGCGGCCGTAACGACCGCCAGGCGACTTTGTTGTTCGCGCCACGAAAGCAACGCCAACAACAAGACAGTCACGCCCAAGGTTGCCGCCAGATAACGGTGACTCATTTCCTTCGAGGCTTTTTCTATATCGGGCGTCTGACCGGGAAATGCCTCCGCCGCCTGCGCTTTAAAATCGGCTTGCTCGCTAACAATGGCCTGTCCATAGCATCCAGGCCAATCAGGGCAGCCCAGCCCTGCTCCGGATAAACGAACGTATGAGCCTGCTACGATAACTATTAAAGCTAAAACAACGCTAAAGAGAGTTATTTTTCTAAACATTTTATTTTCCACTATCCGATTTGTGAGATTCGCAAAAGATGCATAAGATCACTTTTTACATTGTAAGGATCGAAACCCGGCTCGTACTGCATCATTAGATTACCCAACGGGTCCATTAACAAAAGCATCCCGTCAGGAATATTGCCTTGCCTGATTGCGGCAATTTTCTTGATAACCGCATCATTGGGCTTAACTCTTAATAAGGTCTGGTCATCTTCCCACCATTTGCTAGCGGTTTCCGGCGCAACATCTTTTAAGACCATGACAATTCGACGCGTACGGGTCAATTCTTTATTCAGCATGAGCCGTAACTGCTTGGTTTTATGAATAGCTTCAATACACGATTCATTACAATCGCCATTTGGAATGACGTTTACCAGCAGCCAGTGACCGGTAAGTTCGGACATATTATCAGTTGAAAACCGGTCAAAACCGGTTAGATCACCACGATCGGTTGTCAATGGCGGCGTTATTAACTGTCCATGATTGGTCTGTCCCTTTAACAGCTGCGGATGTTCTTTTAATCCCCAAGCGATTAAAAAGGGGATAACCGACATCCCAAAGATAACCAAAATTAATATATGATTTTTATTTTTTTGATTTTGCATCGTTGTTTTTAAAACTGTACCAAATAAATAGTATCGTTAGTGTCAATGCCAATGCAAACCATTGAATTGCATAGGCCGTATGTTGTTCGGGCTGCATAATGGTTGATGTATGCCATTCCCGCTTATAGCCATCAGGTAACTCTTTAGCCAGTTCAATCTGGTATTGAAATAGTGAATAACCTAATTTTTTAGCTAAAACGTCACTATCAACCACCTGCACTACCGATGGCCAACCCTCGGTTGGAATTTCCGCCCCTGCTAATTTTATACCAACGCTTGGAAAATTATTAATCCGTCCGGTAATAATCGCTTCCGCCTTATTAATCTGTAAATCAGGAAGAATCGACCGATCCTGGTTTAAAGGAATCCAGCCCCTGTTCACCAAAACCGCCTTGGTTTCCCCCGTCAATATGAATGGCGTCAAGACAAAATAGCCAGCCTTCCCGTCGCTGATTTGATTATCTATCAAAAATTGGTGCGCCACATCGTAACGCCCTGTAGCCTCGACATTTCTGTATCTCAATGCCTCTGTATTGTGTTCAATAGCCGTCGACAAATGCAGCGTTTCAGTTGCGAGCGCTTGTTCCTGCTCCTTAAGAAATGCCCGTTTCTGCTCTGAACGATCCAATTGCCACATTCCGAGCGCAATCAACGTCGGTAACAGGCATAAATAAACTAACGTTGGAATGATTTTAAACTTCATTGAATAGTATCCGAGGGGATCATGCTTTTTTTCCTTATCCTATTGGCACAGGCACCTAAATAACCGAGAATACAAAAACCTTACCCATCAACGAACATAACTGTACTCATGATTATAAAAAGCATCGTTATTATCGCCTTTATCCTGATAATTATCAGCTTGGGCTCAGCACTATTCCATCTGGTTACACACAAGACTCAGGAACAATCCGAAAAAACAGTCAAAGCACTGACTTTTCGCATTACACTTTCAATCGTATTATTCATTTTTATTTTTATAGCCTTTGCAACCGGCCTGTTCACGCCTCACGGTCTGGGTGCTCGAATGCACCCAACGCCAGTCGCCCCTGTTAAATAAAAACGACTCAACCATTCCGACAAAAAAAAAGCGCTGTCTGTTAGGCAGCGCTTTTTTTGGTTTGGCTGTTTAGACTAAATTACATAAACAAATACAAATAATCCTAACCATACCACGTCAACGAAATGCCAATACCAAGCAGCGGCTTCAAAAGCGAAATGATTTTCCGGTTTAAAGTGACCTTTCCAGCTACGGAATAAAACAACGCTCAGAATAATAGCCCCTACGCAAACATGGAAACCATGAAAACCGGTCAACATGAAAAAGGTAGATCCATAGATGCCTGAACCCAAAGTTAAACCCATTTCAGTATACGCTTCATGATATTCGAATGCCTGGAATGACACGAACAAGAGGCCCAAACCTACAGTAGCCGCCAAGCCTTTAATTAACTGATCGCGGTTTTTTGCCAGCAAGCCATGATGCGCCCAAGTACACGATACGCCACTAGTCAGCAGAATTAAGGTATTCAGGAAAGGCAATCCCCACGCTCCCATAGGCTCGAATTCGCCGCCGACTTTACCGGGACCATTGGTAGGCCAGACTGCTTCGAAAGAAGGCCACAATAACTCTTTGGTTGCTGCCCTAGCGCCTTCACCGCCCAGCCACGGCACCGATAAATTACGCGTATACCAAAGTGTACCGAAGAAAACGGCAAAAAACATGATTTCCGAAAAGATAAACCACATCATGCCCATACGATAGGAAATACCTACCTGCGTACTATACATGCCCGATTCACTTTCCCCTGACTGCAATGTGAACCACCCGGCAAGCATAACAATAAATACCGTTAGTCCCAACAACATCCAGGCCGAACCGGCTGCCGAACCATTTAAATAATTTGCAAATCCAGCCAGCATCATCACCAAACCGGCAGTTCCAATGACCGGCCAGGTAGCTTTATGCGGAATGTAATACTCGTTACTTGTAGACATGACCTTCCTCTCTCATTTCACTGATGTTTCAGTATTATCAAAAAATGTATATGCAAGTGTAATCGTTTTATATTTCTCGGGTAATTCAGGGTTAACAACAAAACGTACCGGCATAGTCCTGCCTTCTCGCGCTTTGAATGTCTGTTCTGAAAAACAAAAACACTCTGTTTTTTTAAAAAATTCAGCAACCGCTCCGGGTGAAATACTTGGAATTGCCCGAGCAATCATTACCTTATCGGTCTTATTTTCCGCATAAAAGTTCACCGTATAATATTCGCCTGGATGAACTTTTAATTTTTTTATTTCTGAACGAAACACCATCGGTGTTGCCTCATTCAGCGCAGTCATAAACTCTACGGTGACCTCTCTGTTTTTATCAATTTCGTAGCTAACTTCCTTAATAGCGGACGATTCAACTTTTCCATTGAGTCCTGTTACTTCACACAAAACATCATAAAGAGGAACCAGGGCATAGCCAAAACCAAACATTCCCAATACAACAAACACCAATATTCGAACTAACTTAGTGTTTTTTTGAGTAACGCCTTCCTTCATTGAGAAACAGCTCTTATCACTGCAAAAACATAAATAGTGACCGCAATTGCAATCAAAATCACTGCCGTCAAAATATTTTTTTGTTTGGTATTCATTATTTCACCTGATACGTTATCTAAGCAGGTTGCTTTTGAAAGCAACCTGAATGCAATACCCTAGATATGCTCAGTAGGTATAACTGTAGGTGGCGTAGTAAAAGAATGATACGGCGGTGGTGATGGCAAAGTCCACTCCAAGCTATGCTTGGCCGCGTCTTCCCACACTTCATCAGTTACTTTTTCGCCAGTTCCGCCTTTGATTGTATCGATAACGATATACAGGAACAGCAGCTGGCTGGCACCGAATATAAAACCGCCAATACTGGAAATCATATTCCAATCCGCAAATTGAACGGCATAATCAGGAATTCTGCGAGGCATACCGGCAAGTCCCAGGAAATGCTGAGGGAAAAACAGGATATTGACCGATACTACAGATAACCAGAAGTGCAACCTGCCAATTCTTTCGTCATACATATGCCCTGTCCATTTAGGCAGCCAAAAATAGCCGGCAGCCATCAATATAAAGACCGAAGCTGGAACCAGCGTGTAATGGAAATGCGCAACAATAAAATAAGTATCGTGATACTGAAAATCAACCGGCGCAACAGACATCATCAATCCGGTGAATCCACCCATCGTAAACAAAACGACGAAAGCAATCGAAAACAACATCGGTGTTTCAAAAGTCATCGAACCTTTCCACATGGTCGCAGTCCAGTTAAAAACTTTAACTCCGGTAGGAATTGCAATTAACATGGTTGCATACATGAAATACAACTCGCCTGCTATTGGCATGCCGACCGTAAACATATGGTGAGCCCATACGATAAATGACAAAAATGCAATTGAAGCAGTCGCATAAACCATTGAGCTATAACCAAACAAAGGTTTGCGAGCAAATACCGGAATGATTGTAGAAGCCACACCGAAGGTAGGCAGAATCATTACATAAACTTCAGGATGCCCAAAAAACCAGAAAATGTGTTGATAAAGAACTGGATCACCACCACCGGCAGCATCAAAAAAGCTGGTATTGAAGAATTTGTCTGTTAACAACATGGTCACTGCGCCTGCAAAAACAGGCATGATAGCGATTAACAAGAAAGCAGTAATCAACCAGGTCCAAACAAACATCGGCATTTTCATCAAGGTCATGCCGGGGGCACGCATATTGAAAATAGTTGCAATGATGTTAATCGCACCCATGATTGACGAGATACCCAGCAAATGCACAGAGAAAATCGCGAAAGGCAATGCCTTACCGGTTTGCAATACTAACGGCGGATACAAAGTCCAACCGCTGGCAGGTGCGCCGCCTTCCATAAACAAGGTGCTGGCCAGTAATAAAACACCGGCAACCAGCAACCAGAAGCTCATGTTATTCATACGCGGCAATGCCATATCCGGAGCTCCAATCATCATTGGAATCATCCAGTTGGCCAAGCCGACGAATGCCGGCATAACTGCACCGAATACCATAACCAAGGCATGCATGGTGGTCATCGAATTAAAGAACTGGGGATTAACAAACTGCATACCCGGTTCAAACAATTCGGCGCGAATAACCATTGCCATTGCGCCGCCGACAAAAAACATCGTCAGCGCAAACAGCAAATATAACGTACCGATATCTTTATGATTGGTGGTAATAACCCATCTTAATAGTCCCTTGGCAGGACCATGTTCGTGATGCTCGTGATGAGCATCATGTTCAGCGACTACAGCAGACATATTTCATACCTCTTGAAACTATAAAAAAGATTAGATCGATAACAACGCAATGACTTATTCATTTTTACCTGCCGCCGGTGTAGCCGATTGCAGAGTCTGAATAGCTGAGGGTTGAATAGAATCACCCACTGAGTTACCCAAACCATTACGGGTATAGGTTACGACTGCCGCGAAATCAACTGGGCTTAATATTTTCCCGAACGCAGGCATCATGCCTTTTCCGTCTAACATCAGCTTAACTTGAGCATTAATGTCGCCGGTTACCACTTTACTTGCTGTTATAGCAGGGAAAGTGCCCGATAAACCTGCGCCATCCGCCATATGACAAGATGAACAGTTGGTGTCGTAAACGGATTTACCTTTAGCGATCAATTCTTCATTAGTCCACTGCTTGCTTGCCGATCCTGCTTCAGCCGCTATCGCCGCTTTTTGCTGCTCTACCCAGGCATTGTAGTCAGGTTCGTTCATTGCGATGACAACAATCGGCATAAACCCATGATCCTTACCGCAAAGTTCGGTACATTGACCACGATAAGTACCTGGCTCATCTACAGAAGTCCATGATTCATTGATAAAACCGGGATTAGTATCTTTTTTCCAACCTAGATCCGGCACCCACCATGAATGGATTACGTCTGCCGAGGTAAATACAAAACGAATTTTCTTTTTAGTTGGAATAACTAACGGCTTATCAACATTCAACAAGTAATGAGGAACGGATCTAGGATCGATGCCTGAACCTACTTGACGTACTTTATTGCTGGCCTCATCCAAACTGCTGAAAAAATGAATGCCATTATCAAGATATTCATATTCCCACTTCCATTGATGTCCGGTTACCTTAATAGACATTTCGGATTCTTGCACATCATCCAGCTCTATCATGGCCTTGGTGGCTGGAATAGCCATGCCAATCAAAATCAAGGTCGGGATAATCGTCCAAATAATTTCAACCGTGGTATTTTCATGAAACTGCTCCGCTTTATGTCCTCTTGATTTACGATGATGGTAAATCGAGTAGAACATAGTTCCGAACACACCAATACCTATGAATACACAAATCCATAGAATCAGCATGTGCAGGTCATAAATGTCATTACTGACCTTTGTAACCCCTCTCATTAAATTGAGCGTATATTCCGCCTGCGCTGTCCCTAGGCCTAAAGCCATTAAGATCAGACCTGCGAACAGTTGCTTTGTTTTCTTCACGGAGCAGCCTCCTCGTTAGTAGTTATAAACTCTTGTATGCGTTATATCGTTTCGTAATTTCAGGACATGCCAAGGTCGGCCCTATTCCGTTTACGTAATAATTATCACAAATAATCTTTTTGATTTTAACCTATGAAGGCAATCTATACCAGCTGTCCTTTCCTTGATATTATTTGGCACAATAAAAAGGCTTGTGAATCAATGCAACTCACAAGCCTTTTGTTTTCTAATTTTGAAATCGGATTAGCTGTTTAACGCATCCGCATAAGCCATATCAAAGTTAGGAATATGGCTATCTAACCACCCCTTAACCAGTTGACCGACGCCTTCGTCAACTTCTGCCTCACCCGCATGAAATTTTGCTTGCAGGCCGCCGCAAATACCTATCAAAGCTTCATGCTCCTCCTTGTGGCGATCGTAGCCTGCATAACCTTTTGCCAACATTTCTTTTTCTTCATGAGCAAAATGATCGACAACATATGAAATCAAATCATCTAATTGCGCACCTATTGCAGAACGCTCCGCTCCTCCTGTTGCTAAATCATACAGTTTATTAAGCTTATCAAACAAAATCTTATGTTCATCATCTGCAAAGCCAACATTTGTACCGTATTGACCGGCTGTCCAAGTAATTAAAGCCATAACGTCTCTCCTGATATTTTTTATATTATTGATTATTTACCGCACAAATATTATGGATTATATCCAGCTCCAAATCCATATTTAATTTATGGTATAAATCAACACACTCCCCGCCCACCAAAAACCTGATTTTTTTGTTAATTTCCAAGACGGGGTGAACAATATCAGAACAACATTTACGTTAGTGCAGCTTTGCCAGAAAAGAAGGGTCAATTCGACATCCGCCAATTTCCGGACGATCCAACAAATCCTGCTCGAAATCCCGGTAGGTGGATAACTGGAAAGCAATGCGTGTAATCTTGCCGCCGGAAAATTCAAACTCCATAGCGCCGCCTTTAACACGCGGACTGCCTTCCTTAGTGGTAAATAATAAAAGTCCCGCAGATTTTCCCAAGCTGTCAGGAACCGGGCGCGCGCAGCTCAGCTCGTTTATTAACAACCCTGAAAAGACTTGCGCCAATTGACGGGCGCTGACAATAACGCCCTCACCAGGGATAGCCGCCGACGCAGGCGCTGCTGCTACAACGGGAGCAACCTGGGCAATTGAAGCGTCCATAGGAGCTGGCGCTACGGGTGGATTCAGCAGCAATTCCAAGCCAAAATTACCTAAATGATTTTGCAGTAACACACTACCATCGCCATTTTTTTCCGTACTTAGCAAAGGAAACAGCTGACGCTCCATTTCTGCCTTGTTTGGATTGTTCAGCACTGCAACCAACTGCCTCTCAATCGACTTAAGCGGCGTAAACAATTGCTCTTTTTTGTGGCTCGCCTCGCCCACCTGATCCCAGTCGGACTGCGTATTAACCGGCAACCCCATCGACTTCATAACCCCATAATCATCAGGCGCCAGACAATTAGCGAAGTTTTTGCTGCGATAACTTTCTATGACTTTAGGGCGCATTTCTTCACTCTGCGTCTTTTGCCGAGTGATATTGTAGTTGTTCCAATCGCCATTCTTAGCCAGGAAATAGTAAATCACCGCATTGCGGTCAAACTTGTTAAAACCCAAATCCTTCATCACCAGTTTCAATTTCCGGCAATTACCTTCCACGTCCGGGTAATTATTCCAGTCAGGCTTTAAATTCGGTTTTGCCGGATGTTTCGATTGCTCAATCAATTGCTGAAGATTGATTTCCCCAGCCGCTGATTTTATTGGCGAATAGCCAATTTCTTCGAACGACAAATCGCGCGCATCAGGGATACCGTCAGCCGTCGTCTTTAACAGCAACGAAGGCAAGATTTCCGGATAAATCTTTAGTTCGCCCAGCTGCTTGGTATCGGAACCAAACAGATGAAACCCGCCTTCCGCCACATCAAAAACCTTAAACGTCGTCTGATTGAGCGTTCCGGTCTTACCTGCATAAGTCGTAGCCGCCGGTAATGAATGCGACTCCGAACTATGTTTGGCCGATTGATGGGATGCAGGCGTTGTTACCTCCGCCTGTTGATTGCTCTTTACCCACTGCCCGGCAACCTGCCCCATGATAGCAACCCCCATGCCGACGCCCGTCAGCGCCAGTAAATTGCCGGCTGCATTCACATCACCGACCAAGCTCGATACATCCACATCGCTATTAGCGTTCGTGTAAAAGTTATAATCGACCATGGTTTCCCTGCCCGAATCCAGACGTATCCACGGCGTCAGGTAAAGCTTCTTGGCATCGAAGGTAAAATTGCACTTGCCGGTGGTCGCCTGATACAAAAAGCCGGTAGCTTCACGACTAAACTTCAGCGCCTCGTTACGCACGCTATAAATAAGAGCCGCCGATAAATCACCTTTTTCATAAGAAGGCGCCATATTGGTACAGCCGCTTTTTAAGACATTGTCGCCTTTAAAATCGAACTCCGAAATCAACCGCACATAATAATCATCGCCATCAATGGATTGAAAACCTTGTAAAGGTTGAAACTGGCTCGCCTGAGTGGAAGGATGATCAACCACAATTTGCCGGGTCGTTGTACATCCGGACAACAGCGTACCGGCAACTAAAATTAATTTTACTGATGAGATAGTGCGAATCGACATGCATTAACCTTATGCCGTAAGTTAACGGCGAATCTAACTGGAAAAAAACGAAAATAATAGGGCTTTCTCGGAGACTTTGTCATGTTTTATTTTTACCTGGTCACTCGTAAAGGCGTTCGACAACGGCTCCTGCATTGCTCTATCTCCTGTATCCGTATAGCCGTAAAGATGTATTACCAATGCGCGGTTATATCTGCACTTGTTCCGCGAAAAAATTGAAATCAGCGACTTCCCTATAAGGAAGCACCCCCAGCAAAGGCGCATCCACAGCGACTTTTATGGCTTGGATATTCTCGTCCCCGTTTAACAAATCAGGGTCCGTACAAACTGCAATCCAGCCCGCACAAGCTACGCCCGACTGCTTTATCGCCTGATGCGTCAGTCTTGCATGATTAATACACCCCAACTTGATGGCGACTACCATAATGACCGGCAGCGCCAGCAACTTTGCCAAATCGCTGATAGCTTCCCGCTCATTTAAAGGCGTGTACCAACCTCCGGCACCTTCAACGACAACGATCTCGGCCAAGACTTTCAACAGCTCGAATTTGACGACCAAAAGATCCAGTCTGACCGGATTTTTTACACCCGCAATATGAGGAGAAACCGGCAGTTCGTAGGCGTAAGGATTGATCAAGTCGTAATCAATCTGCAATGACGCGTTTTCTTGTATCAGCAACGCATCTTCATTTTGCAGCCGCCCGTTCAGCATTAAACAACCGGCGGCAACGGGTTTCATGCCTGCAACCGATTTTCCCTGACTTTTAAAGTAACGCATCAGCGCAATCGTCGCCCAGGTTTTGCCGACATTGGTGTCGGTGCCGGTTATAAAGTAACCTTTTTCCATTAGCTTGCCGTGACCATAATGGCCTCGTAAGTCGCAGGAATCCGATCGCCGATCCGATGCCGCTCATAAGCCGCAATCATGCGCTGCATCTGCGTCTTGGTAGTGATGTTTTTATTACGCCCGGCAATCATGTTATGCGCGCCGATGTGCTTTAGCTCCTTCATCAACGCCAAAACCGAACCGTAGCTCGATCTATAAAGCCTGGTTTCAATTTTTATCTCGGTGTAACCCGCCAACTGGAGAAAGTGAGTCAGCTGTTGCTCGCTATAAAATTCATTAACGTGGTTGTAGTCGTCGACATCTGCCCACGCGGCTTTTAACTCCTGTAACGTTTGCGGGCCGAATGTCGAAAAAACCAGCCGACCGCCCGGTTTCAATACCCGTTTAATATCGGCAAAAACGACCTCAAGATTGATGCACCACTGCAACGCGAGATTGGAAAATACGCCACCAACAACTTGCCCGGCAAGCGGCAGCTGTTCGGCATCGGCGCATAAATAAGTGACATTCGGCATATCGGCCAGCTTTGTTCGCGTTACCTGCAACATCGGCAACGCCATATCCAGCGCGATAACAGGCTGAGCAAACGCCAATAGCTTTGCGGATAAAAAACCGGTGCCGCACCCCAAGTCCAGCAGAGGCCCCCTCAGGCTTTCGGTATCGATAGTTTCCATCAGCGCCTTACCGACAGTGCGCTGTAGCTCGGCAACACCGTCATACGTAACCGAAGCCGCCGCAAACGACTGCCTGATTTTAGCTTTGTCTAAATACATTGCTCATCCATCAATCGGGAAATAATCGCCAGCGTTTCCCGGCTGTGCGATAAAAACGGCACATGCCCTGCCCTGTCGATTATGTTTAATTCAAGACTTGGTAATAACTGCTGCATTTTTTGACCTACGGCCACGGGAACCAAGGTATCCAGGCCGCCTAAGATGACCGAGACAGGAATAGTCAGCCCGGATAAAACCGGCCTCAAATCAGCCTCCTTTAGTATTTTCAATCCGCCCTGCAAGGTATTTTCATCAGGCGCATCGCACTCAAACACGGATTCTTTAAGCGCTTTCAACAGGACTTTCCGATCGGGCAAGCCGTTTACCTGCAAGGATAAAAAACGCAGCAAAGTCGCCTGACAGTTTTTATTCAAATGCCCCGCAAAATCATCCAGCAAGCCTGTATCCATGCCCGGCCATTGTTCTGTTTGCGTGTACGAGGGATTCCCCGCCAGCAAAACCAGTGAAGACACCCGCTCCGGGTAACGATCGGCTATATCAAGCACCACCGTGGCGCCCAAGGACCAGCCCAGCCAGCAAATCCCCCCCGCCCCCCCTTTTTCAAAGGGAGGAGATGAGCTCACATATTGCCCAAGAGAAGGGAGTGAGCAATCCCCCCCCTTTGAAAAAGGGGGGCTAGGGGGGATTATATTAACCAACTCGTCGCTAATCCGTTCCAACGTAAACGGATCGATTTTTTCGCTACGCCCGTGTCCCGGCAAATCGATACAGGTAACCCGGTAATTTTGCGCCAACTGCTTGGCGAACTCCCGCCAGATACCGGTATGCATCGCCCAGCCATGCACCAGCACAATGGGCTTGCCTACACCAAACGTTTCCAGGTGAATTTTTGTCACTTGCAACCTGCGATAATTTTAGCCAATGCATCCAGCAACCGGTCGACATGCTGTTCCTCATGCAGCGCAGAAAAAGTCACCCGTAACCTTGCACTGCCTTGAGGCACGGTCGGCGGGCGTATCGCGCTGACCAGAAAACCGGCATCTAATAAAGCGTTGCTGATGTCTACAGCCCGTTGGCTGTCTCCAATCAGGATGGGCTGAATGGCCGACGACGATGCCATCACCTGCAGTCCGAGCTGCTCGGCGCCCAGCCTGAACCGCTCCGACAGTTTTTTAAGCTTGTCCCTACGCCAGCTTTCTGCAATGACGATTTTCAAGCTCGCCCGTGTCGCTTCGGCAACCGCCGCCGGTAAAGCGGTGGTATAAACATAAGTGCGGGCTTTCTGGATCAGGGTTTCAATCAACACCTCGGAACCCGCGACAAACGCGCCAAAAGTGCCAAAACCTTTACCCAAAGTCCCCATTAACACCGGCACATCGTCCTGACTGAGGCCGTAATGTTCAACAATCCCGCCGCCGTATTCGCCGATTACGCCCAGTCCGTGCGCATCGTCAACCATCAGCCAGGCACCCTGTTTTTTTGCGGCAGTAGCCAATTCATTAAGAGGTGCAAAATCGCCATCCATGCTGAATACGCCATCAGTCACGACCAGTTTGTTGCCTGGGGCTTTTTCCAGGTTTGCGCTGAGATCAGCCGCATCGGCATGGGCATAGCGCTTAAACCGTGCGCCGGACAACAAGCCGCCGTCCAGCAAGGAAGCATGGTTCAACCGATCTTCAAATACCGCATCGCCACGCCCCAATAAAGCCGAAATCACGCCGATGTTGGCCATGTATCCCGTGGAAAACAATAATGCCCGGTCGCGTCCGGTAAACGCCGCCAGCTCTTCTTCCAAAGCATGATGCGCCGCGCTGTGTCCGCAAATCAAATGCGCCGAACCGCTGCCGACCCCGTAGCGATCCGCACCGGTTTTAAACGCATTGAGCACATCGGGGTGATTGGCCAGCCCCAAATAATCATTGCTGCAAAAATTGACGATATTTTTGCCGTCAATTTCCAGATTAATGCCTTGAGGGGATTCTATGATCCGCCGGGAGCGATACAAGCCCTGTTGGGCAATATCGTCGAGACTGGGTGCTAATTGTGAGAATGGGTGAGCCATTAGATTTAAGAGCCGTATTGCGGGTTCCCAAGCTCTGGCTTGGGAACCCAGAAGGCGAAGCTCCAGCTTCGCGAGTCGGGAAGCTGGAGCTTCCAAGACTGGATTCCCAAGCTGGAGCTTGGGAACCAGCGCGCCTCCAGCTTTCGCCTAATTCGCATAACTCGAACCGCCGGAATGCACACCCAGCCGCTCAAACAAAGCCAAATCATGGTTAGTCATAGGATTGTCGGTGGTCAATAATTTATCGCCATAAAAAATCGAGTTGGCGCCGGCCAAAAAGCACAACGCCTGCATTTCATCGCTCATGTTATTGCGACCTGCGGATAGCCTCACACGCGACTTAGGCATCATGATTCTGGCAACGGCTATGGTTCTGATAAAGATGATCGGATCCAGCGACTCTGTGCCCATCAGCGGCGTACCCTCAACCTGCACCAGCATATTGACCGGCACGCTTTCAGGATGCTTGGGCAGGTTTGCCAGTTCGATCAACAGATTGGCGCGATCGACATCGCTCTCGCCCATGCCGACGATGCCGCCGCAACACACGTTAATCCCGGCATCCCTGACCCGCGCCAGCGTATCCAGACGATCCTGGTAAGTCCGCGTGGTGATGACCTCCGAATAATAGTCTTCAGAGGTGTCCAGATTGTGATTGTAATAATCCAGACCGCCCTCTTTTAATCGGACCGTTTGGGCGTCGGTCAGCATTCCCAAGGTTACGCAGGTTTCCATGCCCAGCGCCTTAACACCCTGAACCATTTCCACGACCCGCTCCACATCCCTGTCTTTAGGCTGCCGCCAAGCCGCCCCCATGCAGAAACGCGATGCGCCTTGATCTTTAGCCAGTTGCGCCGCCTTCAACACTGCATCGACCGGCATTAGCGCCTCGGGTGTCAAATCGGAATCATAGCGGGCGCTTTGCGGGCAATAGCCGCAATCTTCCGAACAAGAGCCGGTCTTAATGCTCAACAGACTACTAATCTGAACTTCATTGGGATCGAAATTTTCCCGATGTACGGTTTGCGCCTTAAAAATCAGGTCATTAAAAGGCAACGCATAAAGCGCTTGCACTTCGTCCAACTGCCAGTCATGGCGAATTGCAGGGTTTGCAGACATTCTGTTAAGCTCCAGTTACTGTAATACTTAAACAAAGACAATCGATAAACTTGTCAACCTGTTCAAATGAAAATGGTATACAACTGGATCAATATTATACAGGATTACCTGCTGCCGCCTACCTGCATCTTATGCGGAAACCCAGGACACAATTCCCGCGACATTTGCCATTCGTGCTACACCCACCTGCCTCGCAATAATCTGTGCTGTTACCGATGCGCCGAAATACTGGAAACGCCCACTACCGCCCCCGTGCTTTGCGGTCGCTGCCTGAGTCGGCATCCGGCATTTGACGAAACTTACGCGCCGTTCATTCATCAGGGAGCCATCCGGCATTTGATCGGCACCTTAAAATTCGGCGCCAATTACAAGAATGCGCGCTTGCTCGGCATGTTATTGGCCGACCACCTGAAACAAACCGCCGAACGTCCCGACTTGATTGTGCCGGTTCCGCTGCATAAAACCCGTTACCGCGAACGCGGCTTCAATCAGGCCATAGAAATCGCCAGGACCGTCGCCAAGGAGATGCAGATTCCGCTAGACCTGACCAGTTGCAGGCGGAACCGCGACACGCCCCATCAAACTCAATTACCCGCCAAAAAACGCCGCAAAAACCTGAAAAATGCCTTTTCCATCATCAAACCCATCCACGCCCGGCATATCGCGATACTTGACGACGTCATGACCACCGGCTCAACAACCCATGAACTGGCCTATGCATTGAAAAAAGCAGGCGCTAGCCGGGTTGATGTTTGGGTTTGTGCGAGGGCTTGATTCACCAATATCGTCAGGGTTAATCCGGATACTTTTTATTTTTCCGACTGCGAACGTCAATAAGCCCAGCTCTCATGCCTAACCGGCAGCTTATTCAGCTCATCCTTATAGAACCGCCATTTCGGCATGAACCGGTCCATCAAGGTTATGAATAGCGGCCAACCATTTATCTTCGACCACCAGCATTTTGATCTCAGCCTCGGTGAGCGCGGGGTATTTGGCATAGGCCAGCGCGTCAAGTGCCGCCTCGGCTTCTATTTTATCGCCAAGCCGGGGCTTGGCGTTCCCGGCAACCTTCTTTCAGCCGGGCGGGAATATTAGCCCTGTTAACCTTGTCCAGTTCCGAAAATGCACCTTCCTCGCCACCGCGCTCCTCTTCCAGCTCAGTTATTTTGGCACCTACACTTTCCAGCGCCGCCTCTTGCTCGCGTATGGCCGCCTGCCGGGCGGCGAAGTAGCGGTTAACGATGAGCGACTTGAGCACGAGGTCACAAATCCAGCCTTTGTCGGTTTCTTTGACGGTTTTGCCTTCCTTGTTTTTCTTGATTTCAATGATCCGGCAGGTTCCGGCCCACCAGCCATCGACGGCAATCAGGTAACAATCGCCCTGCATGGTCGCGGCCCAGTAATCCATCAGGTGCTGATAAACATCGTATTGTTCAATCAACGGTTTACCGGTGTAATGTGCCAGCAGGTCTTCGGCGAGTTCGGCGATGACGGTCTTGAGGTGACAGTCAGCTTGCAGGCTTTTGAGTGTTTCAGCGCTCTGCTCCCGCCAGTCGGCAAACAGGGCATTCATGCTGTCGATGAAGCTAACGAATTCCGGGGCTCATAGATAGTGGTCTTGATGACTTGCTTGGAAACGGACAGATCAAGATAGCCGAGGCGATTGACTTTGAACAGGGTTTGCCGAAGCTGAGGACAAACCTCCCAATACGGCTGCAAGACATCCACGTCGGCGCCGGCATACCTGAAACGGTTGTTGGAATTGCCTCAACTAACCGTCACTTATCTAACCCATCACCCATGTTTTTGGGGACTACGGATTTTTCACCCGCTCTCGTAATTTACAAAAATATCCTATTTAAAAAAACCGTTGAATCATTGCTCATCATCGGGTGATGGCTTTGCTGCATCGTTCGTTTCTTCCCCAATGCTGTTGACCACGCGTCTCGTACCATGACCGATTTCCTTGGCAGCATCCCTAGGGAAGCGCTGATTAAATCCCTCAGTATGGGATAATATTGCCATTACTCAAAACAACGCCAATGCCCCTATGTCATATCAAACCAGTTTTGCTGACCTCGACTATAACCACAAAAAACGCCTGACCCG